>Ga0208038_1000713_pt1 | contig 22945 bp, 13 predicted proteins | sample June2015DPH_16_1_FD_184714 | JGI IMG/M metagenome (GOLD analysis project Ga0208038, IMG submission 184714) | Peatland microbial communities from SPRUCE experiment site at the Marcell Experimental Forest, Minnesota, USA - June2015DPH_16_100... | ecosystem: Environmental > Terrestrial > Soil >...
TCAGGCTCCACCAGGAAGTTTTCGGCAGCAAGCCGCGCGGGCTCTGGCCCAGCGAGGGAGGTGTCTCGGACGAGGTCCTGCGTCTGGCCGCCGAGGAGGGCTTCGAGTGGGCGGCAACAGACGAGGGTGTGCTGGGGCGCTCACGTCAGATGGATTTCGGCCGGAGAAGCGACGGGACCGTGGATGGAGGTTCTGAGCTCTACCGGCCACATGTTTTCTCCTCCGAAGGACGCAATATCTCCATCTTTTTTCGCGACCGCCAGCTTTCTGACTTGGTGGGCTTCGTCTACTCACGTATGGATCCGCACGCCGCGGCGGCTGATCTTCACCAGCGTATCAAAGCGGCAGGCCGCAGCACCTCGAGTAAACCCGCTGTGGTATCGGTTATTCTGGACGGTGAAAACGCTTGGGAGTACTACCCCGAAAACGGCAGGGAATTCCTTAAGAGCTTCTACGGCCGGCTGGCTTCTGACCCTGAACTGAAGGCTGTGACCGCCACAGAGGCCTTGCGGGTTACAGACCCCGGGCTTCTGACTCATGTGCATCCCGGGTCTTGGATCAGCGCCAATTTTGACGTTTGGATTGGAGCGGATGAAGACAATCGCGCCTGGGACCTGCTTTCGGAGGCGCGCGATTTCTACGCTCAAAACAGCAGCAAAGCCGAGAAAAATAATGCCACGCTCGCACAACAGGAGTTGTGGGTTGCCGAGGGCAGTGATTGGTGCTGGTGGTACGGCCCGGAACACTCCACCGCGAACGACGAAGATTTTGATCTGCTTTTCCGCACACACCTCAGTAACCTTTACAGGATGCTGGGAGGTGTTCCCGCAGACGAGTTGGCGGAACCTATCAAGCGCCCCCACACCACAGCATTGCGCGTTCCGCCTACGGGGCTTATCCAGCCGCGCATCGATGGCGTGGTCACCAACTACTTCGAGTGGTTAGGCGCCGGCCTCTATCTGCCTGATCCACGCTCCGGCTCCATGCACGGGGCCGCAAGGGTTTGGGATGCGCTTTACTACGGGTTCAGTCCAGAGGCCCTTTTCCTTCGCCTGGATCTAACAGCGGCATTTCTGACAGACCACCCTGAATTTCAAGTTCGAGTGAATGTTGTGGACAACAGCCACGCTCGTATCCATGCCTCGATTGGCCCGACCGGCTTGGCCGGAGTGAATTTGTGGAAAGACGAGGAGCCGCTGCTCGTCCCGCTGGCGACGGGCGACCGACTTCAGGTAGCCTTCCACCGGATCTTCGAGCTGCGCTTGGATTACAGCCTGCTGGGATATGAGCAACACCAGCAAATCCGCTTGCAGGCTTCAATCTGGGCCAACGAGCTACCGCTCCAGGTGATTCCTCAAGAGGGCTGGATATCTCTCAGACCCACGGATGAACTCATTAACTGGTAAGGACGCGAATAGGGAACAGGGAATAGGGAATAGGGGATATTTCCGCTCTCCGATGAACTCATTACCTGGCAAGGACTGTTTATTCGCCAGGGTTTTCCGTACTACCGTTGTTGCTGAGGGCGGGGCAATTTTAAATTATGAATATGAATTCTGAATTGTGAATTGAAGAAGTTCAGCGGTCAGAGGCCCTGGGCGCGGCGCGCAAAGCAAGCTCTGCATCCCCAATTCACCATTCACTATTCATAATTCTGCTCCTTACTCTCCTCCTGACTCCTGTCTCCTGACTTCTGCTCGTCACTGCTCTTCAGCTCTCAGCTTTCAGCCTTCAGCAATCAGCAAAGAGCGAACGGAGCGATTCCAGGAGCTGAGAGCTGACGGCTGATAGCTGACAGCCTCTTCTCGCTCGTCACTCATCACCCCTCACTGCCCTTCCAGGAGCCAGCCGGGAACCACCACGTCCACGGGGTCGGCCCCAACGGGGAACGTAGTGAGCAGCGTGGCGGGGTTGGTCTGAAGCACAGCCAGCGTCGAGGCGGCGGTGTCCGCCACCACCAGAAACCGTTGGTCGGGGGTGAGCGCCATGGCGCGGGGCTCGATTCCGAGGTGTATCGCCGCCAACAGGGTGCGGTTCTGAACGTCCAGGGCCATCACGGACCCGTCACCGGCGTTGGCGATGTAAAGGACAAGCGGGTTCTGCTGAAACACTCCCGCCACCGGCTTATGACCAGTGGGATAGTTCTGTTCCACGTTGTCCTGGTCAGTGTCCACGATTACCATGCTGGTCCCTTCATACTCGAAGATAAAAAGCTCTCCGCCATCCGGCTTGAGGACCAGGGCGCCGGGCCGAATGCCGATTTCGATGTTGGAAAGGAGTTGCTTCGTGGTCAAGTCTGCGGCGGATATGGCTCCTTCTTCCGTGTCAGAAACGAAGACCTTGGAGCTATTGGGGAGGATGACCATTGGACCAGGAGCTTTGCCAACTTCGACGGAGCCCAGCACCTTCTGATCGTCCGCGTTCACAAAAAAGAGCCGGTTCGTAGCGCTGGAAGAGGCCACCAGCGTATTGCCGTCGGGCGTCAGAGCAAGGTCGGTGAGTGGCGTGCCCAGATTGAGGCGTGTTGTCTCCTTGTAGTTTTCCGAGTCGATGAAAACGATTTGTCCTTTTGCCGGCTCGAGGATAAAAGCCCGGCGCCCCTGCGGTGAAAAGACAAGGTCACGTGCGCCTTCCCCAATGCGGAGCTTCCTCACAACCCGCAGCCCGGGGAACTCCACTACGCTGATTTCGCCGGAGGCCGATATTACCCATAATTCCTCGCGCTGCGGCCTCACCAACACCCGTTCAGGACGGGCCGCGAAAGCCACCGTTGCCAGCACGCGGAATTTCGCCAGATTAACTTCGGCGAGAGTCGAACTCTGCTTGTTGACGACGAAGGCGGCGTAGGCCTTGGGTGGGGCGGGCCGCCGGCGGCACCCGCTTGAAAACACCGCGAAACCAACCAGTACGACCGCGAGACGTTGGGAGACATTCGCGTAGTGCCGACCTTTAGGTCGGCTTGCAGCTTGTACATTCTCCCCTCTCCCCCTCGGGGGAGAGGGGCCGGGGGTGAGGGGGTTGAGTTCCCCGTGCGGGCTTGAGACCCCCTCACCCGACCCGCCCCGGCTGAAGAAAACGCCGGCGGCGGGCCACCCTCTCCCCCAAGGGGGAGAGGGCTGGAATGTAGACGAGGGCAAAAGATCGAGCATAAACGTAGAAAATCCAGGCCGACCTTTATGTCGGTAGGTGCTGGCCTGAAGGCCAGCGCTACGTCCCTTGGATCGTCTCATCATGGAGGAACCTCAGGCGGAGCTGGCTACACGAGTGAGGATTCTCGCTATCCCTTCTTCAAAGACTTCCGGTTTGGTCAACAGGCTTATCACCAAATTCCCCTCCGAGCTGAAATCGAAGAAATGGCCCGGATGAACGAGCACGCCGTCTTTGCTGGCAAGCTCCATCGCCCACTCCTCGTCCGTTCGAATCGAGGGAAGGCGCAAGATGGCATACCATCCCCCTTCCACCACCAGCCGGCTTACAGGCTGGCCCGAGGCGAGTCGCGCGTCGAGCAACTTGAGATTGGACGTCACTCGTTCCAGTATCTGTGGCTGAAGCGTCCGGCGCGTCTCGAGCAGCGCTGGTAATGCCAGCGCCAGGGGCGCACTCACGGAGAGGTACGTGTCGGCGATGATCTCCAGGCGGGCCAAGCCCCTCCGCAGAATTTCCGGAGGTCCGTTCAGGACCAGCCAAGCAAGCTTCATCTGCGGCAAGGCGGAGATTTTCGAGAGGCCGCTCAGCGTGAAAGTGAGCGCTTCCGTGACTGCGGCGTGGCTTACGACGCGCTGCGCATCCGCTCCAAAGGGATAGTCGGCAAAGACCTCGTCGGCGACCAGAGCCATTTCGTGCCACTGGCAGAAGGCGAGAAGCTCAGCAAGTTCGCGGCGCCGAACAAATGACCCGGTGGGATTGTTGGGATGGACCACCAGGATGGCGCGGGTGCGAGCGCCCAGGCGCTTTTCAATCGTGGGCAAATCAATCTGCCAGCCTTGGTCGTAAATCAAGGGATAAGCGACAACCCCAACATCGTTCAATCCGGCCAGAAAGTCAAAAAGGGGGTAACTGGGCTGCGGCACCAGGATTGTGTCAGCCGAGTCGGCGAGAAGGCGGAAGACGTAGGAGTAAGCTTCGCTGGTGCTTGTGGTCAGGAAGATCTGCCCCGGATCAAGCGCGATCCCACGCTCGGCGTAATAGCTTGCCACCGCCTGGCGCGCGGGCAGCAAGCCGCGGGGGTCGGGTTCGTAAGAAAGCGCCCGTGGATTTGCGAGTGCCTCGAGGATTGCATGCGTATCGAAAGCAAACCCGCAGCGCGTGGGGTTCGATTCGGTCAGGTCAAGAAGAGGAAGCCCCCTACGCCGCAGTTCTTCAATCGCTCTCGAGAGCCGATTCAGAGTGAGTGGCCAATTGGTGCGGGATGCAAACATATAAGCAGTGACGAGTGACGAGTGACAAGTGACGAGCAAGAAGAAACAATAAGCCGTGACGAGTGACAAGTGACGAGCAAGAAGAACAGCCGTCACTCGTCAGTAGTCAGTTTTTTTTGCAACAGGACACAGTAGTGTTGCTTGTCCCGCCGCGGCGGGTCACTCGTCACTTGTCACTTCGCGCCTTAGGCATTGACCGATTTCAATACCTTGAACAATCCCTCCAGGCACTCGCGCGTGCTTTCCACCTTATTCCCGTCGGGGCGCGAGTAGGCGGTCTCCAAAGACATCGTCCCATCATAACCGTCGTCGCGCAAGGCTTCGAACTGCCCGCGGAAATCAATCAGACCTTCACCCACAGGAATGTACTGAAGCTTTCCTGTGGCGGGGTCTTTCCTTACATCCTTGATGTGCATATGGGGGAAAAGTCCACGGACTTGGCGATACCCGTCCGGGTAGGGAACCTCGCCGAGGCTGGCGGCGTTGCAAGGGTCCCACATGCCTCGCAAGTGGGGCGAATTGATTTCCCGAAGCATCCGGCCCAGCTCTTTCCCCGTCCCAATGTTGCATTCGTGCTCATTTTCAAGGAGCAGAGTGATGTTGTGCTGAGCTGCAAGCGCGGCTGCTTTGGCCAGGCGTTCGCGGACGTAAGGGTAAGCCTTTTCCGGTTCCTCCACCCTCCAATAACTGAAGACTCTCACCTTTGAAGTGCCGAAGAATCGAGCGAGCTTGAACACCCCGCGCAGCAGACTCTCTGTGTCCTTATCCGTCAAGTCAGCGGCCATGAAAGTGTCACTTAAATTGGGGTGCGGAGAAGGCATTCCGGGCAAGTGATATTTGAAAATCGGCGAAGCGATCTCCGAGACCTTCAAGCGATGGCGTTCGATCAATTGTTTCGCGCGGTCCAACTCCTCCTGGGAAAGCTTTACCACGTTCTTCTGCCAGAGGTCTCGCACTTCGCAGTAGGCGAGAGATTGGCTTGAAATGAAGTCCAGAGCCTTCTCGAAATCCTGCGTCAGCTCGTCCGTGATGATGCCGAGTTTGGGTGTGAATAATTCCGTAGCCCGTCCTATAGGGGGACGCATCAGTTCTAAACCTGACCCGAGCAGCGCCGATAGGGAAAGAAAGCTCCTGCGGGTCAAATTCCAAGGCATGAGAGACCCCTCCATTGGCATCTTACTGAGAAAGCCAATGCCTCACAGAAGTCGGACTGGGGGCTGGAGGCTGGGGTTTCCCTTCCCCAGCCCCTAGTCCCTAGCCCCTAACCCCCTGGCCTGACTCCTGGCTTCTTCTCTCAGGATAACATGTCAATACTTTCTTGCCATCCCATGGAAAAGTTAGTGGGCGCGGATCGCGCTACGAGGATTGTTTCGCGAAAACGCCCCAGTAGGCAATAGGGTCCCTGGAGAAACCCCAGAGCCATAAGTGGCGGGGTTGTGGTCTTTGCCATGGCAGGTGAGGTAGCAGGTGCCGGTGCCCACGCCGAGGCGCTGATATTCCAGCATGCCGCTGCTGCTGGGTCCAACAATGGTACGGTCAAAATCAATCAGCATGGGTCCCTGTGAGGCATGAGGAGCGTGGCAGGTGGAGCAAGCTGCATTTGCGCCGCGGACGTGAATTCCATGATATGTGAAGCTTTGGTCCCGGAGGACGCTCCCTTCCACGTCATGACACTTGTCGCACAGAGCGTAATTGGTGAGCGCGTAGGCGACGCCAGCCGACGAAGCTCCGGGCGTCGCCGGCGGCGGTTCTAAGGAGCTTGCCCGTTCGAGTAAGTGCGCCAGGTTCGAGCCGTGCGGACCCTTGGGGCCGCTGGATATTCCCAAATTGCGCCCTGTGTCGTTGTTGTGGCAATCGCTACAGTAGATGTATGCGACGCTCGAAAGCTGGCGGTTGACCATTACAGATCCGCCCGGCGTGATTGGCTGCGGTCGCAGGCTTGGCACGTCACCCCCCAAGCCCGGGGACAGATTCCGGGGGCGTGTCACGGGATGAAACGAAGGGCTGAACTGGAACTCCAGGCGCGTGTTGAAGCGGTTGGGACTGCTAGCCTTGAACATTCGCTGTGGGTTGCGCCCGTAGCCCACGCCCACCACGCTGAAATCGGTGGATTGGGGCTTATTCGCGCTGTCGGCATGACACTTAAAGCAAATCTCGTATTCGTTGCTGCTTTGGAGTATGTACGTATTGCCTGTGGATTGCCCTGTTGCGCCCAGCAACGCCCCGTTCACCAGGGGCGGCCGCGCCGATGTGCTGTTGGCGAAGTGGGGTTCATGGCAGTCTACGCACGCGGCGTGGCGGGGCGTGCCACTCGCGGTTTCTGGAAGCGGGTGCAGCCTGGAAGAGGGACTCTCCGACGCATCGTGGACCGAGGGCGTGATTTGGACCGGGTGCCGGTAAGTTTTGGCGAGGAATTCGCCTTCGATGTTCAGAGTCGTTACGCTCCCATCGTGACACTGGTAGCACGTGGCGGCTTCCACGAACTTCACCAGCCTCTGAGCGGTCGCAGGGGAATGTGCACGATGGCAGCTCTCGCAGCCATTATTCTTGACCCCGACGTACCCGGTGTGAGCGCCTTGGGCTACGGTATACTTAGCGTCCTCGTTCGGGTCCGGCGGCATCCGGTGTATGGAGTTTTCCCAACCCGCCTGGACGTGGCACGTCAAGCAGAGCGCGGATTCGGAGTTCAGGGTCACGAGGAATTTTCCCATCGTCGGATCCAGGTTTTCCTGGTGGGGATCGTGACAACTGGTACACTGCACTTTTCCGGCGCCATCCAGGCGGACCGGCCCGCCGACTGTAAGGGGTTTGATCGCGCTTGTGCGCGCCGGGACAAAACCAAACGGATGGCCGTCCGTGAATCCTTTGTTGGTTCCCAGGTTGGAAGCAGAACCCGCCGGAAGGGCGTACGCCGAGCCTTGCACAAATCGAAACAGCCCATCATTGATGGTATCGCCCAAGGCAATCGTCCCATCGTGGCAGCTCAGGCACAGCTTGGAGACGTCCTGCGGCTGAATAGGCTCGACGTTGGACACTAGCGTTGTGCTGGAGTAAGCCGGGAACTGCGCCGTTGACAGTTTCTGATTCCACAAATAGCTCCCGGGGTTCGAGTTGTGCGGGGTGTGACAGAAGACACAGGCGTCCCTGCCGGAAACCGAGCGGATGGTGGCTTTTGAGGAAGCCCGAAAATCGTGCTTGGAATTCAGCACGGCAGATACCTTGCCGCTTCCAAACGCCGGCGGAACCATGCCGGCCCAGAGCACGAACAACGCAATGTAACTCGACCTGCGCAATTACTGTCCTCCGCTGGGAGCAATGCCTTCCGCCCGCAAGCGAAACATTTGCACGCGGCGGTTGAACCCATCCGCAACGTAAATCCGGTTTTGGCTGTCCAAGGTGATGGCGGTGGGAAGAAAGAATTCTCCGCATCCGGCTCCGGTGGAGCCGAAGACAAACAATAAACGCCCTCCCGCATCGTAGACATGCACGCGGTCGTTCCTGCCCTCGACCACATAGACGCGGCCCTGTTCGTCCACGGCAATGCCCTTGGCCTTGTCAAAATCGCCTGGCCCGCTGCCCGGACTTCCGAAGGCGGAAAGGAACTTCCCCTCGGGGTCAAAGTGCTGGACACGGAAATTCAACGAGTCAGTGACCCACAGGGATCCATCGGGAGCCACGGCGATGTAGGTCGGATAATTGAACTCGCCGGGTCCAGCCCCACGCTGGCCAAAGCGGCCCACCACCCTGCCCTCGAGCGTCATCATCACCACACGCATCGCCACGGTGTCCACAACGTAAAGGCGGTCGCGCTGGCTGTTCACGGCGATTCCCGTCGATCGCTTGAAGATACTTTCTTCGCGGTCCACAGCTCCCAGCGCCCGCAGGTACTTGCCCTGGGGGCTAAAAAGGAAGACCCGCGCGCGCAGGGCATCGGAAACATAAATCCGCCCCTGCGCATCGCAGGCCACGGCAATGGGCGCCAGGAAGGGATCGGAATCGGGCGGGTGGAATTCTTGATACCGCCGGCGCGCCGGGTCAAATACGTGCAGGATTCGTTCCTTGGTATCGGCTACCAGAATCCTTCCTTGCGGGTCCACGCAGACGCCGTTGGGCGCCAGCATGGCTTTCTGCTGATCGTCAAGCCCGATGACCGCTTTCAAAAACCGCTTGGCCCAGGATGGCTTTCCCTTAACATCCGCAGCGCTGCGCAGTTCGCCCACCCAGTCCACCGCGCCCAAGGCGATGGGATTGATGGCGGATTTCGGACTATCCGCGACCATCAGCCGCCCCAGCAAAACAGCCAGAAAGCAAAGAACTGCAACCACTCGCGGGAGCTTTTTTGCGAAAAGGCGAATTGGGTTAAGGCGCGACAACGCTGACCCTCAGAATATCTTGAAGTCTCTCGTCACTCGCACGAAATAGCGGTTCACAAGATTGCCTGTCCGGCTGGGGACGGTTATGTTCTCGATCTGGTAGGAACCGAAGCCAGCCTGGATACCGATTTTGCCCACATGGTAGCGAGCGCTGACATCCACCGTGCGAAATTTCGCTTGCGAGAGGGCGAGCTGATCCCTTTCCGACATGTAATCGGCCGACACATCAAATTGCCTACGCACACGGAGCGCGGCCGCCGCCGTGTCGACGCGCGCGATTCGGTTGAGCAAGGGGGTAGCAACCAACTCGCTCAAGGGCAGCTCAGTGCTCAGCCACTGCTCGGAGCTCACGATGGCGGGAAATAGCGCACCCGCGCCCGCTAAGGTCTGGTGGCCCACGCTCAGCGCCAGCCGTCGTTGCTGGATCTGCGCCGCATAGTTCGTCGTATCCGATCTGATGTCGCCGCTCATGCTCAGGTACTCCAATCGAGCACGTTCGGCGCTTCCCACCAGATGCCAGCCAAAGAGGCGGGTAGTTTCCGCTTGCAGGCGCAGGCTGCGGGTGGAAGAGAATCCGCCGAGTTCATCGACGAGGTTGTCCCTTGTATCCACCCCGGAAGCCATCAGACGGACGCGCCGGGGGTCGCCCCAGCGAACTCTCCCCTCCAGGTCATTTGAGAATCTTGCCGGGTGGTGCCCCAGGGTAGTGCCCAGCACTTGCAAGTGGCCGGCGTAAGTCCCCCCCAATTCCAGGCCCCGCCACACTCTCCCAAAAGAGGCGCCACTCATAGAATCCGTTTCGGAGGTTTCCGCCTCCGCCACTGCTTGCACCGCCGTTACAGTATATTCTTGAACTTGTTGAAAGAGGGTCAAGCTGGGGATGACCCGATATTGCACTCCCCCCCCAAAGGTATTCGAAGTGAAAGCAGGGATCGGAATCAGGCTGACACTGCTGCCCGTTCCCTGCGTTGCGGGGAGGGAAGTCTCACCGCTCTCGGAGATGTCGGTGAAAGTGTAAAAATAGTTCGAGGAAAGTTTGGGCGTGTGCTGGATCCGGAGGTGGGAATCGACATAAGCGTCCGTAAACTTCCCGGCGGGCTGGCCCAGGATACTTTCCTGCTGCCATTCAAGGCGGTCCCCAAAGTTAAACCGGGCCTTGTCGTCCCAAAACGTGCGGGCTACAAGAAGGTCCTGCATTTTCACACTTTCCTGGTACGGACTGGAAAAAGCGAGAGCCGCGACCGTGTTGTTGTTGGTGGAGAAGTCGCTGAAGCCGGCGTTCCATTTCCAACTCTTCCACTTATCGGACGCCTCGATACCGAGTTCGTTCAGACGGTAGCTCGAATTGGTGAGCGAGGTGGGCAGTTGCAATTCGTTGTCTTGCTTCAGGTAGCGGATGTCCACGTGAGGCAAGTTGCGGACCAGGAGATCCCACGTCAATCCGAATGAGGAGGTGTCAGAATTCTCACCAAAACCTGTGCCATTGACCCCGTATTCATTCTTCTGGTAGAAAACATGGAGGGGAAACGGGCGATCGGGCAGGAAAGATGCGCTGAAACCGACATCATAGGCGTTGTCTCGATATCCGCCCAGGGCCACCGCGTTTGAGCCATGTTCGCCGTTGTAGTTAACGGTAAAGGGAATGAATTTGGGGTCCTTCAGGTACCCGCCCAGGAGAAGGCTCCAATCTCCGGCGACGGTCGAATACCCGGAAGTATTGTTGGAATTGGAAGGCGCGAATAACGGCGTGTTGGTGGTATTGCTGTAGTCTGCGCCCAGGGCGCCTTGCAAAGTCCAGTGTTCAGAGGCCGGCTCTTGTGCGAAACTCGGCAGCGCGGCCACTAAGGCAATCGTCACGAGTTGAATTGCCAGTCTTGCTCTCACCGTCTCTCCGCTTGCTCATGGGCACGTTGCCATCCCACCAAGCTTCCAAAGGTGCAAACGAAACCAGAATGATGTGGACCAGCCGGCTACAGGGGGCTGAAGCAGGATGGAAAGGCCTCCGTGGCCGGAAAATCAGGAGGAGGCGCCAGGTGCACTAGCGCCCCCTCGATGGGTCTTAAGTGTGGCAATAGGTGCAAACAGCGCTTTCGTTAGTCGTTGCCTGAGTCTCGAGTAAAAGTCGCGGGAAGGGGAAAACGGTAGTAGTTGCTCCAGTGGTACTTCCAGTAGTGGCCACCTTCACGAATCCCGTCCCATTGTGCGGGTCATGGCAAGTCGAGCATTCCATCAAGCCCGTGCCACCGTAAAGCGGTAAAGCTCCGCCTCCATCAACCGAATAACTGCCGGGGCTAAGTAACCCCCCTCCAGCCGCAGACGCCAGAGCAGGGGTATAATTGAAGTTGACAGGGTGCGACCGGCTCAGGTCCGAAATGTAGAACGGATTACCACCGGAAATGGTCGAGAAGGCGCCGTACTTACTGACTATACTCGACCCGGTCGCTGGAAGATTGAATCCCGTCTGATAGAAGCTAGCAATCGCGGTCGTACCATCGTGGCAGCTTAGACACAGGTTGCTGACCGTCGGGCTACTGGTGAAGTTGCTTCCGAGATCGGTGATAGTGGAGCCGCCCTTAGCCAGCAGAGCGTTGAACGTGTCGCTGCTGTAAGTGCCGTAGCTCCCTTGGGTGGAAAGAGTGTGGTTCCACAGCATATAACCCGGGGAAGTAAGGCTTGTACCGGTCTTGTGTGTGATGTGGCAGAAGAAGCAAAGATTCGTGGAGACCGAGCTACCCGTAGTAGCGCTTGGAGCTTCCCAGGAATCGTTCGTCAAATCGTGCGCTGAACCGATGATGGCTGATTTGCTAGCGTTTTGGGCCCAGACCGTTGCGGTCAGAGCCGCCAGCACAACCATCACCAGTAGGGGTCTTGTTGCAATTTTCATAATGACCTCTCAATAGAATTTTCTTAATGAAGCTGGAGAATGTTTCTCTGCACTTCTGGAAAGCTTTTTCACCTCCTTCTCATGGATTTCGTGGCGAGCCCGGGTGGTCGCCCCCTAAAAACTGAAAAATTTGCACGCGGGAATTAAGCGCATCCCCCACGTAAACGCGGTCCTGCTTGTCAATGGAGATTCCCAGGGGCAGGTTAAAGGCGCCCGGCGACTTGCCGTAATTGCCTACGAACATCAGGACCGTTCCTTTGGGATCGAAGATCTGGACGTTGTTGAAGGCGGCGTCCACCACCCAGATGTTGCCTTCACTGTCGAAGGCCACGCCCTTCGGCCGCGTAAAGTAGCCGGGCCGATCGCCATGCCCGCCGAAGCGCCGCACAAATTTGAGGTCCGGGGAGAAAATCTGGACGGAGCAGCTTCCCGTATCGGTCACCGCAAAGTAGCCGTCCCGGTTCACCCCGACTCCGACCGGGTAGTTGAATTCCCCGTTTTTAACCCCCCGCTTACCCACCGTAGCGATGTTTTGCAGCGTGTCCAGGTTGTAGACCAGTACCTCATGGAGGTGGCTATCAACCACAAAAAGCCTGCGCCGGATTTCATCCAGCGCCAGCAAGGCAGGATTCTGGAGCGCCGGGTTCTGCCCGATCATGGCTTGCAAGTGGCCATCGCGGTCGAACTTCACGACGGTGTGCTGCAACGGGTCTGAAACGTAGATATTGTCGTGGCTGTCCACGGCCAGGCCGAGTGGCATCTTGAGCATAATTCCTCGGTCACCTGTGATCCGGATGACCTTGCGATTTGCCTTGTCCAGCACATAAAGTGTGGCGTTCTGGGGCGAGGTGATCCAAATTCGTCCTTGAGAATCACTGGCCGCGCCGGACGCCCGCAGGAAGAACTCGGCCTTGTTGGGGTCGGCGTTGCCCACCATTCGATCCACCAGAGTGCGCTTCTTCCGCGGCTCGATGTCAAAGTTGTTGGAGAACAATCCCATGAACCGAACTCGCGGCTTGTCCGGAGGCAGAGGCCAAACCAAAGTGCTCGGGTCAATGGCGGAAGAACCAGGCGGCGCTTTTTGTTTGCTCCCCCCTCCCGCAAAAACCGGGGCTCCCCAAAGCAGTACTAGGACGGCCGCCAAGACAAGGCCAGTTCCATTTGACTTCGGCAGTCTGACTCTCACTCCTTCACCTTCTCTCCAGAATTCGCCGGGGTATTCGGCTTCTGCTGGGGTTGCTGCTGCGCCTGCGGTTGTGATTGGCTCTTATTCTTGGCTGCCGCTCGTTCGTCGATAACTTGGTGACATGCGGAGCAAACGTTCCGAGCGCCTTTCACCGAAACAATGAGGTTCTCATCCGCCGATGCATGAGGAGTATGGCAACTCAGGCACGACATTTTTTCGCCCGCGTGCAACGGGTCCGCTACCTGGGTAACCGGATGAGTCACCCAGGGGTGTCCGAAGCGTTGCGTGGGGTCAAGGTCGATTTTCGGAATTGCATCAAAATCGGCCTTCGAGATTTTCTGAGAGCTGAAAAGGGTTACCGTTTCGGTCTGGGCTTGCTGATCTGCGTGGCAGGCGAGGCAGAGCGAATTGACCGCCGCCCGTGTCTCTGCCTTGAATTCCGAGGAATGTGGATCATGGCAAGTAAGGCATTGGCCGTTCTTATAGGGGCCGTGAAGCACAGGGCCCTTTGCGGCTTCGTGACACATCGCGCAAAGATCGCCCCCGGTGGCGACCAGGGTGATGGTTGTCTTGTTTTTTTCAGACGTGGCTTGGTGGCAGTTCTCACAACCCATCCCCACTGCGGTGTGGACGAACTTCCCTTGCTTCTTCTCGGGATGGCAGGTCAAACACGTTTCAGACTTGATGTCCTTTTGTTCGATGAACGGATGCGCGATGGGTTCTTCGGCAGGAATCTGACGTGACAAGGAGACCATGATAACCAATAGCAAGGAATAGAGAGTCAAATTGACTTTGCGAATGCTAGTTCGCTGTCTTGCTGCAGCTAATAATACCGACACAGATGCCAAAGACCTCCGGGCACCTAACCTATAGCAAATATGTCTCCATTATTAATTTCACTTAATCTTCGATGTGAACTGCAAGTCATAACAAATTAAAGGCATTTTCTGTTTTCCTAAGGTGTTGAGAAATTAAGCATGTGGAAAATTTCCACATAGTGCGCTAGTTTCCGCAATAGTTGACTTTTATCTGTGTATTGCGACACGCTGACACCTTGACGGTTATTCAGTTTGCACATTCAGGCTACGGAACGTGCCTACCCAAACGTTGCGAGTCGATATGGGACCTTCGCGGCTATTGGTCCTAAGATGCTGAGATACTTCTCCCGCAAGGCGGGATCAGAATGACATGTCAATGGATTTTCTAACCTCACAGAACTCGGGAGAGTACTTGGAAGGGAAAGCGGCGAAGCTGGGACCTCGTGGGAACAACTTTTCCGATTGGTTCCGATCCGTATTCCGGCGGATTGCCGCAGAAAGGTATTTTATGTCACCCTCAGGAGTCCGCCACTCCCCCTTCGGACAATTGAAGTGCCCGTTCAAGCCTCCAATCCGCTTCTTGTCTTGGCATCCACAAGGGGAATGTAGTGTGCGTTTTGTGGCGGCAGGATCCCTAAGACAGCGCTGACCCGGTACTGATTGCTTTCATTCCTCTATTGGACCAGGCGCGTGAGCTCCAGAAACGTGACCTTCTGCTGCGCCTCGGTGGTGGCTAGAGGGGAGTAATAGTAGTAGAGGCTGGCCCTCACTCGCGTCTGAGTTCCCCTCGGTATTGGGAAGGAGAACGTTTCGGTTTTCGTCTCATTGGGCGCCAGGCGCGTGTCCGTCACGACCCGGGCGCCTTTGATGAAAACTAAATCCTCACGATTCAGGATGGCGCCACTTCGGTCTTCCACAGTGCGACGGTAGATCCGTTGCTCATTGAAATGATGTCCGGCCAAGGAATCGGCGTGGAGTTCCAGTATCATTTGACGCAACGATGAGCCTGTGGGCACGTAGTGTCCCGCACCACGATTGGTCAGCTTGACGACAACCCGTAGCTGGTCACCTTCTCTAGTGGTGGAGAGATCAGCTTTGATGGCCTTGTTCAGTTGCTGGATGGAATGGCCGCCGGGAATCTCATGGAGATTGAGCGTCAGCGTTGCCGATCGTTTAACCCGGGGATCGACCACATCTCCCTCGATGCGGAACATGTGGCACCCCTGGCAGCCTAATTCTTTTTTTCCGTAGGTGCTGTTCTTCCACTCGGAGTATGTCGCCAGGACCGGAAAGCCCTGCGAGTTCGAGTATTCGTGGCAGCTGATGCAGGCCAGTGAAGAAGCATGCAGCGGTGAGAAACGCGTCCCATGAGCTGGCGAAAACAAGTCTTTGGAGGGCCCGCTTTTGACCAGCGTGAACTCAACTTTGGCCTTCGGGTTGCCGCCCGTCGTCGTAACCTCCTGGATGGAATGACAGTAGTCACAGGTGACTCCTTCCCAGCTCACCTTTCTGCTCAGTTCAAAATCTCCCGTCAGAACAGCCACAGGGGCGTGACAGGCGAGGCAGTTCTTGCGGGCCCGGACGCCGAAATCCGCCTCCGCTAGCTTCAGGGCATCCTGAAAAAGCCGACTCTCCATCGCGGTCGCATGGGCTGATTTCTTCCACCCGTCAAAGATGGCGCGGTGGCAATCGCCGCACAGCTCTGCGCTGCTTGGCGGTTTCAAATCAACGGCCAAGGCTGTCGTGCCGTAGAACACGAGCAAAGCGCATGTTAATCTGCGCATCGGTCACCTCCTGATAAGTTCCATCCCTCTATGCACCATAGCCTCATAATTGGTCCAGCAACCCTGCTAACTCCGCCCTCAGTGTACTTCACGGCAATCCAGTGGCCAAGACATTTGCTCTTGATGCTGCCAGCGCTGGGCAGTGGCGCGTGGAAGTTCGGTGAGCAAAATCAGCTTGCAGTCCGTCACAAATCTGGGACGCCGCCGTGGCTACACAGGCTGCGGAAAAACCCCTCCAAGCTGTCATTCCGAGCCCGTTCGCTGTCATCCTGAGCGGAGCGAAGGATCTCCGCATTTCGCTCAGGGTAAACTCCGCGAGGAATCTCGCTCTGAGTATTGTCAACGCAGTGCGAGATTCCTCGTCGTCCGCCAATAAGAATGGCGGACTCCTCGGGATGACAGGCCAAACGGGTTTTTCCGCAACCTGTACAGCCGCGTCAAAGAGTCGCACCTGTTGATATTTGGTTCGGGCGGTGGGGCCAGCTCTGCATCATCCCGACGCTAGCCTGACCGTAACGACCCGTCAAAAGTCGCGCGTCCAGCGAATCGTCAACAGGTTGGCGCTGAAATTGTTGCCGGGGACAATCTGCTCAAGGTAGTAGGTCCGCTGCAGATCCACCGACAGGCGGCCGGCCTTGGGGAAATTGACGTACACGGTGCCAGTGACCAGCGGCCAAGTGAGGGGTCCGTAGGCGGGCGGTTCGCCACTGATCTGGCCGAGGCCGGTGGAGCGATCAAAGTTGCCGGTGAGGCGCAGGCCAAAATACTTGCTGGGCTTGGCTTCCACCCCTGCCTGCACCACGCGGTCCGCTTCCTGGTCGCGCAGGAAGTCGTTGAGTGGCGCCGTGCCGCGCGCGTAAACGATGTTCCCTGCGGCAAACATGCTGTCGTAGGTGAAGCCCCCAAATATCGAAAACCGGTCATTCAAGGCATAAGAGAGCGTCACCGTGTTCGAGTGAACGTTGTTCTGGAAACTGGCATCGATCAACTTGTCGTTGGACAGATTCAGATCGTCTTGCAGCGACACCTTGGCCACCGGCTGGAAACGAAAGATAAGGTGTCCTGCCACCTCGGTGTGAGGCGTGATTGACGTGTACGATGAGCCGTTGTCGAATGCGTGCAAGTCCCCACGGACACTGAAGACCTTCGAGGGCTGATAGCCGAAACTCATTTCGGGCCAGACTGTCTTGGTTCGCAGCGTGGTTGGCGATTGGACCACGCCGTTTTCGAGCGACTCCACATCCGCCTTGATATAACCGATCCCAGGACGCAGGGTGAGCGAATGGGTGGGGGTAAAAAGCATGTTGAAATCGAAGTCGCTCAGCCCATCCCGCCAGACGAAGGAGTCCTGTCCGGAGGAGGGCGTCGTGGTGACGGTGGGCGGGGTAGTGGTGGTGTTACTGACAATACCGAACAGGCTGGCGAAATTCCCCACGGCGTCGGTGGTAAAGCGGGAGTAGCGATAGTCCACATTGATCTCCCACCACTGTCTCACCTTGTAGGTGAAGCCCTGATACACAATGTTGTCAGGCTCAACTACCGTGTCACGCGCGCTCTCGCTGACAGTGTATGGCGCCAGGGTGCCGGAACTGTTCGGGGCGGTGCCGTTGTAAGACTGGTCCAGAGTGGCCGGCCCTTGATAACGGTAATAGATGTAGCCGCCGCGCCAATCAAGGTTGGAAAGCGGCTTTCCCGTGAAGGAGAACTCGCTGATGGGAGTCGTGAGGCGCCGGTACTCGGATTGCGAGAGGTTGGTGAGTGGTTCCTTGGTCGAGCTCGTAACGGGATCGATGCTCAGCTCGGGCGAACTCACATTATTCAGGTTCAGGAATTGCGTGAACGTCTGGTAGCCGAGGTTGTAGTGGAAGGACCAGGAGTGAAACGTATAGTCGATCCCGCCGGTGAAGCGATTGGTGTTATCGTCGATGGGCGCGTAAAGGTAATAAGGGTTGGCTCGTGCGAAGGTGCCAAAGAAGGACGGCGAATCGAAGAAATCCAGAGACTCGGTAGTGAAGGCGGGGCCGCTGTCAGAGGTGCGGTAGTAGTTGAAGTTGAAGCGTAGATTGTTGGTGGCGTGCAGAGTGAAGTCCGCGGTGCCGAACTTGCGCACCGTTCCCCAGTCGTGGTTATCCGTGAGACCCGTGGAAACCCCCGAGACCAAGTGCGCGATCGGCAGCACCACGTTGTCGTTCTGATTCCAATAGTAGTAGCTCTGTCTCCAGTTCACCCGGAAGTCATAGAGGCGGGTCTTGCTGACGGAAAGCTGCCCGGTTTCGAAAGGCTCGCCTCCCAATCCGGTGACCGACATGGAATAGCTGTCCGCAAAGGGATTGACCCCATTCTGGGCCTCGCCGAACATGTTGAAGTCCGTCAGGCGAAAGCCCTTCCGCAGATCGGACAACTCCTGAAACATGGGGACGTAGCCCTTGACGTCGTCGAAACGGTACCCAACCGTCACCGACCCCTGGTTATTGAACCCGCCAAAGTTCAAGGGAGTTTCAGGGCTGTCCTGCGCCACCAGTATCCGGCCGCAAAACAGAAGCACCACCGAACAGACAATGAAACAGTATCTGGATCTCATCGCACCTCCCTTCATCGCAAGAAATCGGGGTCAAAGTTGGAACCGTGGACGGTTACGTGGCAGCGGGTGCACTCCCCACTGATCTGGTAGCCCAACCGTGAGTGCGGCGCCCCGGCCTGATTGTGGAACCCGGTGTGGCATTGCAGGCAGAGTTGCCGGCCTTCACGCCGCACCAGCAGCATGCGATTGGTACTGCCGTGGGGGTTGTGGCAGATCACGCAACCCTGCACCCGCGCGGCAGGGTGCTCATAAACATAAGGCCCGCGCTTCTCCACGTGGCACTTGACGCAGGTCTCCCAGTTGGTCTCATTCAAGCTGGCGCGGTTGATGCTGCCGTGCGGATTATGACAGTCCGTGCACTTCATCAGTTGCTCGGGTACGCGGTGATGCACCGGCAACGCAAACAGCGCCTGGATGTTGCCATGGCAGGTGAAGCATAAGCTCGGCTCGGACTGCTTGAGCAAGCTGGTATGCAGCCAGCGCACCGAGTCCGAAATCTGCGGCGCCTGGAAGAAGTTCGCTTGCGCGTAGGTGAGGCTGCCCTTGCTTTGATCCTTGGACTGTTTTACCAGGTGGGCCGCATGGCACTGGTCGCAGGCAACGGCCGCCGCCGCGTGCTGGGAGTGGGCGAACATCTCCTGGTGCTTGCTCGTAATGTGGCAGGTCAGGCAGCGTTCCGAGTTTTCCTTGGGGTTGGCGTGGAACGAGAAGATCAGCTTGGCTCCGGCAGCTTGCTTGGCGGGGTCGCCACCCGCTTCCTCTTGGGCCTCCGCATGGGCTCTGCCCGGCCCGTGGCACGCCTCGCACCCTGTAACGGTGGTGGGGCCTGGAGCTGCCGGCGGCTTCGCCGCAGCCTCCGGTTTTCCTTTCAGCGTCATCATGTAGTCCACTACCTCGTTGATTTGCTCGGTGGGCATGTCGGGCGGCAGCGGTGGCATAACGGTGCCGGCGCGGCGCTTGAGCATCCGGTCGAGCAAAAACGCGCGCGTGCGACGCTCCCCCACATCATCGAGAGCTCCACCGGACGTGCCGCCCTGGCCGCCAATCGTATGGCAGCCCGCGCACATCATGTCGTCATAAATCTTCTTCCCTGCCGCAGCGGATGGGGAAATTCTTGCCGCGGGAGTGGAAGGGGAAGTCGGCAATTTCTCGCCCGCAAGTGCGTGAGGGGTCTTCACAAACACTCGGGCTTGCGCGCGATGACAGCCCGCGCACACCTCCCAGCCGACATAGTCGCTTGGCTTGGCCTGAGTAGAGGCTCGCCAAGCCACCGACGGCCCCTTGGCAGCCTCAGGCATCCTTTGGGCGAAGGCTTGGCCAGCCAGCGTGCCGAAGGAGAACGCCAGGGGCAGGGACGCGAGCACCGGTCCTAGTTTGCTTCTTCGTTGGGAACTCATCACGCACCGTCCTCCCTTGCCGGGTTTACCACTTTAGCCGGAATCCCCATTTTCGCCTTCCGGCTGCTAAGAATATGCACCTTTTTCTCTCCAATGTGGAAAGCCCATGGGGTAATGAGCAAAAACAGACGCTATCCGCCCATGGGCTCGCATGGTAGCGCATCAAGCCCTCACAGCATGCTTCCAAGGCCCCACCACGCTAAGTGGCACCCCTTGAAGTGGGAGACTAGTCAGAATGTGACGATCTGACAAATTAGGTTCCATACAAAGCTTTTGAATACTAAATCCTAAAGCAATTTGCATCAAGGTATGATGAGATCATCCGTGCCCAGTCTGTTGAAATCTCCCACAGAGCCATTTAGATTAACGCAGCAGGGCAGGAAAGTCATCATTGTCAATCGTGGATACTGCCCCATTTCTCGTGGCATTGATTTAGCTCGGTATCTAGAATGATTTCTGATCGACATCTAGTGAAGACGGGTGGCCGACTGGTGAGACACGCTCGCTGTTATTGGCTGCTCTTGGCCGAGAGCCATCTGACCAGGCGGCTCCTCGGGGCCATGGTACGACGGATCGGCTTGCTATCCATGCCAGCGGGGTAGGTAGGCGAGCCGCCGACCAAGCGGATTTCAGTGACCAAAGGAGGCCGGGGAGGGAAAGGTGTCGGAGGCAAGGCCCGTTCCGGGGCCTGTGGAAGCACCTCGCACTGCAAACCTGACTGACAATTGTGTTCGGCGCCGGGCAGGTGTATGTTATCGGGCGGATTGGACTCGATAATGGAAATCCCGCGTTGAAGCAAGCACTAGTGGTAATGGGATTGAACCATGTTATCCTCAATGCCCGTACTGTACGGAGCCGGCTTGGGCAACCGCGCGTGCTCCATACGTACCCCGAGTGTCGTTTCGCCGCCAGGTGTCTGAGACAAGAGGCGCACACGCTAAGAAGCGCATGTACGGACCCGGGAGAGGGATTCCTTGCACCTGGTATCCCCACCGCACCCGGGTTAGAATTGGGGGTCCTTGGCGGACAGTAACTCATGCACCGCCACTGAAAACCTTTCCGTGCGGGAGGTGAATTCATGTTGCTCCTGGCCCATCAACTTATCCTAAAGAGTTCGATGTTTTCCTTGTGCCTGTTTGCACTTCTGGCAGGCACGAGTGTTGCGAGGGTTCCGCGTCCGGAAGAAAACGCCGCTCAAGTTGCGAGTCAAATCGTGCTGGACAAGGTCCCCGCGGAGAGCCGGGCATGCGTAAAGTGCCACGTTGACAGAGGAATTACCGGCAGCGCGATCCGTGACTGGCAATTGAGCAAGCACTTTGCCGTGGGTGTGGCTTGCGCCAATTGCCATATTCCGGTTAAAGAGGCGGCCCCGGGCATCGTCAACGCCTCGACGGCTTGCGAAGACAAGCGCGTTCGCCGCGGGGTTTCTCCCAGGAATTGCGCCGTATGCCATCGCGAGAAATTCGATGAGTTCTCGAGCGGCAAACACTCCGTAGCTTGGGGGACGATGATCTCCATGCCTACCACGGCTCTCCAGCCTCACGCCCTCATCGAGGGCCAGAAGGGATGTGGCGGCTGTCATCGGATTGGGCTCGATGAGGGCAAGTGCGATTCGTGCCACACGCGCCATCTGTTTGATGCAGCCGAGGCGCGACGTCCGGAAGCCTGCATGACCTGCCACATGGGCTTCGATCACCCGCAGTGGGAGATGTACTCGACCTCGAAGCACGGGTCGATTTATGCGACCCAGGGATCGCGCTGGGACTGGAACATAGGCCTCGCCGATTGGTTCAAGGATCCTACCAGGGCATCGTTGGATCGTCCGCGCGCGCCAGTGTGCTCTACCTGCCATATGCCGAATGGAGACCATGCGGTGCGGACGGCCTGGGGATTCCTTGCGCTGCGCCTGCCGGAGAAAGATGAAGAGTGGCTCGGGTATAGGCAGAAAATCCTGATCGGTCTTGGCGTGCTGACTCCGGAGGGCCAGCCGACTCCGCGCTTGAATGTCGTGAAAGTGGGCAAATTGGCGCGCCTCACCGCTGAGGAGTGGCAAGTGGAACGCGACCGGATGCTCAGCGTTTGCACCAATTGCCACGCACGCAGCTTCGCCCAGCAGAATCTTGAGGCGGCGGATTCAATCATCAAGGAATCGGATAAGCTCGTGGCGGAGGCAATCGGCATCGTGGAGGGCCTTTATAACGATGGCGTGCTCGAAAGGCCCAAGGATCGACCTCCCGTGCCTGATTTACTGCGCTTCTATGAGGTGAAGTATCCGATCGAGCAGAAGCTCTACACGATGTTCCTTGAACACCGCATGCGGAGCTTCCAGGGCGCGTTCCACATGAATCCGGACTACCAGCACTGGTACGGCTGGGCAGAACTGAAACGTGACCTGGCAGAAATCCGCCAGGAGGCCGACGACCTTCGCAGCCAGCATAAGAGAGCCTCGTCTCCTGGCATGTAGCGTCCGGAGCCAGAAGAGAATTAGATTGATGCCACGTCGCGTGCGTCGCGATTGTTAGGGGGAAGCGGCAAATCTTTCTTATATCTTTGCACCTTTTATCTTTCCAAATCCCCATCGGGCATGGGGTGGCACACGGAAACAACTTTCTTTCCGAGGTCGCGCAATATTTCCATGACTCGCCGCGTCGTTTGGCTCTTGCCGCATCCCGTGCGCACGACGACAACCGCCACCGCTGGCTTCAAACTTTTTAGCATCGTCTCCTCGACGCCAAGCTTGGAAAATTTGGTGCCAGCCGCAAGCACGCGGGACGCAAGGTGCATAACGGTGTTATATGAAAGGGTGCTGTACGACAAAACACACTCCTTTACCGCCTTCTCCTTGATCAGCCCCTCCAAATTCTTTTCTTCTTCGATCGGAATGCCTTCCGGGTATAATCTACTGGCCAATGACGACGGGTCGCTGCGTCCGGCTATTCCGGGAATCTGGTTCGCGGTAAAAGCGACCACATCCACATTCCGGTCTTTTCTATAGACAACGTTGAAATTGTGAAAATCCCTTAAATCCTATGGATCCTGGATGGCTGGTACAACAGGGAGGGCGATGGTTGCACGGTCCCGTCAAAGTCCCCGAAAGGTAACATCCCAAAGCGGCTCAGCCGTCCGTCAGCTGACGGACGGCTGAGCCGCTCCGAGCAGACTTTGCCGCCTCCCCGAGACAACGTACCGCCGCGTTCGATGAGCACGCGCGCTTTGCCGCCGGCTATTTATGCTCTGCAAGCGGCTTGGCGAGCTCGTCGAGCAGGTCCGGCTTGCTCTCCTCGCGGACAAGGTGCGGATAGCGTTCGCCGCCGTGATAGTCAATGGTACACGTCATGTAGTAATCGTCGTTGAGCACGAGCAAGCGAATAGGCTGGGAGCTGTTCTTGCCGGCCTTCAAGGCGTCGCGGAGCAGATCGGGCGTGAAGGCGCGATCGTTCACTGCCACCACGCGCATGCCCGACGTGATCCCTGCCTTATAGGCGAGGCCGCCGACAATCGAGT
>Ga0208038_1000714_pt1 | contig 22933 bp, 11 predicted proteins | sample June2015DPH_16_1_FD_184714 | JGI IMG/M metagenome (GOLD analysis project Ga0208038, IMG submission 184714) | Peatland microbial communities from SPRUCE experiment site at the Marcell Experimental Forest, Minnesota, USA - June2015DPH_16_100... | ecosystem: Environmental > Terrestrial > Soil >...
GTGGGTACATTTGCGGTCCAGATTGCCAAATCGTTCGGGGCTGAAGTCACTGCCGTGTGCAGCACGAGGAATGTGGACACGGCGCGATCGCTTGGCGCAGACCATGTCATTGATTACACTCGAGAAGATTTCACGCAAAGTGGGCAGCGTTACGATCTGATTCTCGGTGCGAACGCATATCATTCGATTTTCGATTACAGGCGTGCGCTGAGTCGGAACGGAATTTTCGTTATGGTCGGAGGTGGTTGGATTCAAATTCTCCAAGCTATGTTACTGGGACCATTCCTATCATGGATTGGGAGCAAGAAGGTGCGTTTCTTTATTGCGAAGATAAACACGAAGGATTTGGATTTTCTGAAAGATCTTCTTGAAGCGGGAAAAGTTGTACCTGTCATAGATAGACGTTACCCGTTAAGCGACGTGGCTGAAGCTCTCCGTTATCTTGAAGAAGGACATGCGCAAGGGAAAGTCGTAATAACCGTTGAACATAGTAAAAGCCACTTCCCCAATCGAGTGAATTGCCATTGAGAAAGGAAACCATGCACAGCAAGATTCACCTTCGCGTCGCGGGTTTGTTCGTCACCATCATTTCGATTTCGAGTATCAGATCTCCGTCAGCAAAACCGGGAACGACATTCTTGTGAGCCTGGGCCAATCCAACAACACCGGAAAGGTGGTGGACATCGAGGACATGGATTACTTTGTGTCGAGTGATGCGCGGTTGGGAGGCACCACCGACAAGTGGATCGCGCTGGGAACCCAATCTCACAATCGCGACTATTACGAACTGTGGGCGGTGATCAAAAGGATGTGGAATCGAAGGTCTTCTTCTGAAAAATCCCCAGGTTGGCAGCGGCCGCTTTAACCCGAATTCGTAAGTTGAACGAGGTTCCTGGTTTCACGGAATAGAAAAACCCCTCACCCGCCCTCCTCCGTCGGGCACCCTCTCCCCAGGGAGAGGGCTGTCGTTTCCGGTGCGCGTTGGGGCTAGGAAAACCGCCCTCTCCCTTGGGGAGAGGGTGGCCCGCTGCCGGCGCTTTCACCAGCCGGAGCGGGCCGGGTGAGGGGTTAGTTAGGAGGGGCCCGAAGCCCAGAGCGAAGCAATTGTCAGGCGCACTCTTCCGTTACGGCGCAGGTTTGGTCGAAGCGACTTCAATCTAACGGATTGGAACGGAACAGTGCCCCTCAATTTGCGAATCCGGATTTAAGGAAAGCCCCTGTCCGTTTCCAGATGCTGAGATGGCCAGAGCCAGCGGACCCGATCCTTCCGGGTCGCACCAAACCTGCCCGATAGCCTGTCCGTCTGGAAGCGATTGGCTCGGCGCTCGAGCCTACTCCTGCCGCAGGACGGTGTTGGGATCGACCCGCGAGGCCCGTCGTGCGGGGATATACGCACCCAAAGCCGCCATGGCCAGAAGGGCTAGGGTGACCAGGGCGACGAGGGGCAAATTGAAACCACGCCCTTCCGCCAACGCGGCTATTGGTTTAGCTGCGGCAAGACTTAGGGCCAAGCCGATAACGACTCCACTGCTGGCCAAAATCATCCCCTGCTTCAGCACCATTCTGACCACGGTGGCGGGGTCCGCCCCAACCGCCATGCGGATCCCAATTTCGCGCTGCCGCAAGCTCACGGAATAGGTCATCAACCCATAGAGCCCGACCAACGCCAGCACCAGTCCGAGCACCCCGAGCCCGGCGATGGCTTCGATCACCAGACCGAGCGTCTTATGTGCGCGCACGTCGAAGAATTCCTCCATGGTCCGGACACCATAAATCGGCTGACGCGAGTCCAGCGATCGCACCAGGTCGCGCAGCGGCCCGGTCAATCCGGCCGAAGGTCCCTCGGTTTCGAGCATCAGGGTCATCGCTGCGGCGGGGTTCTGGGCCAGCGGCAGGTAAAGGTATTCCAGCGGCGGCTCGATCGTGAATACGTACTTACTCTGCTTCGCCACCCCAACGATCTCGGCGAACGGTCCCTCCGCGCTATTCAATCGCAGCCGTTTTCCGATCGCGTCTTGATTCGGATAGTACTTGCGGGCGAACAGCTCGTTGACGATCACCACGCGCTCGGAATCCGCCCGATCGGTCACTGCAAATTCGCGGCCTTCAACCAGGGGCACGCCGAGGGTGCGGAAGTAGCCCTCGCTGACGGTGTTGGAAAACACGCTGACCGCCTCGGTCCCGGTTGGCAATTGGACACCCTCCGGGATGACCCGGATCGCAGGGGATGCCGGGACCATGGGCATTGCCTGTGCCAGAGCTGCCGACTTCACACCCGGGAGAGTACGCGCCTGCTCCTGCAATCGCCGGTAGAATTCCTGCGTTTGCTCCATCGAGTCCCGAGCCAGGGCGGGGTTAAAGCTGGCCATGAGAATGTGGTCCGTGCGGAAACCGGCGGGGGAGGAGAGCATGATCCGCGACCCGCGATAAGCTTGGGTTGCGACCACCAGCAACAGGAGCGAACCCGACACCTGTGCCATCACTAGCGCGTTCCTTCCCAGGAATCGCCGCCGCTTGCCGCGAGCGGCGCCTCCGGCCTTTAAAGCGGGAACCAAGTCAGCCCGGGTGCTTTGGAGCGCGGGAGCCAGTCCAAACAGGACGGCGCTCGCCACGGAAACCAACAGCGCGAACAGCAGTACCTGAGGGTCGAGTTTCACATCGACCACGATGGGAACGTCGACGGGGACGCGGATTTGTGAAAACCAATTCGCACCCGCTTGCGCCAGGAGGAGCCCCAGCGCCCCACCCAGGATGGCGATCACCAAGCTCTCCGTCAACAATTGCCGGATCAGCCGCACCCGCCCCGCTCCTATGGCCAGCCGCACGGCGATCTCGCGCGAACGCGCGGAGCCACGGCTCAGCATCAGGTTCATCACGTTCGCGCAAGCGATCAGAAGCACCACTCCGGCCAGCCCCATCAGGAAAAGGACAAGCGTCACCATCGTCGGAATCGTCGTGGACTGCCGGTACGTCATAACCTCTAACGAGCAGGTGCGGTTCGTCTTCGGGTATGCCTGGGCGAGTTGCTGGCCAATCACCCTGGTCTCGGTGGCGGCTTGTCTCGACCGGATTCCTGGTTTCAGTCGTCCCATGACCGTCAGCACTCGAAGTCCGCGCATTTCGAGTTCACTCTGCTCGGACCCGCCGGCCAGCGCGGGTTGCATCGCCAGTGGGACATACAGGTCGGCACGCAGCCAGGCATTCGGCCCCGTGAACGGCTCCGGTGCTACACCCACCACCGTAAAGGGCAGGCCGTTGAGGTAGATGCTTCGACCAACGACGTCAGGGTCCGAGGCAAACTCGGTTTCCCAGAGAACGTGGCTGAGGACGACCACCGCATCACGCCCCGGCACGTTGTCCTCGTCGGGACGGAAGCTCCGTCCCAGGTCGGGGCGCACACCCAACACGTCAAAGAAATTGCCGCTCACCAGCGCCCCGAATTTCATTTGGGGTTGCGCCGCTTTGTCTGGGGCGAAGCCAAACTGGAAATATTGCGAGGCGGTTAAACCTGCGAAGGAATTGCTCTTCTTCTGGAGATCCTCGAAGTCCGGGTTTGACACACCAGAGTACTGGAAGATGCTTCCCAGGCTTTCGCCGCGGAATTGCGACTGGACCACCATGATGGCGGAAGGGTTAGGCACGGCCAAGCGCGGAAGTAGAACATAGTCCGCCAGACTGAAGATGGCCGTGTTGGCCCCAATCCCTAAAGCCAGCGAAACGATCGCGACCAGAGCGAACCCGGGATTGCGTTGCAGCATGCGTAAGGCGTAGCGTAGGTCGTGCATCATGATTCCTGGTCCTCCCGCACTGTGGAGAGAGCACGTAGGGTGCCAAGCGACATGGTCTGTATCCTATTCACAATGCGCAATCTGCCTGAAATTGCGTGGGCGGTGGCTGTCCGCTTTTGGGACGGAGGTGCGCGAAAATGGGACCGCGAGGAACGATTCCAAACTCACTAGGGTGCTTTCGATCTGCCTGTTTGGGTCTGCAAGTGTGTGTCCTACATATAGAAAACCGTTCGACGTCACACTTGGAGCGGCAAAAACTGGGGAATGGTACGCCTGGCAGGATTCGAACCTGCGACCTGTTGCTCCGGAGGCAACCGCTCTATCCATCTGAGCTACAGGCGCATATCGACTCAAGTCTATATCTAGCCAGACGTGAAAGTCAAATCAGCGAGCAGAATCACCAGCGATGGGAATTCATCGACAGCTATTTCCCGCGCGGTTGGACTCCGCCAGGATACGGTGGATGACGCAGGCTGGATTCACGCACGACCAGCCGTGGTGGGAAGAAGATGCGCTTGGGCGGCAGCGGCGTCTTGGATTCCATGCACTCGAGCAATAGCTCTGCTGCCGTTTCGCCGATTTGGAAGCTACTCTGATTGATTGTTGAGAGGGGCACGCGCAGCAGGTCGGAGTAGTGCACGTCACCTGCACCCACAACGGCAATGTCTCGGGGTACGTCCAGTCCAGCCTCCAGAATAGCTCTTATTGCGCCGGCCGCGACCGGATCGTTGTAGCAGAAGACCCCATCGGGGCGAGGCTTTAATTGCAGGAGGCGCTGCATGGCGTCATATCCAGTACTGTCTTCATGTGCCCCGCTGACGACATACTCGGGCGGGACCTTCAGTCCGTGTTTGGCCAAGGCCCGACGGTAGCCGCGCAGCCTTCCCTTTCCAGTCGACACCATGGGTCCGCGAAGGTGGGCGATGCGGGTGCAGCCCTGCTCGATGAGATGCTCGGTTGCCATAGCACCAATCTTGTCGTCCTTCACTCCGACGTAGTTGGCCTTCCAATTCAAGAACACGCGATCGATCAGCACGTAACGCGCTTTTCCCCTCTCCAACAGTTCGACCATCGAACGGGTCGCGTGCGGCGCCGCAGACGCGATAATCAGGCCGTCGACCATGCGCGCCAGCAGGAGCTTGATCTGGCGCAATTCTGTTTCTGCATTCTCGCCGGAGCTGCTGATAATAATCTGATAGCCTAAGGGCCCGAGTTTGCGGTCGACGCCCTTTGCGACCTCTGCAAAAAAGGAGTGCATCAAATCGGGTACAATCAGCCCGATTAAGAAGCTGGGGTGGCCGGCGAGACTGCGCGCGGTGAGATTGGGTTCGTACCCAAGCTCACGAGCGCGCTGGCTAACTCGGCGTCGGGTCTCTTGGGCAACATCACCGTGGTTTCGCAATGCCTTGGAAACAGTCATCAACGACACGCCCAAGTCCTGAGCGATATCTCTCATCCGCACTGCCATATCGACCCTCCTGGCTAAACCCTCTGGCAAACTGCCGCAAAGCAGAACTCGCAGCGAACCAATCGGCAGGCACCGCGCTAGCCGGGACGCTTACGCGCAGCCGTGGTTCCGCCAGATCACTAATGTACCACTCCTTTGTCATTTTGCACGATACTATTTCTTTCCACCTTTACCGCTAAAGGTCATATTTGTATCGCTAAAAAAAGTCCTTGACAAGTGAAAATTTCCCTGCTAGTTTTCTGCACCATACCCTATGCGTACGGGGACATGGGCATGGGATTGCGCCTCTGGATGCAACCTCTATGTCATGTGCGGAAGATAATTCGCAGACTGGCTGTACTTGCTCAAGCGTCTGGTCCGGTCAATACAAGGAGGAACGCATGAAAACCAAGCAATATGCTCTGATCTTCGTTGTCCTCGCCGCAGCATTGCTCTTCTGCCCCGCGGTTCGGGGACAAACCTATTTCGGTTCAATTCTGGGGACCATCACGGATAGCAGCGGAGGCGTAGTCCCAGGAGCCACAATCACTCTCACCAATCTCGGCACCAACGAAAAGCACTCTAAGCCGACCGACCCCGCGGGCTTTTACGAGTTCCTGAACCTCGTGCCAGGTTCCTACCGCATAGAAGCGGATCAAAAAGGCTTCAAGCACCTTATTCGGGGACCAGTGGTGCTCGAGGTGAATGGTGCGGTAAGGATCGATGTCACGATGGAGGTCGGCGCGCTCGGCCAGACCATTGAGGTGACAGCAGCGACACCCCTCCTGGAGCCAGTGACCTCCTCCATCGGAGAGGTCGTCGCTGAACGCAAAGTCGAGGAACTGCCCCTGAATGGTCGCAACCCTTTGTCCTTAGTGGCACTCGTTCCCGGGGTTGTGCCCCAAGGCTTCTCGCAAAGCAATCCCGCGGTGGTGAACTTTAGTGCTTGGGGGAATTTCCAGATCGGTGGAGCGATGGCCAATGAAAGCGAAGCCATATGGGATGGCATAACGCTCGGCACCGTTTCAGCGAACGGTATCTCATTTGTTCCGTCGGAGGACGCGCTGCAGGAGTTCAAGGTGCAGACCAACAACCTCTCTGCTGAATTCGGGCGCACTGCCGGTGGGATCATCAATCTGACTACCAAATCAGGCGCGAACGAGTACCATGGTAGCGCCTACGAATTCCTGCGCAACAAAGTGTTGGATGCTAACAACTTTTTTAATAATGCCGGGGGGATTGCCGTCGGGCCATTTACTCAGAACCAATTCGGAGCCACGTTCGGCGGCCCCTTCGTAATACCGCATGTTTACGACGGACATGACAAGACCTTCTTCTTCGTCAACTATGAAGGCTTTCGTCAGCGGGTGGGCCAAACCTTTTTGTACACGGTCCCGACTATGGCCCAACGCATCGGCGACTTTTCCCAGAGCTATGACGCCCACGGCAACCTGGTCCCTATCTACGATCCGCTGACGACGGTGCCTGACCCTGCTAACCCCGGCCATTTCCTCCGCAACCAATTTGAATGCAATAGCGTTTTGAACGTGATCTGCCCAGGTCGAATTGATCCGGTTGCCAAGATCATGGGGGGAAACACCTGGCCGGCGCCCAATTCACCGGGTGCGCCTTTCACCTCCATCGATAATTTCCTGGTCGACGCAAGCAATCCCACCGACGAGGACCAGTTCACATCGCGCGTCGATAAAGTGGTCAGTGACAAGCAGAGAATCACCGCCCGCTACGCTTTCTACTACATCGATGCGCCGGGTGTCGACCCCTTCCACAACAAGACTACGACCACTGATAACGGGGCACCGACTACGAACAAAGCAAGCAATGTAGCCTTCGATTACATCTCCTCTTTTAGTCCGACGTCAGTTTTTGACCTGCGCATCGGCTACGCACGTCTTAGTTTCGTGCGCACTCCGGCAAGTATCGGACAGGATTTAACCCAATTGGGCTTCCCCAGCAGTTTCAACGACGAGGTGCAGGTCCGCATGATCCCCATAATCTCACCGGAGGGAGTAACTCCCACGGACAATGATGTTGTCATCATTCGACACGAGGACACCGCCCAAATCCAGGCAAATCTGACCAAGATCTTGAATCGGCATACCTTGAAGTGGGGATTCGATGGGCGGATGTATCGGGATAGCGACATGCAGTCTAACAGCCCGAGCGGGGGCTTCAGCTTTACTAATCAATTTACGGCCGCCGATCCCTTCACCCTCGTGGGCGGCCTTGGAATGGCCTCCTTTATGCTGGGTTATCCCAGCAGCGCAAGTGTCACCGATTGCAACTTCGTCGCACTGCAAAGCTTGTATCGCGCGTTCTATTTTCAGGATGACTTCAGGGCGACGAGCCGCCTCACCTTCAACCTTGGCCTGCGTTGGGATTGGCCAGGGGACTTTACGGAACGGCACAACAATCTCAGTTTCTTCCTCCCTGACGCTGTGAGTCCTCTGGCACAACCGACGGGGTTGCCGTTGGTTGGCCGATTGGGCGTGGTCGCTTCGCCTGACCGTAGCAGCCGAGCAGCGGTCAATACTTATTTGCGGGGGTGGGGGCCGCGGTTTGGATTCGCGTACCGATTGGGCAGCAACACAGTCATTCGGGGCGGGTACGCTTTATTCCAACTGCCGAACAATTTGGACGTTCCAGGGATCGACGACTCCGTTAACCTCTCCTCAACGACTTTCATCAGTTCCCTCAACGGAGGCGAGACACCCTTCAACGTCCTTAGCAACCCCTTCCCAACCGGGTTAATTTCGCCGCCCGGGCACGATGGACCTTTCCAACAGACTTTTGAAGGGCAGAGCCCCGCTCTTTACACTAATACTAATTACCCCGGATACGCGCAGCAGTGGAACCTCAACGTGCAGCGCCAACTACCTTCTGACATGCTGTTGGATGTGGCCTATGCAGGCAGCAAGGGAGTCAAGATCCCCCTAGAGTTACTCGATACGAACCAAGTGCCAGACCAGTACCTGTCCATGGGCTCGGCTCTCTACAACTTAGTGCAGAATCCATTCTACGGGCTGATACCATCCGGCGGCTTCTTGGCGCAGCCAACCGTTGCACAGGAACAATTGCTGCGCCCCTACCCCCAATACGCAGCGCCGCTATTTGAGTATTGGCCTAACGCGGGCAAATCAATCTACCACTCCCTGCAGATAAAGGTAGAGAAGAAGTTCAGCAAAGGATCAACTTTCCTGGCTTCCTACACTGTTGCAAAACTGATTAGCGACACAGACAGTGTTACTGAATGGCTTGAGAGCAGTGGGGTGGGCTGGGACGCACAGGACACTTACAACCGGCGGGCAGAGCGTTCCCTCTCAACGTACGACGTCCCGCAACGATTCGTTTTGAGCTACGTCCTGGATCTGCCCGTGGGCCGCGGAAAGAAATTCCTCGCCAATGTCACTGGGGTGCCTGGCAAGCTTGTGTCGGGGTGGTCCGTTAATGGTATCACGACATTGCAGAGCGGCTTTCCCCTCCAATTGTACGCATTGACTGCTACGCGGCCGAACAACATTTGCAAGGGTAGCGCTAGTCGCTCGGGGCCAGCCACCAGCCGACTGAACGAATGGTTCAATACCTCATGCTACGTGCAGCCCGCGCCCTTCACATACGGCAACGCGGGCCGTACCTCACCTAACGTGCGCACTCCGGGAATCAACAACTTTGACTTCTCCTTGTTCAAGAACACTTATTTCGGCCCGGAGGACAAACTGGCTATCCAATTCAGAGCAGAGTTCTTTAACATCTTCAATCGGGTCCAGTTCGGCTATCCAGGTCAGACCCTCGGAACGCCGTCGTTTGGAGTCATCAGTTCACAAACAAACGACCCCCGGCTGATCCAATTTGCCTTGAAGTTGATTTTCTGAGGCCCCAGGTGGGGCCCTTCGGTTCTCGGCGGCGGGGGCGTCCCCTCTCGGGACGTCGCCGCCGCTCGTCTTCATGCTGGCTACGGCCCGACCGATAGCACATAACCCAAAACCCAAGAACTGAGCCAGGTAAAACTAGAGTAATCTTGGGCTGAAGGTCTTCGCAGTCGGGAATGGGAAAGGACGAACACTGCACGAGAAGGACACACTGGAGGGCAGATCGTGGCCGCTTAGCAGTGGGCCGAAAGTGATGAGAAGGTGACCGATGTGGGCCGGAAAGCGGGGATCAATGGGGAGACGTTTTATGCCTGGAAGGAGCAGTGTGCTGGCAGGCGGTTAGCGATCTGCACGAGTGCCGAGTCCATCGCGGCATATTTTCCCGAAACATTCCGGTGTTAAGATAGTTGGGTACATCTTCGGCTTGACATACGTACACCCGTAGTGTACAGGAGGCAAATCGTCATGCGTTTCTACAATCTGCCGTGGAAGAAACGAAACCGGCCAGTGGTAATGATCGGGGTGCTGTTTCTGCTGTCTCTGTCAGGCGCAGGCTTCGGACAAGAGAGGCAGCAGTCTTCATATAATGATAACAGCCTTGCCCGACTGAAGCCTTCCGTTCGGAACAGACTCTCTAATGGCCTCTGGAAGTATGACGCGTACCCGAACCTCGAGTCTCTGGACGCCCACAAGACGGTCACGATTGCGAATATCAAAGGCCCAGCACAAATCAACACGATTCACGTGGCGGGCCAAATGGGTACTGCTAACGTAGCTATGGTCCGTTCGGTCATTTTGGAGATCTTCTTCGATGATACCCGACCGCCGGCTGTTTCGGTGCCCTTGGGCGACTTCTTCGCAGATGGTACGGGGCGGGCCGGTTACTTTTCGACGTCCTTTGTGGAGAAGACGCCTGACGCCTACGACTGTTACATTCCGATGCCCTTTAAGAACTCCGCTCGCGTCACCCTGCGGAACGATAGCGACCAGGACATCGTGAGTTACAGCTACGTCGAGTGGCAGACCCTGCCCGATTGGGATGCGAGTCTCGGTTATCTCCACGCCTCCTGGCAGCGACTGTCGTTTCAACTGACGCCGGACACAACGCAGAAGCTGTTTTCGCTGACGGGGCCCGGCCATCTCATTGGTGAGTACTGGAACATCAATACTGATGAGCCGGAATTCGCCGGGATGAACTTCGTCATGGAAGGCAACAACGAGTTCAGAGTGGACGGAGACACTGAGCCTTCCATCAATTATCTTGGCAGCGAGGACTCATTCAACTTTTCGTGGGGTTGGCACCATCCCTTCAACGGTTATAAAGTCGGTATCAACTACCTTAACTTTAGGTTTGACCAAGCTAAAGTAGTCTTTGAAGACGAGGACAAAGACGGCAAACTAAGCAGGCTATCGACTTACCGGTTCCGCGATCGAGATGCAATCCGCTTCGACCAGACGCTGGAACTAACGGTCAACTGGACAAAGGAGGCCAGGTTTTCGCCTGCCGGTCTGGCGATCCTCGATAAGATCCGCGAACGCACCCAACAGGGAGCAGGCTGGGTGGATTACGCCGTTACGCCTTATTGGTATTCCAGTGACCCGAAGGGGCGAGGGTTGGCCATGCCTCCCATCGGTGAACGACTGAAACCCGTGCTTCACCAGAACTCGCCGTTGTAGCCCAGCGAGAAAGAGATAGAACGCCTGTGCCTTCAGATCCGAAGGTGGTTAAACGGGCCGCAGTATTATTCTGCCTTGCTCTGGCTTGGCCGTGCAATCCTCTATCGGGTTGGGCGACCGGTCCCTCGCCATTGAGCCAGGAGGCGGTGGAGGCCGACTCGGTAACGCACTTTCGTGCTGGCCAGGAAGCCATGCGAAACGGCCGGATACAAGATGCGGTCGACGAGTTTCAGAAAGTGCTGCGCTTGGACCCTGGCCTTGTCGAAGCGCGCGTCAATCTCGGTATTGCTTACCATTTGCTTGGTCAGTACGATTTGGCCGCCATTGCGTTATCCGAGGCCCTTCGCCAGAAGCCGAGTCTCCTAGGGCCCAGCATCTTCTTGGGAATCGACTACTTAAAGCTTGGCTTACCAGCAAAGGCGATTGGCCCGTTACAGGAGGCACTGCGCGTCGACCCCTCCAATCGCGAAGCTCGGCGCGCCCTCGCGGCGTGCTACTTGGCTCAAGACAAATACAAGCAGGCCTCGAAAGAGTTCCTCAGTCTCTCTTCCCTCGAGCCAGACAAGGAAAGGGCATGGTTTGACTTAGGGCGTGATTATTTGGACATGGCGAGACGGCTGGCACGCCGCATGCCAAATAAGTACCAGGCCTCGTCTTGGGCGCATCGCCTTGCAGGAGATTTCTACTCGAAGCAGCACCGCTGGAATGATGCAGCTCGCGAATACCTGCAAGCCCTGGACATCGACCCGAAGCAGCGCGGACTGCATGCTGAGCTAGGCATGGCGTATTTGCACCAGGCGAATTTGGACAAGGCTCGGGCTCAGTTTTCCCTGGAGCTTGACATCGACCCGAGGGATGAGCGCGCCCTACTCGGGTTGACCGAAGTGTATTTGGCGAAAGGCATGGCCGAATCAGCGCTAGAAAGCATCTCAAAGATTTGGGACGCATTTCCCCCGTCCCTTGCGCACGAATCAGACTTTCCATTGGTCACATTCGCGCCTGAACTGGGGAGCCAGTTGGCGATTAAATTCGAAGGATATCCTGAAAGTGGCGCACGGTCCTTCCTGCTTTCGGCGTTATACAGAGTCGCGGGCAAAAGCGATAAAGCTCACGCACAGCAGGTCGTCTTTCAGTCTCAACTCGAGACATGGGAGAACGGCCAAAACATAGCCGAGCCTGGAGAGATGCAGAGCGGGGCTACGACGCGCGAAGCCTGCACCCGACACCAATTAAACAAGTGTGTCAACTTCCTCCGTTCCCAAAAGGGCTTTAGCCTCCCTGACTGCCTACTTCTTGGGGCATCGTTGATGGCGCTCGGGAAAGTACGGGATGCCTCCGATGTCTTCGCAGCTTCCTTCGAACAAGAAAACGGAACCGCTGAAACCACTTATTGGTTGATTCAGGCTTATATGAAATTGGCCGACGACTGCTTCGGGCGACTAGTTGACATTGCCCCGGAGTGCTGGCGAGCGCACCAGTTACAGGCGGAAACTTATCAATTCCGCGAAGATTACAGTGGTGCAATTAGAGAGTATCAAGCCGCGGTCCGGTTGGACCCCGAGAATGCTGAACTGCATGAATTGTTGGGCGAAGCATACCTATTGGACAAAGCACTCGCCGAGGCGCGGCCTGAGTTGGAAGAGTCTGTTCGACTCAATCCGACCGGGGCACGCAGTCTCTACTTGCTGGGGCGATGGTATGTAACGGCTCGCGAATTCGGCAACGCCATTCCCTACTTACAGGATGCGTTGCGACGGGAGCCGGATTTGCTAGAGGCGCGTTATTTCTTGGGCAAGGCGTACTTGCGAACCGGTCAAGCCCTGTTGGCGGTGAGGGAGTTAGAGAAGGCATCAATTCTCGATCGTTACGGCGACTTGCACTACTTGCTCTACGAGGGCTATCGGAAACTTGGGAGGGAAGATCTCGCGCAGAAGGCTCTACGACGCTCTCAGGAGCTTAGAAAAAAAGCCGCCGACAGTGCGCAAGCCAGGCTGTCCCAGTCGATCCCAGACAGATGACCTGATGTGGCAGTTGAAGCCTCACAATCTGACCAAGGCAAGAAACGATCTGAGTCAGGTCACGGAGACGGGAACCGAGTCCTACCGGTTTCGGCGGACGCTGGACAGGAAGAAAGGAAAGGGGGAGAAGGCACGAGGCACAGGCAATGCTTTCAAACTCGGATTCGAGGGGCGCTGAGGGAAGGCGGCCGCGGGATTTACCCGTGGCGGGAGTGCGAGTACATTTTCTTGAATTAGTTATTTTGGCCACGGACGGGAGCGGCCCCGGGGAGAGGTGAATCATGAAAAAAGTCGACAGAAGGGGGTTCATGAAGACGGTCGGAGGAACGGTCATTGCACCGTCGCCATTCAATGCGTCTTCATCCCCTGTCGTGGTGGATTCCGACAGTCGAAGCGCATTAGGTACGGGTGCGCCGGGAAATGATCAGCCTGCATTGCGAGTTGCTTTAAGGGTACGCGTCGACATTCGAGAGAACCTCTACGACCGATGGGCCGTCATATCTAACTCGTATGGCCTCCGCGGCGAAGACGATTTTGCCCTGGGATTCCGTCCGGCCTGTCCCTCCAATCAGACCACCTACTATGGGCAGGCGTTCGGAAGCCAGCCGGCGGCCGGTAATTTTCCAGGGCAGGCTCGAGTCACCGGTTTTCAGGGGCAGAGGCTTGTTAACACGAAAAACCGCAATCTTGGAACTATGATCGGCGAATTGCAGTCCGACCCATTCCAGATTAAGGGCGACGAGATCGACTTCTTAATCGGCGGAGGCGATTTCAAAGAACAAACCTGCATCAACTTATTCGTTGAAACAAAAAGCTATGCATTCGAAAAGGTAAGAACTGCGACTGGAGACCGGAACCTCAGGCTTGTTCGTAAGCAGTGGGACGTGTCGGCGTGGAAGGGGAAATGGGCCTACTTGCAAATTGTGGATTACGCCCCTGTGGAGAAGTGGGGAGATTACGCCGCAGTTTCCTTTCCGGAAGACGATTATGGGTTTATTCTGCTTGATGACATCCGGCAAACTGATGGTGAAGGTAAGAGGGTCTCAGAGGCGTATGATCGAGAAAACAATTTCGATTTCGAGAGTGTTCGCACGCCGCAACACAGAACAGAACCCGGCGATGCAGTGGTACTCATTGCGCACGGTCAAAGGATGCTGCAACAATTTGCCGTCACTGAACGCGGCAGTCATAAGGGAACTTTCTCGCTGAACCTGAGCATCTCCGAAATCGCCGAGCACGTTTATCGATGTGATCAACATTGGACTTATACGGGCAAAACGCTCAGCGGGGTCAAGCTAGAGACGCTTATCAGAACACCTATTACCTTGAACCAGTGCCAGTTTTTCCTTCACCCCGGCATTCTATATAACGGCAATGTGACCGCTGAAAAATGCCATTATCTGGGGGAAGACTTCCCCGAAGACACCTCGACCCTGCCCGGGGGATTTTCGGTCGAAGACGAGCATTGGGTGGTGGGTGGATGGATTGAACCCCAAACAACAGGAAGTGAGCCGAAGTCGAGTGTGAGGCTTCAAAAGAACTACGATGCCGATTGCTTCGAGGCTGTGTATCTAGTACCGGATTCAGCGCAATTCGGAAGGAGAATGTTCTTGGATGCGGACACTCGATTGACTGTGGACGACGGATTTGCGCTCCGTAAGTCGTTATATCTCTATTTGGGTCCAAAGAAGACGTTCAATTACGTTCCGAACAAAGGGCAGGGATACGGCCAAGTGATCAAGGCAGGCTGGGCCACGCTCTACCCGCAGTCGGCCACGAATCCTCCCCACTCTCTCGGAGACGACTACCAGTTAAGATTAAGAACTCTGCTGGACAGTCGCGCTTTGATGCAGGAAATCACACTCGGCAGCCGAAATTACCGGGTCTTCTTTGTGGGCAGGTGGATTGTGGGCGACCATTTTAACTTCACAGAAGACTACACTCCCAAACGTTACTTTCACAACTATGTGGGCTTTTCCTGGTCAGGGATGGCGGGTTTGGCCTGCTACGCTGCATTCCAAGAATATGTTCGTACCGCCAGCGATGCAGCACGGCGCGTTGCTGAGGACACGATGGATTTGTTTGTGGATCATGGGATATCTCCCTTGGGAATTCTCTACCCCGTGTATTTCGAGAAAGATGGATTGTACGGGGGAGCCGATCCCGGAAGCCTCGGCGGCGGATTTGGTACGTACGGCCAGCTTGGAAACATTGACCTCTGTCCGTTGGGGGAAGGATTGTACTGGTACGTAAAGTGTTACCGATTGCTCAAGGAAAAAGGAATAGCGGACAAGGGGAGCTGGATCGAAGCTGTACGAACGTCGCTCGACAAGATCATGCAATTGTACCCAGATGGCGATATTCCTGGACGCATAAACGGCACCACGGGCAACCCCGGGATTAAGAACATAGACCTTCTTTACTGGGCTGCGTCTAAATACACTCACCCATGGTCTCGACCCGCCCGCGTCGTCTACCCGAAGCCCTCAGAAGGGGGCCCTACTACCTTTGCCTACCTGGTGTGGGCTCTGGTCGCGTTTTATCAGTTATCTGGGCAGGCCAAATACCTCGAGTATGCGAAAACGGTCGGTGACAAGATACTCCTCATACTCGAACGCTACGGAACTTTCTCGGGGTCTGAGATGGACTTTTTCAATATTGACAAGCGAGGGTCTCACGCGGCATTCGCGGCCGTGAACTATCTCTATGAGGCGAGCGGTGAGCCGAAGTGGCTCGATGGAGCTCGGCTATGTGCCAATTCGTTCTCCACCTGGCAGTATTCATACAATGTCAATTTCGACTGTTATAGAGATCTCCCACTCGGGCGCTTTGATTATCGCACTATTGGGGGTACACCGGTCGACATCAAATTTAGCACCAATAATTTGGTGTTTGATCAAGGTGCGGAAGAGTTTCTCAAGCTTTGGAACGCCACCGGCGAAGAGCAATGGTTTGAGAGGGCCAGGGCGCTGCTTCACCAAGGGACTGAAAGCACTTTGACTGAGCCCAAGCGCCAGTGGCTGAATGACAATTACCAAGGCCCGGCAGAAGGATTCATCCGTTCCCTTAATCCAAGTACAGGGTTCGACTCACATTGTTTGGGTGGAGGGACAGAAGACGTTCTCCCGGCGTGGCCCTTCAAGGGAAATTGGACCACAAAAAGTGAGGGCATCCTTAGTATGTATATGCTCGCTGAGGCAATGCCTGTCGAAGAGATTCTTCGCAAGTACGGAAGCATCTGTTACAGCTTCAAGTGGAGATACGGTGGCGCACTGGACACGTTAGACAACGTCAAGGTTCTACAAGAATCAGACGGTGTTCAAATAGAGGCGCGCAATATGATCGCTGGCAATCAAACCTATCGGCTTAAGCTGCTCGATTACCCGGGCCAGAGTGTGATCCTAAATGACGAAGTTTACGATCATAGTCAGATCGCTGTCGGAATCCCTGTTCGATTCTCATCGCGGCAGACGAAGCGTATTCGGATCAGGAAGGCGTAAGCATCGTTCAAAAACCGTCATTCCTGCTGACGCCTACTCTTGGGCTGCCCAGAGGTATGGAGTTCGGCTTGCAACGTCGGGGAGTTACTGAAGGCAATTCAATCTCTCGGTATAGGAGGCGATGTGGGTAAGATTTCACGAGGTGGATTTTTGAAAACTCTTTTTGCGGCGTCAAGCTTACCTCTAGCGGGGTCCGCAGCCGCGTATCCGGATCCCGTGCAAGCCCACTGGCACAGTCCAGGCTTGGGAATGCTGCCTGTATTAGTCCGAGCTGAGAGCCGGCAGGTATCCCCAGAGAATCCGACCGGTGCGAAAGGTATGGGGGCAACAGCAATACCAAATCCCAACGATCCGAAGCTTCCTTTCTCCGCGGCGGCTGAGAAGCTCGGCCAGGGCTGGAAGGTGAGCCCATTCTATAAGCCGAAGGCCAGTGAAACTCTCACCATCGCGGATATTGATGGGCCCGGTGTTATTCGGCACATTTGGATTGCGACTGAGTCAAGTTGGGTGGGCAATGGACGAGCCTGCGTACTGCGATTCTACTGGGACCATGAGGATACACCCTCCGTTGAGGTTCCCTTAACAGACTTTTTCGCCGTGGGTAATGACCGATTTGCGCCCGTGAGTTCCCTTGCTGTGATCGTGAACCCTATGGCGGCATTAAATTGCTACTGGCCGATGCCGTTCCGGCGGCACGCAAAAGTAACGTTTACCAACGACTTATCTAGGGACTTAGGCCTATTAACCTATCAAATCGACTACGAATTAACTGAGATCCCTGGCGACATAGGTTACTTTCACGCCCAATGGCGGAGAGCCACAACGGAGCGGTCCTTTCCGCAGCACACTATCCTCGACGGAGTAAAAGGGCAAGGCCGCTATGTTGGGACCTTCATTGCTTGGGCTCAGCTCGCGGATGGCTGGTTCGGTGAGGGCGAAGTCAAGTTTTTTATCGACGGCGATAAGCAGTTTCCGACTATTTGCGGAACCGGAACTGAAGATTATTTCGGCGGCAGCTACGGTTTTCCTGAAATCTTCTCGACGGCATATACCGGCAACACACTGAAGCGAGAAGACAACACTTTGGCCAACCAGTTCGCAGGCCCCCGGAAATGGAGCCTCTACCGCTGGCACATCATGGACCCGATTAACTTTGGCCATGGCCTGCGTGTTGAGATACAGGCTTTGGGATGGTGGCCGAACGGCCACTACCAACCTCTTGCGGATGACATCGCATCAGTTGCCTATTGGTACCAACAGGAACCGCATGCTCCGTTTCCAGAGTTTCCTCCCCTCGAAGCACGCTGGCCAAGGTAGCAACTCAGCCTTCGGGAATGGGGACGCCGGAGAATTTCCGCTGGCACGCGTGGACTTTGCAGATCCTGGGGGTACTTGCCCCGGGCCCGGAAGACTTGTAGCTTGTAGTTCCCGCCGCATCACTGGATGAGTCGATTTCGCACGATACTCACGCATACATGGTTGACAGGAGGGGATACAAATGCCTGGCAAAACGAAGAACGCAAAGCTCGCAAGGAGGGAATTCCTGAAGAAGGTCGGTGTGGGCGGAGCGTTGGCCGGCAGCGTTCGAGGGTTGGCAGGGGAAGAGCCACATCCTTCCCCGCGCCGGGCAGCGGGCGCTGAGAAGCCAGCTTCGGGGCCGGCCAGTGCGGGCAGTCGCATCACCTTTCCACGCAGCTTCAGCGGCCGTAATCTGAAAATGATTGCCTTCCCACTGGGTGGAATCGGCACGGGTACGATCTCGCTGGGTGGCCGAGGGCAGTTGCGGGATTGGGAGATCTTCAACCGGCCGGACAAGGGAAATACGCCTGACTACTGTTTCCCTGCCATCTGGGCACAGGCGGAAGGAAAGAAGCCGGTGGCTCGGGTCCTGGAAGCGCGGATTGAGCCGCCCTACGAAGGGCCGAGTGGGCTGGGGTCGGACAACGTGCCCGGCCTGCCGCGCCTTGCTTCCGCGAAGTTCACCGGCGCCTACCCATTTGCGCGCCTCGAATTCCAGGACAAGAAGCTGCCAATCCTCGTCAGCCTGGAAGCGTTCAATCCGCTTGTGCCTCTGGATGTAGAGGCGTCCGGTCTGCCCATCGCCGTGCTTCGCTACCACCTCAAGAATCCCGCCGCTGCGCCGGTGAAAGTGGGTGTGGCGTTCAGCCTTCAAAACCCTGTGGGAAAAGAAGGGAGACAGGCCAACTTTCGTCAGGCCGAAGGCGTGGCGGGCTTATTCATGGATAATCCCTTCTTGCCCTCGACTGATCCGCTGAGAGGCTCGATGTTCCTGGGCGTGCTCGGCGCGCCGGAAGCAAGCGTTTCGTACCTGCGCGGGTGGAAAAGGGCGCAGTGGTGGGATGGGCCGTTGACCTTCTGGGACGACTTCACCGATGACGGAGCCCTGACCAGCGACTCGCCCGCTGTGAGCCCGGTGGGTTCGCTTGCCGTCACGCAATCGGTGCCTGCGGGCGGCGAAACCTCCGTGACCTTTCTCCTCGCCTGGCATTTCCCCAATCGCACGCCTGATCGTTGCGGATGGGAGGCTGCGGCGGCAGAGGACAAGACCACGGTGGTAGGCAACTATTATTGCCAGCGATTCACGGACGCCTGGGAAGTGGCTCGGCACGTGGCGCGCGAGCTCCCTTCGCTCGAGGAGCGCAGCCGCCGCTTCGCTGCGGCGGTGGAATCTTCCACCTTGCCTCCGGCGGCGCTGGACGCGGCGCTGAGCAACCTCTCGACCGTGCGCACCAACACGGCTTTCCGCACCGCTGACGGCGAATTCCACGGGTTCGAGGGGTGCAACAATCAATCGGGATGCTGCCACGGGACGTGTACCCACGTGTGGAATTACGAGCAAGCGACGGCCTTCGTCTTCCCTTCGCTGGCGCATTCCATCCGGGAATCCGAATTCCTGCGTAACACCCGCGAAGACGGCCTGATGGGTTTCCGCTCCTACCTGCCGGATGGAAAAAAGATCTGGGATAAGGCGGCAGCAGACGGCCAAATGGGCTGCCTGATGAAGCTCTATCGCGACTGGCAGCTTTCCGGTGACACGGAATGGTTGCGGGGCCTGTGGCCGAATGCCAAACGCGCACTCGAATTCGCCTGGATCAAGGGCGGCTGGGACGATAACCGGGACGGTGTGGCGGAGGGCGTTCAGCACAACACCTACGACGTGGAGTTCTACGGCCCGAACCCCCTCTGCGGCGTCTGGTACCTGGGCGCATTGCGGGCCGGAGAAGAGATGGCGCGCGCCCTCGGCGACCAGGATGCGGCGGCGGAATACCGACGGCTCTTCGAGAATGGCAGCAAATGGATCGACGCCAATCTATTTAATGGCGAGCATTACATCCAGCAGGTCGAGGGCCGGCCGAAGGAAGAGGTGTTTGAGGGAGTGATGGTCGGCATGGGCGCAGCCAACCCAGGGGAACCTGACTACCAAATGGGCGAGGCCTGCTTGGTGGACCAGCTTGTGGGGCAGTACATGGCGCACGTCGTGGGATTGGGCTACTTGCTGGACGAGCAACATGTGAAGCAAACTCTGAAATCCATCTTCCGCAACAATTACCTGCCGGACATGAGCGAGCACGAAGCGGTGCAGCGCACCTTCGCGTTGAACGACGATGCTGCCGCGGTGATTGCCTCCTACCCTCACGGGAAACGCCCCGAAATTCCGTTCCCCTATTTTTCAGAGGTTATGACTGGGTTCGAATATCAATTCGCCGTGCACCTGATCTACGAAGGCATGCTGACGGAGGGACTGACCGTGGCAGAGAGTGTGCGCCTTCGCCACGACGGCGAGCGCCGCAACCCCTGGAACGAGCCGGAGTGCGGCCATCATTACGCGCGCGCCATGTCCACCTGGGCGCTGATTGTTGCTCTGAGCGGGTTTCACTACTCCGGCGTTGACCGCAAGCTGACGCTCACGCCGCGGGTGCGCGCTCAGAACTTCCGCTGCTTCTGGTCGGCCCCCAGCGGATGGGGGAAATTCTCTCAAACCATGAGCGCTGCCAGCCATACCGTCGAGGTCGAGACGCTCGAAGGCTCAATGGCCGTGGCGAGCCTTGCGCTGGGAGGGAATGGCAAGGCGGCGCGCAAGAAAGTTTCCGCCCGGCTCGGCAAAGAACCCCTGGCCGGGACCTTGCGTGAAGAAGGGAAACTGCGGCTGGTCGCGTTTGACCGGGAAGTCCGCATCGTGCCCGGCCAAACGCTCGCCGTCAGCCTGCGGGCGTAAAGCTCCAGTTCGGGGCGCCAATGCCGACGCGCAGTATCTGCTTGGCCAGAACCTTGATCAGATGGGGAAGATTGACGAGGCTATCGCCCACTGGAAGGCGGCCGTGCGGGCGGATCCCAACCAATCACAGTCGCTGTACCATCTGGCGCGCGCCCTGGACAAACGCCACGATCCCGAAGCACAGCAATACATGGAGCGTTTCCGGGAGCTCGAAAAGAGCCAGCGCCTTTTCGATCGCGTCCAGGCGCTCGGGAACTTCGCCATAGAGGCAGCCAGCGCACAGAATTGGCCGCAGGCGGTGGAACAGATGAAGGAGGCAATCCAACTCTGCGGTCAATGTGCGGAGAGCGCTCACCTTCATCGCAATCTCGGGCTAATCTACTGCCGGACCGGCAACCGGCAGGATGGGGAGCAAGAGCTTCGAACCGCGCTCCAGCTCGACCCTCACGACGAAGATGCCAAGAAAGCGCTGGCTTTACTGGCAAACTTGCCGCAGGCCCCCCAAAACTGAGCGGACAAGAAAACAGAGCCACGATTCAGTAGCCGTGGGCAAGGGCGCGGCGTTTTGCGCCCGCCGCCCACGGAGGGCGTGCCATCCAAGTTTCTCGACCCTATAAAAGGCGTATCCCCACGGGCCGCCAATGCGGCGCTCCTTCCTTCGCTGTGCTCGGGACCGACCATCGAAAAAGCTGGGCGTCCTCCTCAAGATGACAACGTCGGCCGCGGGCGCCATTGGGTGCGCGACGTAGAAGTGGAGGTCAGGGCATTCTTCTTGATTTGTTGCACGCTTCTGAACGTACTGGTACGCAAGGGCAAAGGCCCGGAGGGCCGAAAGAACTTAGCCCAGGGCGCCAGAAGGTGTGAAAAAATCAGATTGGCCATCTGTAGCGGCGCTCTATGAGCGCCGAAGTCGTTGATTCTAAAATGCGGCGGTCATAGACCGCCGCTACAACGCGATTTTTTCACACCTTCTGGCGCCCTGGGCTAGGTTCTATCGCCCGCCAGGCGGGCTCCCCGGACCACCCTGCTGCTGCTGCCGTAAGCTTTCACAAATATGTCATGCACCAGCGGCAGAACTCCCACTTTTATGGCGCACACCGCGCGCCATCTTGCCCCTTGTGCTCCCCCGCCTTCGGGTGTATACGTCGAGGGATTAGCGTTTCACTTCACATGGAAACGGAATAATAAATTATGGACTCAACACTGCCCGTCGCAGTTCCATCTGCTTACAAGAGCCGGCGTGGCTGGCTCATTGCTTTTGGGGTCATCGAGATTCTGATGGCTTGCATATTCCTGCTCATGATCCTGTTTTCTGTAATTGCAATCCTCGGGCCGGCGGCGGCCAAAATTCCCTCAGGTGCAATGTCCCCACGCGCCCTCATGGTATTCGTAGGCCTTCAATACGGGCTCTTGACTGCCGTGTTCTTCACGGGCGGGATTGGTTCGATTCGGTGCAAGAATTGGGCCCGCATTTTCATGTTGGTGGTCAGTGGATTGTGGTTGGGTCTCGGTCTAATGGGGACACTCATGATGGCGTTCATCGTCCCCACCATCATGCGCCAGCAGGCCGGCAATCTCCCACCAGGGATGCGGCACGCAACCGTGGTGGGAATAATCACCGTCATGACCGCCTTGATGGTCTTACTGCCAGCGATATTCTTGTTCTTTTATTCTCGCAAGAGCGTGAGGGAAACGTGCCTCGCACAGAAAGCGGCTCAAGTCCCGACGCGCGCAGTGGGAGGAACTCCCGCCCCTGGGCTCCCGGTTCCGCTGGCGATCCTGGGTGTGTGGCAGGCCCTTGGCGTTTTCTCGGTGTTCGCAACTCTGTTCATGCAGGTGGCTATTGTGTTTGGTGTCGTCCTGCACGGAGCAGCGGCTTTTCTGGTTTTGCTGACATTCTCCATTTTGAGTGGTTACGCTGCCTGGGCCATCTTCCGGCAAAAGCTCATCGGCTGGAAAATTGCCCTGTTTATCGCAGGCTTTGGGACGATCTCCATGCTCGTTTCCTACGTCCGCCGTCCTGACCTGCTGCAACTGTTCCGGGAAATTGGTTACACTGACCAGACGCTGCGCATTTACGAACAGTTCCCTCAGCTCCTGTCGGTCTTCTGGGTGGGATTGATTGTGATGATGACTGTGTTTCTAGTCTTCCTCCTGTATACGAGGAAGTTCTTCCCCACGGAAGAGCGGGCGTAGCCTCCTGTGCCGGTGGGGTAATTATTGGTCGATGAGCTTGCCGGAAAATTTCCCCTTGATAAGCGCCCTCCTATATGTTACACATTGTAACGCTACAATGTTTAACACATCCAAACAACGGCCCCGGGCGCTAGGCGAACTCGAGCAACTCCTCATGGAATTCATCTGGTCGCGGGGTCCCTC
>Ga0208038_1000718_pt1 | contig 22897 bp, 47 predicted proteins | sample June2015DPH_16_1_FD_184714 | JGI IMG/M metagenome (GOLD analysis project Ga0208038, IMG submission 184714) | Peatland microbial communities from SPRUCE experiment site at the Marcell Experimental Forest, Minnesota, USA - June2015DPH_16_100... | ecosystem: Environmental > Terrestrial > Soil >...
CAGGGCTCGTCCCCCTCCCGTCCTGGGCCCGCCCCCGGCACGCGTTAAGGGATCACGAGGCGCGAATCGTGAGGGAAATCAAGGGGTTGACTTGTGAGGGGAGAGGGCGCATGATGGACGTGAAGGAGAGTGTGAAAAATGAGCTATTACAAGGCGACCAGGCCGGACGCCACCAGCTTTTACGACGGCAAGACGAAGTGGCGGGTAGGAAGGGTGGTGAGGCATCCGGCACCAGACCTGTCCCTGGGATTGTGCTCGGTTGGGGTGCTCCACTTCTCCGATGCATCGGGTGAGGTGCTCATGGGTGGGAGCTGGCCCTGCCGGTTGTTCGAGGTCGAGCCGCGAGGACCGGTGATTGGGCCGAAGGATCACAAGTATGGCACGACGGCGCTCAAGGTGGTGGCGGAGTTTCCCGCCTGGCAGGCTTTGGGGCCGAACGGGGAGGAGGTGGCCGCCTTGATCGATCGGGCTCGGATGTTGACCAAAGAGGAGATCAAGAGGTTGTACGCCGCCGCGTACGCCGCCGGTCCCGCCGCCAGGTACGTCGCCAGGCTCGCCGCCGCGTACGCCGCCGGTCCCGCCGCCAGGTACGCCGCCGAGAACGCCGCCAGGTACGCCGCCTGGGACGCCGCCAGGTACGCCGCCTGGCTCGCCGCCTGGGACGCCGCCGGGTACGCCGCCAGGTACGCCGCCGCGTACGCCGCCGAGAACGCCGCCTGGGTGGCCGTCTGGGACGTCGCCAGGGACGCCGCCGGGTACGCCGCCAGGTACGCCGCCGCCAGGTACGCCGCCGAGAACGCCGCCAGGTCCGCCGCCAGGGCGCTCGTGGTGAAGGACCTCATCTCGTCCGAGCAGTTCGAGCTGCTCTACGGGTCGTGGGGGAAGGTCATCGGATGAGAGCCCTCGTCGGCGCGAATCGTCAGGGAAATCAAGGGGTTGACTTGTGAGGCCCGAGGGGGAGCCACTGGAGGGCGACGAGACCGCCCTTGGTGTGTCCTACGGGTTTGAAGCCGGCGCAGAGGTAGCAATACCCCGGATCACGCTTTGAGCGTGTCTTGGAGGCATCTACGAAGGTCACCATGCCCAACTCGGGTATTTCCCAGTGTTCGCAGGTGAGGCGGACGGCTTCGCGGATCAGCTCGCTCGAGAGATGAGGTCCTTCGTTGCGAAAGAGACTGTTCACCCAGGCGCCGGGCCACGCGTGGCGGACATATTGAGGGAAAGGCCAGGAGGTAACCCAGAGGGCGTCTGCGGCGGGAGTGAGAAGGACGAAACACCGCCCGGGAGGCACGAATTGAGGTGAGCCGATCTTGCGGCGGTTGTAATGCCGATCAGCGAGTGGGAGAGCTCGTTTGTCAAAGCGGTGAGAGACTTCCCACAAGTCAGAACGCGTTCTTATGGCACGCACAGTCGCACCCCGGCGCCGCCACGTGCGGGCGGTGCCCGTCCCCGTACAGCCCGCAGGCGTGCAGGTCGGCACAGAAGTCCACGCCCGCGACGATCTCGCGTCCCAGGGCGTCGTCCAGGGGCGTGTCCGAGGTCACGTATCCCCGGGGCCGTGTAGAGGACACCCTGAGCTGTTCTAAGAGCCCGTCCACCTTGCTCCGCATCTCGGGGGCCACCACGGGCCCGTAGATGACCCTGCCCTCGTCCAGGACCGCCTGCGTGGCCTCTGCGCAGTTGCCGCAGAGATGGAAACGTCGTCGCCCGATGCGCACGGGCCAGAGACCGATGTCGCGTACCCGGCAGGCGTCACAACGCATATACGCCATCAGAAGAGGCTTTCTTGTGGGTGCTTCTCGAGATAGCGCAGGCGCTTGGTTTTCTGGTCCTCGAGTGATGCTTGGCGACACACGTCCGAGCAGTAGAAGAAGCGTCCTGAACTGTGTGGATCGAGCTTTTGTCGACACCATAGGCAGGTCCAGGTGTCAATCAGGGCATGGAGGCGATGAGCAAACTGTTGGGCACCCTCGCGGCGCCGCCCTGTCCGGGGACCTATGACGCACTGCCCCGGCGCACCAGTTCTTACGTGGTCCCGCACCATCACGACGCCTCCGTCGGCGTGGCGTCTCGACTGCACTTCTGATATTTGGGATGGCCGTCGTGAGCCAGGAACACGGCTTTGCGGACAGCATTGAGGCCAACCGGATTGACGCCGTACTCCTCGTCCGCGTGCTCTTGCAGCAACTCCTCGACGCGAGCGATGACTCGGCTGTAATCGGTGTGGAACCGCCTGTCGTGGAACCGCACCCAACACAGGAGTTGAGTTATCCAGATCGGACACCGATTCGTAATCGTGCGGCCGAGACACTCGCTGCAAATCCAGCGACGGCGGGGCGTGAAGCCACCCTCGAGGTGGACCCGCCGCGTGTCCGTTGATTCTTCGTCAGGGTCGACCCAATCAGGATCGTCGTAGTAGTAAGGATCATTGGTGACAGTCATGCCGTCCTCGCCTCCGTGAAGCCACCCTCGAGGTGGACCCGCCGCGTGTCCGTGCCCTGGAGGCGGAAACCCCGTCGCCGTGTCACGACCTCGCCCGCGTGGCCCCTCTGCGCCCCTATTCGGAAGGACTCGGTCACGTCCGCCTCATACCCATCATCCAGGCTGTGTGCAGACTTGGGGAGTCCTGACACCCGGAGTCCGTCTCGGGAGGTGACGAGCTGTCGCGGCCCGTAGATGGTGACCTCGCGGTGGTGGCGTTTGAGGACGAGTCCCCAACCTCCACCCTGCTCAACGTGACCTCGTAAACGTCGGGAGCCTTCACGGTCAACGAAAAGCGAGTCCGTGTCCACGTAGAAGACGTGCTCAAGACCTGCCATGCACATAAGGCGCCACAGTCGCACTCGACATTCCGAAATGACCCGTGACATGAGTGCAGGGAAGGCGTGATCGGCGTATCCTTTTCCTTCGGCGACAAGGCTTCGACCTCCTATTGTGAGGATTTCTTTCGGGACCCCGTCCATGACCGTGCGCGAGACCTCGAGGTCCACGCCCTCGAAGCGTGCATACGGTCCCCAGTTCGGCACCTGCGCCCCGAACTTGCCGATCAGCGCCCGGCCCCAGTGCTTCATGGCCATCTGCTGGACCGGGGTCAAGGACGGGTTCGTCTGCGAGGCGATGATCGCCCGTGCCCAGGTTTCGAGCACGGGCGCGGCCTCGTACACGTACTGCTCCATGGGCGTGACCACGGCCCCGTACTCTACGGCGAGGTCGAGCTCGGGCTGCCAGTACCAGCCTTCGAACGAGCCAGTCGGCCAAGAAATCCCGGCACTGGCGTCTCGCGCTGGCAGGATGGGCATACAAGTGGTGACTTGAGCGCGGACCAACGCAATCTGTCCTTGTAGAACCAAGCTTTTACCGGGATCGCGACCGAGGAGCCGCACGGGCAACGGTGTATCAAGGCCCACTCTTGGATAGGCCATAGAGAGATCCCGCTCGTCGAGGTCGTGGAAGGTTCCCCAGCGGTGGGCTTCGGTTCGTCCTGTGTAGATGCTTTCCTTTTCAGCTTGGAGGGCACGCTCGTCGTCGTGGACGAAGATTCTGGTGTGCATGTGGACGTGTCGGAAGTGGTTCGAGGCATTGGAGGCTCCTGTTCGTGAGAAGTTGCCGAGGTCGTGATCGTGCTGGAGGCTCGCGAGGTCCATGAAGGCGGCGAAGATGGCGTCGCATTCCGAGAAGGTCTTCGTACGCGCTTGGATGACCGGGAGGTCGTGGGGGAGGTACGAGAAGAGGTCGACCGCGAGCAGGCTCAGCTTCTCGCGGTGCCACCCGATCGAGACGGTCGTGTCGGAGATGATCACGTCCGGGTTGGCCACCCAGCCGAGGCGGGGCAGGTACTTGAACGCCTGGGCGAGGCGGAGCTGGTTGCCCATACCATGGCCTACTAGCCAGGTCCGCCCGTGCACGCGAGTGTAACCCGTGATCTCGTCCCAGAGCGCCCCGGGCTCGTCGAAGACCAGCTTCACGGGCTCGGACCACCGCCCAGTCTTCTCAGATCTGCACGCCTCGATAATCGTGGCGCTCCCGAAGGTGGCGACCTGGCCCGAGCCTGTGAAGGTGACCTTGGGCTCGACGAAGAACGCGATCACGCGCTTGGGCGTCCTGCATTGCGAGTTGGCCGGGATCGGGCCGGGAAGCCTCATAGCTTCACGAGCTGATCCGGGCGCCATCCCAACGCTAAAGGACGGTCAAGATGAGCGTCGGCGTCCCAGACTACGTGGATCAGACCTGCTGGACAGGTGACAGGATCATATGGACATTCGACAACGATTCCGGGGCCACTCCCTATCTTTAACATGACGTGATCACCGGGCCTCATCGCCTCACCCTCCTGTAGGTCCCCCGCGTGATATGCCTGACACCGGCATATTCCAAGGTCTCCGAGGTCATGTGCCAGGGGTACTCGGCGTCGAGCTGCTCGGCCGTCATCCACGACCAGGCGTCCCAGATCTCGTCCAGGGTCTCGATCACGGTCGGCATCTGGCGGGCCTCCCGGGCCTGCTTGAGATCGGCCGAGGAGTGCCGTGAGGAGTCGTTCGAGGACTCGACGGCGGAGATGAGCACGGCGTAGCCGAGGAAACGGTCCCGGTTGTTGCGGGGGTGCGTCGTGACCCAGCTCTCCGGTGGCCGGGCGTGGAAGCTGTTCAGGTTGCTCTGGCGCACGACCGCGTGGGCCGACAAGGTGAAGTGCTCGGCGCAGAGGGCGTAGGCGGCGCGAATCTGCGAGTCCATGCCCCCCCACCCGACCGAGCGCAGGTCACGGACGAACCGTGTCGCGGACAAGATGTCCGACCGGGGCTGATTTCGTCCTGCGCCCACGCCCACGCGGGCGTTCGGCCCCTTGCCCGTGGATGCCCCGCGGGCGACGCGCACCTGGTAGAGCGTGAGCCCTCTGCGGCGTGCCTCGGCCCGTTGTGACTCAGGAGCCTGTTGTCCCCGGCCAGCGCCGGATCTGAAGCCGGACTCTCTGGCCGGGGACAACAGGCCCTCGTTGAACGCCTGGCGCAACAGGGTGCCCGCGACCATGCGCCAGGACGCACGCGGGGTCGAGGCGAGACTGCGGAGCAGCGGGGCGTAGCTCATACACAGATGGTGAGGTTGCAGCCGCGGGTTACATGCTCGGAGATGATCTCCTCGGCCAAGTACCAGACGCCATTCTCAGCTTCGCGTGCCCAGCCCGCTCCTTCGGCTTCGTCGATGTATTGAGAGAGGTCGAATTTATCCGGGTCCACGGCCAGTTCAATGAGTAGCTTGATCGGTTCGCCCATTGCACAACTCGATTCTGTATGAGGCCCGTCCCCGGCCGAGGAAGATGGAGGAAGACCTCGGCCGGGGACGAGGACCTGCCTAGATCGTCGGCGCCTTGACCACGACCCGGAACCTGTTCATGTCGTTCTTGGCGCCCTGGGGCTTGGACTTGCCGAGCCACCAGATCGCCACGTCCCAGCCCACGTCGGTCTTGCGCAGGCCCCGGTCGAGCTCGGGCGAGTGCCAGGCGAAGCACAGCTCGCCGTGGACGTCCTTGAAGTTGTGCACCTCCACGGGCACGATCTCGCCCGTGCGCATGTCGGGGGCCATGACCTCGTCGGAGCCGAGGTAGACGCCTACGAACCGAGGCGTCTTGTCCCATTCGATCTTCTCGCCGAGGCTGACCTCGACCTCCTCCCAGCCTTCGCCGAGGTCGCGGTCGAAGTCGAGCTCCTCACTTTCCTTCGGGGCTGCGGACTTGTCTGCCATTGTGTTGCTCCTTTTCGCTTGGGGATATGACGACTGTGAAAGGCTTGCCGTGGCCGAGGTAATAACTCACCATGAACTCTTCGGCCCAGTCCATCTTCTCGAAGACGAGGCGCGGGTGCCGTTCGATTCCGGGCCAGTGCGCCGCGAGCCTACAAGCGCCTTCGTTCATCGCTTGTACCATCCTCGCCGTGTCGTCAGGTGCTCGTCGATCTCGGCCAGGGCAAGGATCACGATCCCGACCACGGCCACGACGATGGCGGGCCAGAAGGGACCGATGCAGAAGAGGTAGATGGCGGCCCCGAAGAAAACCGACCACACGACGAGTCTCAGCGCGGCCATGACTTGCGCCTGTCGTTCATGTTCGAGCGACGGCCACCCGCGATCAGTGCCGCCTCGAAGGGCTCGCGTCTCTCGACGCCCGTGCGGCGCTCGATCTCCTGGTGCAGGCTCGAGGCCGTGGCACGGTAGGCCGAGACACGGTCGAGGGCCTCGATCAGGTCCGCGCACGCCTTGTCGTACATGGTTTCCAGGTCGATGTTACGTTGCTCGATTATCTTGATGCGTTCGAGCAGGGAACGCTCGAACGCGGTGTAGGTGAGCGATGGGGTGCGGTCGGTCATGACGCAAGTCTTTGTTTGCGAATGGTCTTAAAATGTTCGTCTATCGCGATCTTGGCTTGTGCGTTCGCCTCGATCTTGTCATTTCCCCACCTGCTGAAACCAACGCCACAGGTGCAGGTTATGAAGGCTTCATGCCGATTGCGAAGCTGGGAAAACTTCGTACCTCTGATCTTGTGATCGAACATCGCACTCTCCTACTCGCAGGTCCTAGTTCAGCATGCGCTCACCGTACACCTTTGTCAAGGGGTCTCTTCGCGACGAAGGCCCCGGCCGTGGAGAGTGCGTCCACACGACCGGGGCCGTCCCGTCTCCCCTGCGAAGAGGTCGATCACAGCATATCAGGCGTTAGCTAACACACGTTGTGCAGCCGTAGCCAAGGTAGAAAGTTCACGTGTCTCCTAGCTTACAGGCTCCCGCTCCCAGAGGGCGCTGGCAAGGTCTAAGAGCTGGAAGGCGTCCTCGGTCCCGGCGAGCTCGTGGTCCCAGGCGGGGAAGTGGATACTGACGTGCACCGTCCCGTCGCTCGAGGCGAGCTCGAGCCCGGCCGCGCCCCGCTCGATCGTCACGCCCCGGCGGGTGGCCTTGTCCGCCAGGGGCCATTCTTCGGCAGGCTCGGGCATCTTGTCGTTCTGTCCGAGGATCTCCATGGCCGACTCGTGGATGTAGATCACGGCGTCGCCGAGGTTCGAGTTCAGGTAGAGCGCCATGGCGGCGAGGTGCCCGGCGTCCCCGTCCGCGGGTATGAACATGTACTTGGGCGGGGCGTCGGGGATGTTCGCCCCGGCGTAGAGCACCGCCGCCGGCTGCTCGTTGTAGACGCCGAGCCCGACGCTGAGCGCCCTCACAGGTCGTCCGGGAACCATCTCTCCCTCGGGTGGTTCTTGCGGTACACCCACCGGCCGAACGCGTACCAGAAGAGGATCTCGAACAAGAGGGCGAGCGCCCGGAAGATCGTCCTCATGCTATCCAGCAGGTGGGCGAGGTCCGAAGAAGGCAGCATCGAGCACCCACGCGATGAAGGCCGAGACGAGCCACGCCGTCCAGTCCGCCCCCGCGATCGTGGTGGGCGCGAGGATGCACACGAGCGACATCACGAGAAGGACCAGCGCTACCACGAGGAGGAAGCGGGGCACGGTCACGGTCATGATGTTACCGCCCCGGACTTCTTGGCGACGGCGGCCTTGGTGGTGTGGTGCCCGACGATGGCGATGAGCAGGCCGCCCACGGCGACGAGGACGTTCTCGACGGGCTGGGCGAGGTTACCCGCGCCCACGGCTCCGCAGACGAGCGAGGCCGCCCCGGCGATCGCTGTCCAAAACGTAGCGGTCCCGAGAGAGTTGAGATTTAAGGTCATCAGTTGGTGCTTCCTTTCACTAAAGGGGATGGTGTTGCCGCTCCGGGGTCCTCGTCCTGTGGGGGAACAAGTGTGGGTTGGTTGGCGTCAGGAGCTTGCCGCCTGTCTGCGGGACCTGTCCTGTGCTCGGTGAACGCCGCAACAGGCTCGGGCTCTGATGGGGTGGACGTAGGTTCGGGCACCAAGGGCACCTCCGTCGCCGCGGCCTCTGCGGCCGTGAAGACGGACGGCCCGGTCGTGACCTCCGCGGGCTGAGGCTCGGGCTCGGGCTCGGGCTCGGGCTTGGCCGCCACGAGATCGGCGGGACGCGTCGCCCCCCAGTAGGCCCCGGGGTTTTCGGAGGCCTGGTCGACGGTCGTGGAGAACGATGAGTAGCACACGCCGTAGGCCTCGCCGAGGGCCGAGATCATGCGCCCCACTCCGGGCGACTCCATGCCGACGAACACCCCGACGTGACCAGGGTAGGGAGGCTCGGGCTCGTCACCGCGGAAGTAGACCGCGTCGCCCTGCTGCAGGTCGGTGACGTGGGCGTACTTCTCGAACTGGTAGGCCGAGCCCTGCTGGTAGTCGTCCACGCCCAGCTCGCGCATGATCCAGTCCAACAGGCCCTCGCAGTCGAAGACCTCCGGGCCGGTGCCGCCGTATTCGTAACGACAGCCGAGCTTGGACTGGGCGAGGCCGACGATCTTCTGTGCGGTGTCCATCTATGCCTCTTTTCCTGTGAGCACCGCGATCAGTTCGCGGCGTGCCTTGCCCAGCTTGCGGGCGACCTCCTCGAAGTCGTCCGCGGTCGGGCGGATGGTCGTGGCCGCGACGAGCTCACACAGGAAGTCGAGCGTCTCACGGCTGAGCTGTGCCTTCGGCGGGGTGACCCGTCCTCGTCTTGGTTCTGTCATGTCTTCTCCTAGCAGGTGACGGCGGCCTGGTGGAAGGCCCCGGAGGTGTACGAGGTGGCAACGTACCAGCCGCCCGGCACGCGCAGGGTGATGAGCGTGCCGACCGGGCACGCGGCCGCGGTGAAGATGGCGTTCGTCGGCGTCGAGGTCGGGCCCATCGAGATCACGAGGAGGACGAACACCGTCGTCACCTCGAGATACAGTATCGTGTCCTTGGTGGCGTTGATGACCGCGCCGACGACCGAGTTCGTGAGCGTCGGGTTCGAGTAGGTAGCGCCGAGTGAGGTGTTCGTCGCTCCCGGGATGTAAACGGTGTGGTTCGCCGTGCCCAGCATGATCTGGTTGGCGAGCGTGGCCGCGGCACCGTTGCCGGCGGAGTCACGGCCAATGGCGACCGAGCCGTTGCCTATGCATGAGGCTTGGCACCCGATGGCGGTGCAATGGCTCGGGTCCGAGGAGTTGCCTGGACCGGCACCCAGTCCCACGAAAGTGTTGTCATTACCAGCAACGGTGTTGCCGGGGGCGTCACCCACGTAGCCAGCACCCACCCCAACCAGAACATTGTTGTTCCCTGTGGTCAGCGCCTGGCCAGCGGAGGCGCCGAGAGCGACATTGCTGCCGCCAGAGGAGCAAACGGCCAAGGACTGGAGACCCACTGCCGTGTTGCCGCTTCCGGAGGGCGCGCTGCCCAGAGACTGACTGCCGATTGCCGTGTTTCCCACAACGCCGGGCCCGATTTGCTGAAGGGTGCCCCAGCCGATTGCCGTGTTGTTGCTGCCCGTGGTGTTGTCCTCGAGGGCCATGCTCCCGACGGCGACATTGGCGGAACCGGTGGTATTCTGTTCCAGAGCGGCCCCACCGACTGCCGTGTTCTGGATTCCGGTAGTGTTGAGCCTCAGGGCATTCATACCAAAGGCCGAGTTGCTCTGTTCGTCAACGTTGCCAGTTCCGCCCGCGGTGGTGTTGGAAGCCAGGGCCTTGTAGCCAAAGGCCGTGATCCCTCCCGTGGTATTGGCTGCGCCCGCCATATAGCCAAAGGCTGTGTTGCCATACTCGGCAGCCGCGGTATTGGCGTTCAAGGCGTGATAGCCGACCGCCGTGGCGGTCCCCGACGTGTCCGGTCCCGCCAATGACCCGACGCCGAGGCCCGTCGACCCGGACGGGATCGCAGACAGGACCGAGCCCGTCGAGGAGAGGGTGGCGTAACCTCCCGGGACCCCGGGCACGCCCGTGACCGGGAAGCCGCTCATTCCGACGCCACCACCCGTACGGAGCGGAGCGGGACATCCTCGGCCATGCCGGTCGCGGCGTAGATCTGGGCGGACGTGCCCCCGACGATCTCCACGATGAGGCGTTGCGGGTTCACGAGCACGACCTGCCAGCCGGAGTAGAACGCCTTGTTGGGCAGCGCCGTCGAGTTGTCCACGATGTCGATCCCGCCGAGGCTGGGCGTGTCGGACGCCGATACGTGGACATTGCATGACCCCGCCGCGGTCGTGCCCCAGGTGAGACCTTGCACGATGAGGCGCCGGACGATCCACATCCTGAAGGGCGCCGGCCCGCCCAGGCTGATGAGCAGCGAGCCCGTGGTGGCACAGTTGCCGTTGCCCCGGAGCTGCACGGGGACCGGCCCGTTCACCTGGTAGTCCTTCTCGGCCTGCGTGGCCGCCCGGGCCTGGGCGGCCAGGTCGTTGCACGTCAGCTGCAGGTCGGCGAGGGCCTTGAGGCTGACCGGCCCCAGCTCTAAGTTGCCGCCTGCTCCCAGCTCAAGTCCCATCTTCGGGCTCCTTGTCTTGTAGGGCCATGAAGGCCTCGAACTCGACCCGGCGGAGATCCTGCTGCCACTCGGCGAGGCGTTTCCGCTCGGCCGCCATCTTCTCCCGGGCCGCCTCCCAGCGTCGCTTGAGCGCCCCGCCGGTCATCTCGTCTATGGCCACGACCATGTACCCGACGACGAGCAGGGCCCCGACGATGTTGAGGCCCATGAGGATATGGTCGAGGCGCCGGCTGAACAGGTCGGGCGTCTCGGGGGCGTCGTCTTCCGCCATCGCTTGCAAGAGTACTACCACGGGGTTAACCTGCGTGGGTGATGGAACCTGAAGACCGGGAGCTGCTCCGTGAGGTGCTCGAGATCGCCCGGGAGCTGCTGAAGGTCTTCCGCGAGTACGAGCCCCTGCTGAAAAAGCTCCGCTCTCCTGTGAAACCTCCGTGGAAGCACTGAGCGGCCGTCCCGACTGGTGGGACGCCGCGGCGTGCCGGGGCCGCCACGACCTCCTGGACCTGTTCGTCCCGGTGCCGATACGAGGAAGATACCGCCCACAGGTGCCGCATGAGGTGGCAGAGCTGTGCGCCGCATGTCCCGTGCAGGGAGAATGCCTCGCCGCAGGGCACACGGACGGCTACGCTATCAGGGGCGGGCTCACCGCTGTCCAGCGGGGTACTACCAAGCGCAGGATCAGAAAGGCGCACAATGCCGGAAGAGACGACAGAGACACCACCGCCCGCATCACCGCCACCGCCTAGCGAGGACTTCATCGAGAAGGTGAAGACGGCGCTCCGCGAGGTGCTGCCCGAGTTCCTCGACAAGGAGCCACCGCCCCCGCCCGAGGAGACGCAGACCCCCGCCAAGCGCGTCCGCAGCCTCCGCCAGGAGGAGTCGGACATGGAGCACCTCGTCACGACGGTGGTCGAGAAGCTCAAGGCCAAGGAGCCGCCGGCGCCGCCCGCGCCCTCCGAACCGGTCGTGGAGACCCCGCCCGGCCCGCCGCCTCGCAAGGCACGCTTACAAAAGGCCATGTGGGGATGATGGGCAAGCTCATCGTGATCACGCTTCTCGAGATCATCCTCGGTGCCATCCTCGGCGAGCTCGTCGCCTGGTGGCTCCGCAACTGGAAGGAGCGCCTTGAAGCTGAACCCCTACACTAAGGCCGCCCTCGCCTGCCTGTTCGTGGGCATAGGCGTGGCCCTGTTCGCCTCCGCGGTCTCCGACGTGCGCGCCGCCCGTCCCTGCGTCGGTTGCGACGAGGACGAGGAGAAGACCGCCACCGAGGTCGCCGAGGCCTCGGCCGAGATGACGGAGCCGACCGGTGACGCTGACTGACACCGAGGCCCCGGCCGAGACACTCATAGAAGAGGACCTGCTACAGCCCTCCGAGATCGTCCCCCAGGCGTCCAAGCCCGAGCCCAAGGTCTACAGATGCGAGCTGTGCCCGAAGGAGTACACCCACGGCCCCGATCATCTCCGGCGGGTGAACCTCGCCAATCACGTACGGCACCAGCACAAGACTACGGCCCCGGTCAAGGCCAAGCTGCCACGCTCCGCTGCCGCGGTCAAGACCGTGCCCGCCTCCTCGGAGCGCAAGCGCAAGCCCGCGGGGGAGAACCTCGCCCTCCTCGTCGGGGGCGCCAGCCAGTTCGCGGTCCGCTCGGGTGCCCTCCCGCTCGGCAACTGTCTCGCCTTCGAGGCCGCCGCCGCGGGGCAGGCGATCGACGTCGCCATCGCCGGGACATGGCCGGACAAGCACCTCGTCCAGCCCCTCGTCGGGGGCCTGGAGAAGTGGGAGGCGGTCGGGGCCTGCCTCTCCCTCCCTGTGACGGTGCATCTCGTCTCGGTGTACCCGGGCCTCGCCGTCCCCCTCGCGGACCCGATGCGCCGGGCGGCCGAGGAGATCCTGATCTTGAGCGTGCCGACGATCAGGAAAAAGGTCGAACGCGACAAGAAGCTGACCGAGGCCCTGTCTGAGCTCGGGGCGCTCGACGCCAACATCGCCTCCGACCCCGACCCGGTGGGCTCGATCCTGAATGGCTTCTTTGCCGGGGTGCCCACGGAGGCGCCGAGCGATGCCGCCGAGGTCTGACTCTCAAGAGGTCATCGGGCTGACCTGGGACGAGTACCTCCGTTACATGAAAACCCACTGGAAACAGGGGGAACACCTCTGCCTGGTGGCGCCAACTGGTGAGGGCAAGACGACCTTCGTGGCTCAGCTCCTGTCGCGGCTCCGAAGGTTCGTCCTCGTCTTCGACGCCAAGGGCGACGACGAGACGCTCTACGACACGGGCTGGGAGAACATCGGCCGTTGGCCGATCTCACACGAGTACCGCCGACAGATGCAGGAGGGCAAGCCCGTGCGCCTCATCGTGGGCAAGCCCGGGCGCACCCAGAAGGCCAAGTCCGAGCGGCGTGCCCTCCAACGTCAGGTGCTCGAGGCGGCCCACCTCGAGGGGGGCTGGACGATAGGCATCCCCGACCTGGCCCTGTTCACCGACCGGCGTTTCGGGGCGGCGGGCACACAGGTTACCGAGATGCTGCTCAGCGCCCGCACGGCCAAGGTCTCGATGGTCACCGAGTATCAGCGCCCGGCCGGGGTGCCCCGCGAGGCCGCCGAGATGTCGAGCTACTTGGCGACCTCGTACACGCAGGACATCGACACCGTGGGTCGCCTGTCGGAGATGTTCGGGCGTTCCCGGGTCAAGATGCGGGGCGCCGTGAAGGGGATCGGGACCGAGCCCTACACCTGGCTCGTCGTGTCCCGCCGGCCCCGGGAGCCGATAATCGTTACGAAGCCCCCCTTACTCCCGCCGCGGCACCGATGAGAGTGATCTACCCCTTCACCGATCCCACCTTCGAGTCCCTCGGGGCGATCCAGGCTTACGCCCCCGGGGCCGAATGGTTCGACGTGAGCAGCTCGGACACCGCCTACGCCGAGCTCCTCGTCCGGCTCTGGTCCGAGCAGGAGACTTTCCTCATCATCGAGCACGACATCGTGATCCATGCAGGCCTCGTGGAGGAGTACGAGGCCTGCGACGAGGAGTGGTGCTCCTCCCCGTACGTCTACTTCGACCAGCCCGTGACCACCTCTGGCGGCGGGCTCGGCTGCACCAAGTTCTCCCGCTCGCTCATGCGGCGGTGGCCCACGGCCATCACGCAAGCAATGGAGATCCCCTATGTCGGTCACGCCCCCTGGCACTGGTGCGCGTGCGACTTCCGCGTCTACACCCTGCTCCGCCACGGGGGCAGCTTCGCCTCCGAGTACCCGGCCAGGAGGCACCAGACGCACACCGAGGTGCGCCACCGGTCGGGACTGTGTGCTCATGGTTGCCGTGATACGCTGTGACCGCAGCCGCCGGAGAGCAAATGGTGCCCGGGGAGAGCCCGGTGACGGCCTTGTGGCGAAGGCTCATGAAACAGCCCGGCGGCTTGCGATGTTGCTGAACCTCGGCTGCGGTGACCCGCCCGTCCACGCCCCCCCGCCTTGGGTGAACGTGGACAACTGGCCCGGGGCACAGCCCGACGTGCTGGCCGACGTCTGCGACCTCCCCTTCGGCGACGGCGAGGCAGAGGCGGTCTATGCCGGGCACATCCTCGAGCATCTCGACCGTGATGCGGACGTGCCGAGGTTCCTCGGTGAAGTCCGCCGCGTCCTCGGCGAGTACGGACAGGCGTGCTTTGTCGGTCCCGATGTCATAAAGGTCCGCCTGCGCCCGGAGTGGGCGGAATGGGTGAGCCTCGTGGACCACGGGGACGACGATCGCCCGGGGACCACGCACCTCTGGCCCTCGACCGGGAGGGCGAGTCTTGAGATGATCCGCCGGATCTTCCCCGCGGCGCACGAGATAGACATGGCGGTCGTGCCCGACTTCTGGCCCGTCGCCAACCCGATCGGCTGGCAGTTCGCGATAATGACAGGAGAAGCATGAAGTGAAGGTCACCTACGACAGCCCCGAGATCGAGAAGCTCGCCACACAAGTCATGGCCGAGGCCGAGGCCGAAGCCGAGCAGCATTGGCTCGACGAACACACGCTCTTCACGGGCGAGGACAAGCCCCTGCAGGTGAGCTTCATGTTGAATCGTCACCCTCTCCTCGGCGGGGACTACTACCGGGCCTACCGCGCCGCCGCCCTCGCCTCGAAACGCTTCGGATGGATCTGCACCCTCGCCGACCGCATGGTCGCGGCCGAGGGGATCAAGGGGGCGCCGGAGGGACGCCTCGGCCTGGTCACCCCGGCCGGGGAACAAGGCCGGGTCTTCTTCTCCGACGTGATCGTGCTGCGCCCGATCGAGGGCTGGACCAAGGAGTACACCGACGCGGCGCATGACGCGGGGCAGAAGATAATTGCCGATGTTGACGATGACCTCTGGGGCCACGAGGACCTCGAGGCGACGGGGACCAAGTTCTCCGACTGGTCGAGCTACGACTCCTGGTTCCCCTATGTCGACGCCGTTCTCGCCTCGACCCGCTACCTCGCCAACAAGATCAGGTCTTTCGGCTTCCCGGCCCGGGTCTTCTACGCCCCCAATCTTTACGACCCGACGGCGCTCAACGCCGATCCAAAGCCCGGCCGGCGCCTGGGCTCACGCTTGTGGCTGTCGGGGCGGAGCGACGGCGAGGTGCAGATGTATGACGAGTTCATCTACCCGCTCCTCGAACGCCTCGACCTCTCCTTCACCCACATTGGCGCCGACGAGCCGGGTGAGGATGAAGTACCTACAGCCCCGGGGATCAAGGCCCGTCGCCACTTCGGGTGGGACACGCCCCGGCTCATCGAGCGGCCCAGCCTTACCATCCCCGAGTTCGCCAAGGAGTTCGCCCGGTTCTCGATCGGGACGATCATGATGGTGGACAGCGAGTACAACCGGGCCAAGACTGATACGGCGGCCGTCGAGCTTGCTTCCGCGGGGCTCCCGCTTGTGTCGGCCAGCGCCCACGAGCTCTATCGCAACATTCCTGGTACCGTTGCCCCGACCGCCCGAGACGTGGAACAGCGAATCAAGGAGCTGCTCAACCCCGAGACCTGGTGGGTCGAGTCCAAGCGTGCCCGGACCTGGGCCCGCCAACGCGCCATAGCCTGCGAGTCCCAGTACCTCGAAAGCCTGCTGGCGGCGGTGAACCTCGTCACGGGGGATTAGCCCACCTGCACAGCCTCTGACATGGTATAAAGGAGCAAGCTTCCAGGCCCGCGGGCGAAGAAGGGCCTGGAAGTTTTTCGTCGTCCGTGGGTCCGGAGCGTTCGAGAACGCAGGAGGACCGGATGACCAAGCGCACGTTCGATCTGGGCGTGGCGATCACCGTAGGCGTCATCACCGCGATGATCCTGCCGCGTCTGTGGGCGACCCGCCGGATCATGGAGGGCCCGGCCACCGGGTTCGGGTACTCGACGGCGAAAGTCGTCAAGGCAATCACGGCTTAAGGAGGCCTGATGAGCAACACAGCAACAGTCGCAACGCCCCAACAGCCGCAGACGACGAGTCAGCCGGCGGGCGGGCCGTTCATCCGCCATTCCGAGCCGGGCAAGGCCAGGATCTACGACGTGACAGGCATCGCCTGGTCGGGTCTGTTGAACCAGCCCCTGACGGCGATCCCGGGCTACGTCTCGGCCTTCCGGGTGTACGTGAAGGCCTCCGCGGCAGCCCAGACGGCCACCCAGTCCATCGCCGCCGCGGCAGCGGACGCCCCGTTCAACTGCGTGCAGATGATCCAGGTCTTCGACGCCCTCGGCACGCCGATCTACGCCCTCCCGGGGTACGAGGCGTTCCTCCTTATCCCGATGTTCTCGGGCGGCTTCGGCCTCGGCCTGACCACGGACGTGCGCAACCTGCCGAGCTACTCGGCGGTGTCCACGGCCACGGCCACGGCGGGCAACTTCACCTTCGCCTCGGTCATCCCGTTCGAGTTCGCCAAGGGCATCGGTGTCCTCGGCCTCGCGGACGGCACGACGCTGCCGAAGGTGCAGGTGCAGTTCAACACCCAAACCGCGGTCACGGGCTCGCTCGGACTTGGCCAGGTGGCGACCACGATCGAGTTCCGCCTCAACGCGGACTTCTACTGGCTGCCCGCGGGCGCCGAGGTCGCGCCCCCGGGGCTCGGCTCGACGCGGCAGTGGTTCCTGCAGCAGGGCTACCCGGCCATCACCTCGGGCGGCACGCAGACGGTCACCATCCCCCGTCAGGGCGGCTGGCTCGACACGATCATCTTCGAGCTCAGGGACTCAAACTCGGCCCGCCAGGACTACTGGCCGTCCATCGTCCGCTTCAAGATCGACGGCATCGGCGAGATCGAGACGAACCTCGACGAGATCTACGACGACATGGCGATCATCTGGGAGGTCGGGGCCACGGCCGTGAACGGGTCCACGACCCCGGTCACCCGCCCGACCGGCATCATCGCCCTTAGCCGTAAGACCTCGCTCGGCCGTCAGGTGCTCGGCCTGCTCGACACCTATGAGGTGGCGATGTCCACCTCGGCCGGGACGGCGATGACCCTCGAGGGGGCACCATGGGCGACGGGCTCGAACAGCCCGTGGACGCTGAACGCGATCTTGGGCCAGGTCATTCCTAGTGGCGCCCTGATCCAGGGCTTGGCCGAAGTCTGATCCATGGCCACCATTGAAGTTTGATATAGGAGGTGTGAGATGAGCGGTTGGAGCGCGGACTTCAAGAAGGGGTTCTTCACGGGAGCGGGCGTGCTCGTGGCGATAGTGGTCATCGGCTTCGTCGCCAAGAGGGTGTGACGTGCCCGGGCTCAACTTCGGCATAGGAGGCGGGGCCCGCTTCGGCGGCGCCGGGACGACGATCGCCCAGCAGCAGCCCGCCCGCATCTCCCAGGTCGCCTACGGCGGCGGGACGGCGGCCACGACGGGCTCGGGCGTCCAGCTCTGGCACGCCGGGGTGGGCGCCGGGGTGGCGGCGACCGCCTGGCTCATGTTCTTGCGCTGGACTTTGCCGGGATAACGAAAGGGGTTCAAGTTGTTGTCAGACCACAGGTTCTGGTTGGGGTTCGGCGTCGGTCTCCTGACCGTCTACGCCTACCACCGCTTTGTAGGCATTCCAGGCGGAGGGAAGAAGGCGAGCTGACATGCTCGCGGTCACGGGAGCGGTGACATGGCTCGGCTATCTCGTCCTCACCTACGGGGTGAGCCAGGTCGCGGGCCAGAACTACGGTTTCAAGGACCTCGCCATCCCGGGACGGTTCACGCTCGGTTCCCCGGCGCCTGACAGCCCCGGCCATAGCCTGACGGGATCAACGCCAGGAGGTACCGGGACCGGACCGGGCACGCAGCCGTTCAACCCGAAGACCGGGGCGGGTGGCAACCCAAGCCTCAACACCTGTTGTCGCGATCCCAAGACCGGGAAGAACATGGGGCCGGTCCCCGCCTCCGGTGTCTGCCCCAACGGGCAGATCGTCTCCTACCTGCAGGCATGACATGGGTGCCGTCCTGCTCGCGTGGATTGCGGAGATAGCCGTCCAGACCGTCAAGGGCGGGGCCACCTCCCGCGTGCCTCCCGGGCTCCCCGTGCCGAGCCTGTTCGTGGCCGACATGGTGGTCTTCGGGGTGCTCGCGGTCGGGGCCAAGGAGTCGGGCAACGCCCGCACGGTGTGCGGCCTCATCGCCTGGGGTCTCGTGATCGCGACCCTCACGAACCAGAGCTTTGCCCCGGCGACGCTCGCCAACAAGCTCGCAGGCGGGCAGAAGGGCTCCACTCAGGGCACCGCCGCTGCGACGACAACTTAGGAGGAGAAGATGAAACCGACGAACTTCTGGGCACTGGCAGGGCTTGTCGTCGTGGGCTGGTTCCTCGTGGACATCCTGGCCCACCCGACGGGCACGAGCACCCTGTTCACGGGGATCAACAACCTGACCAAGACGACCGGTAGCTCGGTCTCGGGCAAGTAAGGAGGAGACATGAAGGTCTCGGGCTTCTGGAGCCTCGCGGGGCTCATCGTCGTGGGCTGGATCCTGGTCGACGTGCTGACGCACCCGTCCGGCACGAAAACCGCGTTCTCAGGTGTGACCTCGCTCACCTCGACGGTCGGTAACCAGGTCACCGGTAAGTAATGGCCGTCGACATTCGGCTGCGCGCCAGTGGTGCTCCCCGCAGGATGGGGGCGGCGGCGTTCACGCTCGCGTCCACGGTCGAGCAGGCGTTCGGGGGCTGGTGCCACCGCGTCACGGCCGTGTACGGGACCGAGCCGGTCCTGACGCCGACCCTCGACACGGCTCGGCGTTACCCGGTCCCGCCCGGTCCCCTGGCCGTGGGCAACCCCGGCGGCGGGGTCCACGACCCCGGGGCCTACTGGCCCACCTGGTCTGCCGTCGCCCCGGCGTTGCCGCTACTTACCCGCCGTCCGGTCGGGGGCGGGTATCGCAAGCCCGCCTTCGGGGGCATGACCCCGGCGACCGCGAGCGCGCCTCCGAACCCCGTCATCGTCCCTCAGATCACCGTGCGCACGGGTGCGCGCCAAGGCCGCGTGACCACGGCCCCCAAGCCCACGCTGGCCTGGGTGAGGCAGGGAGGCTGACGTGCCCGAGACGAAGAAGAAGGCCTCCGGCAGCTCGCTCATGTCGAAGAAGGTGGCGGGCATCCCCGTCCCCATCCTCGCCGTCGTGGCAGGCGTCGGAGGGTACCTCCTCTACAAGCACTACAAGGGTACGTCGACGAGCTCCACCACGGCCACGGGCACGACCCCGGCCACGACCGACACGGGCGCGGGCACGGACACGGGCACGGGCTACACGGGCGGCGGCGGGGGTGGCTACACGGGTAGCAGCGGAGGCGGTCAACTGGCGACCACGCTCGCGGCCATCCAGGCCGAGCTTCAGGCCCTCACCACGACCGCGAGCACACAAACCCTAGGCCCACAAAGTGTCGCCCTAACCCAAAACCAACCAGTTACCAAACCAGTCCCGGTGTCGAAAAAGCCCACGGCGAAAGTCGCGGCGCTCCCACCATCGCCTGTCAAATCCGCCGTGGCGGGCACGGCCAGCATCGTCTCGCCCGAAGGGCCGAGCGGCATCACGAGCATCGCCAACCCCGGCCCCGTAAAGGTGCTCAGCCCACCCGTGGCGACAACGGCAGGGGCCAAGACGGCCGCCACCAAGACCACGGCCGCGGGCGCCAAGGGGACCGGCGTCCAGGGCTCGGGCCAGAAGAACTTCGGACTGTGAGGCAGCCATGATCGCGAACGACCGTTTCCCCGACCTCCCGATGGCGACGACGGGCACGAACCCCTGGCACGACGAGTCCCTGGGGGCGATGACGCCCGCCGCCGACCAGATCCAGCACGGGCAGAACATGATCGTGCTCGGTCCCGACGGGGGCATGGAATGGCAACGGATGCGGCCGAGCGGAAACGGCACCTTCCACCAGCCCGACACCACACAGCCCACGGGCACGACCGTGAGGAGGGGCTGATGATCTTCAACCGCCAGTTCGCGGCGAGCTCGCCCGACCCGGACATGGCCTCGCCTCTCATCTCGATGACCGACGTGCGTATGCACGTCCTCCACGGGCACGGTCCCGGGCCATGCCCCCGTTACATCGTGCTGCCCGGGCCGATCTGCTTCTGGCCGAACGCGCTCCCGCCCTCGACCAAGATGCAGGACACCTTCACGGTGGCGTGATGCCCCTCACCCGCAAGGGCTCGAAGGTAAAGCGGGCCATGACGAAGACGTACGGGAAGCGCAAGGGGGAGCGGGTCTTCTACGCGTCCGAGCGCTCGGGCAGGATCAAGGGAGTCGCCAAGAAGCGTGGGCGGTGACCCGTGCCTGCCGATGCGAGTATCGCCGCAGGTGGTAGCGACGGCATAGCCTTTCTCGTCTCCGCGGGGATCGTCTATGAGATAATTGCTGCCGCGTGCTCGTCACCGCAAACGACCGAGATAAACGCTACTGCCCGGGCCGACACACTCATGAAGTGGGTCCACATCGGGCTCGTACAGGCAGCTGGGTTCATCGTCATCGCGGCCTACTTCGATGAGCGCCACCGCACACCGATCCTGGCTGGCGGGTTGCTTGCTGGCGGCATTATGTATGGTCAGTACATCCACGCCAAGCGGGCCGGCCTCGCGTCGGGGAGCCCCCCCACCGAAAGATACTGAGATGGTCGCGCCATCTTCGACCGCGACCGTCAGCAGCCTGCCGAGCAACGTGACCCATGCCCTCACGGGGCCTTACCTCGCCGCCTCCGCAGCCTACGCGGCCGGGTTCCGGGGCTGGCCCCTCGTCGTGATGACGGCCATCGCAGGCCGCGAATCGGGCTGGCAGAACACGCCGCCCGCCCAGGACACCAACGGCGTCGACTCGACAGGGCTCTGGCAGATCAACTCGGCGAACACGACCGGGCTCACGGACCCGTTGACGAACGCCAAGGCGGCCTTCGCCCGGGCGGGCGGGAACACGCTCAAAGGCCTCGGGGCCTGGGCGCTCACCCCGCCCGGGGACGCCTCCCTGGCAGGCGTGAACCAGCCGAACCCCTACCCGTGGGGGACCATCCCGCCGCCTCTGTACGCGGGCTACACGGAGAACGGGACCTGGCACCCGCTCAACTACGCCCTCACGGCCGCCCAGATCGCCCAGGCCGTCTACGCCTATGCCCAGGTGCAGGCCTTCGGGGCGGCCACCAGCTCCGAGCTGCAGGGCCAGGGCTGGGGCACGACCGGGGGCAGCCTCACGGCGAACCAGGTGGACCCGTCCGGCACGCTCGCCGACACCTCCGGGGCAGGGGAGGGATGCGGGAGCAAGGCACCCATCTTCTCGTTCGACCTGAAGATCACGACGATCACCCTCTCGGCCTGCCAGGGCAAGGCCATCCTCGGCGGCGTCCTCACGGCCCTCGGTGGGGGCGTCCTCCTCCTCGGCGGGGCGCTCATCGTCGTCTCCGGCCTCGCGGGCAAGGGTCCTCTCGCCCCCGTGGTGAACGTGGCCCAAGGCTACGTGGCGGGGGCAAAGAAACTGCCGGGCGTGGGACGGGCGAGCACCGCGGCTCCCTCGGGCCCGTCCGAGTCACAGACGATGCGGCACGACCGTGCCGTCATCAAACGCGAGCGGGACAAACGGTCGGTGTCGGACACGATCCCCATCAACCGCAAGGCGGGGGCGGCACGCCGCGACCCGCTCCGGCCCGGGCCCGGGGAAGAAGGCTACGCGGAAGACGCGGCATAACAAATGCCCACCTTCATTGTCCAGCCCGTCAATATCGTCTACGGGGAGTTCACTCCCGTGGTCTCGAGCGGGCAGGCCATCGGCTACGGGACCAAGTGGTGCGTTATCTTCAACACCACTCAGGCTATACTCCAGGTCAACCACATAGGCGGCACCAGCTACATTCAACCCAACTCCGCTGATGTCTTTCCGGTGATGACTGGCGTCTACCCAACCGTCTCGGTGCCGAATGTGCCGAGCGTGCCCTTGATCTTCACGGCGCCCGGGAACGCGCCGCTTTATGTTGGCACCATCACCACCATGTTCTTCGACGCCAATGATCCTGAGCCGGGGGGCTACCCGCAAACCCTCAACCCCTTCGCATCAGGCGGCCTGGTCATTGCAAACGAACTGCCACCTACGAACGACTCCACTATTCTCGTCCCGGTGGGCACCAACCAGCTTGTCTTCAGCGCCGTGGGGGGCGTTACCGGAACATTGTTCGTCCTCGGCCTTACGAGTAGCCATACCTACTATAATGGGGTCTTTACGGCCGGGACGTCGGAGGTCATACAGGTACCGACCGCCAATAACGACACCCTGTTCGGCATTGCGACGACAGGTATTACAACCACCATCTACGCGTCATGATCACACCATGAGCCTCGCCAACGTCTTCGCCCTGATCGCGATCTTCCTCGTGCTGCTCGTGTGGGCATGGAAGAGCGGGAAATGGGCCTCCGACATCAAGCACGCCCTCGAGGAGGCCACGGACGAGGCATCGGCGGCCGCCAAGACGGCGGCGGTGGCACACGAGGGCATCGCCCGGCTCGAGAAGGCCGTCAACACCCTGCCCTGTCACAAATGCCCGATCGTGGGCTCCGGCCAACCTGGAACGAACGTCCGCTAGACCTGCCGACGAGGGCTCTCATCGGCCATGGAGATCCTCGGACAGTCCGATGACCTTCCCCCACGACCCGTAGAGCAGCTCGAACTGCTCGGACGAGATGAGGTCCTTCACCACGAGCGCCCTGGCGGCGGACCTGGCGGCGTTCTCGGCGGCGTACCTGGCGGCGGGCTCGGCGGCGTACCTGGCGGCGGGACCGACGGCGGCCCAGGCGGCGGCCCAGGCGGCGTTCTCGGCGGCGTACGCGGCGGCGTCCCAGGCGGCGGGACCGGCGGCGGCCCAGACGGCGTCCCAGGCGGCGTTCTCGGCGGCGTTCTCGGCGGCGTACCTGGCGGCGGGCCCGACGGCGTCCCAGGCGGCGGCCCAGGCGGCGTACTTGGCGGCGTACGCGGCGGCGTACCAGGCGGCGTACTCGGCGGCGCCCCAGGCGGCGTACTCGGCGGCGTACAACCTCTTGATCTCCTCT
>Ga0208038_1000723_pt1 | contig 22777 bp, 21 predicted proteins | sample June2015DPH_16_1_FD_184714 | JGI IMG/M metagenome (GOLD analysis project Ga0208038, IMG submission 184714) | Peatland microbial communities from SPRUCE experiment site at the Marcell Experimental Forest, Minnesota, USA - June2015DPH_16_100... | ecosystem: Environmental > Terrestrial > Soil >...
GATGGGCATCGCTTCGATGATCGGTCCGGACCGCGACATCCCGGCGCCGGACGTCAACACCGACGCGAACGTGATGGCCTGGCTGATGGACACGATCTCGATGGTCAGCGGGGACTCCATGACCGGTGTCGTGACCGGCAAGCCATTGGCCATCGGCGGTAGCCGCGGTCATGTCGGAGCCACCTCCCAGGGCGTGCTCATCTGCACTCGGGCGGCCTTCCACGAACTCGGCCTCTCGATGACCGGAGCGCGGGCCGTGATCCAGGGCCACGGCAAGGTCGGCGGCCCGCTCGTGTACATGTTGTCCTCGGCGGGCATGCGCGTGATAGCCGTGACCGACGCCGGAGGCGGTGTCTACAACCCTGCCGGTTTGGACGCGGCTCTGCTTGCTCGTCACGTTGATCGGACAGGCAGCGTCGCCGGGTTCGAGCTCGCGGACCCGCTCGAGCCGGACCGGATCTGGGAGCTCGAGTGCGAGCTGGCTATACCGGCGGCGCTTGCGGGGGTCATAACTGCCGGGGTGGCCGAGAAGATGGGGGCGCGGCTAATCGTGGAGGCGGCCAACGGGCCCACCTTGCCCGAAGCAGACCCGATCCTCGAACGGCGGGACGTCGTCGTTGTCCCAGACATCCTGGCTAACGCCGGCGGGGTTACCGCCTCCTACTTCGAGTGGGCGCAGAGCCGTCAGGGCTTCGCGTGGGAGGGGGATCTTGTTGCCGAGCGTCTCCAGCGCGTCATGTCGACGGCCTTTGACGCGGTATGGCGCCGTTCACGGGAACTTAAGGTGACACCACGGCGCGGCGCGGTAGCGGTAGCGCTCGAGAGAGTGGGGGAAGCGATTGAAGTAAGGGGCCTGTTTCCATGAGCGTTTGGGGAACGAGCCCTGTGCCTGAGTGCGGGCAGGCCCTTCGACACTGAGGACGTCCGCCGTCGAGCGGTTGTCCGCGAGGGGTTCGATAGTCGATCCTGACGACCGTCGGTAACCCGCTCCGGCGGACAGATTGGAAAGCATGGATCACTCCCATCCGGCGCCGGAAGGCTCGCGCGCTGGTCCGTTACCTGAACTGCCGGAACCCGTCGCGGTCCCAGAGCAGCTGGCGGAGGCTGCCGAGATGGCGAGTCGCGGCGAAGGCCTGGTCACGATCTTCCGGATCGATGTTGCACCGCTGCGGCGCGTGAGGGACTTCCGGTTGCTCTTCATCGGCCAGGGGGTGTCCTTCTTCGGGAGCATGGTGACCTATGTCGCGCTTCCTTATCAGGCGTACGGGATAAGTCACTCGTCGCTCATCGTGGGACTGCTCAGCCTCGCTGAACTCGTCCCGCTGCTCGTCACGGCATTCGTCGGGGGAGCGCTCGCCGACGCAGTCGACCGGCGGCACATGGTCCGCCTTACGGAGAGCGCGATGTGCCTGGTCACCGGCGCCCTCGTCGTGAACTCGCTTTCTGCGCAGCCGCGACTATGGGTGCTGTTCGTGGTCGCCTTTGCCGCGGCGGGCATTGACGGGCTGCAGCGGCCGTCGCTCGACGCAATGGTGCCGAGGCTCGTCTCGGCCGAGGCGGCGGCCGCAGCCCTCTTGTCACTCAAGGGCACTCTGGGCATGGTCGCGGGCCCGCCGGTGGCCGGCGTCCTCATCGTGACCGTCGGGTTGCCGCTCACCTACGGAGTCGACGTGGCGACTTTCTTCGCGTCGCTGGTAGCGCTTGCACTGATGCGTGCGGTGCCCCCGCCGCCTGAATCCGAAGGACTTTCGCTCCGGGCGATCGCGGACGGGCTTCGGTACGCAAAGAGCCGTCAGGACCTAATTGGTTCGTATGTCATCGACATGAATGCCATGTTCTTCGGGATTCCGACAGCACTGTTTCCCCAGGTCGCAAGTCATCTCGGCGGCGCAGCTGTGCTCGGTGTTCTCTACGCGGCACCGTCGGCCGGCTCACTCCCGGTGACTCTTACGAGCGGATGGGCACACCGCGTCCGGCGTCACGGTCGCGTGGTCGCGCTTTCCGCGGCGACATGGGGGCTTGGCATCATCGGCTTTGGCTTTGCCAGGTCGCTGCCCTTGGCGATTGTGGGGCTGGTGGTGGCGGGGGGAGCCGACATGGTTAGCGGGTTGTGTCGGACCACCATGTGGAACCAGTCGATCCCGGATTTGTTGCGAGGGCGCCTCGCAGGGATTGAGATGCTGAGCTACTCATCCGGTCCGACACTCGGCAACGTGGAGGCCGGACTCGTAGAGTCTCTCGCAGGTCTTCGCGCTTCTATCGTGTCAGGGGGCGTGCTCTGTGTCGTGGGAACAGTCGCGTTGGCTGCCGCGTTGCCCCGGTTCTGGAACTACGACGCCGCCGAAGGAGCGCGCCTGAGAGGCGTGAAGGGTGATTGACCCGGATCGTGTCCGGCCCGTAGTCATACTTGTGTGTGGATGTCGGTTCGGATGGCCCTTCGCGAGCTTGGGCTCCCGGAACGATTTCTATAGCCAGGAGGCTCATGCGCCGTTCGAGATCAGCAGTTGTCAGGCGAGCTTTCATGATCGTCGGCTTGGCTGCCTTGGTTGCCGGCTGTTCTCAGACCACGACACCGCCAACCACGACACCGCCAACCACGACACCGCGAACCACGACAACGCTTACGCCTACGACCTCGACGACTACCACTTCTTCCACCACGACGACTTCCACCCAGCCGACGTCGGGCCCGTGCACTGCCGGCCAGCTGAAGGTTGTCGCGCTGCAAGGAACTGGAGCTGCAGGCTCGATCTTCAGCCCCGTCAACGTGTTGAACACCTCGACAACGGTGTGCACGCTTGACGGCAGACCCGGCATCGCGTTGATCGGATCAATACAAGGCGCGCAGTCGGCGAAACTGCAGACAACGGTTCGCACCACAGGTCAGGGATCGGTCTTTGACATCGCGCCGACTATGTTGACGCTTTCTTCCGGTGCTGCCGCGAACGTCGGTTTTATGGTGGAGTCGAGTGATGTCCCCTCCAATGGGGAGCAGACGTGCCCTGTCGTGAGCTCGATGGAGGTGACCCTGCCCGGAATCGCCTCAAGCTTCACGGTCGCCGAGACGTTCACCGCCTGTGGGGGCCCCACCATCTCGGTGTCAGCGATCGTCCCGGAGAGTGCTCTGCAGTCGGCCTGAGGCCTGACCGGTCGAGCCTATCTGCTCTTGTCGACGTGGAAGGATGGTGTTGACGAGAGGACTGTCGTCGCGCGGGTACGGTCAGATCGCTCTCGAGGCGACGGGCGCTTAGCTCAGGTGGTCAGAGCAGCTCGCTTACAACGAGCAGGTCGGCGGTTCAAGTCCGTCAGCGCCCACAAAGTGCCATCTACCTGGATATACGCAGTGCAACAGGTCGCTGAGCACAGCGCACAGCGCACCCAGACCTGCTAATAGCGCTAGCGTAAAATCTGGCGCGGCCCGAATCTCGGTGCCGGTGGCCGCAAGGGGACCGAGTGGCAACAAAGCTCGCTGATGCGGAAGGTGGCGAGGTCGACGAGTATCTCGAAAGCTGGGGCCGTCGCCTTCGAGCGCGCAACCGCTCGGAGAAGACAATCCGTGGCTACGGCGAGACCGTTCAACTGTTTCTCCAATTCCTGCGCGGTCACGAGATGCCGACTGTTGTTGGTGAGGTCAAGCGCGAGCACGTTGAAGCGTTCATCGCCGACCAGTTGGCTCGATGGAAGCCAACGACAGCGCTTACACGACACCAGGCGTTGCGGCAGTTCTTCCTTTACCTGGTGGACGAAGGGGAGTTGACCGATTCGCCGATGGCCCGCATGAAGCCCCCGAGCATCCCCGACGTGCCGGTGCCGATCGTGACCGATAATGACCTCAGGAGACTGCTCAAGGCTTGTGAAGGCACAGACTTCGAGAGCCGACGCGACATGGCGATTCTGCGTCTGTTCATTGACACGGGGTGTCGGCTCGCCGAGATAACGGACCTCGCGGTGGAGGATGTCATCTTGGAGGCCGAGGTCATCAATGTCGTCGGCAAGGGAAAGCGTCCGCGGTCGGCACCGTACGGACCGAAGACCAGTTCCGCTCTTGACCGGTATCTCCGTCTGCGAAAGCGCCATCCTCAGTCGCATTGCCCAGCACTGTGGCTCGGACCGAAAGGTGGCCTAACCTCCAGCGGCGTGGCGCAGATACTCAGGCGACGCTGCGTGGCGGCAGGTATCCCCCAGCTACACCCGCACCAATTCCGACACACTGCCGCCCATGCGTGGCTCGCTGCTGGCGGAGGCGAGACCGACGCAATGAGACTTTTCGGATGGAAAAGTCGTGTCATGTTGAACAGGTACGGTGCTTCCAACGCCGACGAGCGCGCCCGCGACAGCTACCGACGAATCCTCCCCGGCAACCGCATCTAGAAGACAACCGTTGTGCCCCGGAGCGTTTCTCGGTGTGCGCGTCGCGGTTGGTCGTCTCTGCTCTCGCGCCACTGGCGAGAGACCCTTGCGTCAGTGCGTTCTCATGTTGTTCTCGACCTCGCCCGCGACGACGCCAAGGCCAATCGAGTCATGTGCGCCCTCAGGGCTGCCTCGGCACGCCTGGCGCGCTCGGCAGGCGGCAGAGAGCCATCGGGGTCTACTTCACGCTCGAAACGGTTGAGGAACGCGGCGCGGGCCGCTTGGGTCGTCTCTTTTGGGTCACGCTGGGCGTGGAGGCTGTAGGCAGCCAAGCGGGAGCGAAGGGATCGTTGTGCAGGGGTCAACCCCCCTCGCTCATGCACGGCCATCTCTCATTGCCAGTTGCGACACCGCCGGTGGCCTTCCGGCTACGGGCTGCCACCAGGACGCAGATTCGGGGAACAGGGGAGACGTACCGGTGGACGCGCGACGGGCGGAGCGGAGCCGAGCCATTGCGCAATGGTGCGCCGATCGACTCACAGCACCTCTCACAGGAACACTCACAGACGAGCTCGCGGGACGGTTTTTCCGGTTCGGCCATCACGCAGTACGGCTCTGCGCGGCCCGGCAACTCACAGCAACACTCACAGCAACACTCACAGCAACACTCACAGCCCCAGGTCAGAGCCCTGTGAGTAGAAAGGGCTCGGGTCGGAGCGACGCCGGGGCGGTGCCGCTCCCGTCGTCGTTGACGGCCATGCGCACGCCATAGATCGCGTTTGGCGTGCTATGGGTGAAAGCCCATAATGATCCGAGGAGGCGACATGACTCGCAGCTTCGAAGAGGCTTCGGCGACCCGCCGTGCGCGCCTGCGGCCGAAACGCGAAGTGACGGGGCGGTCTTCGAACAGACCTACCGGCTCGCGGTTCGGGTGATGGAGCGCCGGGAGCTCCTCGGCCTCACTCAGATCGAGCTAGCCGATAAGACCGGCATCGACCAGGGCGACATCAGCAGGATCGAGCGTGGTTCGATCCTCCCGAACGAGAAGACGCTCCTTCGTCTCGCCGACGCCCTCGGAGCGGAGTGGCGGTTGATCGGCAAGGCGACGACCTGAATCCAGCACCAAGGCCGGTGTCGAGCGACGGAAGGTCCTCGTGAGTGACTATGCTCCGCGAACACGGCGCGATCGGGAGTGCCGAGACGCTCGAACGCCCGCGCCGAGCGCCGCCGCCGGCCTGGCACCTTGTGCATAGCGTGTGGGGACCGGACGCCCCTTGCCGTGACGCCGATGCAAGCCGTCAGCGCAGGTCCTAGACGTGCCCGGAGGTCGATCCTGCCGCTCACCCCTTGCTCGTGTCTCACACGTGCCTCACTCACAGGCTAACGGCAGAGGCCGGAAGAGCCGAGGGGTGTCGAGAGGGCGATCAGAGGCGATCCGATCCTGTCTGGTCTGGTACAGGGTCCACGGGTTCGCGGACTGCGATTCGGGCGCGCCTGAAGAGGCAATCTGCTGCAGACGAACGGAGCATGGTGCCGCTCGATGAAATGTTGAAATTCTGGGCAAGATCCGAGAACGGGTCCACAGCCGTCTCTGGCACCTATGCGAGGACGACGGCGCCTATCTCAATGTTGCTCACGTCCGTTATCAGATTGAGCAGTTCGACACCGCACTTAAGGTCAGCGATCCGGATAGGAATGAGCCTCTAGGTCTAGGATCCGTCTGAGACATCCTGGCGCGAAAGTCTTCTCGATGAGCGACCGACCTTCGGAAACGGGCCGACTCTGCGTGTTCTGCGGCCGCCGCGCCGGCAGCGCGGAGCACATTTTCGCGAACTGGATCAACGACGTCTTTCCCGTCTTGGTCATCGGCGAGCCCCAAGCGGTGCTTGGTACCCTCGCCCGCGACGGCGATTCCACCGAACGACGTTGGAAGTCGACGGGCGTTGCGACGCAGATCACGAAAGAGGTATGTCACGAGTGCAACACGGGCTGGATGAGCCGACTCGAAGGGAAGGCGAAGCCACTGCTCACTCCGATGATGACCGGCGTTCCGACAAGGCTTACGCTTGATGAGCAGATCACCGTCGCAACCTGGGCGACGAAGACAGCGATGACTGCGGAGCTGGTCCACGGTCACGACTTCAACTTCAGCCCCGAAGAGCGACGAATCGTGATGACGGAGCAGCGGCCGCCAGCGCACGTCGCAGTGATGGCGAGCGCCATCGAGACTGACATCGGCCCATGTCGCGCGACCGTCGCGCGCGGACAGGTCGTCAACGCGACGAACGAGGTCGTCGCGTGGATTCACGTCCACACCATCCAGGTCGGGACTCTCGTATTTCAGGTCCTACGCTCGGACCCGCCAATGGGCGGCGAGGTCGCGTTCAAGACCGTCCAGTTCGCCGCCCCGGTCGAGATCCCGGTCTTTCCTCCGACCCCGAATTTCTCTTGGCCACCGAAGACCGTTCTCACCGAGGACCGATTCCTCGCGCACACCCAACGCATCGGGTCGAACATCGCCATCGAGAGCTTCCTGGACAACCAGAAGCCGTTCACCTTCTAGAGCGGTCCGGACCGACGACCTGCCGCAGCGGGTCCGCGCCGTCTGCATCGGCTACAAGGTCAAGCCTGACGGCGACCTTCGTTCGGCGACACCGCCAAGGAGATCGAGTCGTGTTTCGCTGAGGAGCGGGCCACCGAGAGCGCCGCGCGTCAAGGGCCGGTGCAGGGTCGAGGGCGGTGGTTATGTACTGAGGCGAGCGTTCGACCCGTTCCGCGTCCGCGAGACCATCATCGTGCCCTTCGGTGCGGACGCGACGGACGAGGCGACCGCTTGGCTCTCGCTGCGAAGACGAGCGCGGATGGCTCGACTGGGCCTCTCGTGGCCTCTGGCCTCCGCCCGCGAAGCGCTCGCTCGGCTTCGACATTTCCGCCTAAGCCCCGCGGGGCCGAGGGCCGCGGGCGCGATGATGTGACCGATGTCCAAGAACACGGACGACGTCGTCTTCCACTTCCCGCCCGACTTCCTGTCGGCCGTGGTCGACGCCGTCCCGCTCCTAACCCGCGGCCGGTACGACGTCATCACGTTCTTCCAGGGTTGCGGAGTCTCGCGGGAGTTCCTCAAGAGCGTCAGCGCAAAGATTGCCGCGGATCCGAAGTACAGCAAGTATCACGCGACCAGGGAGATTCTGACCCACCTCAACGAGATCGGCGACCGGGGGCTCGCCGCCCGGCGGCAGGTCGTCCAGCGCGTCTCGCAGTGGGAAGACTTTTCCACCTGCTACCCGGACAACCAGTTGAAGGCCCGGGGTGCTGTTGCGACCGTGGCGCAGCTCGTCAACCAGAAGGACTCCTTTACGCGCATGAACATCGAGCGCGAGAGGGCCCAAGAGCAACACCGCAAGGAGCGCGAAGCGGAGCTAACCGAGCTGCAGCGGCGACGCGCCGAGCTCGCGTCGGTGAAGGACGACCTCTTTGGGCTGTACTCCGAGCAGAATCCGCGGCGCCGTGGCAAGGCTCTCGAGGCGGTCCTCAACCGGCTATTCGCGGCCTCGGGCATTACCGTGCGGGAGGCCTTCGAGGTCCGTGGCGAGGGGGAGGACCACGGCATCGTCGAGCAGATCGACGGCGCCATCGAGCTGCGGAACCAGCTCTACCTCGTCGAGATGAAATGGTGGAAGGAAGCTCTCGGCAGGACGGACGTCTCGTCCCACCTCGTGTCGGTCTACGGCCGCAACGCCGGTGGCGTCTTCATCTCGGCGTCCGGGTACCACGACTCGGCGGTAGCGGAGTTCAAGACGGCGCTCGCGCAAAGGACCGTGATCATGGTTGAGCTGGAGGAGATCGTCATCGCGCTCTCGATGGACCACCCGATAGAGGACCTGCTCAACGACAAGGTGCAAGCGGCGACCCTCACCCGCCAGCCGCTCGTCTACCCGCTCGGCAAGCCGAGCTGATAGTGGCATCGGAGGCGCGGTGTGACATTCTCGAAGGCGGCGAGGCGGCGTTCAAGGAGCGTGCGAAGTGTCTTCGCGTTGCCAAGTGGTAGCCGTACCCGGGTCCCGTCCTCGTCCTCCCCTACGCCGCATGGTGACCGAGGCTTGCCACGAAACGGTGCGCCACGATCAGTATCGACGACGCGATGGACGGTTTGAAGGTTGCGACGCCCAGGGGGTGTGACAGCTGGTTGCGGATCTCGACTCCGTTGCGCATGACTTCGAGGATCTCGGGCGGGAGGAGGTTCGCCTCCTCGACTCGCTTGACGAGAGCGGCAAGCGGGACCTTCGTGTCGAGGGGGTACATCTGTCGGACGACCGTTTCGATCGCCTGAAGGCTCACGTTCGCGCAGACCATGAAGAAGTCGACGTCAAGCCAGGCGTGAACGAAGAGGCTTCGTGCGACACGAAGTAGGTCGCATGCTCCGTCCGGAGGCCAATCATCCAGCAGAGCCGCGCACTTGTCAGCAAATCGCCGGAGATCGCCCACTGAGTCGACGGGCGTGCCTTCGACCATGGTGCCGAATTTGTCGATGAGATCCCACCGGGCGTCACGAATGAAGTCGTCCACGAAGCGAAGGTTCGCGCGCGATGCGCTCCATGCGCCGGCAGCTCGCCGCGGACGCTCCCCTCCTATCGCGCCGAACGAATTCGATCTTGATTGGGTACGCAACAAGACTGCGGCGCCCCGTTCCGCAGGTTCGGGCCGCTGCTTGCGTCGATCGCCGTGCCGTTGACTGAGGCGACCCGTAGGCGGTGTCCGATGGTCCCGCTGCGGCGACGGTTCAGAAGCTGACGGTGGGTTCGCCGCCGCGTGCTCTCTCGACCGCGAGCAGCGGCTGGAACCACTCGACGAGCTCCTCCAGGGTCGCCACGTTGCGCGGTACCGGATTCTCGGCGATGAATTGCGCCTCCCAGTACTGGGAGATGTAGGCCTCGCCGGTACGCCGCGGATGTCCTGCCATCCAGGAGTTGAAGAAGTCATCGAAGACGTCGTAGTGGTGGGTGTGGATGAAGGGGTCCCACTTCTTCCGCAGCTCAGCCTCGTCGGAGCTAGGCCGACCGATGATCTCCGTCTGTTCCATCGCTCGGGAGGCGACATCGCCCCAACCCTCTTTCAGCATGGCTACCGCCTCGACATCAGTCACGGGCGCGCTGTAACCGAAGATCGTGAACATGAAGCACTCCGCGAGGAAGTGCTTCATTGCGCGCCACTCGCGATTGATGAAGGGGTCGCTCGTGTAGTCCTTGTGCTCGACGGGGAAGAGCAGCTTCGACGCCTCGTAGGGCTTGCCACAGCCACCGCATGGGCGTCCCACCATGCCGAGGCCGCTTTGCTCGCAGGTCACGCAATAGCCGATCGCGACGTTTCCGTGAAGCGCAAACACCTTCGGGAGCAGCTCGACTCCGAGGCGTTGGAGACGCAGCTGCGATTCGATGACGAGCGGGTCCCAGTTGAAGGTGAAGATCATGTCCTTCGCGCGAAGGCACAGGTTGATGTAGTCGTAGAGGTTGGGCTCGCGCGGGAGCCGGAGATCACTGACGTGGTTGCCAATCAGATCATCGAGCTTCGAAACGACCGGTTCGCCGCGATCGAAGAGCTTGGAGTAAGCGGCCTCGAAGTCTGTGCGAGCAAGGTCGCGAAGGTCCGTCGGGAACAGATCTCCTAGCGCGAGATCCTCAGCGATCTCGCGCATCAGCGGAACCGGCCGCCGATGCAGATCACCCGTTGGCAGGGCAGCCTTGCTTGCGCCGGCGCCCAGGAGGAGAACGTGCGGGCGACCCATTCTGAGGGTGGCGATCTCATCCTCCACTGAGACCTCATCGAGGTCATCGCTCACGTAATGAGCCTAGGAACTCGGTACCGAACCTGTGTCGCCAGTCAGGCACCGTCGTGTCCACGTCGCCGTATCCGTATACCATAGGTGTACGATATATCCAGATCGAGTACGGAGGAGCAGAGATGCGAACGGACATACCAGAGACCGATTTTGAAAGCGTCGAGCTTGAAATCGCGATCAATAGGGCGATGTCTTCCATCGACAGCCGAATGGATCCGATCAGCCGAGCCGTCGCGGCGAGCCGCGTCGCTGAGCGGCTGAACAATGGCCTCGCATGGGCGGCGGAGCGGCGGAGCAGGGCAGTGGCCACCGCGGTGGTGATGCCAGGTATGTCGATGCAGAAGGTGGCCGACGAACTCGGGGTTTCTAAATCGATGGTCGCGAAGCTGGCCGGTCCAGCGAGCGTTCGGGACGAGATTGCCGCGGACATGCGAGGGCGTCTTCAGGCAGCGTCTGAGTATGGCGCTCATGAGGGTAGCGGTCGGCGTCGCTAGGGGCCGGTCGTCTCGAGAATGTGGGAGCAGCCTCAGGCAATCGCTGTTGGGTCAGGGCCTCAAGGCCTGGAGAACATCAGACTTCGGTGGTCCCGCGGCTCGTCGTTCGCACGGAGCTGCCGGCGGTTTTGCGAAAGACTGGGATCTCGGTGTGGCGAAGCTGCGTCCACTTCAGAAGGAGACTGCATGGCGAACGGTACGCTCCTCCTCCAATCGACACGGCAGGCGATAGCAGGGCTCGCGGAGTCTCATGACTTGTTCGCGGGCTCCGAGGTCGCGCTCACGAATCTTCGGTGGCAGATGGTCGGGTTCACGAGCATGTACCCAGAGGCATCCCAAGCCGATGTGAAGGCGGTGTTTGCTACTTTCCTCGGGAACAAGGGGTCGAACGCTTTCAATTTGATCCTGCAGCGCAAGTGGACCGACACGGTCGCGCTGCTGAGTCAGATGCGGCTCGTCTCGGTCATCTCCATCTACGAAGGCTGGCTCGAGTCTGCTGCGCTGGAACTCGGCCTCGTGAGCAACCGGAAGCGAAGTGCCTGGAAGGCGTTCGTCGAGCCGGTCAATGCGTCCTCCTCGATAAACGCAGTGGAGGAGCTTCTGGGTCCTCAGTTCGCTCCAATGGCAGACGTCGCCGCGGTCTGTCAGGCAAGCAAGCTCTGCATGCCTACGAAGCTGCTCGAGCTCGGGAGCTGCTTCCGGGCATTCAAGGAGCTACGGAACGCTCTTGCGCATTCCGGGTGCCGCGCTTCCGCGTACACGGTCGACAAGTACAACGAGTACCAGTCGGTTCTTGCCAGCTGGCCAGGTATCACCAAGACCGCTCCGCACATCCCAGTCATCGTCGAGGGTGAGCCCGTTGAAATCTCGGGATACGAGGTGGTCGGTTTCTCCGAGGTTCTGCGTCTCATGCTGTTCACTTTCGACGGGCTGATCAGCGGCACGGAGCCCGCGTTCCGGGCAGCCGTTAGGCAGTACCAGTCGGTGTACGGCTCGGCGACGGCTTGGCTGTCCTCAAATCGCGCTGCAGCCAAGGGAAAGCTCTTCACCACCTGGTTTAACGCCAAACTCCCAAAGCCGAAGCCGGGAACCGGCGACGAGCTTGTTGCCGAGCTCGCGCGTCGCGGCGTCATCGGCTTTCGATCGTCCTAGGTCGAACGTTGCAGAGATCTCCTCAGCGAATGCGGCGAGACCGACCTCTTCGCCGATTTCGGAATCAAGCTGATCGATTTGCTTTCGCCGCCTGATTGGGGACTTCCGATGGTCGCACACTCGTGCTTTGAGGTAGCCAAACTCCCGCTCAACCGCTCCGCGCTGGTGGTACAGCTCCACCGCGCTGTCGTGCGAGGCACGAGGGTGTCCATCAGCGGGCGATACCGGTCGGCGGCCGGTCAGCTCGGCGAGGTTTTCCGATAACCTGACCTGGTACCCGTCGGCCGCTGTTGCAGGGCGCGTGTGTGGGTGCATGCCGGGAAGGTGGAGCAGGCGAGGAACGGGCCGTGCCTGCCGTTTCGTTCGACCATCGTCCCTCGACCGCACCGTGAGCAGATCTCGACGGGGGCGTCGCTGTCCCCGGTGACGGTCACGTGAGGGTCGTCGAGGAGTTCGACTACGAACGGCGACATCCGTTGCGGCGGCGTGATGAGCGTGACCTGTCGGCGTGCCCGGGTCAACGCGACGTAAAAGAGACGGCGTTCTTCGGCGTGCGCAAAGGATTCGGGTGCAGGCATGGCCAGGTCGAGCACGGGGTCGTCGGCGATGTTGCTCGGGAACCCGTACGTGCCGGTGGTCATGCCGGGAACCACGATGTAGTCGGCCTCCAGCCCCTTGGACCCGTGCACGGTCCGGAACGTGACGTGCAGGTTTGACGGTAGGCGTCTGGGGACGACATCGCGCTCGAACCCGTAGCGTCCGAGAACGTCGACGCTGACCGTTCCGGAGCGTTCGCTCGAGACGCTGCCGTCGGCGACGGCAGCGGACAGACGGTCGAGGTAGGAGGCCAGTGCGCCGGCCACGTCGTCGGCTCGGATGACCGTGACGGGCACGCCGGGATCTTGGTATGCGGACCGCATCGGCTTGTTGAATTGGTTCGGGTTCTTCGACACGAAGCTGCGGGCGACATCGCAGATCGTCTGCGTGCAGCGGAAGGTGGTCGTCAACGCGATTTGGTGTCCCCGGCCGAACCAGGCCTCGAAGTTCGTCATCACCGACAGATCAGCCCCGGCGAACCGGTTGATCGACTGCCAGTCGTCGCCCACCGCGAGCAGGAATCGGCCGGGCGTCTTCACAAGGCCTCGGACGAGTCGGGCGCGGGCCTGGCTGGCGTCCTGGAACTCGTCGACCATGATCAGGTCGTAGGGGCAGTCCACGTTTCCGGCTTCGAGATGGCCGGCGGCCTGGACCAGCATGTCCTCGAAGTCGACGCTGCCGTCGGCGGCGAGTCGCCTTTCCCACTCGGCGTGGATCTGCCAGTACACCTCTAGGAAGAGCCGGGTCCGGTAGCCGTCAAGGTGTGCCATCTGAGACGCCAGTCGACGCTCGAGGTCTTCTGCTGTCGACGAGTTCGACTTGACGTGGGCCATGAATGTTCTGACGAGCCGAGCCAGGTCCTCGTGCTTCATGGGCTTCGCCCACTCGTCGTTGAGTGGACGGTCTGGGTTCCAGTCGAAGCTCAGCCCGAGCCGGGTGAGATCGTCCTTGAGCTTGCTGAGGCCGTCACCGAACATGACCTCGGCCCACGTGGACTCGACGAGCGTCGTCCCGTACCGGGCGTGCACGCGGCGCTTCCACGCCATGGCCTCTGCGTATCCCGCGAACGCGGCGGACGGCTTGCCGTCACGGTCTAGTGCCCAGTGCTCGTGCCACACTCCGATGTCGGGGTAGTAGAAGTCCGGGCGGTACTGCGAGTGCGTGGCGTCCGCGACCGGGACTTCGTAGGGCCGCTCGTAGACGTAGTGCACCCCGTTCAGGTACAAGAAGTTGGCGATCAGCCGTTCGCTGTGACTCTTGACGACTTGGCCGGCGAAGGTCCAATAGCCGGTCTCGTGTGCCTCCTTGTTGTAGCCATCGGGTTCGTTCTCGGCGAGGTCTGTCGGCGCGTTCGCGAACAGCATCCGGTAAAGGTCCCAACGGTACCTGAACGACTCCGAGGCATCCCGCAGCTCGTCGACGATTCGTAGGACCATCCGGACGTCTTCCCCCTGGTCGAGCCACGGAGCCAGGCGGGGTTTCTCGCCGGTAGCCCGGCCGATGACGTCGAGCCTGAAGGAGTGGAACGTGGAGGCCCGCAGCCCGGACGAGTCGATCCCGGCGGCGGCGAAGCGCGCCGAGACACGTTCTCGCAGCTCGGTCGCGGCATCCTTGTTGAACGCGAGCATCAGGATGCGGTCAGGGGCGACAAACCCGCGGCTGACGGCGTAGGCGGCGCGGGCGACCATCACCGAGGTCTTCCCGGATCCGGCGGCGGCCAGCACCTGGACCCGGTTGTCGAAGCACACGACCGCCCGTGCTTGCTCGTCTGTGAGCGGGCTCTTCTCGATCGTGTCGAAGAACGGCCGACGGGACGACAGCTCGGCGGCCATGATGTGTTCGTTGGTGTCGGACACAAGTGACTCCAGGTCGGCGTCCAGGAAGCCCACCGCCTCGAGCTGAGCCTCGGTGAGGGAGGCTTCACACCCGCCAGCACGGACACGCTCGAGCAGTCGCGATTCGGGACGGGCCGCGAGCAGCGCGTCAACGGCCTCTGTCGGGATCCACCGCTGCTCGGCGCGCCCCGCGGCGAGGAGGCGAATGGCGGTGCCGTGCCACGCGACCGCGTCAGCGATCGCCGGTGTCAGAAAGAGACGTCGGAGAGCCCGCGCAAGGGCGGAGGCCTCGGATTTCTTGATGCCACGGAGGCGGATGAGAAACTTGCCGTCGTTGTGGAGACTCCAACGCAACCAACGGCGCCGCACCTCGAGCCGGGAGGCTTCCGTGCCGGGGACGCTGACGGGACCCGACGCCTGAGCGACGGTCACCTCCGTGTCAGTGACGGTGATCTTCCAGCCGTCACCCGACCACTCGTCTGCGCTCACCGGGCGTCACATCCACAGTCGTCCGTCGAAGGCTCCATCGCTCGCCGCTCGACGTCGATCTCCTCTTCCAGCGCACCGCGGAAGTCGGTGAGAATGCCGCTCCTCTCGACGCGTTCGGCACCGGCAGACACGAGCGAGGACGCGTCGGTGACCGCCGTTCGTCTCGCCGCTTCCGCTAGTTGCATTCCCAGCTGGCCTTCGAGTATTTGAACCCCACAGGTTCTTCACGTAGTGTCCGACCAGCGGAAACTCTCGGGGTCAGACTGCCCTCAACCGTAGACGTGCCGATCAGATCGCCTATCCGCAACACTTTAGAGTCACCGGCAAAGTACCTTCCCGGTACCAAGGAATGGTAGCGATGACCGCAGAACTCCAATATCTACCGACCCTCACGCTGGAGCACATCCAAGCTGCTTCAGCGGCCTTAAAGAACATAGCGGCATTAGCGAGCTGCGCGGATGAGTCGGGCCAGAGGGCCAGGCGCCGCGTACGAGTGGGTCTAGTCGATCACGGTGCCTTCCTAAGTCTCCAGTTACGAAGCTTCGCGATGATGGAGGTCGACCAAGAGGGCTACCTTCGGAACGTGGCCGATTCCGGAGAGGTCGTTCTGGCGATGGTCGCAAATCAGCCAGTGTCGGTCCAAATCACGACTCTCTTACTCTTCCTGGAGACCCTCCTCGCTCGACAGCACCTGACTGCCGAGATCCGTTCTGGAGGTCGCGGCATCGCCGACATCGACGCCATAGCTTTGAGTGCCGACGAATCAGCAACCCGGCAGGTGCAAGATGATCTGCGAATTGGAGATTGGGAACAGACTGCCAGAAGGATCTCTGATCGGGCCCGTAACGATGGGTACGCATTGGAAGTACGCTTCGCCGAACCCCTGTTGGAAAAGGATCAGATCGACGTTCGAGTGCCGCTTCTTCGGCGTGTGTATAACACCCAAGAGACGGTCAGGAAGGCTGTTGATCGTGTTGCCGGTATCGTCCTGTCCCTTTATCTAGTGGGAGATGACGTTCCACCCGAAGCCTTTCGGCATATGCAGGCGCTCTTGGATGTCAGTGCTCTCCAGAGATTCTCAGCCCATTTGATGCGTGACGCTTTCGTTTGCGGCAACGGATACCTCGCTCTGGGCGGCGACCGCAATCAATCACCCATGCGCCTACTTCTGCCGGAACTCGTACGCCATGTTGGCGAGGGTCAGTATGAAGTACGGGAGGAGCCCGGTGGTGAGTTTCGACCTGTCGTGGGTTACGTGCTACATCTGACGGGAGCGAAACAAGTCGGGAGTGACTATGGGCTCTCGTTACTCGAACCATTCATCCAGATATCCGCGACCAATGAGGCCCTGGAGTCCGGAGTCCAAGAAGTTGCGCTGTTGCAACCCCCTCCGCACAGGGTGGAAGAAGCCTCTGCGTGGCTCCAACAGGTCATCAGCCTTCGCGAGCGTACATTTGCCGAGAATGCCGAGCGAGTAGCAACCATCTTGGGAGGAGCCACAGCGTCACTACGTGATCCTTCCGCCGAAGCGCTCTATTTTCCGGGGCTTGCCTTTATGGACAACGCCGCGGACAGGCTCCGGTTTCGTGATCCGGTGCGACGGAACACCGAGTGACAGGAACCCGGTGGATCGTAAGCCGCTACGAACGGCTCAGGCGGATGATCCTGGTTGTGAGTATGACGGTGCTGCTCCGGGCGACTACGAGCAGAGTGTCCCGAGAGGACCATCACCCACGGATCGACCGCCTCGTCGGCTCCTGCGCAGCTCGCCTCAACTTAGGGAGCGCGGGCACCAAGACCCTTCGGCAAAGTCTCGGGAGTCAGCTGAGGGGTGATCCAATCGCTGTAGCGTTAGTGCTGTCGCGGCTTGGTGACGCGGACGCTGTTGCCGTCTACGAACGAATCGATGACACGCCACTTGGGGCGCTTGCCCAATCATGGCTGGCACAGCGACGCCCTCCGAGTGCAGCGCTCGCGGATCTCATCGTGGAGCAACTCGCAGCTAGGCCAGCAGCGGGCACCGAGGAGGGCTACATCAAGGCTCTGAAGCAGGTGCAGTTCGTCGCAAACTCCTTCGGGTCGGGTCAGCTGCATAGAATCATTACCCTATTGATGGGTCGCGTGGGTGCTCCGATTAACCCCTACGCACCCGATGCCCTGACCGAGGATCATCGCTCGGCCCTCGTCGCACTTCTCATTGCCAGGCCCGAGGCGCAGGACGATATTGAGGAGGTCATCGGTCAGTCCCCGCCTTTGCCTGCGACCCCACCGCTGGTGGAATTAGCCGCCGCCGGAATCTCCGGGCGCCCTCCTGACTGGGGACGCTCCTTTATGAGTCTGGCCGCAAAGTGGACAGCCGGTAGCTCTAGCGACCTGGCGGGGGTCGCTGAATTGGCTTCCGACAAGTCTCCTCTCACTGCGATGAAGGAGCTTCGTCCCGGAGGCGATGACGTCGGAGACTCCGTCCGAGACTTCTGTGGGCTTGCAGTCGTGTTCATCATCGGCCCGGCTCTTGCATTAGCCATCGGACTCATATCGCGTCACTGGAAGTGGTCAGGGCCAGGTACGACAGTAGGTATTGGCGACGCGATCGCAGTATTGGCCTTGATCGCCACTATCAATATCTTCAGCGTGCAGCTCTCGGCCGACCGTCTGCCTGGGTCGTTGGCTAGGGTCGCCGCTCAACCCATCTGGTTGAAGGTCAGCTATAACTGTGGACTTACTCTGTTCGCGCTGACGCTCTTGCCGTTCCATTCCGAGCGCTGGGCCATTCCAACAGGATGGGCGATGGCTGCGTTGGCGATCGGCTCGATCATCTCACTCGTTATCGGACTCATCTTGATTGCCAGTCGAACCGACCCCGCCAGCGCGGCACACGCCTACGTCTCCGCGTCTCTCAGAGCTCACAAGCGAAGTGGTCGACGGTTCGGCAGGGTCCAAGCAACTGCGACGGAGCTTAGGGCCTACGTAGATCGAGTCCTGTGGGTGGAAGTTGCTCTCGGTCCCCAGTTCGTCGGTCGGAGGGTCCCGATTGCTGCATCAAGAAGGGGACTCCTTTTGCCTAAGCGTTCACGCCTAGATCGACTCGGACGCGGCACATCATTCATGACCGGCGAGATGCACCTCAGGCTCCATGCTCCGTTTGGAGTCCCGCTAGACAAGGGCACGGTCGTTGCATCGCTTCGCCCGAACGAGACCAGCTCGGTTGCTCGACGCGACATCGAGACAGCGACTCAGGCTCTCCGACTCGTGGGCGTGCGACGACTAGACCAATCCGTCGCTGCCGGATCGGCCCTTACCTCACTTGCTCTCGATCTCGCGATGCGCGGCGATACCGGGTCTGCCCATCTCGTCGCGGATCGTGCCACGCATCTCGTGGCCGAGCATGTCGTCGCCGCACGACGGGAGCGCCGAAGGGCATTCGATCAGCGCAGGACCGACTCACGTGAGGGAGGTAACGTCCTACGTCCAGATGTCGATGCGGCAAGTCTGAAGACGCGTCAAAGTGATACAGAGTTAACGACAGTTAGCCCTGTGTTGACTGTTGCTGTCCGACTCGCGGTGAACAATCGCTTGCATGTTGCACGTGAGTTAGGTGACGTTCCAGAGTACATCTTGGGCGGGCTGCTCGAAGCAACCACGTTGGCAGACGGCGCGTGTGCGGTCGCGAGTGGCCTGTTGCCGCGCAGCTGGACCGAGGTGGTTGCCTCCCCCGAGCAGCTCGGGAGTCTGATTGTACTGATTGCAATCCGCGCCTTAGAACTCGATGACCGCAATAGTTTGGTCCTCATTCGCACGGCTATCGCCGCACTCATGAGAGAAACAGAGAAGCGCCCAGCCCTTGAAGACTCCGGGAGCATCATAGCTGCTAACTCCTGTTGGCTACGCCCGAACGAAGCGCCCCGCTTTGGTGAGTGGTACTACGGGCTCGTTAAGGATGGACGTCAGCAGCCAAGGAACGCCTTGCACCTTTTGCGCATAGGCGCCGCCGCGCTAGCTTCAGGGCGGCTGCAGGTTGCATTGATGATGTCCGCCAAATTGAGTGATGTTGACCTCGGGGATCTCAATCTCTCGATGTCGAACGATCCCATCCGGACACGCGAGACCCTCCTGTCTAATACGGGTGGGCGCTATTTAGGGGATAGCCCAGCTGATGCGCTTGCTAAATTTCTCCAGTTTGCTGTCAGCATGCGGGGGATTCTCCAGCGATACGGCCGTGACTCTCTACCTCGGGGGGGGTGACCGTGGTCCCATGGACTGATCAAGTGGATCATCAATCGGGATCCCCTCACCCGCAATGGGCGAACATCTGACCCGGAATCAGATGCTCACCTCTTGTCCGAGACTCACCGCCTCCTCGCTACTTACTGTTCGACGATTGGACTTGGCAACCATGTTGCAGCCAGGAGAGTCGACTTCACCCGAGAACGATCGCCAACCGGCGAGCGAAGTCCCATGCCACAGACTCAGATCGACACGAGTCGACACGGCGAGGCTATCTACGGACCGGAAGCTTGGGGATTCAAGATTCATGGAGGTCATTCGTCGACGTTCTCATTCAGAAGGAGGCGCGGGCTAGGACCCACAAGCCGGGAGATTGTCTTCTGAACAGGACCAGCCACGAGTTGCAGGTCCACTTGGCGCCTATCGCCCCAGTTCTCAACGACGGCGGGAATCTCCGGGGTGATACGGCTAAGTCTGAGCACAGAGCCTTCCTGTGCGCTCAAGAACCAGCGCCGAAGTGCTTCGTTGACATGCGCGTCTCGGAACGAGTAGCCGATCACAACAACCTGACGCGCCTCAGCGAGCGCAGCTCGGAACTCGGAGTAGAGATCCAGGTAGGGTCCGTCTGGACGCAGCTTGTTGCCCGCACCGAAGATCACGCCGGGCGTGTCTCCGTCCCAGCCAGCCACACCATCTCGCGTGAAATTGGCAACTTCCTCAGACGAGAGCACCCTAACGTCACCAGTCCGCCGATCTCGTCTCCATTGCAGCGAGCCATGAAGCCGGATCAGCCGTAGTGATCTGTTGGGCTCAAACCACGGTTGGGTCGGTCGTGGACGCGGATCGTCATCCAGCGAGAAGGCCAAGGCTTGACTCATCGCCACCTCGATGGCGTTGTCGTAGTTCAACGTAACGATCGTCTGACCGCGCATCGCCGAGACCAGTTGAAGGAGGTAGCTGAGCTGGCGTCCTCCAATCAGCATCGGTATCAAGAAGATGTCAGCGAGCGCTTTCCACAGACCATCGATCACACGACCGGTTGAGCCACCTCGAACGGTGTCCTTTTGATATTCCAGGTATTCCTCGATGCTGGAGTCCCAGCTCTTGACAAGCCGAGCGACGTCAGGTGAGTCCGTCACTGGCCGGCGGTCGTACGGACGGCCGCCAGTTTCAACGACATGCAGGAATTCCAAGACGCGGAAAAGGCGTTCCGGGTCGATATCTTCCCCGTCTGCGAAAACGAGCTTGGCCAAGTTTGAGTACAGCTGAGGCAGAGTCTTCTTCAGCTGTTCGTGAAGCTCGATTGACGTGGGCAGTCCCGCATCCACCGATGCTCCGGCTCCGAGTAGCACGACTGTTCCCGGCGCGGCCAACTTTCGCACGTCATCAAGCACATCTTCATGTTCGCGCGCGACCAGCCAGCCAAGCGATCGTCCGTTCCTTTCCGAAGCGTTGATTCTCGAAGGCGCGCGCGCCCTGTCAGCCGAGATGTCGCTGTGCCAAGAACACAAGACCCGAACTACGTGATCACCGAGTTTCAGGCCGCCGCTGCATCTACATCCTGTCCCCGGAGGAAGCGGAGGTGTTGCGATGATTGATCGCGACTCTCCCGCCGCAGGCGCCCAGTTGCCTCAGCCGCGAGCTAGCGCTCGCGATGCTCGCCCACCTCGTGCAGGGGCTGAGGGAGCGGGGAGCGTTCGCCAGCGCCGAGATCGAAGCACTGCACGCCAAGGGCTTCGATCATGAACCCGCCGTCTTCGACTAGGGGGCCCAGCTTTTGATCGCCACAGCCTCGGCTGGATCTGTGCTCGCCAGTCCGGACAGCTGATCGACTTCTTGAATGTGGCGTGCCGAGCCTTGAACACTGTCGTCGCTCGCTCGCACTTGCATCGCGGGGTGGGCACCGAGCTGGTCGCCGTCGCCGTAGCCGTCCGCGAGACCACGGCCGCGGCCTGCGCGTGGTTTCACGTCGACTTTGATGACCACCTACGTCGGTTCTATTTCGACCGCTGTGGGCTCAAGCGGACGAACGCCGGACAGACGAACGCCGGACTGGTCCGTCTGAAGGAAGACTCGGGGACGCACAATTGTCGCCGACGGGTCGGTCGTGCCCTGCTGTGGGAGAATCTCAAAGGTGTAACTCCGAGATGGATCCAGACCATGGATGATCAGAACGGGTACTACCACGCCAGCCGGGGAGCGTTCCGGCTATTTGCCACGCCGCACGTACCGGCCTGGCGATCACCGCAACTCGGCGCGTTGGGCGCGCTTATTGCTCACTGGTCGCTTTCGCGCGGAACGCCCGCACTCATCTCGATCCCGACTGGGATCGGTAAGACGGCGGTCGGAGTGGCCGCACCGCATCTGCGACCGACGCGGCGAGTGCTCGTTGTTGTTCCTTCAACAGAGCTGCGCCGGCAAATGGTCGACGCGTACCGCGACGAAGAAGTACTACGTCGCATTGGAGCGCTCGACTCCGACGCGCATCCCACCGTGACCGAGGTGACCGGGCGCGTCAACGACTGGAGCGCCTTGGAAGCAGCAGATGTAGTGGTCGCGCTGCCGAACTCGATTAGCCCCGAGCACTACGCTGACGACCCGCTGCCCTCCGATCTGTTCGACCTCCTTGTTGTCGACGAGGCACATCACGCGCCCGCCCAGACGTGGAGAGCACTGCTCGAATACTTCAGTACCGCCCGCGCTGTGCTGCTTACCGCAACTCCGCGCCGGCGAGACGGGCAGCGCGTGCCTGGCGACCACATCTATCACTACCCGTTGCGCCACGCCGTCGAAGAAGGAATCTTCAAGCTCGTTACGTCTCGGGTGCTCGCTTTGCCGGCAGCCTACACGCGCGACTCCCTCGATGATCTCATCGTCGCTGAGGTTGCTCGTCTCGCTCAGGCCGGCGATCAAGCCACGAGCACCATCATGGTTCGGGCCGCCACGCGCCAACGTGCCATCAGCCTCGCCTCCAAATATGAGGCCGCGGGGATTGACATCGATGTGCTCCACTCGGGGCTGTCGCTTCGGACTCAGCAGCGAATCGTCGAGCGCCTCCGCTCAGGGGAGCTGCGTGCCGTGGCGGTAGTGGGGATGTTGATCGAGGGGTTCGACCTGCCCAGCCTCCGGGTCTTGGCCTACCACGACAAACACAAGTCGTTGCCGGCGACTGCCCAGCTCGTCGGTCGCTTAGCCCGGGTCGACGAGCGTTATCCGCAACCGTCGGTGCTCGTGACCGTACGGGACGTGGATGTGTTCCCGGAGCTACAGGGCGCAGTGCGGGCACTGTATGAAGAAGACACCGACTGGGCGAACGTCCTGCCCGGGATTATCGACGAGGAGATCGCCGAGGACATCGCCAACCGGGAGTACGCCCGCCGTTACACACCTCCGCCGCCAGAGGTGTCCCTCGAGGCCATCGAGCCGATCCGCAGATCCATCCTGCTCGAAGTTTCCCCCGAGGAGACTTGGAGCCCACCGTTCCTGAGCGGGTCACTCCCAGCAGAGCTCCAACCCGGCTCTCTGCTGCGGGGCCAGACGGTGCTATACGCCGGGCTCAGCGGGTCATCGGACACCTTGATGGTGATCACTGCCGTCTTGAAGCGCCCACGATGGCACACCGAAGCAGGGCTCGATACTCCCAGCTATGACCTGCACTTGGCTTCGTTCCGGCGGCCGCGCCGCGTGACCCTGCCAAGTCTCCTGCTGTTCAATACGGGTGAACGATGGTTTATCAGGGAACTTCTCGGCATGCTCGGAGGAGAGACCGCAGTACGCCCTGCCGACCCTAAGCGACTCCA
>Ga0208038_1000727_pt1 | contig 22690 bp, 30 predicted proteins | sample June2015DPH_16_1_FD_184714 | JGI IMG/M metagenome (GOLD analysis project Ga0208038, IMG submission 184714) | Peatland microbial communities from SPRUCE experiment site at the Marcell Experimental Forest, Minnesota, USA - June2015DPH_16_100... | ecosystem: Environmental > Terrestrial > Soil >...
TGATTAAACTCCATCGATTCACCATTTTTCAACAAAGCTAAAATTCGCCTATCAAAAGAGTCCATAATAGACCTATAATAGCGAAAGAAGGATAAAAACCATTTTAGACCAATTTAGCAACGGGCTGACGCGCGCACTCAATGGCTTCTTAGTGTTTATCATCGGATGGATCGCCATCATAGTAACATCATTCTCTTCCTTGTTTGGGATTCTCTGGAGCTTTCTTGCAGTGGTGGGCGGTATGCTCATAATGCTGGCGGGTAATCTCCCAAGCGTGCGCGCTAAGACAGCAGCTCCTACCGCGACTGAGGTTCATCCAGAAACTACAAAGACAGTAACCAGCGAAAACATTCCTGTGCATCCTCCAGTGGAAGCGTCACCTATCGTTTACTGCGGATACTGTGGATTTAAAAATGATAAGGATTCTGCTTATTGTCAGAAATGCGGAGGAACTTAACTGGAGGGATTACAGCAGAAGCTGGTCCTACGGAGAAATTCTGCGCTAATTGCGGAACCAAGAATAAAAGCGAAGCTATTTTCTGCAAAAACTGCGGAAAACAACTCTCCTAAGCGAACGCACGTACTTTGGCTTAATAGAAACTACCAAGATATTGTTTTAGGAAGCGTACGCTTTAATTTTTGGCTGGAAGAATGATAACTATCGCTGAACTCCAAACTTCCTTGAAATTTTGGCTGGAGTATTTGCTTTGCGCTCGTGTGCATGGCGCGCAGAAACTGCTTCTGCCTATACTCACATTATGAGCGTCTATGTGCCCAAATAAAGTTATTCACCTTTGCCGTCTGAGTAACTCTGAACTTTCATCCATTAATGTCAAGCTAATGCCTTCTCATCATCCGGCAAGAACAATTTAGTGTAAGCGAGATAAAAGCGTATAGATGTTGTTTTAATTTGAGTAGGGAACGCTTTTATTTTCGGTTTGCAAACTTATTTTATCAGGAGTTATAAGCATGAATTTTAATGGTAGTCAAACAGAAAAAAACCTCTTAGCAGCGTTTGCAGGCGAGTCACAAGCACGAACCAGATACACATTCTTTGCCAGCATAGCCAAAAAAGAAGGATACGAGCAAATTGGCGGCATTTTCGAGGAGACTTCAGGCAATGAGAAGGAGCATGCGGAATTATTCTTTAAGCATCTCAAGGGTGGCGTGGTTGAAATCAAAGCTTCTTACCCTGCTGGCGTAATTGCATCAACCGCTGAGAATCTTAAGGCTGCAGCTGAAGGAGAAAAACTCGAGTGGGGCACACTTTACCCTAATTTTGGAGATGTAGCTCAACAGGAAGGTTTTCCAGATGTTGCAGCGACGTTCCGGATGATTGCAAAAGTAGAAGCCTACCATGAACGAAGGTACAATAAGTTGCTTGAAAGCGTGCAGCAAAGCAAAGTGTTCAAGAAGGATCAGCCGATCAAATGGAAATGCAGAAACTGCGGTTACGTCTTTGAAGGAAAAGAAGCACCAGGCAAATGTCCTGTATGCGCTCATCCGAAAGACTATTTTGAAGTTTGGGTTGAAAACTACTGACAACCCTCAATTTTTTTCTAATCAAAGTGCAAACGCAGAAATCTGATTGATGTTTTAAACAATGTATTTGCCTGTTATTTCAAAATCTTTCACAATCTCCATTACACGTTTGGGCGCATTGAATGGTCCAAGAGGAATATCCTTTAGCAGAACCCAAGGGCTTTTACATGCAACCACTGTTGCAATGTGTTGTTCTCCAAAGCATTTCTTCGCAACTTCAACAACCATGCGTCTTACTTCAACCTCGGAATATTCGCCCAGTACATGTAAATACTCATGCAATAAGAGATTGTAAACCAAAGCATTAACCGTCGGCTTAGAGCTTACGGATGCTTCAACGATTTCAATCAACGAGCGGTTTAAGACGATGTTGTTGGTTCCTATCGGGTAATAGGCGCCAAGTTGCAGAGGCAAATCGTCCAAAAACAGCATCATGCTATCTCTTCTTTTGCCTAAAGAAAACTGTATTGTGTCCTTTACTATTTGCCAGACTTCAGCGTAATTTTTAGCTGTATTTAACCTTGCGTCGAACCGCTCAATTTCTTTGGAATTATCGCTCAAAAAGCTAGCCGCCTTCTAAAAAATAATGATGGGAAACGAGGCTTTAAGTTTTGCACTATTAGCGGCGTGCGATAAACAAAAAATTGATAAATGACAAGGGCTTTTGTCTTAGACGTTAAGGTGAAATTTGAATGGCAAGCAATGTTCTCGTAAGAGATATAATGTCAAAAGATGTTAAAACTGTGCGCAATGATACGTCAGTAAAAGAAGTAGTTGCGTTAATGAACAAGTTCGACAAAGATGCAATACTTGTTGAGCAAAGCGGAAAACCGACAGGAATCATAACAGTCAAAGATGTTCTGGTAAGAGCAGTTGAACATGGCGTACCCCTGAGTACAATAATAGCAAGAATGGTCTACACAAACCCACTGGTGACAATTGAGGAGACAGCAACCGTTGAAGAAGCAGCTAAACTGATGAAAGAATGGCGAATCAAGCACTTACCAATCGTTGACAAAAACGGCAGCCTCGTAGGCATGTTAAACGATAGGGACGTAATATACGCGGTTCCTTCTTTAATGTCAACGATGGAAGAGTTCTGTCGAACAAAATAATTTTGATACCCAAATAATTCTTTTTTATCCACAACTTTTTGAAACTTACAATTGCTGTATTATCGTACAATTATTGGGCTATGCTCAATTTTAAATCGTTGAACCTGCAGACAAACAAGTTTCCAGCGGTGTTTTTTCAGCTATAGGTATAGGGAGGGCGGTGGGCATCTTTGCGTTTGTGCACGATAAAGGCTTTATCGCCTGTTATTGTGTAGGTGAAAGTCAAAATTTTCAGGGTACAGGAGGGAGGGGTAGGCTATTTGTTGATGAATTTCTCTAGCAAATATGCGGTATCCTCTCTCGATAGGCGCATTATTGGATGAAAATTACGTCAAAAGTGCGGGTATCCTTCCAGATAAGGAGGGCGTTCATTTAAGATTTTATGAAGTTTTCATAGATGATAAGTCTTAAATCTGTATAGCGTAGAAATAGCTTAAACATGGCAAAGAAAGAAAGACATCCCAACTATGATACTCCAGAGGCAAGTCTCACATGGGGATATAAGTGTTCGGGCAAGGCATTAAGCAGTTTAAGAGAACAAGATATTAAGAATACACGGAAAGCGATTTATGACGTAAGAGAATCTATTAGAGATGCATTATTTCTGCTCAAGAATCCTAAAAAAAACAATAGTGAGCAAAAACAATAGCTGAACCGAAAAACTAATCCAGAATAGTAAAAACAGTGAATCAGAATGAGTGAGTATATCGGCGTAATTGGTGTAATCACTGGTTCTATTGGCACAGCAACAGGGATTATTGCTCTTATAAGGATATACAGAAAAGAGAAGCCAAACCTGAAAATAGAAAAAGTAGAAAGTTCACATAACTTCACACATAACCCATCCGAAAAAACTCACATTAATTTCTGGGCTAAATTTCATGTCAGCAACTTAGGGGATAGAGGAACAAGAATAAACGATATAATCTTATCATTTAGAGTTGATTCAAAAGACTATATTTTAAAAAAGCAAGACTTCTTTCGAGTGCCATCGGTAGGGTTAAGTGCAAAAATCGAAAAAAGCATATGGCTTGAGGCGCATGATTCGAGTTATTTTCAAGTGCAATTTATCCAAGAATATGATAGTACCGAGAAAGAACAAATAGATTGCAATTTCAAGATTATTCATACGCATGGTTCAAAGTATGCCAAAATCACTTCTGTGTTAACGACGGAACATAATTTATAGACAAAACAACTCGCCCCTTTTTGTTTTTTGACTTTTTGGCAAAAACTTAAATCTGCATAGCGTAAAAAATAGGCTGCACATCGCAAAAAAGAAAAACAAAGAAAAAAGGGAAAATATTAGTAATAGTATGTTATCGTTACTGTTTCAGTTGCCCCGCTACTAAGAAAACTAAGCCCGTTTCCGACTCCAATTGTTATACTTGAAGACGGTAATACTGGGAATACTGCCGAAGAACCTACATTTATTGCCTGATTTCCCGTATAAGCTTGGCTATAACTGACTCCATTAGAAGAGTAGCTTATCTCAACCCAAGTGCCAGCAACGGTTGAACTTTGAACATCAACAGAAACGTATCCAGCATAACTTGCTGATAGACTAAAGTCAGAGTATGCACCGTTTCCTTGACTTACAGTCTTGTCATTTGCCACAACTGTAGAATCTTGAAGGCTGTTTATGGCATTTGCGTTTGCAAGTTGACTCGTTAATGTGGTGATCTGAGCGTTTGCGGTTGCAAGTGCTGTCTCATTTCCACTTAACCATGTTTTTAGGTTGGTAATTTGAGCGTTTAGTGAAGAACTTGAAGAACTTGAAGAAGATTTTAGTGCATTGTACATGTTGTTTTGATAGACATATACACTAACCATGCCAACAGCAAGGAGTATGCAAATTATTCCCAAAACAATCGCTGGCGTATTTCTAACAACTTTCTTTGGTTCACTCATTTCAATCACTAAGGTTCTCTATATATCCCTTTTCAGATATAAGATTTTAGCCCATACCCTTTTATTTTTTGAAAGCACGAAAAGTCTTAAATCTGTATAGCGAAGAATAGAAGAACTGAGGGTAACTGTGAGCAGTAATGGAGAAAATAAACGACTGCAAATTCGCAATAACAGAATAAGACTGATAAGGGATTATAAAAAAGAGAAAGGTAACGGAACTTTAACCCCTGAAAAAGAACGAGGTTACATTGAGTGGTTGATAATAAACACTCAATCAGCAAGGTCTTTAGAAGGTCTTACTACGGGAAAAGAGAAATGGTTAGGGGAGAAGGATAGGGAAGAGTTTGTGAGAAGTTTTGAGAGACAAGCAAAAAAAGATTTAGGAATTGAAGAATAATAAGTCTTAATCTGCATAGCTTAGATTAGTAGAACTGAGGGAAAATATTGTCAAATGAAGATACGGTTTTGAAAGAAGCCTATTCCTCATTTAGCCAAAGACTTAGTTTTAATGATTTTCAGAATAAGATTAATCTGAAGACATTAGGGACAGATAAATGGAATTTTGCCAGAGCGGTTCAACAATTTCAAGAAGCCATTAAATATGAAGAATCTAATCCAGATTTAGAAATAGCTTTATTATGCTCTTGTGCTGAAGCCCTACAACTTGAAAAAACTTCTTTAAAAAGATTCAAAGAATTTTATTTGCGGTATTGCCCTTCCAATCTTAGGACTTCCCCAATAAAATATTATCCTAATGGCAAAGTACCTGAAATTACCGCACCATTTGGCAAAGCACTTGAATTCATATATAGACAGTTAAGAAGTGTTTATATTCATGAAGGAACTGAACATTTAAAACCTGAACCAATTCGAAATGGGATTTTCGGGGATGTAATTAGGAATAAAGATGGCACGAAAGACTTTTATTTTTTTGATAAAATGAAAACACTCGAATGGTTCAGACAAATCACCTTTGAAAGCCTTTATGTAATGTTAACTAAATAGCTCATACCCCTTTTGTTTTTTGACTTTTGATAAATTGCCGATTTTTAACAGAGGTATAGTTAAGGAATTATGTAAATTTGTTTTAACCTTCTCAAGAGACTTGATGAAGAACAAATCCAAAACCGATTCAAAAACTATTCCAAAATCAATTTCAAAAATGATTGAAGAACCGTTAAAAATCTCGGAAAATTTTTTGATAAATTTATTTCCAAAAAACAGTTTGCTGAAAAAGGCGTATGTACGCATCCGAGCCTCATGCTACTCGTGGCTTCTTAGCTTGAATCGCCTTGATTCTCAGAGATTTCGATGTTTTAACCGTATCATTGGCTTTCACTACTTAGATAATAGCTAACAGCAATTAAAACTTTAAGATTTCAAAACAAAAGGTTTTAACATTTATGAATAACAATTAAGTAACGGCTTAACACCAAAATAAGCCAAAACTACCTCCCTACCGTTTATATAAACGCAATCCCTGACTGCCGAAGCTCACCCTTCTTATATTATGTCCTAAAATTTTTTAATGACACTATTGATTTTGGGGTTTTGATGTTTTTTTGATAGTACCTAAAAAAGAGTTAAGAGAACCAATATCAAACCACACATAGCGAAAACGAATATTCCTATTTGTATACCTCTTTTTTTGAATGCATTTATGAGCCACTGATTTTTGACATGATTAAGAAGCCACATGTACAACCTGCTACATTTGACACAATAGCGCACGCGCCACTCGTACCACTTGTGAATTTTGGCATCATAATATAACCACTTGCGACTTTTGGCATAATAATATTCAGACCAAAATCCGAAGAATATGTATATGAGCGAAAATGTTAAAGCAAAAAGCAAGATGAATGATAACCCAAACCACACTTGCTGGTCTAACCGATAAAGGGTACTGGATATTCCGTATATGGAGAACTCATGAATGTTCTTAAAAATATCTGTTAAATATATTTGAATCCCGAAAATGACTGTAGTATTATTCGCGACCGCGCTGGAAAGGGCTTCTTTTTCTGTAACTGTCAAGACTGTGGTGTTCATCCATGCCCAAAATATTATTTTTGACGCAAAATATTCGATTAAGCTAATTGGCAAACTTAAAACCAATAAAAACCATATTCTGTGGTTGTTATATAATTCTCTGAAATCTTTGCTGGAAATCAATACAAAAATACCAACTGTTAAGGCTAATACATAGCCAACATGATTGGTAGTTTGCGAACTATAGCTGTTAATTAATGCTGTTCTCAAGCTTTCGAAATCTGGATTAATAGCTGACAAACCAATCCAGTTTTAGTTGTTTGGTTTTATCTTAAAAGACTTTTTATTCTGAATGTTTATGGTCTAAAGTTTTCAGAATTTGTTGATAATTAACGGTTTTTCGTTGTTGTTGGATTCTGATTCTTTTCATGCATTAACCCCCTCAAAAGATTCATCTTTTTTTTCATATTGAGGTTTCAACGGTTCAATTTTGCCTTTTTTTAACGAATTCGTTTAAGAACTTGGATGTCAAAACAAAATCATGCGTGTTCTATAAATGTCTCCTTTGCAGCTTCTTTTTTCATATACTCCTTGAGTTTTTCTGGAGGTATACAATTCTTGAGACTGGGGCAATATTTGTTCGTGTGAAAAGCTAGAAGCTCAGAAAGTGGCTCAACAATTTCCCTGTTCAAAGAGTACAGCTTCTCTTTTCCGGAACCCTCTGAGCGCACTATTGCGTAATGTTCTAGCCGTTTAAGGTTATAAGCGACTGCGCTTTCATCTTGTTCCAGAGCATCTGAAACTCCTGAAATGTTTTTGGGGCCTTCTTTTAGAACATCAATTATGGCCAGACGCGTTCTATTTGCCAGTGCAGAGAAAAACAGATAATATGCTTCGTTCGAGAAATTTTCCATTTTAATTCACCATAGGGGGAGACTTTTGTTAACAAAATAAGCTTGTGCCGTAGTACTTTAATTTTGCTTAATGTTAACGGTAATGTTCTTAAGTGGAAAAATTGCTTGGGCATAAACGAATCAAGTACAATGTGTTTTAGAGGGTTTTACAAAGCATAGTGTGTTTTGCAAGGCTCAACAAAGTAAGTGTCAATAAACGGACATGTCTTGAGAAGAATCAATGAAAAAATTTTATTGCGGGAAGCTGGGAAGCTGGCTTGCCCCGAAATTGAGTTAATGTTTACTGTTTTGGAACCGTTAATTGTAAGTATAACTATGTTCCTAAAATTTAGCTTGAGTAGGGTCAAATCGTGGTGTTGGGAAAATTGGAACTAAACTTGGGAAATGTTTACTTAAGAACGCTTAATATCTCCCTTAATATTGCAATATTGATAATTAAAAGGATGGAGGTGAACAAATGAAAACCATCGTTCTAATAGCAATCATAGTAACTCTACTTCTATGCCTCACAGCCATAGCTAACGCAACGACTACAACGCTAACGGCAACTCCTAACAACAGCAACGTATTCCAAGTCAAAGGAACAGGATTCACACCTGGCGAAATCGTAAACCTGACGCTGTACAATAAAACTGCAATCGTATTCAAATTCAACAATCTCACAGCAGATTCCACCGACTCAATCAATGGAACAGAAATAATCCCAACAAGCATAGCAGGAGGAAACTACAACATTACCGCAGTAGGGTTAACAAGCAAGCTTGCTGCTACAGTCATAAACTACGCAGTACCCAACCTCATCGGAAAAACAGGAGCAACAGGAGCAACTGGTGCCACAGGAACAACTGGCGCTGCAGGAGCAACAGGAGCAACTGGTGCCACAGGAACAACAGGAGCAACTGGTGCTACAGGAGCAACAGGGCAATCGGCTGACATGACTGCCTCTTACATTGCCGTATTTCTCAGCTTAATAGCTATTGTCATAGCTGTCATCGCAGTGATAAAAGGAAAAGCGCGCGAGCCTCCACCGCCTCCCCCACTATAACTTTTCTTTTTCCATGTTAACTTTTTTGCAGTTTTGTTTCTGTCTATTTGAAGTTCTGTATTGACGAATCATTTTGAATAGCAACTGCATCATAAGTTCTATTTAGAAGCCTTATCCTTCCATAAACTATCTATTGCATCCAATCCTAACTCGAAAACTCAAACAGGCAGGATCGAGAAATTGAAGCATAGACATACGCTAATATCTTATCTAAATTGAAACCAATTTTTAACTGCCATTTACTATTAAATTGGGGTTTGAATCCCCTTCAGCGCCACTTGAAAAGATTAAGCATGTTTTCTAAAAAATGGGCAATGAAGGATGCGGTGGTATCTTAGAGCATTTAGGGTTTGCTGAGGCTCTGGAACACTTTTAAGGAGAAAAGAATGAAGCTTGCTAAAGGCTATTGCTTTTCGTGAATTTAACCAGAGCCTTCTCAGCCCCATCTACTCTTTCTTCTCTGTATTTTCTCTTATGCCTTTGATTTTGATTGTTTTTTAAGACTAAAAAAGGGGAAAGTAAAGGGGTTCATTCCCTTACCTATGGTCGTTTTCTGAGCATCAGCATTGCCAGTATAACGCCGATTATGATTATCACAACTATTGCAGCAACGATCCCAATAGTTAGGGCTGACATTGTTGCTAGGCCTGTTACAGGTGCAGCTGTTGGCGCTGGTGTTGCCGATGCTTGTTGTACAGTGCAGTAAGTTGTTGAGGTTGAGCCATAGTAGGAATTGGTTCCGCTGAATGTGGCTGTGATATGGTAGGTTCCTGGGACTGATGGAGGCGTCCATGAGAAGCCGTAGTTGCCGGAGGTGTCGGTTGTAGTTGTACCAAGGGTGATAAAGTTGTGGTTGGGGTCAATGGCTGTTAGGGTAACTTGGACGCCGGTCGTGTTTGTTGGCATTGGTTGCTGTTCGTAAACGTATTCCATAAACTGAGTCATGCTTGCGTCAGATACGCATGGTAAGCCGTTGGGGAAGTTTGCTGCTACTGCGTTTTGTTGTGAGCCCGCAGAGATGTCCATTACTGAACCCGTTATCGTCACTGGTGTAGCAGTTGTAACGCCAACTTGAGGTGCTGTAACAGTTGTTTTGCTTGGTCCCATGCCATAGGCATATATCTGGTTGTCGTAGCCGTTTAGAGCCATGAGGATGCCATCTGAAACGGGCGTAATGCCTTCGTAAAATGAAGTTATGCTCCAGAGTTCAGTTCCAGAAGTAGCGTTTACACAGTAAAGTTGTGCTCCTCTGAACACGGGGTCACCATGAGTGTCACCAGTTTGCAAGTAGATTTTTCCGTCAGCAACGGTCATAGAAGTGCCTTCAAACGGATAGTAACTGAAACCGGGGAAATCCACTCCACTACTAATTCCTTTAAAATCCCACAATTTCTGGCCAGTTGTGAGATTAAAGGCGTGAACCCCATCCGCGGCAAATCCATATAGGATTCCATAAGCAATTTGGGATGACGACGCGGATCCTTCTGAACCCCAAGGATCAGTATCCGATGCAGTTGGACCCCACAGCTTAGCGCCAGTGTTAGCATTATAGGCGTACCACTGCTCACTTAAGGAGTCGTATGCTGTGAATATGCCGTCAGCCATTGGTCCCAGACTGTAGTCGAATCCTGTTGTGGGTCCAGATGGCAGTGTTACTTTTTGAATCCATAGTTGTTGCCCTGTTGTTGCGCTATAACCTATTTCTGTTGTAGAGCTCTGTGGCGCAAAATAGCTAAATACTCCCGACAATGTGCTTGCAAGTACTATTCCTGAATTGACGTCTGCTATTGCCTCACCTGGGTAAGTTTGAACCGTAACGTTCCATTGTACTCCTGTATTCCAGTTAAGAATCGCTCCAATTGGCGGACTCCAGACCCAAGAGTTTGAACTAAACAGTGGGATCGGCGGGGTATAGCGTCCGAACGTTCCGATGCAAAGAGACGAGTTCCACATAGCTATCCAATTAGTCCCAATGATATAGTCCAGCAGTTCACCACTAGGTCCTTCGACAGTTGTGCCGCCGGTTATTGCATTTGCAACTTGTAATATCCGGTTTCCTGTGTTAGCGTCATACATATCCCACGTAGTTGTGCCAGTAAACCACAAGTAGGGAAAGCCTCCTTCCATGTTAGGCGACAGATAGTTATACACTTGACCTATCGAAATCCCTGGATAAGCCCAACCTGTCACTAAACCGCCCATAGGTTGGTACACTGGTTCAGTGCTGTTTTGCCACCATAACGTTTGTCCCGTACGCAAATCTACAGCATAAAATCCTTCTCTGGGATTCGTAGGAGCATTATAATAGAGTACGCCATTGATGATTATTGGTGGTTGGAACTCTGTTTGATATGTCTTTCCAGTAAAGTAGTTACTTGTACCGGTTCCGCCGAACTCTCCTCCGATTAAGCCTCCAGCCTCCAATGGCTTAGTCCACATTATATGAGCACTATTAGGCGCGGTAGTCCACGCGTTAAAGTTTCCAGTCGCGTTGTAATTTGTTGATCCAAAAGTGGATGCACCTAATGCCAGCCAATTTCCTGAAATTGTGTACCATGCTTGATTTTGAGAATTTATCGGGCGAGTCCAGTAGGTTGTTGGAAGCGGAGCTTGAGGCGTTGTTGTTGCTGCTTGCTGTTGCACCGTAAGGATTGCCGTGGAACTGCTTGCTGCATAATAACTGTCAACCGGTGCCATCGTTAGTGGACTGATTCCAGTTACGTGCTGTCCTGGAAAAGTGAACTTAAAGGTGTAGTTGCCGAGTTGATTAGGAGTGTAGGTTGTGACCGCGAATGAAGCATCATTAGCTGTGAAAGGCCCTAGCGTTAGAGTGGTTCCGTCAGGCTTTGTGACCGCTATTGTAAAACCTGCCCATCTACCACCAATTAAACCAGTTGCAGTCGGATTGGGCTGCCCTAACCACATCTCTATGGTTACCTGCTGATTGATTCCTGCAGGGCTTGGCGAAAGAGCAATAAAGGCATTCGTCGGAAGAGGAGAAGCTGCAGTCTGCGCTTTTGAAGTTGGAATAGCCGCCATTATTCCGGAAACTGTCAACAGCAGAATCAAAGCAATTGAAAATAGTGTCTGTTTTCCATGAATTTTAGCATTCTTTCTAATGAAGTTGATAGACATTTTCTTTTTTTCTCCTTTATTCTTGTAAGCATCGAATTGTAGGTTATTGCATTTAAAAAGTGGCAAGAAAGCCCCTTGCTTTCAGAAAAATTTAAAACTGCACCAGCCTTAAATGTATATAGGCAATATGGGGCATATTGGGGAGGGGGATGATGCTTCAGGGTGAAGATGTTCAGACTCTTAGAGGATTTGGGCTCACATTTCTCCAGGCAAAGGTTTACCTCACCTTAGTTAAAACGGGTAATAGTACAGTTAAAAAGATTGCAGAAAAGACAAATATAGCTCGGCAAGAAGCCCAGCGAGTCGCTGCTGAACTGCAAAGTCTAGGTTTAGTAGAAAAATTGCTCGTCAATCCAACAGAGTTTGGGTCAGTTCCCATAAACGATGCTGTTACGTTTCTGCTTGAACGTAGAGAAAAGGCATCTTTGGAGCTTGAGCAGAAGGCAAACATGCTGCTCAAGAACTTCGCAAACAGTCAAGTGGAAAGCCCACATGAAGGAAAGAAGGTTCACTTTGTTATTACAAGCGGGAAGGAAGCTATCATAAGAAAGTCAAGAATGGTGGTGGATGGAACAAAAGAGTCATGCGACCTTATCAATGGTTTATGGGCAAATGTCGGTTACGCCAGCTCCCTTTTCAAAGAGCAAAACATTCAAGCGCTAGAAAGACATGTAAAAATCCGAATTGTGGCAGAGAAACTTCCTGAGGAACAATCCGTTCAGGAAATCTATAAACATTCCATTGCGTCTCAGAATTTCGAGATCAAGTTTGTTTCATCTTCGCTACCAGCGATAATTGGTATATACGATAAAAAAGAACTGCTTGTCTACTCGTCGCCTGAAAAACTCGTAGGTGACTCTCCTATGCTGTGGACGGATAGTCCCTCCCTCATAGCGGCAGTCCAGACTTATTTCAACAAACTATGGGAACAAGCGGGTTAGTTTCTAAATCGTTATTCTAACAAGAATGTTAAGGTTGTAAGCGACTACTTTAGTCATTAGTTCTTTCCGTTGATTATCTCTTCGAATAGATGACAGCTGAAGACAATTTTTATTTTTATTGAGCAAGAAGCGTAAATGCTATCGCTCAACAGAGCCCTTTTTGTCACCAACTTACTTATAAAACCTTGCAAATAGGCAAAAAGTGGAAATGCAATGGTGACGTCAAATATTAAACCTTTAGTTGTTGTGCTTTCGACTGTGGGTTCTATCAAACACAGGCAGAGAAATCACTAAGGGAATTGTTGATGTTAAAGGCGACAGCGCAGAAAGCGTGAAAACTTTAGCTGTGCGCAATGGTGAAAAAAAGCTGCCATTGCAGCCGCAGTTTTTTACATCACTGCAGTAGCTTTGACGCCTGTTACTTGGCTTTTAGGTTTGGTATCAATCTGGTTTGTGCCGTTTGTTCTGGTTACTGACTGCGGGCTTGTAGCCTCTTCAGCGCTTTTGCTTAAGGATTATTCGCGTGACAATTCTAGGCGAATAAAAAACATGGTTCTTTTATGGTTCATTTTTGGGTTGTTAGCATACATTTTTGGCACTTTCAAGTGAAAAACGCGCCGTTATTTTGAACATATATACGTGCATGTTAGCAACAATTAAATCCCCATTATGTTGCATCATCATTCAAGAAGATGTTAACATGTCTGAAAATTTCGCTAAAAAATGGGAACCAAAAAGAGAAGAAGAATCATTCAGTAGCGCATTACACAACACAATTACGCCGCCGCCACCACTAAAGACAGCCTTAGACTTAGCCGTCAGAAAACTTGACTTGCAAATTAACAAGCTTGACCAGGCAAATGAACGCTTCACAGAGAAAGACAGGGCTCTATTCGCTAAATTAGTAAACGCTTATACTCAACATGATACGGCACACGCTAACATTTACGCTACCGAACTAGCTGAAGTACGCAAAATGTCAAAACTTGTCATGAACGCAAGACTTGCATTAGACCAAGTATCGCTGCGCATAAAGACAGTAACCGAGCTAGGAGACGTCATTTCCGCACTGGGACCATGCATCGGAGTACTACGCAGCGTCAGCACTGGATTATGCGGTGTTTTGCCTGAAGCCGAAAACGAACTGGGCGACATCGGCAACATGCTGAGCGGTTTAATGTTTGAAGCAGGAACAAGCAGTGGAATGTCACTAAACTTCAACTCCGTAAACGAAGACGCAGAAAAAATCCTTGCTGAAGCAGCAACCGTTGCAGAACAAAGAGTCAGCTCGAACTTCCCTGATTTGCCTCCTGGAATGCCAGCTGGCGCAGCAAGCAACAAATCAAAAACTTAAGGCAAAGTATCTTCTTCTCTTAGCCTCTTCTTTTTTTCTTATTCCTAACTTAGTTAGCTTAAGCAATCATGTATTGAGGCAATTATTACGCACATTAGAGCTCTGAACAATTGAGCAATTAACAAGTACCTTTTTTACTAGCACAGTTATCACCAGGAACATTTGAGCATACCTCTTTGAGGTACATGGTAGAGGTAGAAGCTTAGAATATTGTTATAATCTTAGATCCTTGGTTACTCGTGATATTTAGGTAAGTATTCATGGATAATAAATCTTAAATCTGGATAACTTAGAATAGTCCAAACAATGGTGAAACATCAGATATGAATAATAAAATTTTTGCCATGTTTCTATTGATTGGCGGTTTAGTTCTCTTACTTGTCGGCGTTGCGATTGCGATATCCTCAATGAACCAAGCGATAGAAAGCCCATTCATTACAAATGTTAACAGTACTTGGAATACTGAAGCAGTGGCTATTCTATTAGCAGCAATTGGAGCTATTCTAATTCTTTTTGGAATTTTGATTCTTTTTAGAAGCTGATTTTCATTTCATCAATCTATCAAAGCATTTGGAAACCATCAAAAAAACGGTCCTTAGACTCGACCCGAAAGCACAAACCTACCTGTTCGGCTCAACCGCAGAGAAAGAACACAGCTACTCAAGCGACATAGACATCCTCATAATCACAAACCTGCCTCCAGCAAAGATACACTGCGAGATGTGGAAAGCTGGAATAAAAGAGCCATTCGAAATACATGTACACTCACCTAAAGAAGCCTATTTTTTCAAAAAAAGAGCAAAACTCGTAAAAATATAGTTTTGTCTCTCCACCTCATTTTTTGAAAGGCGATTTGGCACTATGCTAAATCTGTTTAGCAAAAATACCTAACTAAAATTGACCTCATCCCTCTTTTCTGAAAGGCTTTTTTCAAGTTGCTTTTTTGGTTTAGGGTTTGATTTTGCGTTAGGTTGCGGGAAATTTTGGGTAATAAAGGGTAATAAAGGGTAAAAAAGGGTAAAAAAGGTGTGCGCTGGCAACATAGGATTTTTTATGTTGAATAATTCCAAGGTGGGTTGTTGAGCCAATGGTAAACGTTAACCCTTTTTGTAAGGGTCGTTTGATTGCGAAGGATTTATAGTTTACATTGTATATTTTATTAACTGACCTTTATGGCTGAGAAAACAGTTTCAATTCTTAAAGCGTTGGGCAACCCGAACAAAGCCAAGATAATTGCTCACTTGGCTAAGCACAAAGGAGAGACTGCTGAAGACGTCGGGAAACATTTAGGCTATCCTCTACCAACCGTCTACAAGTATCTGCGGGAGCTTGAGGCGGCAAGAGCCGTCGAGAGCGAAGCCAAGGGTAACACGAGAGTGTATTTTGCGGGGGACTTCAAGCTTGAGGTTTCGCCTGAGAAGTTGATGGAGGCGTTCGAGGCAAAGACGATGACAAATCTCTACATAGGCAGATTTGGGGATAAGGGCATGACTAGGTTTAACGAAGTTGCAACTAAGGTGAAGGCTGGAAGGATGACCTTCAGACAAGCAGCCGCGACTCTGGGAATAACCTATTACGAGTTTGTCTCACTTCTTGATGAAGCCGGCGCATTTGATGCCTAGCTATCTTGTGGTAGATTCATCAATTGTCATATTCTTTGATAGAAAAGGGAAACTGGAAGATTTCTTGCGACAGAAAAGGAAAGAAAACTATAATGTTATAATCCCGAAAGCGATAGCAAAGGAAGTCGTTGACGAACCAAAATGGTTTGCAGAAAAAATGAGAGAAACAGACCCAGAGTCGGCAAACAAAATATTGGATTCTGCCGAAAGGATTAACTCCGCTATTCAGCAAGGACTCATTCAAGTTGAAACAGTGAATTATAGAAAATATTCTAAAGTTATCGATAATGTTAGGAAGCACTTGAGTAAGCTAGAGGCGAAGCCCGAATACGCACTAAAAAAGGGCGATCCAGAACTTATAGCGCTCGTTATCCAGCTGTATGATGAAGCTAAGGAAAAGGTCTTTGTTGCAGCATTAGATAAGGGGCTGCTAAAAGCGCTTAAGCCGTTCAGCGACAAAGTAGAATATGAAGTCTTGAAAACGCTTTGAACATTAGCTTAGAAATTTCCCAACCAACGGCACACAATCAAAATGGACCTGATAATTGCAGAAAAAGATGTCGTTGCCACATACGCAACCGCCGCCAGAGCCATGGGCTTTGAACCCGTGGAAATCTCTCACATCAGAAGAGCATTCGAGAAAGGACTAGGAAACATTAGCAACATAGAAATCAGGCTCTAAGCTTGAAGACGTAAGACAAGTGTTTAAGAGAGGTAAGTAACGCCAAGTTGAATCCCAAGAATAGGCATAACAGACGATTCTATCGGCGAAAAAACGAAAAAAGAGTTAAAAGTGCAAAGGCAAGATAGCTTAACGCTATAATTGAAGCTTATTAAATTCTATTTAACCCTCACACGAGTAAAGGTGCGATTGAATTCTTTAATTGTGTCCTCGACTAAATCTCTACATTCACTAGCCTTATTGTGATCAATACTATAATTGTTGATTTCTTTATGATGTACAATCTTATTGCGTAATTCTTCAAAAGCCTGTAAGTTTTTCCATCGGTCAGCTTGCTTAAATTCTTTCGCATGTATTTGAGAAAAGTATTCGATGAGAAATAGCAGTTTCTTCAAGGTAGATGGTCTTATGCTTATCTCTTTAAACTTTCCATCATCATCAACTGTTAAGTCTTTTTCCTTTAAAAATAATTTCTCGCTGTCTTTAATTCTGGTTCCCATAGAGAGGCTGTCACACATAGCGTTAACATATGATTCAAAACACATCCAAGCTAGCAAAGTCGCTGCTACATTGTTATATTCAATTTCTTCGGGATCTAATTTGGCGGTTGGTAAATTTAGGAAATATTTGCTAGCGTTTAGATAAAACTTGTAAGTCTTCATTAAAACGCTCTCTTTCGCTTCTCTTCCGCAGCAATGTTATCCATGTTTGAGTGGAAAATATCAATCGCTGCATTACACATTTGCTCAGTAACTTTTGGCTTATCAGAATTAGAATAGTTAAGCCAAAGATACAGAAGTCTTCCTCTCTCTTTTGCATCTTCTCGTGTGCCTAATCCTCGATAAGTATCTAAATCTGATTTATGTTTTGCCTTTGCCATTCCCTGCGCATTTAATGGATCGTCTTTCCCACATAAATCTGGCAACGCGTAAAGTTTCTTTTGCCTTGTAGGATATTTTGACAGAACACCAGCAGCAAAAGCCCAACTTGCTACTGTGGCTAAATTATAGGCTTTAAGCTTATATTGCCGTTTAACACTTCCACCTATCTCTTCAGCTTTAGCATACTGAGTTTCATGTAGTCTGGCAAAATTTTTCGCGGCATTGATTAACCCATTATCAGTAAAGTTTGCTTCAGATTTGAACTTGTTGAAGATTGCAAGATATTCTTCGTCTATTCCTCGTCCCGACTTGCAGAGATATGGAACCTCTGCCGCTTTATCTATATCTCCGTTAAAATTAACACCTTTGAAGTAATTAACAATAAAACTTCTTAACATTCTTACGGTAGGTGTAAAATCTTCGTCATACCTTCTTTTATCGCCAAAATCCTCTTCCTCCTTAAGCAAGCCAGTCGTATAGCAGAAGTTACGCAGCATCCCTGAAGGCTCAAGCCTTTCCTCTTCTATCCTATCTCTTAAATCCGTTGAAACGCTAATATTAGTATTTGAAATTCTCATTATGTCCGCTCTTTGGTCCTTGTTTAGATTAAAATATACCTTTACTCCATGGATTTTATCAAGGCTGTCTTCCAAGAAGGCGCGTCTAATAGCTTCAGTTCGATGTTGCCCACCCAATACTTTAAGTGGAATTGTCTCTTTATACGTCGTATTATATTCGATGACTATGTCGGAAAATGTTCTACCTCTCTTGGCATCTTCAACCATTTGTAAAAAGTAAAGATTCGCTGGCTCTAATTCTCTGTTGGCTCTAAATTCTTCTTGGAGTTCAGGATCTATGACAGCATCGGTATCGCATTTAGCGATTAGTTCCTTAGATAATATATGACATTCACAGTAATAAGCATTTGACCTACCATCCAATAAAACTAGCAAGACCAGTTTTGATTGTATTTCATATGTTGATATGTTTTTTGAAAAATCTAATACTTCATTAAGCGCTTCCCTAGGAATAGGAAAATCGCATCTTATCGAGTCTGTACTTGCTCCACTAGTTGACATGCCATGGACACCCTGCTAGTTTATTGTATGAAAACAGTAAATATTAGGCTTTTGTGTTATCCCTGACTTGGTATTTTAAGCTCTAATAGCTTAAGGTGTTAAGACACTATTTGGCTCCTGGTTTGTTGGTGTATTCGATCCTACCATGTGCAAGTTAGTCCGTGTAGTGAAGATAAGGCGAGGTTCTTACTTAGGAACAATTTGAATTAAAAACAAAATAAAAGATTTTTAAAAAATAGAAAAAAATTTTTTCAATCGGTATGTGTCTGTTAACAGTGGTGCTGGCGTTAGAACTTGAACCAACCGTTCGTTAGTGTGTGTTTTACTGTTTATAAAACAGGGCTACAAGCTTCAAGCGTCTATGGTTTGCTGGAAAGGTTTATTTCATTGCATGGTACTATGATGTGAAATTGCAGGCGGATAATCATTGTCCGTTGGGATGTGGCCGAAAGGCTGAACCGTAAGCAAAATAAAACTTTGAGGAGGAAAATTAGATAGATGGCATACAAGTACATTGCGGAAGAGTGGTCTCAACCTGAAAAATCCTTCGTTGAAGAACTCATGCGGGAAAGATTGGTGCAGTGGCGAAAACAGCCATCAACGCTTCGCATTGAGCATCCGACAAGGCTTGACCGTGCAAGAAAACTAGGCTACAAAGCCAAACAAGGCTTCGTAGTGGCACGCACAAAAGTGCGCAGAGGCGGACTACGAAAAAAGCGCCCGCGCTCAGGCAGACGCCCCAAACGCATGGGAGTCGCCAAATTCAAACCAGCCAAAAGCATAAGGCTCATAGCTGAAGAGCGCACGGCAAAGCATTTCCCGAACATGGAAGTTCTAAACAGTTACTGGGTAGGCGAAGACGGAAAGCACAAATGGTTCGAAGTCATACTGCTTGACCCCAAGAGCCCAGTTATAAAAACAGACAAAGACGTCAACTGGATAACTGAGAAACAGCATGCCAGCAGAGTCTTCAGAAGCTTGACAAGTGCAGGCAAAAACGTCAGAGGCTTACACCACCGCGGAGCGGGAGCAGAAAAAGTTAGACCAAGCCACCGCAGAGGAGCAAGAAAACGAGCACAGCCTACTGGTAGAAAGCCAAACCCAGGGAGATAAATTTTATGCGTCAAATCAAAGTAGTAATAACTAAGCACAACAAAAAACAAAACATCGGCAAAGGATTCAGCCCAACCGAACTGGAGAAAGCAGGCGTAAACAAGCAACAAGCCAAACAAATCGGCTTACCCGTAGACGTCAAAAGAAAATCAGCACACGACCAAAACATCGCAACCATAAAAGAACACGCGGAAAAAGCAAAAGCACAAGCAGCAGCAAAACCAAAACCGCAAAAAACCGAACCCAAACCCAAACCAAAGAAAAAAGCTAAAAGCTAGAAGCTCAAACAACAAAATCGGTGTCCAATGTCTCCTAAACCGCCAATAGCCTACATGGATATTCGAGTATTTGCACACGCAACCGAGGACACAGACAAAGTCCAAACAGCCGTACGCAACCTACTGCCAACGGAGCTGGCGGAAACCCTTGGTTTCCAAACAACAAGTTTAACGGGGCATTATGGAAACCCCATCACCCTTTTATCAACCAAACTAACAGACAAAAAACTGCTTCCAGCAGCACTCGAAAAAATCGGTTCAGGCTTAAACTCACTCGACAAGGAAGAGTTAAGCCGCGACTTAAAACTGCACATAGAAAAACGAAACCTATACCTCAGATTCGACAAGCAATCAGCCTATCTCGGTACAATAAGGTTTACGCAAAACGACCCCGTCCACTTCAAAATACACTTCAAAAACAAATCTCCCCAAGAAATAGTGGATATTTGCAAAAGCACGGGGTTGCTGCCATGACACGAGCTTTCGCCGACTTGCATTTACGCGTTAACCCCAAAGACCAACAGGCAACACAGCAACTAATCACCAAAGCCGCAAAGTTCGGCTACAGCCTGATTTCTATCCCGTTCACTTCAAAACTAAACGAAGAAGAATTAGCCAAACTCAAAGCAACGTGCAGCGAAAGAGGCTTAGATTTTGTTTCACGAGCAGATTTCCATCCGCGATCGGAAAATGACCTGACACATTTTCTGCGCAAGTTCAGGCGACGATTCGAAGTAATATGCGTCACATGCGACAGCAAGGATGTGGCAAGGCAAGCGGCAAAAGACAGGCGCGTTGACCTCCTAAGTTTTCCCAGCCTTGACTATCATAAGCGGTTTTTTGACCGTGCAGAAGCCGAATTAGCGAGTTGCAGCTTAGCCGCGTTGGAAGTGGATGTTAAGCCGCTTTTGATTTTGGAAGGCCCACCCCGAGTTAGATTGCTCATGAGTTTGCGCCGTGAAGTCACCATAGCACGCGAATTCAAAGTGCCCATAGTGGCTTCAAGCGGCGTTGCTGAGGAGCGGCTTATGCGGTTGCCGAGGGACCTGGCAAGTTTAGCGTTCCTGTTTGGGTTGGATGAAGCTCAGGCTTTAGACGCTGTTTCAACTAATCCAGTAGCAATCGTTACGCGTAACCGCGAAAAACTCAGCAGCCGGTTTGTTGCACCCGGCATCAGCATAATTAAGGAGGGCAAACCGTCTTGAAACGGGTTAAACGGCGCTACCTAGCCCTGCAACTGGAATGCGAAGCCATGCCTGCTGAACGCGAGTTTATTGATGCAGTTTGGGCAGCCGTAACCAAGCTTTACGGCGAGGTTGGCGCAAGCTTAACTGGTTTAACCCTGATTAATTTCGACGAAGAACACAAAGTTGCTGTGCTTAGGGTCTCGTTGGCTACGCTAAATATGCTGAGAGCATCATTGGCTACCATTACCAGCATTGCCGGCAAGGAGACTTCGGTGCATGTTCTGAGCGTTTCAGGCACACTTAAAGCACTGTACGCACGCGCACAATAGCTTTTGCGTCCTTTATGTGTAAAGTTTTTGGTTTATTTTTGACAAGACACTTCATAGCTAAGTCTCATATTTGCTTGAACTAACTTACAAAAGTACTGCAGAAATGTTTATCAACTTCATAGAAGTGTTAATCAGCGTTACAGAAATGCTTGGGGAGAAGCATAAAAAAAGACAGAGTAGTGAAAAATGGACTTAGAAGACTTCTATTTCAAACTGCCATTGAAAACCGAGCCCATCATAGACGATACCACATTGCGTGATGGCATTCAAATGCCCGGCTTAGCAGCTGGACCAAAAGACTCCGCGAAAATAGCTCAGTTCCTAGCAGATATCGGCGTGGAACGCATCGAACTGTTCCATTATCAGGAGCCCGACAAGAAAGCAGCAAAACTCATCGAAGATTTGAACCTTGACTTGCGCGTCGCGGGCTGGTGCAGAGCATTAAAAGAAGACATTGACAGCGCCGTGGCATGCGGATTTAAAGAAGTTGGCATTTCTCACCCTGTCTCCGACTTACATTTTAAAGCTAAATGGCCTGAAAAAACCAAAGAGCAAATCTTAGCCAACATCGTTAACGTAGTTGAATACGCAGCTAAAACCTGCGGACTGAGAACTTTCGTTCACGGCGAAGACAGCACACGTGCAGACTGGAACTTTGAAAGAAACCTAATCAACGCCGTTGCAGACGCAGGCGCCGAATGTTACCGTATCTGCGACACAGTCGGCATCGGCTTATCCGACCTAACGGCGCCTTTACCGAACGGTGTACCAGCCAAAGTAGTAGCCATAAAGAAACAAACCAGAATCGACGCCATAGAGATTCATGCACACGACGACTTCGGGAACGCCGTTGAAAACACGATGGCAGCAATTAAGGCAGCTTCAGGCGTATGGGACAAAGTTTACGCTAGCACCACGTATCTTGGCATCGGCGAACGCGCAGGCAACGCTGAAACCGAAAAAGTACTTTTGAACCTGTACCTGCATTACGGCATCAAAAAGTTTGAAGGCAAAACCCAGAAGCTAAAGCAAACCGCCGACTACATTGGCAAAGCCACCGGCTATGTGGTTCCGCCTAACAAAGCAATAGTTGGCGACTACGGATTCGCACATGAGTCAGGAATCCACACGCACGGCGTCTTAGTTGACCCGTGGACCTATGAGCCTTACCCGCCTGAACTGGTCGGTAACGAGCGCCGTTTAACGATTGGGAAGCAGTCGGGAAAAGGCATAATCAAACATAAAATAACCGAGCTTGCGGGAAACACTCCAGACGACCAAACAGTAGCCATAGTAGTGGAAAGAGTAAAAGACATCTATGCCAACGGCAGAAGAGCATCATTGAAAGAAGAAGAATTCAAAAAAATCCTCCGCATACTAAAAATACTCCCAGAAAACAACCACTAAATTCATCACTGATATTTTGCCGAAAAAGCTAACAAAAATGAATGACCGCAACCTTACGGTTGCGGTATCTTCAGAAAAATTATGGATGCTTAGATTGTTCTATGTAGCGTTTGATTGTTTCAGCATTGACCTGGCCAATTGAACGGTAGAATTTACCTCTCGA
>Ga0208038_1000728_pt1 | contig 22662 bp, 23 predicted proteins | sample June2015DPH_16_1_FD_184714 | JGI IMG/M metagenome (GOLD analysis project Ga0208038, IMG submission 184714) | Peatland microbial communities from SPRUCE experiment site at the Marcell Experimental Forest, Minnesota, USA - June2015DPH_16_100... | ecosystem: Environmental > Terrestrial > Soil >...
GCGGGTCGTCCAGGGCCTTTACAAGAATGGGCCAGCTCGGTTGGTGGCGCAGCAGGCCCAGGTTTCTTGCGCTTCGGGCACGAAGCAAAAAGTGCAGGCGTGAAAAAAAATGGAGAAGACCGTCGAGGTTTGAGAGTGCCTCGCGCATCGAAACGGGCCCGAATTGATCGAGAATCCGCCGCTGCCAAACATCGATCAAGCCAAGCTCCAGGCACAGCTCTTCCAAGACGGTGGCGAGAGCGGGAGCGGAGACGCATTTGGGAAGTAGTGGTTCAAGGAGGAGTTCGAGACTGGATAAAGGCAGCGTGCGCAGACTTGCCAGACATTGCGCCGAATGGTTACCTCCCAACAGCGTCGCGGGAGTGGGCGCATAATGGATGCAGAGGCTTTTAACCCGGCGGTCAAACCGATCGTGATGCCAGCGCCGGACCATGGCCCCCACGGCTAGTGCAAGCGTCCCCACCGTAACCGTGGCCAGAATGGCCCTTGCCAGGCTGGTCAGGAGCGGGAGGTTTGGAGTGGGCAAAACCATCATGTCCTGCTGAAGCTGCCCTCACGGGTCGTCAAAAGACTATCCCTTCACAAGGCTGTCAATGCCTTGCAAGGGAGCTGACAAGTAACGTGTTTCCCGCGGTGATGGTTTGATCGCGCACTTTCACGAGGTCAGCCACAAACGTGGCGCACAGGCACGGATGGCGAGGGAGGCGTAATTCTACGGTACAGATTACGGAAAGTCAATATAGGGATAATTATTTTTGTTATACGATCAAGTTATTTATTACTCGGTTACGTTATCGATGGAAAAATCTCAGGCCCATTGCCGTCAGACGAAGCGCTGGCCGATCCTGGTGATTGAACGGATCGCGGTGGGGAGCTTGACCTTCCGTGGTTTGGCCGCGCGGCTACAGCCACCTGGCGCACTACTGTCCTATGTGTTTAATGCAATCGATTTCTTCACACCTTCCCAGCGCCGGGAGGCGAGGCCTTGCGCTGAGCCCGCCGTGGCGCCTGCGTGTTTGGTTATTCACTCAGAAAACGGCCCCGCATGCGCCTTTCCATCATTCAACGCTGCAATGAATCAGTGGGCCAATTCGCAAAACGAGCCTTCAGCCGCACCTCAATGATTCAACGATGCAATGAATCAATGGGCCAATTCGCAAAACGAGCCTTCAGCCGCACTTCAATGCTTCAATGCTGCAATGAATCAATGGGCCAATTCGCAAAACGAGCCTTCAGCCGCTCTTCAATGCTTCAATGATGCAATGAATCAATGACTCAATTGAAGAAGTCCTGGGCTACACCTGTGAACATATTGTCTCTTGACAACACCCCACCCCTGTGGTAGCCTACTATTGTGAAAAGTCCAACCCGCGGGGAAGTCCTTTCCTCGTTAAACCAACACCCCGCCCCAGGAGGAACTATGTCCTTACGCAAATCACCCCAACTTACGCCCGCGTTGCTCGCCGCCGCGCGCCAGAATGCCCAGCATTCCACCGGACCGCGCAGCGCCACCGCCAAGCAGAACTCCAAGCTCAATGCCCTGAAGCACGGCGCATACGTCAGGAACGAAAATCAGCGCCAAGCCATGCTGGCGCTGGGCGAAGACCCGGAACAATTCCAAACCCTCACCGAGGAACTCATGAGCGCCCTCGGTCCCGGCGACGCGCTCTGGGAGAAGCAGATCGAGGACCTCGCCTGGCTCTACTGCCGCCGCGAAAGGGTCGAGCGCGCGGAACAAGGCCTGATGCGGCGCGCCTTGCAGGCGGTCGACGACTGGCAACACCGCCGCCAGCAGGAGATGGCCCGTGTCACCTTCGACGCCTCCCAGCACGAGATGCTTAATGTCGATCTGCCGGAGTCTACAGATCGAGGGGTGGCGCTGAGAAAGATGCTTTCTTTTCTGGAAGTCGTACGGGAGCAGATAAAGCAGCGCACCTTCCGGCAGCGCCAGTACGCCGTACTCGAATCCCTTTACAGAGATATGATTGGGTGGCGAGCGGCGCTGATTTTCAGGTTGCTGCACCGTTTCAGTGACCCTCTGCACCTGCGCGAGCAACGAGAGGACGAGGAATACCGGCAGATGGTCCTGCGCGAAACAGGCGACGCCTGCGAGCCGCCGGGCGAGCCCGAGCGCCAGGAACTTCTCCGTCTGCTGGAGGAGGAAATCGCCAGCCTGCGGAAAGAATTCGAATATGCCGAAGAGGCGAATGAGGAGAGAGCGGCGATAGAACGGGACGCTTGCCTTGCTCCGGAGGGGGAGACGTGGAGCATGATGCTGCGCCAAGAAGCCGCCCTGGACCGCTCCATTGACCGCAAAGTGAGGATACTGCTGAGGCTGCGGAAGGAATCTACCAACCCCCCGATCGCTCCCACTGGTCAGGACGATGGCCCGAGGGTGGGGAGCATGGAGGAGATCGTCGACAGCGACATTCCGTCCTATAACTCGCAGAGTGTGGGGGCGGTGGAAGACTTAAAACTGAACGAACAACGCGGGAATGTCATTGAAAACAAAGGGTCGGGTTTGGAGAATCGGGTGCAGAGCGGGAATATTATTGAAAACAAATGTACTTACGCGCAAAATGCAGGAATGTTATTGAAAACAAAGGGTGTTATCGGAAACGCAGAGTTGCACGCGACAAGCAAGTGGCCCAGTACTCTACCCGTATCTGATGATGGACGCTCTGTACGATAACGCGGACCCGCTCGATGTATCTTACGATGTGGCTCACCGAGGGGTGTGAACCGCGCGGCAGGCGACACTAGCAAGGCATGAGCCGAGATGACTGGATTGCTATGGGAGAACGTTTTCAATTCCTCCCAATTAGTCATTTATGTGCTAACGCTGTCCACTCAGTTTTTGATTTGAGGGACTTGTTCATTTAGTTGCTGGCGAGCCACCCGCTAGTTCTTGTCGCCATCGGTGACTGAGAACGGGTTACGGTGTGGGATTCCTCGCACCCGTTCCACTTCTTGTCCTAGCCAACAGGGCCTCGTCGACGATTTTATCGAAGGTGGCTTGGGACGGCAGTCCAACTATGATCCTGCCGTTGACGAAAGTCGTGGGAGTTTTGTTAACGCCGAGGTCTTCCCCTTCTTGACGTGCTGCCTCGACTCGCGAGAGGGAGGCTTTGGAGTCGATGCATGCGGCGAGTCTTGAACGGTCAACTCCCGCGTCGTCCCCCAGAGCTAATAGGCGCTCGCGGACGTTCGATGCGTTAATGGCATTCTGATTGGCAAAAACCAGGGTTCGGTAGCCGGGGAACACCGATGGGTTAATCTGATACGCGCATTCGTTGGCCACCGCGGCGGCAGTGGACCAGTCATGCATGGGGAGAGGGAACTCCTTGAAGATGACCCGAACCTTATCGCCGTACTTAGGCAGGAGTTCTTTCTCCAGAAACTCGTGGAGGCGGGCACAGGCCGGGCATTGGAGGTCGGCGTACTCCACGACGGTCACCGGAGCGTTGCTTGGTCCCAGGCTCGGCACATCCTTTGTTTTAATCAGGTCCTGAACAAAATCTTCTCGAAAGGGCAAGACGATGCCCAGGATGCCGGTTCGCCGGTCTTTCGTAATGAAGATCTCTGCTGTCTGCGTGTTTTTTCCATCGCTTGCCGTAATGACCGCCTTGAGGAATTGAGGGGACAACGTTTGATTGAAAGTGCCGATCTTCAATTCCGTTTGGGGTGGGAGCTTCGTAACTTCGCGAACGCAACGAATGATCTCGGCAGTAGAGCCTTGGGGTAAGGCAAAGACGTTACCGAGCACGAAACAACGGCCGTCCTTGGTGATGAAAACATTGCTGGCTCGTTTCTCCTTTCCGTCATCTGTCGTAACGATTGTCTGAAAGAAAACGGGAAACGGCGAATTCGCCAGCGGCTCGGCGGTTAGCTTAACGCTTTCCGGCACCTCGAAGCGGTCACGCACATATTGGACAATTTCCTCGGGGCTAGCTAGCCCAGTGGCCGCTGGGGCGCGGGCATCCTGGGGAGGTCCCGTTTCTGCTGCCAGCCCATTGCCGCCGACGAGGAGCAGGCAAACGCCGCACGTCAAGAAACCGCTACGGAGCGAGAGGCATGCCATCTAAGACTCCTTTGGTTGCGATCCGTGTGTGTAGCGCCGCCGTGCCGGCGGCATGCCTCGCTGTCGGCGCGACCCGCAGCCAGCCGAGGCGCGTGCCCGCGTTACACCCGAGGCGCCACTGTTTCTCGCAATCCTCAATAATGTTGGATCGGCTGGCCGGCCTTCTCCCACCCCGCAAGCCCATCTTGATAGACCTTCACCTTATCGAAAGAGAATCCATACTCGAGCAAGGCGCGCCCTGCGGCGCGGCTGGCAGCGCAGATGTCACCCGAGGAATGGCCGCTCTCGTAAAGTACGATGGTCTTGTCTTTGGGTAGCTTGTTCCAGTCCCGTCCAAAGTTCTCCGCCGGCATGTTTATAGCGCCGGGCATTCGCCCGCTAGCATAGTCCTTAGCTGACCTGACGTCCACAAACAGAGGTTTCGGCGTAGCTTCGAGAAGCTGACGGACCTCGCCTGTCCCAATCAAGGCCGGCTGCTTCTTATTTGCCTCTGCCTCGCTGCAGGCGCCAACAGAAGTCTGGAAGCCGGAGAGTGATCCTCCTGGGTTCGATCCGAACAGACCAGCAGATTCTGCATTGGCATCCTGTGCCTTTGGCCCGGCGGGCGTGGGGGCAGGGGATTCGGGAGTTTGCGACGATTGCTGGAGTGCGGCACCCTGAGAAATACTCGTGCTGCCCAGCGTTGCGCCCTGGCTGGCCAACTCCTGCTCGACGAGCTGGGATAACTGACTGAATTCCATGGGGCCTTCAATCATTCTCCGCCCGATGAAGAAGGTAGGCGTGCCGCGTACACCCAGCGCGCGACCGTCGGCCAGGTCTTGGGTGACGCGCGAAGCGGTTTCTCCACTCGCGAGGCACTGGTTGAAACGGCTCTGGTCCAGGCCAAGTTCTCCAGCGTAGCGCTTGAGGGCGTCCTCGCTCAAATCAGCTTGTTCGGCATAAAGCTTTTCGATGCCCTCCCAGAATTTGCCCTGTTCTGCTGCGCATTCCGAGGCTTCCGCTGCTTTCTCGGCCTGGGGATGAATCTTGCTGAGGGGGAATTGCCGGAACACGAAACGGATCCGATCTGCGTATTGGGCGCGGATTTGGCGAGCGGCTTCTTCCGAAAGGCTGCACGCTGGACACTCGAAATCTCCGAATTCGACGAGCGTGAGAAGCGCTCGCAAGTTTCCGCTTATGTGACTGTCTGGGCGGACCAGATGCTCGGCCAGTGCCTGGGATGAGGCCTGCGGGACGGGGGGGAGTACCCCGTGCCGGGAGAGCAAGATGAAGGCCGGGACGCCGATCAGTAGCGCCACCACGCACAGGACAAAGTTTGTCCTGATTCTTGCAATCACCGCTAAAGGGTCCGTCAGGGCGAGCGGCCGGCGTAGTTCAAGAAGCGACAAGACGAAAATGCCGGTTACGACGAGCGCCGAGACCACGCACCACACGCACAAGGCGTGGATGACAAACTCTGCCAGCGAGGTGAGGTAAATGGAAAACAAGAAGCCCGCACACGAGATCCCCGCTACGGCGTATTGGATTGCTCGCCCCAGGCGCGGCGAAACCAAGACTTCTGCAAAGATCAGGTGCCCCAGAAGCGCGTAACTCGCAACTCCGAAGGCCGGAAGTGGCAGTCCAAAAAGGTGAGCGTAGGAACTTGCTCGCACTACGTCGCACCCCGATCCCAGACAGACGATGGGGCGCGACGGCGATGTATAAACCCAGAGAAGATACAGGGAATCGAAAAATCCGAGCAGGGGGAGCGCCAGCAACACTGTTTTTCGCATAAGAGACTATTCTACATCCATTCCGGCAGCGCCGAGGGTTGGTGTTACTGTTACCACTGCGTGCTATCTCTTGATTTCTCCAGCCTTCAGCTATCCCGCCGCGGCGCCGTGGCCATTACCATCAATAGTCAATCCATCGCATGTAATACAGGTATTCATGGATCCAGGGCCGTGACCAGGGATTACGGGCGCAGTAGAAGACCGAAACTGCGGATATAAGCAAAAAGGCCAGGGCCATGCCGCGGAACCAGCGGTGAGTCGTTTTGCCCCGCAACCCCTCCGGAAGCAGCAGCAGCCATAAAGGGATCAACCAGAAAAAAAAACGCAGGCCGCAGCACATCCCGCCGTAGGTCCGATTAATGGTGACAAAAGTATAGAAGACGAGCAACAACAAGGTGAGGAAGGCAGCAAGCGCCGCGAAGGCGCGTACCGGGCTTCCTCGGGACCGGAGGGAACTCCAGACCCCGCTCAGGGTGAAGATGAAAATCGGCGAGAGTGAGAGAATCCCGTGGTGTCCGACGAGCATGTGGAACAGGTACACGGGCCAGGGCTCATAGATTTTGTCAATTCCCGCGCTGCCCACCGTGCGGCCTGATATCGGAGCAATCATCCAATAGGAGCCGGGAAATACAAAGGCTTCCCTATGCATGTAAGCGGGTAGAAGGTCTCCGGTAACCAGGTAGTTCGTCCAGAAATGGCCTGCTATAGGGAGCAACGCAAAGGGAAGAAACCAGATTAAAGTCTGCCGCCGCGCCTTCCAAGCCAGGCCGGCGCCCAGCGCCACCAGGAAGGCAGCGGCCGGGTATTCGTTCACCGCCGCAAATCCTGCGAAGAACCCTGCCACTGCAAAGAGCCGCCCTGTGCGCTGCCCCTCACACCAGATCAGGAAAGCTGGATAGAGCGCGAAGAACAAGCTGAAGGCCGTGATGGTGTGGTTGTTCAGCGTGTTGCTGAATCCCGTCAAGAAGGTTCCGAGCCCTGCTGCCACCATGGTGTAAGCCCGAATCCAGGGGTCAGGGGCAAGCCGGTCGAGGAGGCGCGAGAAGAGACCCAGAAAGATGACCAGCGGCACGAGGTTTATGGAGGCCAAGATAACGCGGATGACGCTTTCCGGGCTATTGCGCAAACCCAACCGGCCAAAGCTCAGTTTCTTCAGGAGCAGGTACTCACCGGCGAGCAAAGCCGGCAACAGGGGAGGCTTTTCAGAATAGTAGTGGCCGTTGAGCCGGACCCGGTCGGTCGTAGTAGGCCAGGGTGTTTCATCGATGTTGTAGGTCCCTCGTTCCGCGAGGCTGTAGACCGTCGCCCATCGCGACAGATCGTTTGCGCCGTAAAAGGGTCGGGCCAAGAGAATCAAGCCGAGCACGGCCCCTGCGCTTACGGCGATCAATATGAAGTCCAGGCGCCTCCTTTCAGCAAGAGTGTCGTCTTGTGCGTTGAGTTGTGTCGGAACGTTCAATTGCTTCCTTCTTTCGTTTTTTCGCGCTCTTCGTCTGTCGTCTTGTGCATTGAGTTGTGTCGGATCGTTCATCTCACGTTCTCCTGAGGGGATGGAGTATGGAGTAAGATCTACAATGCTGTACCTGTGTTCTTTCCGGATGTTCTGAGCGGCGACCAGTTCACCGAGAAATCTGATGGCGAGCATTTGAAACCCAATGATGCGGCAGGCGGGAGAGTAGATCAGCAGAAGCCGGCTGCCCGTGGGCCCAAAACTATTAACTCCAAAGCTCCGCGGCAGCCAGCATACCACAAGCGGGAAGAGCCCGGTCGCCCCGAGCAAGGTGGCGGGGAGACCGATGCTGCCCAGCAGATGAGGCGGCCGCCGGCTCTCTTGAGGTATTTCCCCTCGCGGGCGATCCTCGATCACATCAAGCCTGGTGACGGGCAAGTCCTGCGCGAGCAAAAAGAAGTCAAGGCTGCTGCCGTCTGGAAATGGTCATGCCTTTCCAGCCAATCGGATAGTCGACATATGGATTCGTATAAATGATCCTTCAAACTCCCACTCCTGCCTTGAACCCCATGCTGCTTACCAGCATATGCCGTCATACTTGCCCTTCTCGCTCCTGCGACCGGTAATGCGCACGAAATCCACCAGGACCTGATCATCGCGCAACCGCTCCGGCACGTTCCGGAAGTCGGGATCCCTGTTGCCGATCACGACCGTTTGAGCGTGGTCCAGAACCGCATCGATACCGTCGACCATGAGCCTGGATACGTGCGGAATGCGGTTGAGGATGAATTCCCGGTTAGCGCCAACCAGGCTGGCTATATGCACGTTCTTGTCATAGATGCGCAGGTCATAACCTTTGCCGATGAGACGTTCGATGACTTCGATCACGGGGCTCTCCCGCAGATCGTCCGTTCCCGCTTTGAAACTGAAGCCCAAAATTCCGATCCGTTTGTGTCCTTTTTCCATAATGAGCTGAAGGCCCCTGGCGACCTGCATTTCGTTGCTCGACAGGATGGAAGTAATAATCGGCAATTCCAAATCGCACATTCTGGCCTGATAAGCCAACGCTCGGAGATCCTTGGGCAGACAGGAGCCGCCGAAGGCAAAACCGGGCAAAAGATAGGCGGGAGAGATGTTGAGCTTTTCATCCTGGCTGAAGATTTTCATGACCTCGTGCGCGTCGAGGGCAAAAGACTTGCAGAGATTACCGATTTCATTGGCGAAGCCGATTTTGAGCGCATGCCAACTGTTATCGACGTACTTGATCATCTCGGCGGTTTCTAAATCCGTCCTAATCAGCGGTGCATCGGTTTTTCCGTAGAACGCAGCCAGCATGTCGCCACTGGCTTGGTCCAACTCACCAATAACCGTCTTGGGAGGGGAATTGAAATCCTCCACTCCCGAACCTTCACGCAAAAACTCGGGATTGTGACAGACGCCGAAGTCAGCCCCGGCTTTCTTCACGGACGATTCTTCCAAGATGGGGATAACGATCTTGTGCATAGTTCCCGGCAAGATGGTGCTGCGGATGACGACCGTGTGCCGCGCGGCTTTGTCTTTGAGCGCACGGCCGATTTGCTCGCTAACGCGCTTGATGTACCTTAGGTCGAGGTTGCCATTGGGCTGACTCGGGGTGCCGACGCAGACGAAAGACAACTGCGTTTCCCGGATGGCTTGGGCCACGTCGTCCGTGGCGCGCAGTCGGCCGGCTTGGGCGCTCCATGCGATGATCTCACTGATCTCCGCTTCGATGATGGGGGATTGGCCATTATTTATCAGGTTGACCTTTGTCTGGACCGGGTCGACGCCTATGATTTCATGTCCATCATTGGCCAGGCATCCCGCCAACACCGTACCGACATAACCCAATCCGAAGATGCTGACTTTCATGATGCGTTCCTTTTCCCTATGGCCAATAGGCCCTCTGGTCTGTTCTGCAGAGTATTGGTAGCATTCTTTGCCAACCAGCCACCATCTCATAAGTCATCACTGGCTGGTAGACGAATGCGTAGGCCATATGAGAGTGAAGCCTCCGCCATCGAGAGGGAAAATACGTTTCAGCGTAATAGGCCGCTGGTGAGCGAGACCTCATGGCTCGACAGCCTCCCCGCAGACCGTTCTGGGTGCGGGTACAATGTACCAATTGGTGATGAAGCCTGCAAGATTGCCCGTCACACCGGCGGATACCATGACCAGTGTCATGTGGACCAGACTCTCCCGGCCAAACAGAAACATGCCCACTCCTTGCCAAACGAGAACCCCCACCAGGGCATAGATAAACGCCGGCCGCTCCAGGGAGAGAGCGTAATTCAGCCAGATATTCAAACCCGCATAAAGACTCGCGGCCAAGCTGGCCAGTGCCAGGACAATGCCGGGGTTGGCGTAAGCATCGGTGAATATGATTCTCACCAACCACCCGGGAAACAAGAAATAGAGGATTGTCAGGAGCAGCCCCGGGAGCAGCGCCCCCGTCAGCGCCAGCAATAAGATTGGCCGGGCATTCCGGCCCATGGCGCGACGCTGCACCGCCTTGGGGAGAAGAATAATACCTATCGCCAAGGGCAGGAACAGACTTACCCTAGCCAGGGTAACCACCGGCCCGTAGTTGCCGGCCATCCGTGGGCTGAAAAAGTGCTTTACGAATAGCGCATCCAGGTTTGCCAACACGCCAAAAGCCGCCAGTCCCAACAGGGTGTAAGACGAGTAGTGCCAGCTTACCGGGCGGGCAACAACCTCGCCGCGCGGTTGGAAATAGGGGCGTAGCCGAGAGAGCGCCAACGCCACGGCAACGGTACCGGCAAGCGGTAATGCGACGATGGCCCCAACGGCTTGGCATCCCAGCCAGATCAGCCCGGCAGCAAAGAGCAATCGCAGAACCGCCTGCGTAACCTGTATCACTCCGAAGCCCGCAAAGATCTGCATTCCCTGAAGCGCGCCATCGGTGACCGGCCGCACGAAGAACAGCAGCACCACGGGGCTGGCCGCCCACAATGGCCAAGGGTTGGGCAGCCGCAGCAGACGCGCCAGGAAGGGGCTGATGAGGACCACCAGCGCCGTCGCCATTAGACCCCACTGCCAGGCCCAGCGCCAAGCGCGCTGCACGAAGGCTCCCACCTGATTGTTGGAGTCACTTTGGGCGCTCAGCTCCGCGGTGTAAAAGGCTACAACATTGCGGATGGAGATGGCCAAGTAAACCAGCACTTGCAGAAGAGCCGCCACGCAAACAAAGATGCCGAATTCAACGGGCAGGAGCCAACGGCCAGCTAAGACGTTGACCGCATAGTCCAGGCCGCCAGCCAAAATCATGGCCGCCCACATAATCACGCCGTGCCGGATGCCGACTGAGCGGAACAGCGCGTGCCGCCACGCCGTCATATACTTTGTGTAACGAGCGCGCAAACGCTCACCCTTCTTCAGCTTGCTGATAGGTCATCCCCGGGCGGTAGACGCAGTGGCAGCATCCGCGGCCAGCCAAACTGGCGGTATAGCTTGAACAGCGGAATGCCCGGCAAAACGCCAGCCATTGATTTCATGTCGTCGCTATCCCCTTGCCTTGAGGTCTTTCGTTGTCTTTGCGATTTCCCAGACGGAGTGGTCGCGTCGTTTCTTGTAGTCGCGTCTGCCCAGGAACCGCCCGTAGGCTTCGAGTGCCGCCACGCCCCACGCCCAGAGAAAAGGCCGCGGTCGCCAATCAAGGTTACGCAGCAGAATCCCCAGTATTTTCCAGCCGCCCATGGTGCTTACGGTGTAGCCACGCGCATGGCGCAAAGCCAAGTGTCCGGAATAGATACGTCGGCGCTGGCGCAGAAAATCGCCGACCGTGAGTGGACCCTTGTTGTAGACGACGGCCGTCGGTACGTAACGTGCCTCATATCCCTGACCGCGAATGGTCGACTCGACTCTCGCCTCGTCCCCCGATGTGTGGAAAGGAACTTGCTCGAAGGTCTTGCGGAATGCGATCAACTCCCCGGCCTTGAAGCTGCGCAGGTTGACTTGGTGATGCAGGTCCCAGAGCAGATGTGCGGCAAACCCCATGAAGGTCCCGGGGTCGTTGACGGGCACCGGCCGGCCCGCAGTCACTCCCACCGCCGGGTCGGCGAAAGGAGCCACCAGTTCTTCGATGGCGTCCGCTTCGGGCAGCAGATCGGCGCCGCAAAGCACTACTATTTTCTCTCGCGCTTGCGGAAGAAACTGATTGATTGCCGCGGACTTACCCTCGCGCCGCGGCTGCACCATCAGTCGAATTCGCGGGTCCCGGGTTGCCCAATCTTGCACGATGGATTCGGTGTCGTCAGTACAGCCACTGGCTACGACTACAATCTCCGTAGGGGTTACGCTTGCGGTTCGTTGCGAAACCACGGCGCCGAGCGTCCGGCCGATATTGGCTTCCTCGTTGTAGGCCATAATCCCAATCGAGCATGCGATGGACATGGGATGATCCTGCCTCGTTATAGCAATCTCGAATCATGTCGTGCCGACACATCACCGCGCGCCGCCCACCACACCCTTCTGGCGCGACGAAGACATGTGGCCGGTCAAAACCAGCCTTCGGTTGCCGGAGTCGTCCCACACCGGACCGTGGCTGTGCGGAGTGGGCGAATCCCAACTCCGCCAGATGGCCGGCACGTTGAAGAAGAGGTTCCAGGCGCCCCCCAGCGTCACCCCGGCGGCAGAAGCCAAGGGAAGCAGCACCCCTCGCCAATTCAGCAAGAGCGTCAGCGAGGCATTAAGCGCCACTCCAGTGGTGCAGACCTTCCCGTAATGGACCAAGCGGCTGAGAACTCCGGCTCGAGGTTCCACGCTGGCGGCTTGCGAGGAACGAAAAGTGAAAAGCCAGTTCCAGAAGAAGTTGTTCACCAAGGCGAGCAGGATCGAGACCGCCAATGCCCACCCGACCGGCCAGGCACGCCGCTCGGCCAGAAACGCCAATACACCGACGTTCACCACCGCGCCGGTGAAGCCCACCCCCGCATAACGGATCCAGCTCCGCAGTTGACCCGTGAAGCGGGCCAACCGCGCCAGATGCGCCAGGTATTGCGCGGACTCTCGCATGCCGAGCTTGGAGCTTCCCAGGCTCCGGGCTTGGAACACGAAAGGGACTTCCACCAGTTCGCGGTAATGAGCCTTGCCCAGGACCTCGAGCAGGATCTTATAACCCGTGGGTTCAAGCCGGACTCCCTGGAGCGCCCGGGCGCGGACCAGAAACATTCCGGACATGGGGTCACTGAGGTCGGCCAGCGTCCGGGGCAGCACGCACGCCGCCAAGTGCCTCGCCGTCCATGAGGTTAGCCGCCGCATCCAGCGCCAGTCCGCGGCTGAGCCACCGCCCGGACCCGAACGGGTGGCAATCGTCACATCCACGTTCGGATCCCGAAGCGCCCTCGCGAGCCGGGCCAGAGCTTCGGGCGGATGCTGGAGATCAGCATCCATCACGCCCAGCACGTCTCCCTTGGCGATGCTCCAACCGTCCACCACGGCAGTCGCCAGACCTTGTCGTCCCGGCCGCCGTAAAACTCGCACGGGAATCTCGTTTGCCAGGGCTTCAGCCAGGTTCGCGCTGCGGTCCGGACTGGAGTCGTCCACCACAATTAATTCGTGGTCTTCCTCGCCCTTCCGCAAGGCTTCGGAGGCCCGGCGCAGGACTTCCTGAATGCTCCGGGCTTCATTGTAAGTGGGAAGCACGATAGAGATCATGGTTGGGGAAGTTTAGCACATTAACTGCCAAAATCCATTCAGAAGCGAGCTCGAGCGGGGACAATCAGGCGCTTTGGATCAATTCCTCCCCCCTCCCCACTGTCTGAGAAGCTGTGAGATAATTCCGAGGGGGCCGGTTTTGCGCGCCCTAATTCATTCAGTAACGGTTAGCGACATACGACCATGCTCGATACCTCCCTCAAGCAAAGCGCTACGGAGAGGAGGTGTAAGAGAGCAGTGAGGAGTGACGAGTTCTGAAGTATGTCTGGAGGAACCGCATGCTTGTCCCCTATTTTGATTTGAAGAAACAATTCTCAAGCCTTCGCAATGAGATCAGGGAGGCCCTAGATCGAGTGTGCAGTAACACCTCATTTATCCTGGGCGAAGAGGTTAGTGAGTTTGAGAAGGAATTTGCCGCCTATTGCGACGCCAAGTATTGTGTGGCTCTGAACTCCGGCACGAGCGCGCTCCACCTGGCTTTGCTGGCTTTGGGAGTAAAGCCGGGCGACGAAGTGATCACCACTCCAAATACGTTCATCGCCACTGTCGAGGCCATTTGTTACGCGGGGGCCAAGCCGGTGTTCGTGGACATCGACCCGCAGACGGGGAATCTGGATCCCGCCCTGCTCGAGCGGGTCATAACCGGCCGGACCAAGGCCATCCTTCCGGTTCATTTGTACGGACGCCCTGCCGATATGAACCCGATCCTGGGAATCGCGCGGAAACACGAGTTGATGGTCATTGAAGATGCCTGCCAAGCTCATGGCGCCCGCTACCGGGGCAGGCGCGTGGGAAGCATTGGCCATGCTGCTGCCTTCAGCTTTTATCCGAGCAAGAATCTAAGCGCCTACGGTGAAGGTGGAGCGCTCACGACGAATGACGCAGGAATCGCCGAACTTGCACGCTCGCTGCGCAACCATGGCCAGAGTGGCCCCTACACCCATGAGCGAATCGGCTACAACTACCGTATGGACGGGTTTCAGGGCGCTGTCTTACGGGTCAAGCTGAAGCGGCTGGAACAATGGAACACACGCCGAAAGGAAATCGCCGCTCTCTACCGCAGTGTGTTGAAGGGCGCCAACGTGGAGATTCCGCTGGACGATCCGCGAGATGAAAGGGTGTACCACTTGTTCGTGGTTTACGTGGAGCGACGTGATGCCGTGCGCGCGGCCTTGCAAGCGCGCGGAGTCCACACCGCCATCCACTATCCTCGTCCCGTGCCTTTGCAGCCCGCCTTCGCTGCGCTCGGATTTGGGCCAGGCCGCTTCCCTCATGCCGAGCGTGCCTGCGCGCGAGCCTTGAGCATGCCGTTCTTTCCCGAAATGACGGATGAGCAGGTGCAATACGCCGCGCAACAGCTTGCCCAGATTGCGGAAGAGAAGTGAAACCCACGGGGAGCTCGCAGCGCGGACCTGTTCTCCAGGCACTTGGGGTGCGTACATTGACAGAAAATTGTCGATCCTACGCGGCGCGCTGCCGCTTTGTAGCGGCGACAGTTAGGTCGGCATTATCTTGCTTTCCCATCGTGCTGACCCAAAGGTCAGCGCTACGGCAGCCTCGCGAGCAAGCTCGGGACTCAAAATCTGCCAGGTAAGCCACTGGTTCGACGAGTGTGAATCGAGGAGGTTTGACCGTTCCGCGCTCCCCGAAGGGGAGCTAGTTGAGTAGCCGTGGGCGAAACCCACGGTAACGGTGCATCGAAAGCCCTCTCGGTCCTGGGGCCGAACAGTTCGACCCCTTCAGGGTCGGCAGAATCATTGGTGACGCCATCCGTGGGCGGCGGGCACAAAAAGCGTGCCCTTGCCCGCGGCTACTCAATGCCAACCCCTTCGGGGTTGCGGCGGCCGCCGGGAGGGAAGGGAAGCGAGCGGCAGGCGTGATCCCGCTTTGCGGGACCGCACTCATCAAGCCACCCGCCTTTCGGGGGGTGTCTGACTGGGGATTCTTGAAGAAACGGTGGGCCCACAATCACGTCCGCGCAGCCTGCCGAGATCCTCATTGTTTCCTGAGTACTTTGGTGCCAGGGATTGGGACTCAAAACCGATATACAGTCTCGGTTAGCCTCATCTCACGCTGAACCACCGACAGGAATTATGACCTGGCGAGAGGAGCGATCTGGACTTAACAGTGAACACCAGCTAGCATTGGGGTCGTTTAGGATGACACGGGCAACGGCTTTCTAGCATTCGTTGGGACGCGGGGGACCTCATGAACCCTGAAACCATTTCCCCGAGGCAGCCGGTTCCGGCCGACGTGGCCGGAACTGCGCCCAGCGAGGCGCGGGCCTCCCTTTTTGGCCGCGCCTTGCTTGCCCTAGCCGTGCTATTTGTGGCGGTACGAGCGCTCCCCATCCTGAGCTTTCCACTGGGCCGCGACCAAGGAACCTACTTGACCATCGGACAGGGCTTGCTCGAGGGCAAGCAACTGTATCGCGATCTCTGGGACAACAAACCTCCGGGCATCTTCATCGCGTACGCTGGAATCGCGAAGCTGTTTGGCAGAGTAATGTGGTCGGCGGCGGTGGTCGATATCCTCTTGTTGCTTGTGATCTCCTACCTTCTTTTTCGGTTCACTGAGCCTTACCTGGGCCGCACGGGCGCCGCACTCGCGGTGATGGTTCATGCTTCCCTGCATGGCGAGATGAGGTATTTCTGGATCGCCCAACCCGAAACGTTCCAAGTGGCGTGCGTCTTGGCCGGTTACTTGCTCATGACGCGCCGTGGACGCTGGTGGAAGGCGAGTTCTTTTGTAGCCGGCCTTTTGCTTGGCTATGCGTGCTGGCTTAAATACAATGCCATTGCATTCTTCCCCTTTCTCGCCTTCCTCCCTTATCTCGACACGAGTGGTCTCGACCGAGAGCGGCCTCGGCTTTCCCTCACAATCTCCTGGCGGAGTTGGTTCGCGAAGGTCGCTCTTCTGCTGGCCGGGCTCGCGGCTATGATTGGGATTGTGCTGGCGTGGATCGTACTCAAGGGTGCCTGGCCCGCCATGAGGGAGATGCAATTCGAAGTCTTGCCTCGTTACGCAGCGATGGGCATTCAGCGCAATCGGCACTACTTGCTCTCGGCCTTTGTTCGAACACACTATTATTTGGGCGTGTGGAACTTATGGGCCGCCCTGGTGGGACTTCTGGTGGCGTGGCTGCGCCGGGATTTGAGGCGGTTCGCCCCGCTCTTCCTGGCTGCCCTTGTGTCCTATGCTGCTGTGGCGATGCAGCTTCGTTTTCACGATTACTACTTTCAGACCTGCAACCCTTTCTTCGCCGCCCTATGGGCCTACCTCGTGGTCAGCATTTATGAGGGTTCTCGCGCTTTGGCAAGGCACCTTAGGCGACGCGGCTGGAAGCTCGCCTCCGGCTTGGTTTGGATCGCGTTTGCGAACGCCATTTTCTGGCCGCTTCCAGACGAATTTAACAAGCTAATGATGCGCTACGAAGAGCTGCGCGAATGGCGTGCCGAGCCTGAGACCTTTTACTCCGGCTACCCGCGACAGTTGCCGTTCGAGCTGCTTCAGGGGCAGTTCGAGGTTATTCATTACCTTGAAAAGAATGCCAAGCCAAGCGACGGCGTTTTTCTGTGGGGCAGTAACTGCTTGATTTATTATTTGTCCGGCCATCAAGCCCCAACCCGGTTCGTCTCGAACCTGGGCATAGTCTCTCTGTGGGCCCTGCCTTCTTGGCGGGAGGAGTTGATACGGGAGCTGAGAAATACTCAGCCGCGTTTCATCATTGTGACGCGCGGCGACGCTTTACCCACCATCACCTATGTCAACCTGGATTCTGAGAAGTATCTCGAGATCTTTCCGGGGCTCGATAGCTTCATCGCCCAAAACTACAGGCCAGCGGTCGAGTTTGAGAGTTTCGTTGTTTACCGTCGGAAATGACTCACCTCGATGATGAGGCCTGCGAGTGCGGGTTGCGCTGGCACTAAGGGGCATGACCCGGAACGCTCCGAAGCACTCCCCAGGCAGTGAAAGGCTCCATGCGCGATTAGTTTTGCATGGACTGGACCGCATGGGCAGAACCTTGGCATTATGGCTTGCTCGGGGTGTGGACAGGCAGAATATGAAATTTTGTGTTCGACGGTCCCCGATTGGCCGAAAGCGGAGTCACCATGTAACTCGGGCTCAGGTGTCCCGCGCTCAAGTCAGAGAATTGCTGGTGAGGAATACGCAAGAATCATGTCGCGTACACAGATTGGTTACTTGTTGAGGAACTTACACGCAGTTGCACCTCCGCCTTTGAAGAAGAGGCCGACAGCACCCCAAAGCACAGTGCTACCGTCTGCTTCAGCGTACTCGTGGATGTGGCTTCTGGTGGGACTGGTAGCCACCACACTTGTCGCCCTTCCTGACCTTAGCTACCCCATTTACCGTGATCAAGCTACATTTTTGGTTCTGGGTGACGGGCTGCTTCACAGCCAGCTACCCTACCGCGAATGACCAAGCCACCATCAACGCCGCCGAGGCCAGCAGCATCACCGTCAAGTACTTGCGTACAGGTTGGGTTGTCTTTCCGCTGGGGAGGTTTGAAATCGGTGCGTTCATTGAACCATTTGTGGCCATATTCTGAATGTTTCCAGCCAGCTCGCGGCTTTCTGAATGCGAAGATCCCGCGCCTCGCCCACCGGATGTTGCGCAGAAACAAGTTGGTGGCTTGCCCGGCCCATCACCGACCATTGCTTGTACCACTATCGCCACTCGATTGTTCAGCCCGCGCGCGCTCGCAAAGTGAGCGGCCTCCCAAAGGAGCTGCGGCAACAAGGCGGAGCCAGGGTCATGCTCGTGGCCTCAGCCGTTCACATCTGGAGTGCGGAGATCATTTGGCAAATCACCGTACGAACTCACCTTCAGGTCATTGTGAGCTGTGATCCTTATGAACGCAGTGAGCTTGAACACTGGTGGTGCTCCACCCAGGATGTTGAAGATGTCGAACAGGGTGTCCTCGCATTGATTAATGCGTCGCTGGGCTTCGCGATCAGACTTGGGCGGGGATGAATACGCTGCTGCCCTTTCCCGGTTTGCGCTACAATACGGTCCGGACACAGACCAGGCATCCGGATGACAAAGTGGGCCGTCCCGGTCCGGACAGAGTGGTCGAGCGTGTGGAAAAGTTATGGCTTTGAGTCGAACGGGTTACCAGCTTATTTATGAAGAACTCTCACCCGATCCGGTGATGGGTTCGGTGGCGGTCGTCCCTTGGGATAGCGCCATTTTCGGCTTTCCGGTGGCTTCCTTGCGGCCGGGACCGGGTGATCTCGGCTACGACCAAGTGGATGCGTTCCGGCGTAGGTTTGCCGATTGGATGCAGTCGAAGAACATCTCGGTATGCTCGTCAACTTTAACCCCCGCGCAGTCCTTTTGGCGTCAGGTGGTGCCGCAAGTTGGTTTCGAGTTCGTCGATTTGTCTCTTCAGGTCAGCCTGTCTCTTCCCAGCGCGAAGCTCCCTCCGGTGCGTTCCCAACTGCGTCCGGCTTTGCCCGAGGATCACGCTGCCATTGAAGCGATTGCCGCCGGGTCCTTCTCGCACGGGCGGTATCACGCAGACCCGCGTTTTCCCCAACACCTTGCGAACCGCCGCTATTCACAGTGGGTGCGGAACACTCTCAGTAACCCGAGCGAAATCGATCGTATGTACGTCCTGGAACAGGGCGGCCGCGTGGCGGGATTCTATCACGTTACGATTGAAGGAGACGTTTCCGATCTGCGGCTGGCGGCGGTGGCGGCTGATTCGAAAGGGATGATGCTTGGCGTGGAACTCTACGGCGCAATGCTTCATGAACTACGCCGCCAAAACGTCCGTCGCGTGGTGACGAGTATTTCGGCCGTGAATTACAACGTCGTTAACCTTTTCTCGATGCTCGGCTTTCGGTTCAGCAGCCCGGAGATTATTTACCACTGGCATGCTTTCAGGCAGGGGCAGTCGTGAAGCTGCACCATGTCGGGATCGTCGTGGAAAATCCTGAAGCCTGGGCAGAAGCGTATGCCCGCTTCTTGGGACTAGCACAGAATTCGGAGATCTTCCACGACCCTATTGAGAAGGTCAGCGTCCAGTTTTAGCGCGATGAACAGACCAACCTGGTGGAGCTGGTCGAACCCGCGACGCCGGATTCGACGGTGGGGCGCGAGTTGAAGAAGGGTGGGGGCTTGAACCACCTTTGTTACGAGTTGGACGACATCGAAGGGCAGGTTGAGGATGCCGTTGCAGATGGCGCCATCCTTGCCGTCGCTCCGGTCCCTGCAGTCGCATTCTCCGGCCACCGGATCGCTTTCGTGTACTTCCGTAAAGTCGGTCCCATCGAATTTGTGGAGAGGGAGGCTCGGCCGTGAAAGCGGGCGCCCCGCCGGAAATGACCATCGCGTTGCTGTCCACGTCGAATCTGCGATTCTTCGTTGACAGTCTGCGGCAAGAACTCCGGAAGTGGAAGTGGGATGCGGAGATCTGGGCATCGGAGTTCAACCAGTATCGTCAGGACATTTGGAACAGTGCCTCGGAACTTTATGCGCGGCAGCCGAAAGTCGTGATCCTGCAACTGGATGGGGCAGATCTCTTCATGGATGTCCTGCGCGATCCTTTGTCCGGCTGCATCGACTGTTCGGCAGCAGCCCAACGCGCCGCCGATGACCTTGAAACCCATCTCGCGGGGCTTCAGGAGCGACTGCCCTCCGCGACGGTCATTCTACACACGGTCTATTTCGCTCCTCTGCATGCTCTGACCGGTCTTGAGCACCACAGTCCCCACACGCTGAGCACCATCAGTTCCCTTTTCAATGTACACATCGGGCAGCTCAGCCGGAAGCATCCCAACGTGCTCGTGCACGACACCGCCGCGCTGGCAGCCAATATCGGTTACCGGAACTGGTTCGATCCCCGCCTCTGGTATCTGGCCCGCTGCCGGCTCAGCCAGGAGGCGATGAAGGCACTGGCGCAGGGCACGGTATCGTTGCTGAGGGCTTGGAAAGGCCAGACACGCAAGTGCGTGGTTCTGGATCTCGACAACACCTTGTGGGGAGGAGTCGTCGGCGAGGACGGGATGGAAGGCATCGCTCTCGGGGAAGAAGGCATCGGCCTTGCGTTCGCGGAGTTTCAGGACGAATTGCTCAACCTGATGCGCAAAGGGATCATCCTGGCGATCTGCAGCAAGAACAACGAAGAGGATGCCCTCGCCGTGCTCCGCCGGCACCCATCCATGCGGCTCAAAGAAGACCATTTTGCAGCGTTGCGGATCAACTGGCGGGACAAAGCGGCGAACATGCGGGAACTGGCTTCGGAATTGAATTTGGCTCTGGATAGCTTCGTTTTCATCGACGATAGTCCCGCCGAGAGGACACTGGTTCGCTCCGAATTGCCCGAGGTTCTGGTCCCCGAGTGGCCGAAGGATCCCGCTCTTTACAAGTCAGCACTCCTCGATCTTGCCACAGTCCATCTGTTGAAGTTGTCGATCACCGAGGAAGACCGCGCGCGGACCTCGATGTACCTCGCCGAAGGAGAGCGCCGAACCTTGCTCGAATCCTCCAGTGGAAACCTCGAGAGTTACTACCGCTCCCTGGAGATGACCGCCAAGGTTGGCTTTGCCAATTCGTTTACGATTCCCCGCATCGCCCAGCTAACCCAGAAGACGAACCAGTTCAACGTGACGACACGTCGTTATTCGGAAGCCGATATCCGTGCTTTGTCGGAAGCCGCCGATGCACTGGTTTTATGTCTCGCGCTGAGTGACAGATTTTCCGATAATGGCATTGTCGGCGTCATGATCCTGCGCCGCCTCTCTGCCGGCGAGTGGTACATTGACACCCTGCTGCTTAGTTGCCGGGTGATTGGCAGAACGGTGGAGAATGCCCTCGTCGGGTTTGCCTCCCGGATTCTGATAGATCGCTCGGCCGAGTTTTTGATCGGTGAATACCACCCGACCAGCAAGAACGCGGTAGCCGCAAACCTCTATCGCGATCTTGGATTCCAGCCGATGGGGGAACAAGGGGGGATTACACGATGGAAACTCCCTCTGCGAGAACGGTCCGTTGCGATTCCAGACTGGATTACCATAGACAGTTCGAAGGAGGCGCTGAGTGCTTGATCAGCGGGTGTTGACGGCAATCGCCGATGTCTTTGGCGTGGCTCCGGATGAAGTGAACCTCCAGTCGAACCCTGAAACCATTCCCGATTGGGATTCGGTCGGCCATTTCAAGTTGATTCTTCATCTCGAGGAGATCTTCGGGATTCGCTTCCCAGCCGATGAGATCGGGCGCCTGACGACGGCCGGGAAGATCCAGGAGGCCCTCGCTGGTCTGGGGGTTCTGCCTTGAAACAGGCCCGATCATCGACTAAAACTCGAGGAGAGCGGCAACAACTTTTTCCTGTTGCAATTCCGAAAGCGTGTTGTAAAAGGGCAAGCGAAGCAAGCGCTGGGACACATCTTCTGTTACCGGGCAAGCGCCCGGCTTACCCCCAAACTTCCGGCCCATTACTGAGAGGTGCAAGGGCATGTAATGAAAAACACTCAGGATGCCCCGCTTCTTCAGATGTTCGATCAGCGCAGTTCGCTGTTCCTGACTCGGTAGCAGCAGGTAATACATGTGATAAGCCTGGTCGCAGTGGGGAGGCACGACGGGCCTGCGGATGCCGCGTTCGCGAGCCCAATCGCCAAGGTGGCGGTCATAGTACTCCCAGACGCGACGCCGTTTATGCTGAATCTGTTGCCAGACTTCTAATTGCCCATAGAGAAATGCCGCAAGCACGTCGGACATGACGTAGCTGCTGCCGATGTCTACCCAGGTGTACTTATCCACCTGTCCCCGAAAAAATCGAGCGCGGTTGGTTCCCTTTTCGCGGAGAATCTCGGCTCGCTCGATATACCTTGTGTCATTCAAAAGTAATGCCCCACCCTCGCCGCATGTAAAATTCTTGGTTTCGTGGAAACTCTGCGCAGAGAAGTCCCCAAAGGTCCCAAGCTTGCGCCCTCTGTATCGGCCGAACAGCCCATGCGCATTGTCCTCCACCACCGCGATACCATGCCGGGACGCAACGTCCATGATCACATCCATCTCACACCCAACGCCGGCATAGTGCACAGGAACGATGACTTTCGTTCGCGGAGTCACCAATCGCTCAACCTGTGCCTCGTCCATGTTGAGTGTGTCCCGCCGAATGTCGGTGAAGATAGGGCATGCCCCTCGCAGGACAAACGCGTTAACGGTGGACACAAAGGTGAACGATGGCACAATTACCTGGTCGCCAGGTTGAAGGTCTAAAAGCATTGCAGCCAGCTCGAGGGCGTGCGTCCCACTGGTCGTAAGTAGGGCCTTGGGGACCTGCAAAGCCTCCTCCAGGAGCCTTTGACACCGTTGCGTGAAGCTTTGATCACCAGCAATCTGGCCAATCTTCAACGCCTCGGTGATGTAATCCAACTCCCTTCCCATCACCGAGGAGTGATTGAAAGGAATGGCGTAATTGCTGGGGGAAGTCATGGTTATGGGTCGGGCGCTTTCGGGCGAGTGCGAGGAGGGCGGCTCAGACATATAAGCTCCTGCGGCCAGGAAATACCTAGTGCTTAGTTGCGTAAGTAAGGGTTAATGTGGTAGACTTGCCGTCATGAGCAAACACGCGGCAAGCCTTAACCTGACCCAACAAGAGAAAAATACCTTGGAGCAATGGATGCACGCCGGAACCA
>Ga0208038_1000731_pt1 | contig 22639 bp, 18 predicted proteins | sample June2015DPH_16_1_FD_184714 | JGI IMG/M metagenome (GOLD analysis project Ga0208038, IMG submission 184714) | Peatland microbial communities from SPRUCE experiment site at the Marcell Experimental Forest, Minnesota, USA - June2015DPH_16_100... | ecosystem: Environmental > Terrestrial > Soil >...
AACCGGTGGTCACCAGGGTGGTGATCCAGAGAATCATCATTAGCCGGGCGATATCCTGTATCTTTCGGTATAAGGAGAACATTACCAAGGCTGAAATCCCTGCCGCCAGGAACTTGATGCGCCAGGGATGCAGTGCGAGATCTCTCCAGAGGAAACTCAGGTACTGCACCATGCCGATACTTCCCGAAGCGATTTCCAGTGTGCCCGAAAAGAGAAACTGCCAGATGAACATCCAGGCCATCAGTTTGCCCCAGCGCTCGCGACCGAAGGTGTCGCGCAGGAACAGATAAGGCCCGCCCGCTCCAGGCAAAGCAGCGCCGAGTTCGGAAACCACCAGCCCGTCACAAATGGCGAGAAGCGCGCCTACAAACCAACTGATAAGGGCCTGCGGACCGCCCATCGTCGCGAGGATGGGCGGAACCGTGATGAATGGGCCGATGCCGATCATGTTCGACATATTTATGGAAGTGGCGTTCAGGATCCCGAGTCGTCGCTGCAATTGTGGCTGGGGTGTGCTTGCTGGTGTTGAATTCGAAGCCTGCATAAAGGGTTCGGTCATGACTCCAGCTCAAGGGTTATTTGGGACCAAAGTTACATAGCATACTTCACGGCGCGCTCTTTGACAAAACATCCTGAGAAGTCCAATCCGTCAATTAAAGCGTTAGGGGCTGCCGATAGGTGCGCGTCGGCTTCGCATCGGGGACGTTTTAGCCGATCACGGTAAGCCCAAAAGCTACGCCGAGACGAAGATCAACCTTTTGAAACCACAATTCACTCCTTACAAGGGGCAAGGGAGGTTTTCTTTGCACTACTATCGGGGAATTTCTTCGCGGTCAGCCAAGCGATCTTCCACGTGCAACCGAATGGCGTCGTTGATGTTCGCCATCGCCTCTCCGTAGGTCTCGCCTTGGCTGTAACAGCCTTGAAGCGTGGGGCAGGTAACGAAATAGCCGTCTTCGTCGCTCTCAACAATGATCGGAAGCGTCAGGAGCCGCATGCAGCAAGTATATTCCTTTCACAGAGCAAACGACCGACAGTCTGCTAACCCGGGCCGGTACGCGGTGCCCTGGCCGTACGCTTCTCATCATCTCTGCGGCGGGTTCAGCGGCCAGAATCGACGCGCCAAGTTCGTTGCCCGGAGGCTTCGCGGCTGGGACGGAGCCCATGCATCAAATTCGATGTCTGCGCCACACGCGGTCAATCGTTCTGTCATTGACCATGGGCTCTTCCCATCGACAAAACCCACGGTCAGGAAGGGGCTGATGACCGAGGCTACTCGCCTTAGCTGCGGGGCTCGATTCGAGAGGGGACGCCGCTTCGCCGCAGAATATCGCCGAAGTGACTGGTGATTCCAACAGATCCGACAAGAATTATGCCGTCACCCGCAGCCTTCGCGCTAGCGACGAATTCTCGAAACGGGTCGATGCCGTCGGCTACGTCAAAAGATTTGAATTGAGTTGCCTCACCTGGAACAATGACGGTGCCGCCAACTGCGTGCTCTATCTGTTGCATTTGTAGAATCCAGACGATCTCTTCGTCATACGCCCACTCGAGCTTGAGCGTGCCACCCACAACCCGGACTAAGCATTCCATCAGCTCCCTGACTGCCGCGATTGTCCTTGGCGGAAGCTGCTGAGCGGCTTTCTGGCCGAGCATGAACTCTGCGCCGATTCCCTCGACGCCTTCGACAATCGCTTCGTGTTCGCCCGCGCTGATGGAAGCGCCTGAGAACGCTGCTCGCACACCTTCTTGCGACAGGACCGACACAAGTTCCTTTCCCTCGGGATCTTCTTGGGTGAGCAATTTGAACGGATCGGTCCAACCGCGGAGGGTTGCGAATTTTCCGGGCACCGGCTCCCTCGGACATGTTCTCACCCAGGTTTCTCCAGTTCCTGTGCACCGTCCGAATGCGAAAGGCGCGACATTGCGGCAAATCACTACTGTCGATGGCACTGGGAATCCGAAGCAATCGGCAAGCAGCAATCCAAATGCTTTGTCGCCCAAGAACCGACTGAAGTGATTCGGCCAACGGACGCGAGGGGCACGCTGCATCGCAGTCTCGCGTTCCGCTTCCCACAGAATCGTATGGTCTTGTCGGTATCCGCGGGGGATCGGATGAATACTGAATTCGATCCGCCACCGGCCTCTCGAAAGCGTCGGCGCGAAACCGTAGACGCGGTGCAACATCGACAAGGCAGCAGTTCGCGGTAGGCTCAGCGTCCCCGGCTTTTCTACACAGCGAGGCGTATCGCCAGGAGCAAATTCGATCACGTCACCAAGGGCGACGCCTGAAACGCCACCATCGTTGACGTCCACAGTTTCATTTACAATCGTATAGAGGCCTTGGCTGGCGAGCTGTCCCACTGCCGCTTCGGCACCTTCAACGTTTCGTAAGCCATAGATGAACTCCCGGCTTTTCGGGTGTTCGGGGTGATAGCTGCGGACGTTGACAGACTCTTCAACAGAAGCCCCCAGCAGAGAGGCAATGGCGTCGCGCGGAGACGCGAAGCTCGTATTCGGCGAGTGACCAACTATCCGAGAGTAGCGGATATCGAGACTTGGAGAGAAGCTGACGAACTGGGCGACATTGCCATGGTTTGAAAGCGAATCCAGGACAGCGTCTTTAAAGTCCCTCGTTTCGCCAAGCCAATCGTAATCGACGCCGATGTCAGATGGTGGCAAGTCGCCAAAAGATTCAAGTTCCTCGAGAATCCCCCGCAAGAACTCGGCGGACAAACCACGCGATGACAACTCACTGACCGCGCGGCGCACCATCGAGACACCGGTCGCGAGGGTGATCGGTCGCCACGACTCATCCAGCGTTTCAATTCCCGCCTTTGTGGCAACGAGAAACTCGTAACAGCAACCGTTACTGAATTCCCATCCATTCGCAAAAACCACTGCGCGCGCGAACTCTTCAATAATGCGAGCCCAGGCCGTGCGGTAGTCTCCCTGCGTCCATCCCTCGATGTCACCCACCGCCGTGGGATCGATCACGGGCCCGGAGTCAACTCCTCTGACTCTTTTTACAAGCGCACTGGCCGCATTGCGGTTCGGGGCAACGACCTCGTTGCGGTGTTCACGCTGAAGCTGTTCTTCTTCTATACCGGCTACATTGCGGTGTCTTGCACACCAGTCAACGAATCGCTGTCCCGAGGCTATAGGAGCGCTCACATAAAGCGCGACACGGTCCGGGAACACTCCGCGCATCAACTCAATCAGCGCTTCGATTTCGGCGCCGCGTGCGGTCTGCGGGGGAAAGACGTCACCAGCGGCGCGTTGCGGCTGCTCTCTCACAACTTTCAAACCAGCATCAGGCTGCATCAGTGCCCCTAACTCTAACCTCATCATCCGGCGAACACAAAACGAAAGTCAACCCTCTGAGTCAAATTTCAGCAACACGCAGAGCAACGCTCACCGCGATCGTCCAACCGGCGTCGCTGCTGCGGGTTTCTCTCGGAACAGCGGCTGACCAGATTTGTGCCACTTCCAAAGTCCGCATAAGAACACGACATGCAGAAGGATGAAAAAAAGCCAGATTGCGAATCTAGCACGACGAACTTGACCCCACAGAGCGCAGATTAGGGCGCGCGCCGGCCGCTTCTTGAACGCCTTCCCAATTCCGGAGATGACACTTAGCGGATGCCAAAAATCGCTGAAATGCTTCAACTCCGTCTGGAAACGCGTATTCAAAAGGCTTTCGAGGTCCTGCAGTCGCCTGGCGGTGCCATTTCCGTAATAATCAAGCGGTAGGTAGGTGGTCCAGAACCAGAATAACAGCGGACTTGCGGCAATGGCGACCAATGCATATGGTTCAATTGTGTCAGAGCCGAACGCGAGCAACCCCGCAGCGATGGCCGTCAGGTACGAGAAGATTGTCCACATCGACCGATAAATGTTTTCGTACCGGTCGGCGGCCTTTTGATACTCTAGTGTATAGAGCTGCACAGCACGATCATCGGCATCCATCACTCGCTCCAGATTTGGCGTTGAGGTGGTCCGGGACTCCTTCTTGCTGTGAAAGGTGCCATCCTGCCCTGGGAAGCAGCAGGTTTAGGCCAACCCAAGACTTAAAAACCTATTCCTAATTGCGCCCCGCCTCGCCTCAACCGGAACTTTTGACTTCGTAGCCATCCGATAATCTACACCTAACCGCCTCAGCATGCAACGCGAGCGAGGCTTCGAGTGCTGAGCCTTTTTGGCGGGGGCGAACAAGAGGCGCGAACCCAAAGAACCGGATCGCGTTCCCCGGCTACTTGAGCAGAGCCGTGAAGCCCGCTTGTTCGAAGTGATGCTCGCCGGTCAGAGCTTGTGTGATACCCTGTTGTCGCATGACGACGAAAGGGCAAGGAAGTAGAACGTGTCGGCGAATACTGGAATCACTTTTTGGGCGTCCCGTGGATGTAATGGTCGTAATTCTCCGCCCAGTCGGGAGGCCCGCCGCGGACCGTCCCGATGACGTCCTTGAGGCGTTCAGCCAGCGTTTTCGGGGCCACGGGTTCTACGCGGACCTCCGTGCCCTCCGGCAGATTGGCTTCCGGCGGCAGAACCACCGTTCCCTTCGAGACTTTCCCCCAAAAACTCATGGCCATCTCCCGCCTTTCGAACTTCAGCGGCCCATCGACCCGCAAAGAACCTGACAGTCCGCTCCTATTTAGGATACCACGCAGGAGCGAAAACTGGCACCCACCAACGACGGCCGCTGATAGCCGCTCTCCCGCGGGCTGGCGCGCCGACGAGTCGGGGCGATTTCCCGAAGGGAGTCGCGACTGAATTTAGGAATGTCGGAGATTTCCAGGGCTTCCTCCACAGACCACTGGGAAGCCGACTTCATGCGCGGCGATAGAGCTTGACTCCTGCGGCGGCCACTGCCCGATCAAGTCTTCCATCCATCGTCCAAAACTGGCAGTTCGAAAGCAGCGCGGAAGCAAGAAGGTGCCCATCGATCCAGCCGATGCCGAGGCCCCAAAGCTTCCGGTCTTCAATCAATCGCATGACCTCCTCGTGCGTCGCCGAAACGGCGGACGGGAGCGCTTCGAGATCACTCAGAATGCGGGCTCGATTCTTCAAATTGCCACATGCCAGTTCACCCATGACGAACGGATGCACCATGACCAAGGCTTCGTTCAGTAACCCGCCAAGCCTCGAACCACCTTTACGGAAGTGCGCGATCCAAACCGAAGTATCAACAAGAATCATCGCGTCGCCCCGGTCCGGCGTCTCGGAACAGAGCGCAACCCCGGCTCCGCACCGGCAAGAGCGGCCAAGCGCCGAGCGGCTTCCCGTGCAATCAAAGCCTCTAAGCCGGCACGCACCAATGCGGTCTTTTTCCGGATACCGGTCAGTTGTCTAGCGCGTTCAAACAGATCCTGATCGATGATAAGTGTCGTCCTCATATGCACTAGTATGCATTATTGATGCATAAGGGTCAAACCCTATCGCTACATTGCTTCCGGCGTGGGCCAATATATGAGGCGACCGGGAAGGGGCTGAAGGGGAGATGCGGCCCAAGCCTCCAGGAACCGCGTGTGGTATTCTGGCCAGCGCTGTTGCGGCAGGGTGATTACCACCAAAGCAAATTCCGGAAAGGATTTCAGCGCCTGCGCGGCCGATTCCCCGAAAAGCTGGTCGCGAGTGAGCAGGCAGCGAAAGCCCTCAGCAAAAGCCGTCGCCACCACCTCGCCATTTGACAGAGCCTTCCAACCGCGATGGGCAGCGGTGTCGCAGGGGATACCCCACTGCCTGAAGACAGCAGCCAGATGCACATCCACGTTCGCGTCAAGCAGCCACATGAACGGAATTCGTAAGCTCAGCAGCGACCTTTAGAACCTCGGGCAAAGCCTCGTGAGGGAAAGCGCGGTCAAATGCCTCATCGATTTCTGGCAAAGACATGCCACCTGCGAGGCATTCGAGGATTAGAGAAACCGACAACCGGGTGCCACGAATCGCCAGCCTTCCGCCCAAAAGCTGGGGATCGGCGACGATCCACTGATAGTCCTTGTATTGCATCGGCTGCCAGTTCGACATAAGTCACCCGGAGCGTTACTTAAGTAGGAGTATACCACAGACCGGCTACCTGGACGTTCAAGCCGCCTGAGGCCGGCAACCGTTTGTCCAATCGCGGGCTGGCGCAGATTGGCGTTTTGTGCGAGTCTGTTCTGCGCCAATATCCCTAACTTCTTGATTCTCGAAACGCTGGAGGACTATGATCTACCGTGCCGCTGCGACCTCATGCCGCGAGCACCCACTATCCGAAATGGCTATTATGAGGCTCGCACTGGCCCCGGGTGGGGTGTTGAAATCGATGGGTGGGCCATCGCGGCACATACCAAGGCTCCTTAATGTTCAACTTTCCGGAGGCTAAGTCATGAGCAATAAATCGCAAACAAATCGACGTCAGTTTTTGAGAAGGGCGGCTGGGGTTGCCGGCGCTTCGTTGGCCTTCCCCTATATCGTGCCTTCTTCGGCCTTGGGTCTGGACGGGGCCGTTGCCCCGAGCGACCGTGTCACGCTGGGGTTCATCGGTGTCGGAAATATGGGTCAAGACCACTTCCGTCGATTTATTTACCAGCCGGCTGTGCAGGTGGTTGCGGTGTGTGACCCGAACCGTTGGCGGCGGGAACAAGCGCAACATGTCGTGAACGGAGAATACGACAAACAGGTCTGTGCGGCGTACAGCGATTTCCGTGAGCTGGTGGCGCGGCCCGACGTTGATGCCGTCTGCATCGCTTCGTTGGATTCCTGGCACGTGCTGCACGCGCTGGCGGCGGTACGGGCAGGCAAAGACCTCTATATCGAAAAGCCGCTGGGCATGAGCATCGACGAGATCAAGCTGTTGCGGGAAGAAGTGAATCGGTATAGTCGTGTATTTCAACTCGGCACGCAGCAGCGATCATCACAACCGTGGCCGATGTTTCGGTTCGCTTGTGAATTGGTACGCAACGGCCGTATAGGGAAGCTGCAAACGATCAAGGTTGGGGTGCATTCCGGGGCAGGCACCGGTAAGGGGCCGAAGGCTATTCGCCCCGTGCAGGGGGTGGCGCGCACCGAGCGCGATGTCACTGACGAGAGGACCGGCCTGACGAAGATTGACCCGGAGCCCGTCCCCGACTGGCTGGATTACGAGATGTGGCTGGGCCCGGCGCCCTCGGCGCCCTATACCACAGCCCGCCTGGCCTACCCACACTGGTTCCATATCAGTGATTATTCGCTAGGTTATGTTTCTGGATGGGGAATCCACCATATTGACATCGCCCAGTGGGGCAACGGCACCGAGCTGACGGGTCCAGTCGAGGTCTCCGGCACAGCAGTGTGGCCGCACGATGATGCCCTTTGCGACAACCCCACAAGCTGGGATGTCAATTACGATTATGCCAATGGAGTGAAAGTGCAATTCACGGGCTCCGGCCCGGGCTTCGAGGGGGTGAGGCACGGCATCACCTTTGAAGGACCGGATGGTTGGGTGTTCGTCAATCGGGGCGTTCTAGAGACACAACCCAAATCCTTGCTGGAATCCAAGATCGGTCCGAACGAGCTCCACCTGCCGGTAAGCGATCTGCAAGAAAAGAACTTCATCGAGTGCGTCAAATCTCGAGGCCGCACGATTTGCCCCGTCGAGGTTGCCGTGCGCTCCGATACCGTCTGCCAGTTGGCCTGGATTACGTTCAAGTTGCAGCAGCGCAAGCTGAAATGGGATCCGGAAAAGGAAATATTCCCAAACGATCCCGACGCCAATCGACTTATGAAACGCACCTTGCGCAGCCCGTGGCGGTATGAGGCGTAATTCCGTACCAGGGTAAGCGTGCGCTCGACGCTGTGTTGTCTTCGACGAGATGGCTGACGTGTCCCGGAAACAGATCATGTGAAAAGGAAACCAGATGGCTACCCTACGGAAAGGATCAGCAATCGAGGTTCGTAGCGCCTTGGTCATGGTAAGCATGGCTCTGTGCATCATGTTCTCGCTTTACGCGCCCTCCGCCGAAGCAGCAAAGAAATCCGCAGGCATCCGCGCACTCATACTCAGTGGGCTTAACAACCATGAGTGGCGTCTTACGACCCCCGTGCTGGAGAGGATGTTCAAGGAGGGTGACCGCTTCAGTGTGGTGGACGTTAGCGAGCAACCGAGTATGGCAATCGCCGAAACCATTAACCCGGACGCCGCATTGAAGGCTCTTGCCGGTTACACGTCTGGCCAGGACCCAAAGATCCCCTACGACATCGAACAACTTGTCATCGCTGCCCAATCCCGCACCGATCCCGGCGCGGCGGCTACTCGAAACGAGCTGTCAGCAAAAATAGCGGGCACGCTCGCCTCGCACGCCACCCCTGCGGCTAAGGAGTTTCTCTGCCGACAGATTTCGACCCTTGCCACCGAGAAGCAAGTGCCAGTCCTGGCCTCGTTGCTGCTCGCCCAGCCAGGTAGTCCGGAGGCCGAGGTGGCGGACGCAGCTCGGGGCGCGCTCGAGGTGATGCCCGGAGCGGCGGCGGATGCGGCGTTGTTGGAGGCGCTGGGGAAGACTAGCGGATCCGTCAAGCTCGGCATTGTCGAGTCCTTGGGGGAGCGTCGCGCCAGTCAAGCCGTGGGGGTATTGATTCCCTTGTTGAACGATTCCGATGCCGTCATGGCCAGCGCGGCCGCGGCAGCACTAGGAAAAATTGGGAGCGCCCCAGCAGAGGAGAAGTTAAGCGAGGTGCTCGCCACGGTCCAGGGCGCTCTGCGAGTGCGTATTGCAGACGTGTACCTGAAGTGCGCCGACAGGCATTTAGGAGCCGGCGAACTGGTTCCGGCCACAGCGATCTACGCGCGGCTGTACGTCCCCAGCGAAGCGCTGCCCGTCCGGGAAGCGGCGTTGCGCGGGTTGGTTCTCTCAAACCCCCAAAAGGGCATCCCTCTTGCCGGCGAAGCGTTGGGTAGCTCCGAGGTCGGGATGCAGCGCACGGCCTTGCAACTCATACGGGGGTTACCAGGCAACGCAGGCACCACGGTAATCACTGAACAACTCTCCAAAGCTCCTCCATTCCTCCAGGTTTTCCTGCTCGAGGCCTTGGCCGAGCGCGCTGATCCGTCTGCACTCCCGGCCGTGGAGAAAGCGGTCCAAGGCGAGGATGAATCCGTGCGTGTGGCGGCAGTGAAAGCCTTGGGAGCGCTGGGTAACGAGTCGCAAGTGAAGTTTCTGGCCGAGCAGGCAGCGGGTGGGTCCGACCCCGTCCGCGAAGCGGCGCGCCACAGCCTTGACACGCTTCGCGGCGCGGCCGTGGATGAGACGATGGGCAAGCTGATAACCGGCGCCGATTCCAATCTCAAAGCCGAACTCACACGCAGCCTCAATGTGCGCAAACCAAGCGGAGAAAGACCCGCCATGGGCGGGGGTGAAGCGGGTCTTAGCGCGCAGCAACTGATCCAGTATCCGGATTACAAGTGGCAACAGACCGACGGCTCCATCGCTTTGCTCAACCACCACCGTACCGTCTGGCAGTTCAACTACGGCAAAGACACCCGCAAGCCCTACTTCCACCCAGTGGCCCTGATCGATGGACCTGTTCTGACCTGTCTCAGCCCACGCGACCACCCCTGGCACCGGGCGCTGTGGTTTTCGTGGAAGATGCTCAACGGCATCAACTATTGGGAGGAAGACCCCAAGACGGGGCTGCCCGACGGCCGCACTGAAGTGCTGGAGGCGAAAGTCATCCCTGACAAGAATTACTCGGCCACCATTTTGTTGACTTTGACCTATCATACGCCCGGTGGGCCACCGCTGCTCACGGAGAAGCGGAAGATCACCGTGAGCACGCCAGACAGGGACGGCAGCTATCGGATCGATTGGGAGGGCGCGTTTACTGCTGGTAAACAGGATGTGCTGCTCCAGGGAGGAACGGCGGGCGGCGGATACGCAGGGATGTCGGTCCGCATTTCGCAGGCCACCAAAGACTGGCGATTGATCGACAGCGAAGGCCGTGTGGACCTGCCCGGCGGACCGGTAGCGAAAAATACTCATGGTCAAAAGGCTCGCTGGATGGATTTCTCCGTGGTTGACACCGCCACGAGTGAAATTGGCGGCATCGCCATACTCCAGCACCCTTCGACTTTCCGCTATCCCACGCATTGGCACAACGTTATGGATGACAAGTTCCCCTTCGGCTATTTCAGCCCCGCGCCCCTGTGGGCCGAACCCTTCACCCTGCAGGCGGGCAAGAGTCTGAGCGTTCGCTATCGCATCCTCGTTCATCCCGGGCGGGGAACCAAAGACCGGTTGGACGCCGAATGGAACGCCTTTAGTGAACCCAAGGAATAGAGGGAGCAACCTACCGAAGCTTCAAACGCATGACAACAAAAAAGGTTGAAACGGGCAACAGAAAAGAACTTCGAATTGGTGTACTGGGGCATGGGTTCATGGGGAAATGCCACTCCCATGCCTTCCGGGTGATTCCGTACATGTATCCCGAGCTAAACATCCTCCCGCGTTTGCTGCTTTTGTGTGGCAGGAATGAGGAGAAAGTACAACGTGCGGCAGCGCGTTATGGTTTTGAGGAGTATTGCACGGATTGGCGCGATGTGGTCGGGGATGGGCGTGTCGATATTTTCGACAACTGCGGCCCTGATCCCCTTCACCCCGAACCTTGCATAGCGGCTCTTGAGAATGGCAAACACGTCATCTGCGAGAAACCGCTTGCGGTGTCTGTTGACGACGCGCGGAAAATGCGCGACGCGGCAAAGAAGGCCTCAGGCAAGGCGATGTGCGTTTTCAATTACCGCTTTTTCCCCGCCGTCCGGATGGCGAGAGACCTCATTGCCGCTGGAAGATTGGGCAAGCTTTACCACATGCGGGTGAACTATATGCAAATGGCAGGTCATGATCCTTCGCTTCCGCCCGATCAAGTCTGGTACTCCTCCTGGCCGTACTCAGGTGTTCTTCAGGGGATTGGCAGTCATGCGATCGATCAGTGCCGGTTTCTATTTGGAGAAGTGAAGAGCGTTATGGCACGGGTTGCTGGGTTTAATGCCGCGAGAGCAGTCCTGAGCCTGGGGTGTAAGGATGTTGTTGTCGACGAGGCCACAGCAGCCATCCTGGAATTTGAAAATGGCGCCATGGGGGTCATGGTCGCAACCGCGCTGGCTGCCGGAAGAAAAAACGTCCTCTCCTGGGAGATCAATGGTTCGCAAGGCTCGCTACGTTGGAATCTCGAATACCCCAACAGCCTGCATGCCTGCATCGAAGGCGTGGGCGAACGTTCACTTTCGGGTTTCACGGAGATTTCCGTGACCGATGGCGAACATCCCTATGTTAGCGCCTGGTGGCCGTCAGGTCATACACTGGGTTGGGAGCACGCCCATATTATCGAAAAGGCCCATTTTCTTGGCGCCCTGGCGAGCGGCACGGAACTGAGCCCCTGCCTTGCTACATTCGAAGATGGTTATCGGGTCTCTGTGATTATTGCCGCCATGAGAGAATCGAGCCGCTCCGGCAAACGAGTTGTGACTCAGTACTAATACGAAGTGTGTTCAGTTGGGCCGTCTGATCCCAGCTCGCGGCGCGCGAGGAAGTTGGGCGAGATTTCCATTTTTCCAATGCATTTCATTTTTCTTGCAGTGTTCTGCCTCAGCGGCAGATTATCCCTATGTTTTTCAATTGGATAGAACTATCCCGGTGTATATGTGGATAAGCGTATATATGTATCAATTTGACACACTGGACGGCTCGCGGTCTTCTGGATAGGCCATTAACATGCCTTTGACATACCCAACTCAGAAATTTGAAATAAGGGACTTAATATACGATTTGGTATATGGTGACGGAAATAGTCTGCTAAAACGAGGCACGTGGTCAATTAGCGTCAGCCATTTTACGCGTAAGCTACTAACCTGTTGAAATTAAGTCTACTTAATTATGAACCCGCGTGAATCTTATGGAATCGAAATTGCATAATAAGTATAGCGGTTATGTGTGACCGGAGGGTGCCGGGTGAGGTTTGAACTCACGACACTCGATTACGGATCGAGCGCTTTGCCGCCTAAGCTACCGGCACCACAGGGGGCGGGGTTGCAATACACTCCGCCCCTGAAATCTTCCAAGGAACACTAACGCCCTATACTTACATTCACTTTCTTGTTGACAATGGGAAAGACAGCGGGCTACTATGGGGTTGTTGAGGCTCCAGAGTTTCCCCTTTCCCAAAGGGGAGTTATGCAGCAGGGAACCGGACTAGGGTTTCCTGCTGCCCCAGATGATGGTTTCATACTATCCAAGCCTCGTCAAGGCTAAAAACACAATAGGTTGCGTTTGTTGGGGAAAAAACGTGGATACCATGTGGAGAGAATGAATGGCGAAACCTGTTTAATCGAAGGCTAGCTTTCCCGGTTTTGGCGGGTTCGGCCTAATCGGTCTTGCTCTCTTGAAGGTAACGTTCGCATCGGTTTTGGGACAGTCAATCTGCTTTCCTTCGAGCAACTCCTCAACCGTCAATATTTGAATCCTCGGATGCCTCGTGTTGCCGAATGGAGAGATATAAAAGCCACCGCTGACCGCTTCACGGCGCATCGGCCTGCTGGGTTTTTCAAGGGTAATCAGAAGTCCTATGGCCGCTTTTTCGCGTTCGACTACACCACGCAACTCACGTATATGATTCGCTGGAATCGAGCCGGATTTTACTGATATGACGATTTGCTTGGTCATTCCAGGTTTGTCGTCATGGAACAATAGCTTTCCGTCAATTCCCTCGTCCGCGCCACGTTTGGGGTCTGAAGGTCTAGCGCCGACCAATCCTAAAGCCCAACACTGGAATTGGAATCTATTCTCTTCTGCCAGCGCCTGGGCATCTGGAAGCGATACAGGCTCTCCAATGACTTCATATTCTGTCTTTCCCCCGAAGGCGCTTCTAAGTCGATGCTTTATCAGAGCTATTGCTAGGTGCGTGATGTCTATCCCAATCCACGCCCGATGCAGCATTTGCGCAGCGGAAATGGTCGTTCCACATCCGCAGAACGGGTCAAGAATTGCGTCGCCTTCGCTGCTGCTGGCTTGGATGATTCGCTCCAAAAGCGCTTCTGGTTTTTGCGTGGGATATCCTAGACGTTCCTGAGCCTGAGAATTGATGGGGGGAATGTCTGCCCAAAGACTAGGCATCGGTTGACCCGGCGTGTCATCTAGATACCTCTTATATCTCGGCATTCCAGACTTCGTAAACACGACACGGCCCTCTTTCATCCACAGGTTTATTGTCTCTTGATCCATCCAGTGGCGATGTGAAGGCGGTTCTATTAACCTGTCGCCAAACTTTCGCGGCGGCCCAGACCCTTTGCCATGGGCTGAAACAAGCTGGAATCTGCGACCATTTCCGTCAAGATTGGAATAGTGACTCTTCACGTATGATTCATCCTGGGGTAGTCGCTGGGCATTCCACCTCGGTTTCTCCCCTTTTGCGTAATAAAGAATCGTGTCATGTATGTCATGGAAATGTGTTGCGCCGCCATGACTCGCCGATCTCTTCCAGATAATTTCGTTCTGAAATTGCTGCGGGCCGAAGATCGCATCCATTAAGACTTTTAGGTAGTGGCTCGCAGTCGGGTCGCAATGTAGATAGATACTGCCTGTCTCCTTCAAGACTCTCCGCAATTCCAACAAGCGCGGAGCCATCATGGATAGATAGGCCATCATGTCATTTCCGCGCAGAAGAGCAAAAAAGGACTGCATCGCTTGCGAGACTTTTCCTCCTCCCTCTACCACATCCTGATAGGCGGATGCGGACACCTGATTCCATTCCCACGTGTCTTCAAAAGCTAATATCTGTGCCGCCGCACGCGATCCGTCCTGTTCACGGAATAAGACGTTATAATCCTGGTTGCTCTTGAACGGTGGGTCTAAATAGACGAGATCAACGGACTCATCGTCAATATAACGCCGCATGATGTCGAGGTTGTCGCCGTAATAAAGCGTGTTCATTGTGGGGTATAGGAATTTGTCCGCTACGTCAGCCCTTACGACTATTGGTCTTCTTTGGCTCTGGCTTCGCTTTCACGATGATCTTGAGCGCATCCTCAAACGGCGCGTCTATCTTGAAGGTTCCGTTGCGGTGGGCTAGGGATTCTTCTGCTTCTTGGAATTCCTTCATCACTTTGACAACATCTACCTTGTTATCCGATCTACCTTTCATGCCTTACTCCTTAGAGTTGAGAGGATTCTAGATTGATTTTCCCCCTGTATTTGCTTGCGTGGGGAGGATTTTTCTTTGCAACCGTGATGGTTTTCCAGCGAACGCCATCATATAGTCTCACCTGAGCCACTCTACCCTCGGCGGAAATTCTGGCAGTGAACGGCCTTTGCCTGCGATGCAATTCGCGAAGAATGTCGCGTCTCGCAGAAATGATCCTCGGCCCCCACTCTTTCGGTCCCTCATTGTTATTTGTCGTGACAAACACAGCGATCTTCGCTTCCGCGATTTCCTTTGCCCACGTGAATACTAAATCTTGATCGCCTGTTAGAAGGACGCGACCCTTAAAGCCGCAATCAGTTATTAATACTGGGTCCGCAATCTTAAATTCTGCATCTCCGAACTCATCGTAAAGAGTGACGATCTGAAATCCCGCAGGTCTCAACAGCCCCGCCAATTCAGTTCTTCCGAACGTCCGATCAAGCAAAAAGATTGGCGGTTCGTCAGGCTGTTGCTCTCCACTCGTAATCTTGGACCGTCTCTTTGACCTCAATATCTGCTAATCCATAGTCCCGTGCGATTTCTGGTACGGGTTCTCCAGATTTATTTCTTCCCCAAATCACGGATGCACTGATACCTCGATCCTTGACAATTGGTTTGCCAGAAGAGAAGAGTGGGTCGATTGCTAGACGCTTAGAATTAATTGGGAATACCCTAAGTGGCATTCCATAGCCATCGCGAGGGATAAGTGTCAGGTATTTTTCCAGAATCTCCCTCATTACCTTTTGACCGTACGCCGTCGCGTTGATCGTTTCTCCAAGATGCTGGATGAATAGCTCCTTGCCCGAAGTCTCAAAATTGTGCGTCAGAAGGGGATGTTTTCCGGGTATGGTTTCGTGAACATAATCAAGCGCCTTCCGCACGTTCTGGAAGGGAACCCCACGTTCCGTAGTGGAACGCAATATGTGGGCCTCAACTAAGTTGTAAAAGGACAACAGCTTGTTTTTCTTGTCAGCTAATTCAACGAGAGGTTTAAACGTCCGATGGACACCGGAGCTAGTTATGTAATCTTGGCCTTGCGTCCATGCGTGAAGCGTGGTGTAGGGGATACGTACATAAAATGCAGCTTCCGATATGCTATATCGAGGAAACTCTCTTATGTCCCCCTCGATTCGCAGTGGGCGCCTCTTGGGCATAGAATAAAATACGCTTTTCATCTCCGGCTCCGCGCAGTACAATGGGATTGCGCGGATAACTAGCCGCGACGAGTTTGGTGACCTAGCCCGCCTGCCAGCGGGCTTTCTTTCGGGACTTAAGCCTGCGATGAGTCCCGGTACATCAGTCTCTTTCCGACTACACCCTTTACTGCCAATTCCGCCCGTTCGCCATCAGAAGTATCTCTCGCATTGTAGCGAAAGTCAAACTCGTCTAGGTAGCGGCCAAGGTGCTGCTTGGAAACATGATGGAAGGTTCCCATGATTCCGCGCTTGAGAATGGAGAAGTAGCCTTCGACCGTATTGGTATGGACGATCTTCGCGCCTTCCCTTCGGCTGTATTCTCCAGCGGAGTGCTTCACAACATCATGGCTTGCAAAATGATCTCTCATTCCGCTGTACAGTCCAGAGTCATCGGTCATCAGGCTTGCACCTTGTTCGATGTACTCCTTCACTACGGGTCGAAGATTCTTACTGGAAACTTCTTCCATGTGGAAAGAGCGTGCCCTTCCATTGCGCTCTACCAGCGTAACCACGGGAGCCTTCTTTTGACGGGCAGCGTAATGACCGTGTCCCTTGAGTTTGCCGCCAACGAAAGTTTCATCCGCTTCGATAATGCCTTTTAGCTTTGTTGTGGTCCCGCCCGAATTCATTGCGTACCGAATCCGATGCGCCATAAACCACGCGGCCCTGTATCCCAAGCCAAGCATCCGATGTAACTGATGTGCGCTCATCCCTTTCTTGCTGGCAGACATAAGATGAATCGCCATCATCCACTTGTGAAGCGGAATGTGGCTATCCTCGAAGATCGTACGCACAGTGACGCGGAAAGTCTTGCGGCACGAAGAACACTTCCACAGACCAGGACGCATCTTGTTCTTCGTGTCAGGCTTAGAGTGCATTTCAAAAGCATCGCCAACTAGCCCACACTTTGGGCACACGGGACCATCGGGCCAGAGCTTGCTTTCGAGGAATTTGATTGCAGCTTCTTCCGTGCTGAAATTCTTTGCCAGTTCGGTTAGGTTCATGGCGCATCTCCTGAATACACCTAAATCGTATCACAGGGAATTGGGTCTGTCAAGGGAATAATTGCGATTAACATAGCCTATCGTCGGCCCCCGCCGCGTATCCGAGGTGTATGAATTTCATCGTCGGGCGGATGATCATTTCAGACGCGCGCACCTCGTGGCCAGTACGCACTATTGCACCGCGACGCGGCAAAAACCCGAGCCGTTGGAGAAATGTAGCGCAAGGCTCGCTCTCCAGTCCGTCAGCCGACGGACGGCATTTCCACCGCGCCGTGGTTTTGACGGCGCGGCCAAGCCAGTGTAGCGCCGACCCCGCCTTGCGGGGTCAGCGCTACTGCTGCGCGGTAAGAACCCGCGCCGCTGGAAGAACCGTCCGCCATCAAGGTCGGCGGACCTACGACCGCGGGCCCTGCGCTACAAGCGGGCTGCATAATCTGGGTGGGGTTGGCGCCGTCCGAGGGCCAGAGCAATAGGTGGGAGTCCGTCAGTTGACGGATGAGAACGTATGCGACGATGCGGAAGCCCGGCTCGCCTCGCAGGTCGGCGAGCGTCGTGGCGAATTTGAAAGAAAAGCCGCAGAGTCTCTGAAAAACGAGACTCTGCGCTACCCGCTCACAAAGAACGACCCGTCGTGAGTCTACACCCGGCGGCCTCGTCAAACGCGGCGAGGAGTGGCAGTGGTCGAGTGTGCACGATTACACGGGAGGCCCGGGCGCAACCTTTAGGCCGAATCGCACTCTGGCCATCGATCGTGTGCTGCTGCTGGCCGGCGAACGGGGGCGAATTTGAAGGAAAAGCCGCAGAGTCCCTGAAAAACGAGACTCTGCCCTACCTGCTCCCAAGGAATGGAATGGGTCAGGGTGGGGAGCACGGGCTTTTCGGCAATTTCCCGACTTCGGCGAGGGTTAGCACGCGGTGGTAGCTTCTTAGCCACCGTTCCTTTACATAATTGACTTCCCCTGCAGCCGTTTTCACGACGAAGTCACCAGTTGCGGCCCCCACCATGTTGCGCCTGATGCGCTCGGCTTCGAAACCCCAGACTTCCATTCCCTCCATGACCTTCTTCCTATCACGGTCTGTTGCAAGCTTCCCGATTATCCAGGTGTGACAATTGCTCAACCCTTTGTAATCCACATCCCCCGGATTCTGGGTGGCGAAAACACAGCAGACGCCCACACCGCGCCCTTGTCGGACCAGGTAGTTGAGCCCCCACTTGGCCGCCGATTCGTACGGAAAGCTGGGGAAGAATGCTTGCCTGCCACCTCCACCTCCGATCTCATCGATGAAAAACACGAGTCGAGGCCTTTCGGTACCAGACTGGTTTCGCATCCACTTATTAACCTCGTAGGCGAGTTGCGCAACCACGAAGGTCCGGTCTTCGAAGTGATCAAGTTCCGTGAGGTTTATCACGTTGATCGGCGTCTTCCCTGGGGACGCCCCGAGGAAGACATCCATGGAAAGTGGCGGTCCTTCAAACCACATCTTTTCAGGCCCCGCGAGCATAGTATTGATTTTGTTCAAAAGGCGTTTGCGTCTGTTCTCCGCATCGATATATTGCGGAACCGGGAGGCCGCCTATCTCTTCAAAAGGAGGTTCATCCACTAACCGCAGGAGTTCGCGAAGACCTGCTTCTCCGTGCAGGTTGATACCGTGAAGCCAAGCATGGTGAACAAGTTCGTACACATAGTTTCGCTCGTTTTCAATTTTCGGCCTCTTTACCCCTGGGTAGAGGCGGTCCATGAATGCGTTCGTCAGCGAAGCGACTAGATTGTTAAATGTTTCCTTTTCTTGGCGGTACAGGTCGACCGGGTACGGAGGTGCGCCGAGCGGAGAAGCGAAGCCTATCGGCAGACCCTTGTTGGATCGGGGCGTGAATACCCGAATGTCGACCACTCGGCGAAAAGACTCTACATCCTCGAGGGCGAGTCCGCTGCTCCCCAGATTCTTTATGTGCCTCTCAAATGTCTGCTTTAGCGCAGCTGTCCTGTCCTGGGATGATCGAACCTCTATCCACTTTTCAAGTTCCTCGACGCTTGTCAGATTTAAGGCCATAGAGGAAAGGTCCCCCTTAAGATCTAGAACGATCGAGGGTATCCCCAAAAGGGCAGCTTCTTCAATCAAGGCCTTCCCGACGACGGTCTTACCCGAACCGGTTACACCGCAAATGAAAACATGGGTCAGTAAATCACTTTCTGGGAGGAACCATTTCCTATCTGCTTCGTACTTACGGCCACCCACCATGTTGTACTTCTTCCCGAGGTACAGGCCCGCGCTGCCTTCGCCAGTAGGTTTGCCCTCGAGATGGATTTCGAGTTTCCGGTTCTCACGGTCGAGGACGGAGAGCGAAATTTCGCATTCGCGCCCCGGATTGTGGTCCCGAAACCACTCTCCCAAGCCCTCTACCAATAGCTTCTTCGGATAGAAATCAAGGATGAACTCTTTCTTTGTGTCGCTGTCGTAGACTGACAACGGTTCCTTTTCAAGTCGTGAGCTTAAGATATCCGCTAGCTCTTGAGGAACCTGCAAGTAATGCTTCTTGAACTTACTGACGGGAATCAAAAACGTTCTTATCCCGGCGTCTGTAATCTCACCTGTTTGGGGGTCGATTGGGTCGTCCCTTGTGTCAGTCATGGGTTACCTCTGAACATGAAATCAGCAACTCCCTTAGCCTGTTGCACTCCGCACGTAGGCTAATCTCGTCCATATGCTTGAGCTCTTCCTCTAGGCTCGACAAAACGCCACGTTCCGCTTTCGACTTTGAAATGACTGTGTCTTGTTCCGCATTCAGCTGGCTGATAGACGCGAGAACGCTTGCATGTTCATTCAGGGCTTCGGTCAATCCTTGCTTTGCACGCTCAATTTTCTCGAGCCCCACTAGGGCCGACGCGGCCTCTCGGTCCAGTCTCTCTCGTACCTTCGAGAGCGTCCTCAGGACACCACGATGCCACGCGGAGCATCCAATAGCAGCTGCCCCTGAAACGACCAACGGTAGCATTTTGAAGACGCCTCGGGGAAGGAACAGTAAGCTGGGAACTGACGCTGCACAGGATAGAAGCAAAACCCACCGCCACAAAACTAACCTTCTACGACGGTTTTCCAGCGTCGTCGTGTCGGACTCCAATGAGCGGATATCCTGCGAGCGAGAGCGCCTTTCAGAATCTGCCTTCGCGATTTCATCACGTAGTTTGGCAACTTTGTCACTGAGCCGTGCCGCTTTGCTAGACTCGGTTATTGACAGCTCTTCCAACTTGCGCAGGCGGTCATGCCACGCCTCGATTTGCCGGCTGACCACTGCAACCTGTCTTCGAAGGTCGGCGCACCTGGCCAGTTGTTCCTCGCAGTCTTCTAACCTGGTGCGCCACTTGGGAATCCAGCTCGGTAGAATCCAGCGCCCGTCAGCGAGTTGTGTAAAATCAGGGTCGGCGGCATCGATGACCGTCAGGAGTTGGATCGTCTCCTGCCTAACGACAAACGCCTCAGAGAGTCGACGGATTATCTCCCTGGAGGTGAGCGGCGCACCCTCTTCGTCGAGAACTCGCCGAACCCACTTCTCCTCTCCAATAGTTATCGCGAGCGATTGAATGTTCACCGGGTAGGCCGATGGTCGACCTTGCCAACGTGAAAGCCCCCAAAGGCCCCTTGTGGGCTCGCGGCGGCAGAAAAGGTGCCCATTCGCCGAGAGGATCGCAATGACAGACTGTGGATTTACGTCGAGCCCTGATTCGTTAAGCCGCTTATGTATTTCACGGTAATGTAACCACTCACCAGCGCCCTGCATGACCTCGTAGATCCTGTGGCGGAGGAACAGCTTGTGATGCTCGTGGATGGCCCCGCCGTCTGGTTCAGGTGTTGGGTAGACCTCGAACTCACTGAACAGAATAAGAGGCCCGCCTCTGGTTTGCGGGCATCTCAAATGAACTCTGTGTTTGGGCGAAAGCCTGTTCTCTTCTAACCATGAACGGATGTCTTCTCCATAGATTAATCGCAGATCTTGGTCGTAGAGTGCCCTCAGTAGATACCCACCATAAACTTGGATATTCAAGACACTCGTCATTCCATAGAAATCCACAATCTTTTGAAACTCCCCTGACACTCGGACTCGGCCGTTCGAAATCATGTCTTCGTCAAGCGTGCAAACAACCTGCTTGGGTGGAGGAGTCAACATCCATGCCATCCCCGATAGTGCGCGGGACATACTGAATCGCCGTTCAGAATCGTGGCTCAAATGGTAGCTGACGCTGAACGCTGACGAATCCCGTTGTACTACGCTTCCTTCGGTGCGAAAGAGGAGGTTTGCCAACTCTGCTGGCGAGGCGCTTTCCGATTCTCGCAACCTCACAACAACCTTTCGTATCATGCCCTCGCTGATCCCACGGAGAAACTTGCTTAGCATCCAATCGTGCCCATCAAAAGTGCAAAATCTGTCGTCTGCCTCTAGCGCTTCCTTTACTGCGGAGAGAATGATGCTCTGGGACTTCATCACGATCTGTCCCGGTGTTAGCACCTGGTCGTGATGAGATTCAACATCTTGGGCTTCATTGGAGACGAATCGAGTCGGGAAATTTGGACAGTTGCTTGCATACGGTTTCAATCCCCCTGTGTGTCTAAAGCGCACGACAATCTTATCGAACGGGAGATCGGCCCCGCCAATGCGGGTCTGGTGTCCACCCTCGATGTATACCACTAGCGCGCGACGTAATCCCGTGGGACCTAGGAACGCCAGTGTTTCCCCCACCTGGTACGTTCGCTCTGGCGAGTAAATGGAGTGCCGTTCAAGCCCGGCGTTCTTTTCAAGAAGGAATCCGACTGCGTGCTCAGCTACCTCTTGCAGAGGGGACACCCTTTCGCTGCCCATCCATTCAGCGATGTCGTCAAGGATCGCCCGGGACCCGAAGGACTGTTGCTCCCAGTACGCCCCCGCCGAATAGTCCATCCTCGCTCCCCCAGAGCCGAGAGGTACCCATGAGCTATTTGGCCCTGAATGCTAACACATTTCTCCTTGTGTTTAAAGGCTCGACATCGAGTTATGTTAAATGTTATTGGTGAGGCGGCGTCAAGCCATTTATAAATGTAACCCGTCAAGCCGTCCGCAATGTAGCCCGGTGGAGCAGTTTCGAGGAGGGGGTTAGCCCGCATTTCTTACCACAGGTCTGGAAGGGCGGGGCTTCAGCCCCGCCGTTACAAGGCCTTCGTGATTATTCCTGTGTCCCGTGCCCCGCGCAGCTTGCGGCCGCAAGGTGCGCGGGGCACGGGACCAACACAGGGCGGGAGCCGCGATTTCGGCGGGGCTGAAGCCCCGCCCTTCCGGCAGCCCCCTTAGAGCGTCCAAACGTGGTTAGAAATCCGGGTTACCATGGGACGGCAAAGCAGATGGGAAGTACTTCCGAGCCGTTTACGTCCGTTATCGACGGGCCGACCAGCGGGGGAAGCACTGAATAGGGAATAGGGAATAGGGAATGAAAAGCCCAAAGCTTCGTCGGAGGGCCGCCAGACGGTCGGGCGCGGCCCCGGTCGCCCCGCCATTCGCCGCGGTGAGTGCGCCAATCCGGGAGCGTCCGTCTAACCCCGATGGTGTGAAAAAATCGACTGCGCTAACCACGGAGACACAGAGGCACAGAGAAAAGCCCCTTTCTCTTCAGTCCTCTGTGTCTCTGTGGTGAGAAGTTTGTTCCCTAATTCTTTCACACCTTCATGTAGCACTTGGACCCCCGCTTTCACGGCGGTGACGTGCCATGTCGCCTAGCGGGCTTCTTGCACTGGGGCTAGGGCCGTTATTGGGTCCGTGCGTCCTCGTCAGAAAGCTCGGCGCCCACGCCCGGACCGGGAGCCGCTGGCGGGGTCGGAATAGTAGCTTCCGTGGGCGCTTCCTCTTCCGGCCGAGGCGGCTCCACCTCACTCAATAGCTTGAAGTTCCGATAGAAGTCCAGGCCCGTGCCAGCCGGGATCAAACGGCCCATGATGACGTTTTCCTTCAATCCCCGCAGGTGGTCCACTGCGCCGCGGATGGAAGCCTCCGTCAGCACCCGGGTGGTTTCCTGGAAGGAAGCAGCGGAGATGAACGAGTCGGTAGCCAGGGAAGCTTTGGTGATACCGAGGAGCAAGGGCCTGCCGGCAGCGGGCTTGCCGTCCTCAGCCTTTGCCCGCTCGTTTTCTTCCCGGAACCTGAACTTATCCACCTGCTCGTCGAGGAGGAATTCGGTATCTCCAACTTCCTCGACTTTCACCCAGCGCATCATCTGGCGAACGATGACC
>Ga0208038_1000732_pt1 | contig 22606 bp, 20 predicted proteins | sample June2015DPH_16_1_FD_184714 | JGI IMG/M metagenome (GOLD analysis project Ga0208038, IMG submission 184714) | Peatland microbial communities from SPRUCE experiment site at the Marcell Experimental Forest, Minnesota, USA - June2015DPH_16_100... | ecosystem: Environmental > Terrestrial > Soil >...
CGCTGTTGGCGATCAACTCCGGAACACCGACGTTGCTGAGGATGCTCACCCCCCCGCGGCCCACGCCCGTGCGGCCGGCCAGCGTCACCACCGGCACGCCCATCCACATCGCGTCGCACGTCGTCGTCCCGCCGCCGTAGGGAAACGGGTCCAGGGCGACGTCGATCTCGCGGTAGCGCTGCAGATACTGATCAAAAGGAACGCGTCCAACAAAGTCCAGCCGATGCGGCGCGACGCCCGCGTCGGCCAGGTATTGCCGCGCCGCGTCGCGGTGGCGCCCGCTGCACGCATGAACGACCAATCGCGAATGGGGGACCGCCTGCAACAGTCGCCGCCAGACGCTCCACGCTTCGGCCGAGATCTTGCAGTAATCGCTGCTGAAGCAACCGAAGACCACGCAGCCCGTTTTCAACGCGGGCGGTTCACGAACCTCGATGGCCGTGATGGAAGGCTGATAACACCAGTACGTGCGCGGCAAACGGATCGACCGCTCGGCGTAGACGCTCTGGTCGCTGCCGGGCGGATCCAGGTACGGATCGGTCAGGCGGTAATCCATCGTGTCCAGACCGCTGGTGCTGCAGTAGGCCAGATACGTGGTTTGAACCGGCGCGGGCTTGCGGGCGAAGCTCAGCAGCCGATTGCCGCCGGTATGCAGGGAAAGATCCAACAGAATGTCGATGCGATCTTGGCGCACCAGATCGGCCAGCTCCGCGTCGCCCAAGCCGTGGATGTCCCGCCAAACGTGCGCACAGTCACGCAGCTTCCCGGTCATTTCATCGGCGTGTGCGACGTCGGCATAGCAGAACGTTTCCACTTGCGTCGGATCGTGCTGCCTCAGCAGGGGCAACAGGAACCGGCCGACGGGATAGAATCCGAAATGCGGCGAGACGTAGCCGATGCGCAATCGCCGCTGCGGTGAGGGGTCGTTGTCGTGGGGGCGAATCTGGCCGCGCAGCGGCCGCGCGTGCCGATCGCTCCACTGCCGGTGCTCGCCCAGCAGCGATTGCGCATCGGAATCGGGATGAAAGTGCAGGGCGTAGAGCAGCCCGCTGTGCGCCATCACGAAATTCCCCTCGTCCTGCACCAGCCGGCGCAAGATTCCGATGGCCTGGTCCAATTGCCCGATGTCCAGCAATGTCGCCGCGAGGTTGAGCCGCGCTGTGCCGTAGCTCGGCCGAATGGCCAGGGCCTGCCGGTAGGCCGCCATGGCATCATCCATGCGCTCGCTGTCCTTGTACGCGTTGCCCAGGTTGAACAACGCCTCGGGGAAATTCGGCTCAAGGGCCAGCGTCTGCTGGAACGACGCCATGGCCTCCTGCACCCGTCCCTGATGCGCCAGGGCCACCCCCAGATTGTGCCACGCCTGGGCGTGCCGCGGCTCCAACGCCAACACCTGGCGGTACAAACGCTCGGCCTCCTGCGGCCGCCCGGCCTGCGCGTGCTGCAGGGCTGACTCGAGCAACTGCTGAATCATCGCTCTCTCCGGCACCACTGCCGCCACATCTGCCGGTACGCCGCCTCCACGTCGCGGGCAAAACCCGCCGCATCCATCAACGCCGATTGCTGCATGCGCCCCCGCAGCGTCGCACGCAACTGCATCAACCGCGGCAAATCCTCGGCCAGATTCCGGGCCATCTCGACGTACTGCTGCTCTTCGGCGGCGATCAGCTCGCTCAGCCCGATGGTGTGCAGCAGGCTCGCCCCGGCGCGGCTCACGGAGGTCTGGCCGGTCAATGTTACCACCGGCACGCCCATCCACATCGAATCGCAACTGGTCGTGTGGCCCGGATACGGAAACGGGTCCAGCCCGATGTCCTGATACTGGTACAGCGAGACGTACTGCTCCCAAGACAAATGGCCGACCAAATCCAGCCGCCGCGGATCGACGCCGTACCGCCCCAGCGCGCGGCAGACGTGATCGGCCGCCTGGCCTTGCGGGCAACGCAAGATCAGACGCGAATCCTTCACCACAGAGAGCAGCTTGCCCCAGGTTTCCAGCACGGGCGGCGTCACCTTGGCAAAGTTGTTCAAGCTGCCGAAGGTGACGTATCCGTTTTGCAAAGCGGGCAGGGGTCCCACGGCCTGCTCGCCTCCGTTGAACCGCCAGCACAGATACGTCCGCGGCAGGCGGATGGTCTTTTCGCTGTGGAATTGCTCCGTGCCCGGCGGATCGATGTACGAATCGCCCAGACGATAATCGACGGTGCTCAGGCCCGTGGTGCCCGGATAGCCCAGATACGTCACCTGCACCGGCGCCGGCTTGCGGGCGAACACCAGCATCCGGTTGTGGGCCATGTGCAGCGACAAATCCACCAGGATGTCGATCTGCTTTTGGCGGACCAACTCGGCAACCTCCTGGTCGCTTTGGCCGAAGATCTCCAGCCACTGGTCGGCGTGTTTCTGCATGCGCGCCGTGACCGCATCCGCCCTGGGCACGTTGGAAAAACAGATGATCTCGAACGGCCGGTGATCGTGCTGTTCCAGCAGCGGTTCGAAGCACAGACCCACCGGATGCGTGCGAAAATCGGCCGAGACGTAGCCGATGCGCAGCCGCCGATCGGGCGACCGGTCGTTCTCGTGCCGGCGGATCTGCACCGCCAGCGGCTTGGCGTGCCGATCGTTCCACGCGCGATGCTCGGCCAAGATGGCTGCGGCGTCGTAGCCGGGATGAAAATACAGCGTGTAGAGCCGGCTGCTGTGCAGCGCCGCGCTGTCCGGACAAAGCGCGATGGTGCGGTCATAGGCGGCCAGAGACCCATCCAGATCGCCGACATCCTTGAGCGTGCCGGCCAGATTGTTCTGGGCATCGGCATGGTCGGGCCGCGCCGCCAGAGCCTGGCCAAAGGCGGCGATGGCCTCGTCGTAGCGCTGCTGATCGCGCAGGTTGTTGCCCAGGTTGTACGCCGCCGTCGCATCCGCCGGCCGCAGCGCCAGCGCCCGACGCAAATGCTCCGTGGCCTCGGCCACCTTGCCGGCCTTGTGCAACGCGCTGCCCAGATTCAAGTGGGCTTCCGCGTAATCCGGACGCAGGGCAACCGCCTGGCGATACGCGGCGATCGCCTCTTCACATCGCCCGGCCTCGTACAACGCGTTGCCCAGGTTGAACGGCAATTCGGCATCGTGCGGCGACAAACGCGCCGCCCGTCCATAGGCCTCGGCCGATTGCTCCCAATCCCCCTTGAGCTGCATCGCCCGGCCGATGTTGAACCAGATCAGCGCCGACTCCGGCGCCGACTCCGGCGCCAACCCCAGCCCCCGGCGGTAGGCGGCGATCGCCCCGTCCAAATCCCCATTCATCAGCAACGCCGCCCCCAGATTGGAAAAAGCCGCCGCAGTGCCCGGAGCCAATTCCACCAATCGCTGCGCCAAAGCCAGGGCCTGCTCGCCCCGGCCGGCTTCCAGAAGCAGGGCCGACAAAAAACACATCGCCGCCACGTGACCCGGTTGCGCGGCCAAAACTTGGCGGCAGACCGCCTCGGCCTCCGCCAGGCGCCCGGCCTGATGGTGCTGCTGGGCTAGTTCCAACGTGGCATTGATGGGCATGACAGCTCAAGCGGATGAAGAAGAGGCCGGTGGTGATGGCCCAGAGGACTCATCCGGCGCCGAAGCGTAGCCGTACCCATAGCCATAGGAGCTGGCCGGCGGTTGTTGCATCATCAGCCACGCCTGCTGCATCGCCGCCAAGCTCTGGCGGTCCCGCCAGGCACGCAGCGCCCGGAGCAGATTCGCGATCGTCGCCAGGCACAGCGCCAAAACCGAGCCGTACAAGAGCACCAGGACGATCGCGCCCGACTGCGACAAGCCGCCCACCAGGGTCATCAAGCAAACCAGCGCGACCAGGCTGAGCAGCGCAATGGAGGTCATGGCCGCGCCGCGGCTGCCGCGGCGCACAAAAATCCCCAGCACGACAAGAGCGATCCCTAACACCACTGCCCCGCCGCCCAGGACCACCACGCCTAACACAACGACCTGGGCGAGGTCTTGCCCCGGCATGGAAACGCCGCGGCGCTGCATCTCCTCCACGATATCCGCCGCGCCGCGCATGCGGTACACCACGGCCAGGAGGCCGCTGAACAAGAGGAGCAGACAGCCCAGGATGATTTGCATGATGCAGGCCGCGACAGCGGGCCGGCGGCCGTCGTCAAACCCGCCGATAAAATCACCGGAACCGAAGGTCGGCGGTAGGTACGGCGAAGGGAAATAAGGGTATTGGCTCACAAACCTTCTCGCTGTGGAGGCCCATGGATGGTTGCCGCCGACGGCCGCCCCGTCAAGGCGGATTGGACGATTGCCGCGGCGGCCACGGCGGCGGTCTCGATGCGCAGGACCGTGCTCGTCAGCCGGGCGGCGGCGACCCCCGCCGCCGCCAGCAACGCCAGCTCGTCCTCCGCCCAGCCCCCTTCGGGCCCCACCAGGAGCATGACCGATGGGGGCATCGTTGCCGCCAATTGCAGCATCGGCACCGCATCTTCCCCCGTCGATAGACACCAGCGTACCTGCCCCTGCTCCAGCGGCCACTCCAGCAGGTCGGGCAACTCAACCACCGGCTCGATCTGCATGATCCCCACGCGGCGCGATTGCTTGGCCGATTGCTCCGCCACACGCCGCCAACGCGCCAGTTTTCCCTCTTGGGGCCGCACGACGCTGCGCCGGCTGGCCAGCGGGATAAACCGATCCACCCCCAGCTCGCTGAGTTTTTCGATCATCCAGTCGGCCCGGGTGGACTTGGGCACCGCGGATGCCACGCTCACGGCGCCTGGCCGGCTTGGCGGTGCTTCAATCCGCTCGATCTGCACGGCCACCCCACCCGGTCCCACCGCGATCAGACGCCCTCGGCCCACGCGGCCGGCGGCGTCAAACGCCTCGACTTCCCGGTCCTCGGTCAACCTCAGCACGTCGCGCACGTGCCGCGCTTCACCTCGGGGCAGTTCGATCCGTCCCACCGCAAGCCGGGCTAAATAAATCCGCCTCATCCGTCGGGCGATTATCAGACCGCTAGCCGGCAGCGGCAACAGCGCGTTGCAGCCGGCCGGCCGGAAGGTTATCATGCTCGTGGTCCTGTCCGAAGTAACGCATGGATGCGTGGCGGAAGCCTCCGGTTTCCGTCCTGGACAAGGAGTCCCAATGGCGCAGGCCGTCGCCGATCTTCACGATCCCCCCGAAGCTCCCGCAGCATCGCCGGACAACACCGATGAAGTGCTGTCCCAACTGGCCGGCGAGGAGATCGACCGCCTGTTGGCCGAGGCGGACAAATCGCCCCCAAGCCCGGCGCCTGCCCCACAAGCGCCGGCGCCGGATGTCGCCGCTGCGACCGATCCCAAGCCAACCTCCTTGGACGAGAGTCAGGTTTCAGCCCAGATCGACCAGTTGTTTTCCGAGTTGCAGAAGGAAGGCAAGCCGCCTCAGCCGCCAGCGGCGGATGCGCCGCCGACCGAGGAGCCAGCGGCCAAAGAAGCGGCGGCGGCGCCGCCGCAGATTCCGCCCACCGAAGGGGCCGAGCGCGCCGCCCTGCTCCAAGCGGCCGGATTCGATGCCAACGCTCCAGCGCCAACCGCCCCGGCCCCAGCCGACGCGCCCGCGCCCGCGCCGCAGCAGCAGGCCACACCGCCGCCCGCCGCCAGCCCCGCCGATCCCGCCGCCGCCGAACGCGCTGCCGTCTTAACCGCCGCCGGTTTCGAGACGGGCCAGAATGCGGATGCGCCCTCCGCCGATGGCCCCCTGCCGGTTTTCTTAAAACCGTTGGAATGGATGAACGCCCCGCTCCGGCACTGTTCCGACGGCGTACGCCAGGCGATGGGCCGCGCCGCCATCGTCACCCTGATCAACGCGATCCTGGTCCTCAGCTACGTCTTGATCTTCCGCCGACACTAATGCGGCTTCATCCATCCTGTAGCGACTGCTGATAATTCTGCGCGATCGGCATTCTGCGCCCAAAGCCGAACGCCCGGCTGGTGACTTTCAATCCCGGGGCCGCCTGGCGACGCTTGTACTCGCTGCGGTCGATCATCCGGATCACGCTGGACACCGTCTGCTGGTCGTACCCTTCGGCGACGATCTCGCCGGGCCCCTTCTCTTCCTCGACGTACCGTTGCAAAATCGCGTCCAGAATCTCGTACGGCGGAAGCGTGTCCTGGTCGGTCTGATTGGGCCGAAGCTCGGCGCTGGGGACTTTGTCGATGCTGCTCTGCGGGATCAGCTCCCGGCCGGCGTTTTGGTTGATCCAGCGGGCCAGTTCCCAGACCGTGGTCTTGGGCACGTCGCTAATGACGGCCAACCCGCCGCACATGTCCCCGTACAACGTGCAGTACCCGACGGCCAACTCGCTCTTGTTCCCCGTGCTCAGCAGCAGATGGCCGAACTTATTGCTCAAAGCCATCAGCAGCGCCCCGCGCACGCGGGCCTGCAGATTCTCCTCCGTGATATCCGGCTGCCGCCCGGCAAAGAGCTCCGCCAGCGTCCGCTCGTACGCTTCGTGCACGGCGTTGATCGGCAGGAGGCAAAACGCGATGCCCAGGTTTTGGGCCAATTTTTTCGCGTCGGCCACCGAATGCTCGGAGCTGAACCGGCCGGGCATCGCCACGCCCGTGACCTTGCCGCAGCCCAGTGCCGCGGCCGCCAGGGCGGCCGTCAGCGCCGAGTCGATCCCGCCGCTCAGCCCCACCACTACGCTAAAAAATCCGCACTTGCGCACGTAATCGCGCAGCCCCAGCACCAGGGCCTTGTAGATCGACGCGATTCCGCGGCTGGGCGCGTGCATCGGCCCGGCGGGTGTGCCCCCGGCGGCGCCCCCGCGGCCGATGGGCACATCCGCCACAAGCAAATCCTCCTCAAAATCGCGCCCCTGCGCCATCACGTTGCCCGCGCCGTCGATCACCACGCTGTTGCCGTCGAACACCAGCTCGTCATTGCCGCCAACCTGATTCACGTACACCAGCGGCTGGCCGAACTGCCGGGCCTGCGAGGAAAAAAGCTCCAGGCGGAATTCGTGCTTGCCCACCACGAACGGGCTGGCGCTGGCGTTGATCATGAGTTGAGCCCCGGCGTGATGCAGGTCCGCGATGGGGTTCTGGTGATACAACCGCCGCGGAATCATTTTCTCGTCGTTCCACAGGTCTTCGCAGATGGACAAGCCGCAGGTCACGTCGCCGATGCGGACCAGATTCTTGTGCGCTTGGGCCGGTCCGGGCTCAAAATACCGGCTCTCATCAAACACGTCGTAGGTGGGCAAAAGAGTCTTGAAATGCCTGCCCACGATGCCGCCGTCTCGCAGCAGCGCCACCGCGTTGTGCAAAGGCCGCCCCACCGGCTGGGCGTTGCGGTCCACGTATCCCACCACCGCGTCGATGCCATGCACTTGAGCGGCGATCCGCCCCAGGGCGGCCAGGTTGTCGTTGATGAACTGCGGCTTGAGCAGCAGGTCCTTGGCGGGGTAGCCGACCAACGACAACTCGGGAAAGACGACCAGCTTGGCCCCGGCGGCTTTGGCGCGGGCCAGAAAGTCCAGGACCTTGGCGCAATTGCCGGCGATGTCGCCCACCGTCGGATTCATTTGCGCCAAGGCAATCCGCATGGACAGAATTTTACGTGAAGCCGGCCGCCCCGCCACCGCGGGGCGCCAGATTGGTGTGTGCTGGATGGGGATTAAAAAGGGCCGGCCCCTAGGCTGGAAAGGTTAAGAACCCGGGGGCCGGTTGAGGTTGTGGTGATCGCCGCTACCGCCGGATCAGGCCGCCAGGGGCTGCGTGGACAGGTAAAGCCCCAGCATGCCGCGATCCATCTCGTCCATGTCGACCAGTCGGCCGGCGACGTCGTACTGGTCGGAGCCGATCGGCACCACCCGGTTCACGGTCATCCAGCCGATCCATTCGTTCTTGGGCGCAATGCCGCTGGTCCCCGTGCTGATGAATGGAGAAATCCCAGCATAGGCGGGCAGTTCCAGGCGAACACGAATTTGATTCTCAGGCTTGACGCCGGCTTCGCAGGTGCGGATACGCACGCCGCCGGCGGACAGATCGACGATTTTTCCGAAGGTTTTTGCGGCCCGGCGGCCGCCATCCCACCGATCCACCGCGATCTCCTGCGGCTCCATATCATGCCGGCGATATTGCCGCCGGTCGGTGTTCGTGGATTTCTTGAAGGTGGTTTTCGAGGTGGATGCCAACCGGATCATAGAATCGCTCCTGCTAATTTCGCATAAATCAAATCGGCAGAACGGGGTGGCAGCTTTGTTAAATTGGGTATTCTGAAGAAAAAAGGTAAATAAAAAACCGCACAGATGCTGTACCCCGATTCAACATTTTAAAATTCGTCTTGACGATAGTCGTTAAAACTTATATATCGGGCCGTATGCACAGCAAGCTCGCTGCCGAAATCCGAAAAATCGGACCATTTGAATCCCTCGAGCAGGAGGTCTTCCTCAACTGCTGGCGTACCACCGACTGGCTGATGCGCAGCGCTTGGGCCGTGCTGAAGGGAGCCGAGCTTTCGCCCGCCCTGTACAACGTGCTGCGGATTATTCGCGGCGCGGGACCCCAGGGCATCTCTTGTCAAGATATTGCCCAGCGCATGATCACCCGTGATCCGGACCTGACCCGGCTCCTGGACCGCCTGGAAAAGCGTCGCCTGGTCACCCGGCATCGCCAACAGCGCGACCGCCGCGTGGTCAAGGCCACCATCACGGAGGCTGGGCTGGCGGTTTTGGCCCAGTTGGATGACCCGATCCACCAGATGCACCTCCGCCAGCTCGGCCACCTGGGCAAGCAGCGCCTGACGCAGTTGCTCCAGCTCTTGGAGGAGGTTCGCGGGCAGCCCGTCGCCGCCATCGCCCCCGCCACTGACGTTGCCGCAGCCGCTGGCGCCGACGCCCACCGCGCCGATGCCGAGGAGCATTCATGATTCAGATCATCCCCTCGAGCCAGCGGCACCACGCCGATCACGGTTGGCTGGACACGCACTGGCATTTCTCCTTCGGCGATTACGTCGACCGGAAAAACATGCACTGGGGGGCGCTGCGCGTATTCAACGACGACACCATCCGCGGCGGTGGTGGATTTGATTTTCATCCCCATCATGACATGGAAATTGTGACCATCGTTCTCCGAGGCGAGCTGGAACATCAGGACAATCTGGGCAACCGCGGCGTGATCCGCCCGGGCGAGGTTCAGGTCATGTCCGCCGGCAAAGGCATCTTTCACGCCGAGCGCAACTTCTCCGAAACCGAGCCGTGTCAGTTGTTGCAGGTTTGGATCATGCCGCGTCATCACCGCACGCCGCCCCGCTGGGAACAAAAACGCTTCGACGTGATCGGCCGGCGCGGCAAGCTCATGCCCGTGGTGTCCGCTGGAGATGTTCCGCAGACGCTCTCGATCGATCAGGACGCGCAGATTTATCTCTGCGCCCTGTCGGCCGATCAGCGCGCGACGCACGCTCTTGCGCCGCGACGAAAGGCGTACCTGTTCGTCATTGAAGGCCACGTGGACTTGAACGGGAACATCCTGGAGGCGGGCGATCAGGCCCGCATCGCGGATGAATCGCAACTAGACCTGGCCAACGGCCGCGACGCGGAATTGATTCTCTTGGATTTGCCCTGAAACCCCGGATGTACATCCGGGGCTATGATGAAAACTCGAACATGTTTTGGAAAGGAGAGCACATGTACAAGCGTTCGATTTCGGTTCTTGGATTGGCGGTGGCGTTGGTGCTGGGCGTCGGCTCGGTGGCGCGGGGCGATGCTTACAAGGTCGATCCCGTGCATTCATTTGCCCTCTTCCGCGTGCATCATTTCGACGCGGGATACGTCTGGGGCACGTTCGCCGGGCCGACGGGCACGATCAGCTACGACCCGTCCGATGCGTCAAAGACCAACTTCGACGTCAGCATCGAGGCCAAGTCCGTCGATACGCGCGACAAGACGCGCGACAAGGACCTCAAGGGAGCCGATTTCCTGGACGTCAAGCAGTTTCCCACGATGACGTTCAAGAGCACCGGCGTGAAAAAGACCGGCGATACCACGCTGGAAGTCACCGGCGACCTGACCATCCACGGCGTCACCAAATCCATCACCGTCAGCATGGACCTCACCGGCACCGGTAAAGGTTTTCAGGGCGAAACGCGCACCGGGTTTGAAACCACCTTCACCATCAATCGCGTCGATTATGGCGTGACCAAGGACCCGGCGCCGATGGTCGGAAACGAAATCCGCATCACCGTCGCACTGGAAGCGATCAAGCAATAGGACGCAATCTGAAATCTGAAATTTCAAATTTGAGATTTGAGATTTGAGATTTGAGATCATCCATGCTTCCCGCTTCGACCATCCTTCTGGGCTTCGTGCTTCCCGCGCTGATCGCCGCCGTTGGCTTGGCCTGGGGTTGGCGATGGATCGGGCCGACGGTGATGTGCGGGGCGTTTGCCCTGGCGTTTTGGAAAGTGCGCCAGGCTCCGGGTTGGCCGCCGGGGGCCGCGGACGTCGTCGACTGGATCTTTTATTTTGCGGTGGCCATCGGCCTGTTGGGCACGATTGACGTCCTGCTGTGTCCGCCGCTTTGGCTGCGCGCGCTGGTGCTGCTCGTGCTGTGGCGAATCATGGTGCGAACGCTGCTTCAGCGCCTGGCCGCCGATTCGCTGGACATCCCCGCTGAACAGGGCATCGACCTGACAACGCTTGCGGCGCTGATCTGGTGGCTGGGATTGGAAAACCTGGCCCAGAAAAATCCGTCGTTCCTCGCCCCGCTGCTTTTGGCGATTCTTTCGGGCGCCTCGGCGGTTTTGCTGTTTTGCTGGGGAACGATGGAAGAGGCGAAGTTGGCCGTGTCCATTGGCGCAATCGCCTTGGCGGCGACGGCGGCGTGCGCGATTCGCCGGCCCGCGGCACCCCTGCGCGGCGCGGCCTCGGCGCTGGGGCTGGTCCTCCTCCTGCTCCTGGTGCACGCCTATTTTTACGCCCCGGATGAGATTCCGCCCGCCCAGCAGTTTTGGGCCGCGGTATTCGTCCTCTCACCGCTTTTGGCGTTCGCGGGGGACCTGCCGGGGGTACAGCGCTGGCCGCCGTTCTGGCGACTGGCCGCCAGGCTTTTGCCGGTGCTGCTGGCGGCGGGCGCAGCCGCCGCCTTCAGCCTCCGTCTTGTCCTCCAGGCTCAAAACGCGGAAGTGTCCTAATTTGGAATTGCCACCATCGGGGCTTCTGGCCACGCCATCAACACAAGAAATAGCAATGCCAAAAAGAGGCACAGATAGCAAAGGTATTCGCAGGTGGCCGAAAGTGGCGGTTTTTTTACGACGTTGGGTTCGATGCGCCTTTCGGCCCCGGAAAGCAGTCTATTTTTCTGTTCGATCAGATTTGCCAGATATCCTCGCGCAAACCACACTTCGGCGTATGCTCGCAATGATCCGAGCAGGATACCTAGTGACAGTGACAATAACGCCGAGCGATGCGCAAACTCAGAAATGCCAGTGCGCGTGCCCCTTTCAAGCGAAACGAGAATGGTTAACGCCCCGGCCGCCAGCCCAACCAAGTATCGCATCCAGCCATAAACTTTCTCCTCCTTTTGGGCAAAGAGATCACCCACTTCCTTTAGGTCGCCCCAAGTAGTCATGACATTATTTTCGTCGAGACGTACCTTGTTCGATGAGGGAATTTGCCACCGCCGACAGTCAAATCGCCGCCAGCAATTCGTCCAGCCCCCAGACATGATCCGTCACGCCAGCCGCCATAGCCGGGGTGATCCGTAGCGAGCCGTGGACGCGGCAGAAGTTGTAGTGGGCGCCGTGTATGGCCACGGCCGCCGCCAGATTTTCAAACTTCTTTGAAAACCCCAGCGACAGGCGGGTAAACCCGCGCACGAAGGTGCGAATCGAAAGATTGTTCCTTTCGACGTGGCTGGTGCAGATTGATTTAAGGTCGATGTCTGCCAAGCCCGTGATTTGACGCCTCTCCGAAGCGACCATCACGGGCCGACCATACCGGCCGGGTTGAACCGGCTCGGCAAATTCCTTTATGATTTGACCATAGGCAACCTCATCGCCGAAGGATTCCCTGACCGCTGCGGGGTAAGCATTCCATCCATCCGTTGAAAGCTGCGGATACTGTGTCACGATCCGATCCGCCAAGTCAGCCACAAACGCCTTGGTTACTTCCGCATTTCGCTTGCCGATGGCATAGCAGGCGATCAATTTCGTGTCTTGGTCGAACGCGATGTAAAGGAATTGATCGCCAAGCATCGGATTGAATCTCTCGGTCGCATTGAGCCGATCCTGTTTCTTTTTCACAAAGGCCCAAATTTCGTCGGCTTCAATGTGCCGAAGCCGAAGACCGCGAAGATTCGCATCAAGGAATTTTCGCGCCTTTTCTCCGATCCGGCGCGTAAGGCTCATGACGGTGTTTCGATTGATCCCGGTGATACGCTCAATCGACCGGATGGAGTTTCCTTCGACCAGCAGGTGAATAACCTGAATTTGCTCGTCGCGTGTGAGTGCGTTTGCCATTGCGAATCCCTTTCCCTTGTTGGGCGGAACTCGCTAAAATGCTGTTTCCAAGGCGGCAGTTAGCGTATCCCGCTGATTGTCACTTCCCCGGTTGTTGATAGCAGCCGGGGTTTCTTATGGGATTTATTGTACAGACAATAAACACGCGGTCAAGAAACATCTGTTGACTTTTCCGTTTTTTGTCTGTACATTAAAGTCATGAGTAAACGAGGCAGACCAAAGAGCCAAAAACATGGCCTAAAGAGCGTCCGACTGGACCTTCGGGCGGCAGAGGATGAGCGGCTGGCCTTCAAATTGGCTGCCGATCTTGCCGGCTTACCGCTTTCGACATGGATTCGCGAACGGCTACGAAAATTGGCGGCAAAGGAATTGGAGTCTGAGGGGCGCCAGGTTCCATTCTATCAACATCTAATGGAGCCAACACATGGCACGGGCGGTTGATTTTGAGGATTGTGGAATTGCGGAGGCGATTTCCAAGTACCGGTTAAAGGTTCCGGTTAATCAGCGATCCTACAAATGGGAAGACGAGCACGTTCAAGACCTGTTTACAGACCTTGAAAATGCGATAAACCAGAGCGCTGAAAACTGCGAATATTTCCTTGGAACGATGGTCTTCATTAAGGGCGACGATCAGGACTACGAAGTTGCGGACGGACAACAAAGACTGGCAACAGTTGTCATTTTGTTCGCTGCAATTCGGGACTATCTTTTCCAAGACACATCGCAAAGTAAACTGTTTACGGACATCCGCAAGCGATACCTATTGTCATTCGACATGGACAAGGACGATGAACTTCCCAATCTGACGTTAAATCTCGAAGACAATGACTTTTTCCGCCGTCGTATTCTCTGCGATCCAGGCGCTACGGGTCGAATTGAGGATGGCAATGAGAAACGGCAATCACATAAGCTGATAAGCGGTGCGGCAAAGCTGGCGCAAACCTTTGTACAAAAGATAACCAGCACCTCGAATCCATCGCATCGAATCGAGCGCATCAAAGAATGGATAAAATTCTTGAGGGACTCAGCCCGCGTTATTCTCGTCAAAGTTCCAAATCCCAGCAAAGCGTTCACAATTTTTGAAACACTCAACGATCGCGGGTTGCGCCTTTCTCAGGTCGATCTCTTAAAAAATCATATTTATGGGCTGGCCAGCCGATCCGACAGACTTGGCGAAGCCCAGCGAATGTGGACGGAAATGTATGGGGCCTTAGAGGCCAATGGACGCGAGGATTTGGCATTGGACTATATTCGGCAATTGTGGATTTCTTACAAGGGACACGTAACGGCGGAAAACCTGTACGACGAAATCAAGGGATTCGCAAAATCTCCGGCGAAGGCAATCGAGTTGGCCGAAATGTTATCCAGTAACGCGATACAGTTCACGGCGTTACTAAATCCGCTGCACCCCTATTGGGGCGCTCATACGGATGCCACAATTCGCTGCGTTGGCGTTTTAGAAAACAATCTGAGAATTGATCGAATTCGCCCGCTGTTATTGGCCGTCTTGGCCGCATTTGAAAACAAAAAAGACGTGGAACGCGCGTTTCGGTTGTGCGTTTCGTGGGCGGTACGATTTCTTATTGTCGGGGGAATTGGTAGCGGCACCATTGAGAAGTTTTATGCGAGTTCGGCACCGAAGTTGCGAAACAAAGAGCTGAAGACCCCCCAGGCGCTTGCCGACGAAATGGGGAAGCACGTTCCGTCAGATGAGGACTTCAAGAATGCGTTTGCAACCGCTAATGTTTCAAGGTCGTATTATTCGAGGTATTACCTTCATGTTCTTGACCGATACGAAAAGGACAAGGGAACAACAACCGTCAGAGACGCTGCGCTGGCTACCGATGATGAGGCTGAACGATACGACCTTGAACATGTAATTCCGCGAAAGGGAGACTATCCGCTGGATGAGGAAACGAGACTATCTCTTATAAACAGGCTCGGCAATCAGGCTTTAATGGCGAAAACGGACAATTCGCCCGCCAAAAGCGACACTTTCGATCAGAAAAAGAACCTGTACAAAAGGTCTGTGTTTGTGCTCACCCAACGAATAGGGAAATCAAAATCTTGGGGCCGGAACGAGGTTGACGAACATCAGGCATATATGGCGGAGATGGCGCCAAAAGCATGGCCGCTCAAAGTTGTTTAGGCGCCGGCGTCCACCAATTTCAAATTAAAAGAGACTACCCAAAACATGATGTCCGGTGAATAATCTCGACGGGCCGCGAACCATCCGATAAGTTTGAAGCAGATGTCTCGTTTTCTTCCCTTGTTGATCTTCGCGATTTGGCTGTATGGGCCGGCCGACGCGGCGGGCGCCTGGAGGCTCGGCCCCGCCCTGGGGTTATTTCTTGGTGTTTATGCGCTGCTGGTCCTGGCCATGGCGGTGTGCAGCCGGCTGTTGCGCCGCACGCCCATGGACGACTTGCAGCGGCGGCTGCGGCGCTTCAACCGGATGATGTCGGCGGCGCGCATCCTGGTGCCGGCGTGGTTTGCCGTGGGCGTCTACTGTCTGGGTTGGAAGGCCATAGTCGCCGGCTGGCTGTCGCACACCCCATTGGGCAGGCCCGACCTCTACACCCCCGGTCTGCTGCTCGGATCGCTGCCGGCGTTTTTGGCCCTGGCGGGGCTGATCTGGGCCCAGTATCCCGCCGAGCGCTCCCTCCGCGAGCAGAACATCTTAATTCAGCTCAACGAGGATTTGCCGTTTTGCGCCCCGCCCGGATTTTGGTCGTATTTTCAGGTCAAGATTCGCTTGCAGATTCTGTTTGCGTTGGCGCCGGCCATCGTGCTGACGGGTTTGCGCGACGTGCTGTGGGTGACGCTGCCCCCGATGCTCGACCACGTCTCTTGGGTGCGCTACCACCCGGATTGGATGGATGCGATCATTTCCCTGCCGGCGACGGTTCTGGTTCTGCTGCTGGCGCCGGTGATTTTGCGCTACGTGCTGCAGGCGCACTCGATGCCAGATTCCCCCCTGCGGCGAAGGCTGGAGGAAATTTGCCGGCGGCACCACATCGGCTACCGCGACGTGCTCTTGTGGCGGACCAGCCACCAGATCAGCAACGCCGCCGTCATGGGCCTGATCCCCCAGGCGCGGTACATCCTGCTGAGCGATCTGCTTCTGGAGACGATGAGCGACCAGCAAATCGAGGCTGTGTTCGCCCACGAGCTGGGCCACGTGATTCACCGGCATTTGTATTGGCTGGCGGCGGCGGTGGTGGCCCTGCTGTTGATCTTCAGCGGTCCCGGTCAGTGGTTGGCCGACCGCCTGGCTTCCCTGCGGCATCCGTTGCCGGACTCCATCCAGTGGGTTGTGCTGGGGGGCGGGGCCCTGGCGATCTTTGCCCTGGTCTTCGGATACGTCAGCCGGCGCTTTGAGCAGCAGGCCGACGTTTTTGCCGCCCGGACCATCCAGGGGTTAGAGCAGCCGCCCACCCATGCCGCCGCCTTCGTCTCCGCCCAGGGGGCGGCCGTGTTCTGTTCGGCCCTGCAACGCATCGCCGCCGTCAACAACATCCCCGTGGCCGCGCCAAGTTGGTCCCATGGCAGCATCTACAAACGGATGCGGTTTCTGTCGCAACTGGGGCAGGACCCGGCCAAAACGGCGCACTTCGATCGCTCTATGTTCAGGCTCTACCTGGCTTTATCCGCATGGTTGCTGTTATCGGGGATTTGGCTGTTTTCCCTGCTACGGGGTTCGGCTTGACAGCTTCGCCGGCCTTCGCCTATCGTGCTGCCTAAACCGCCGAAGCCTTGGGAGCCAACCCCGGGGCGCGGGGAACCCATCGCGGGGCGAGTGCCCCGCGCAGCTTTTGGGGATCGGTTTGCCGGTCGGAAGCAGCGGCTCCGAGTGGTTCGGATGTCCCGGCATCGCTGGCTGGTGAGCCTTTCCCAGAAGTAGGGGCGAATCGGCCCTTGTGGCTGAGGGCGACTTTCAACGCCCAGCCCGTCAGCTAACCTCGCAGGCATCTGAAAGGGAAATCACGCTTGCCAGTGGCTTGTGGTCGATACGACCCGGCCACTTTCATGCTGCCCCCCCTTTTGAGCTCGTAGTTCTGAACGACTTCGGCTGGGCTTGCGCGCCGGTTCGTTTGCGCAAGGCCGGCCGGTGGGCAGGAGTCCGCACGCATGGCATCAGTCCCATCCACAGGTTTTGACGTCGCCCAGCTCCCGGATGCCAGCCAACGGCGCAAGGTGAACGTGCTGGTGGTCAGCAGCGTCGCCTTGGCGTTCATCAGCTTCTGGCGGGCGGCGGCCCTGGTGCTGTGCGACCTGGGCAGCACCGCCTACTACATCGGCGGCATCAGCGAACAAGCCATCGGCAAAGCCGCCCCCTGGTTCATTCTGGGCGTCATGCTCTTTTCCTACGCCGTGCGCTCCGTGTACGTGGAAAGCTGCACCATGTTCACCCGCGGCGGAGTGTACAAGGTGGTCAAGGGCGCCGTCGGCGGGGGATTGGCCAAACTCTCCGTCAGCGCCCTGATGTTCGATTACGTCCTCACCGGCCCCATCAGCGCCGTCTCGGCCGGGCAGTACATGGTCGGACTGTTTATCGACATGCTCAACCTGATCCTGCACCACTGGGGTCATCCGCCCATCCAGCCCAGCGTCGAAGAGGTTAAAAGGATCAGCAATCTGCTGGCCGTCCTCCTGGCCTTGGTCATCACTCTCTATTTCTGGCGGATCAACATCCTGGGCATCCACGAATCCAGCGACAAGGCCCTGCGAATCATGCAACTGACCACCGTGATGGGGCTGTTCATCATCGCCTGGAGCGCCCTGACCCTGCTGCTGCGGCACCAGCCGCTGCACGTGCCGCCGCTGCATCCGGTCTTCACTGACTCCGCCGTCGGCCCGGCCAACGAATCGTCCAAGGGCTGGCTGGAGAATTTCCCCCGCCTGCTCGGCGCGATGGGCATTTTGATCGCTTTCGGCCACACCCTGCTGGCCATGAGCGGCGAGGAAACCCTCGCCCAGGTCAACCGCGAAATCGAAGCGCCCAAGCTCAAGAACCTGCTGCGCACCGGCTTCGTGATCTTCATGTACTCCATGCTCCTGACCAGCCTGATCAGCTTCCTGGCGATCTTCGTGATACCCGACGGCAAGCGGGTCATGACGCAGGTGGTGGTCAACGGCATGCCGGCCACCGACGACAAACGCGGCCAGGCGTGGCTGGAAGTGGATTACCTGCGCCAAGCGGATGCCGCCCATCCCTACAACTGGGGCTACCGCCTCAACCGCTGGACCGATCACCAGGGCGATGAGCACTTGGACGTGACCAGCCAGGCGATCCTGGTCGATCCACACCATCACGTGCAACGCACGGATGGCGGTTATCGCGACAACCTGATCAACGGCCTGGTGCAGTACCTGGCCGGGCCGGCGTGGATCAAAATCGCCATGGAATGCTTCGTCGTCATCGTCGGCTTCTTGATCCTGGCCGGCGCGGTCAACACCAGCATCGTCGGCTCCAACGGGGTGCTGAACCGGCTGGCCGAGGATGGCGTGCTCACTCCCTGGTTCCAGCACCCGCACAGACGCTTCGGCACCAGTAATCGCCTGATCAATCTCGTCGCCGTGCTTCAGGTGATCGTGATCGTCGCCAGCATGGGCGATGTGAACATCCTGGGCGAAGCCTACGCCTTCGGCGTGATCTGGTCGTTCGTCTTCATGACCATGTCCATGACGGTGCTGCGCTTCAAGGACCGTTCGCCGCGGCAATACCGCGTGCCGCTCAATTTCTACATCCCGCGGAAAAACGGGCGCATCGACTTGCCCATCGGCATCCTGAGCGTCTTCCTGATCCTGCTCTCGACCGCCCTGATGAATCTGATCACCAAGAAGACCGCGACCATCTGGGGCGTGGGATTTACGGTCGTTTTCCTGACGGCGTTTATCGTGGTGGAAAGGCTCTCCCATCGCCGCCACGGCGGCAAACACGAGCACCTCGAGCAATTCAACGAGCGCACCAGCGACGAGGTGTCGGTCGAATCGCTGCGTCTGTCGCATCCCAAGCCGGTGCTGGTGGCGGCCCGCGGTCCCCGAAGCCTCCCCGTACTGCAAAAGATCCTCCAGGAGACGGACACGGATCAGCGTGACGTCGTGGTCGTCACCTGCAAGGTCCTGCCGCCGCGTACGCAGGGCGTGACCGAGAAGGAAACGACGGTGGATGACGGAGATCGGGAACTGCTGACGAAGATCGTTGACGTTGCCGAGAAGATCGGCAAGCAGGTTTATCCCCTGGTGCTGCCGACGAACAATCCGCTGTTTGCCATAGCGACCGCAGCCCGCGACCTGAAGGCCAACGAGGTGGTGCTGGGCGTGAGCGAAAAGATGCACGCGGATGTGCAACTGGAAGAGTTCGCCCTGGCCTGGGGCAGCGCCACGGCCGATCCGTCGTATGCCCAGATCGCCAAGGACATGACCATCCGCATCGTCGGCCCGCAGGTGGAGATGAAATACCAATTGGAATAAGCCCCCAAATGGGTGGCTTATTCCAATAGAGCAGTAGAGCAGTCGAGCAGTAGATCAGTAGAGCAAAGCAGAATCCCGACGCCGCATGGCTCACCTGATCGCGTTCCCCAGATTGCCTCGACACACTTCGGCTTTTTACGTAACGCCTTGCGCTGCAGAGGATTGCGATCGAAATTCGCGATTTTTGAAAAAAGATAGTTAGCCCCTCAGCGCGCGCTTCGAACTGTAATTGCACGTTTTGGCAGGCCGGGCGCAACGGCGACGCGAGATTGGTTTTACGATTTTGGCGGGGCAAAAAATGGACAATTGGAGCTGGCTGGAAGGGGCAAGTTGCCCTTTGATTTTGGCGCGATTTGGAAGAGTTTAATTCGTTTTTCGCCGATCGGCTCGATTTTCGAGCGATTTTGAAGAGAAGCGAAGGCAACTACGGAGGCGATCGAACCGCGAAGCTGCGAAGGGCGCGAAGGGTACAGGAGTTCAAGGGTTCATGGGTTGGGCCGCGCATCGGCTTGACGGGCTGAAATGTGGGGAAGATTGGCGTTGTCGGGGCCTAGATCGGGGTTTGCCCCCGCTTCTTCGCGATGTGCCTGCGACGTTGGCCCGAAGCGGAATTTCGGCGACACGCCGACCCTCAGCCGTCCTTCACAGCCCTGCTTGAACGACCACGGGCGAACAACAGGCTCCGCCGGTTTGGTGTACCGCGGTTTGAGTGCGGCGTGCGCGCGGGCCAAATAAGCAGAGTGTCGCGCTTGTGTGTCCATGCGATTGAACGCCGCGGGTGCTTGCTCGGCGCTTACCAACGTGGCCGAGATCGAATACATTTTATGTAATATTTCCGTGGTCCGGGTTCGATGCCACCATTAGAGGGATCCCGCCATGCATGATAGAGCACGACTGCTGACCGTAAAGATCGACGCCCGACTCGCCGCCGATTACAGGATCGCCCATGAGCGCGCTTTTGGCCAGCACGAAGTCAAGCGGCGATCCCTGTCCAACTTTATCGCGGGCTTTGTTGAAGATCGCCTTGCTGAGGAGATTGAATTCGCGCAGGACGAGACGCCGCGCGGGCGCAAATGATCGTTACGATGCCAATCAGTTTGGCTGTGTCATACAAGAGCCCCGCTCAGAGGGCCCGCGTTGTTACGGAGGGTTGGGCCGAGCAGAACCTGTTCTGCCCCGCGTGTTCGGCGGAACGTCTTTCGCCTTCGCCTCGCAACACGCGCGCGGTGGATTTCGAGTGCTGTCAGTGCAAGCAGACGTTTCAGCTCAAGGGGAAGTCGTCGTCTTTCACGAACAAGGTTATTGACGGAGCTTATGAGGCCCTCATGGCTGCGGTGAGCAGCGACACGGTGCCTAACCTGTTCCTGCTGCATTACGATCGGGCCGCGTGGACCGTCGCCAACCTCACGTTGGTTCCATACTTCGCGTTTCCACCTTCGGCGATTGAGTGTAGGAGACCACTGTCGCCCAATGCGCGACGGGCAGGTTGGGTGGGGTGCTATATCGTCCTCTCCCGCATCCCCGCCGAAGCGAGGATCGCAGTCGTCCGAGACGGCGAGCCTATCGAGCCGCAAAACGTCAGAGAACAGTACCAGCGGCTGCTTCCGCTCACGCAAATCGTAGCGCCGGAGCGTGGATGGACTCTGGATGTGCTCAACATGGCGCGCAGTATCGGTCCGTCCGAGTTCACAAACGCCGAAATGTATGCGCGGAGCCACGAACTGAGGGCGCGTCACCCCGAAAACCGCCATGTCACGGACAAGATCCGACAGCAGCTGCAGATACTTCGGGATGCCGGATTCCTGAAACACGTCGGCCGCGGCCGTTGGCGACTCGCTTAAATCAAGCGGACGACACGCGCAGGCGGGTGATCTGCTCTACTGCGATCCGAGAGCAGAAAAGGGGTCAGGAAGTTTTGGGCCACGTGAAAAACCTTCCCGACCCCTTTGCCCTCCCTTGGCTAGCACAAGTCACAGTAAAACTAGTGTAAATGCATGTAATAAAGCAGCTTATAGAAATTATACGCGCCGTATGGTTTGTTGACGTATGTCAATAATTTAAGCGACGTCGTAAATAATCCGACTTGACTTACGTCAACAAATATGCGAACAATGCACTCCGGAGGCAAGGGGCATGCGAGACACGAAGCGGGTAAATTGTGTCCATGGGGAAGGTTCAGGACCAAGCGGCGCTGGATGCATACCGGTACGTGTTGCTCAATCTTGGGCACGTTACCGGGTACATCCAATGGCAACGGCTGCCGCGCGATTGGCTGGACCGGGAGCTCGCCGGGTACACCCAGAAGATGATCAACGAGCTGATGGCCACGCACGCGAAAACGGGTGGCACGATTCATCAGGTCGTCGAGACTCGACCCGAATACATCAGGTGGCGATTCCATTACGACCTTCGGCTGCCGATTTCCGGACGCCGCATCTATATCGAAACGGTATTCCGTCACGAGCGTGATCTGGAGGACTGTGAGATCATCGTGGTGAACATGCACGACGCCTGAGCCGTCGGAAAGACACGGGACAAGATGAGCACGAAAGCGAATCATCCTGAGAAGAGGTACCCGATCCGTTGTGCGGAGTGCGGGAAGAACGAAGTGCGCCCTGCAACGGTTCGGCACGTGATGCAGAAGAATCATGACGGCCGGATGTACGACCTCGTGATCGAAGACCTTCCCGTGACCAAATGTGATGCATGCGGCGAGATCTACTTCACAAATGAGTCGGACGACCGGATCTCCGCTTCGCTGCGTGAGAGGCTAGGCGTGCTGTCCCCAGAGCAAATCCGCGCGAATCTCGAGTCGCTTGGGATGAACCAAAAGCAACTCGCCGAGTGCCTAGGCGTGGCCGCAGAAACGCTCTCGCGTTGGCTGAACGGGTCGATGATCCAGTCGCGTTCGCTGGACAATCTGTTGCGGGCGTACTTCGGAATCGCCGAAGTTCGGGCAAATCTGACAGGTGATTCGATGGACGTGGGGTTCGGCGCAGCCGTTGATCCCTCGGCGGACCACACTGCGGAACTCGGACGCATGATCATGCTTCGAGCTGGCCGTTTCCTCAGTATGCAACGCGAAGGGCAGAAAATGACTGAACGACTGGATGTCGGCGAGTTGCTTCAGTCGCTGTATCCCATGCTTTCTCGGCCGAAAGCGGCGAGATCGCTGTCGCTGTGGTCGAGGGCTGTGTGCCAAGTTATCTACGGTGCAGACCCTGTTTCATCTCAATTAGATCTTTTTGCTAAACCCGTTGACGAGGTGCGCGCAGCGAAATACGAGTTGCTGTTTGAATACCTCACGAAGGATTTCGCGGCCATTCCAGATCCGCTTCAATCCCGTACGTTTGAGGCGTTCTCAGAGATAGCACATCTGCAGAAGAATGCTGTCGCCGCGCCTGGTCACGATATGCGCGATCCACTGGAGGGGCCTGCAGAGGCCTCAGACACCCGTGACTGTTTACCGCGGCGGCGAGACGTCTACTTGCATCGATAAGGCATTCACCTGGGCGAAGAAAGATGTTCTCTGTTTTGTAAAGTTCGAAATTGAGGATTTTCGCGCCACGTTGCTCGGACTCCCGATCTGAGGATTATTGGGTGGTTGGAGTGAGTGGCGGAGTCATGAGACCGATGACCCAGGATC
>Ga0208038_1000733_pt1 | contig 22605 bp, 17 predicted proteins | sample June2015DPH_16_1_FD_184714 | JGI IMG/M metagenome (GOLD analysis project Ga0208038, IMG submission 184714) | Peatland microbial communities from SPRUCE experiment site at the Marcell Experimental Forest, Minnesota, USA - June2015DPH_16_100... | ecosystem: Environmental > Terrestrial > Soil >...
AAAGCCCGCACCCTCCCGCTGCTGGAAGATGCGGTCACTCTCGCCTTCGCCGCCATCACCCCGGAAAACGCTGTCGGCTGGTTCGGACACTGCGGATATCGGACATATCAACTATGAAACTGCTCTAGAACCTGCCCTGAGCGAAGCCGAAGGGTGCCGCTTAGGGCCTGGAAAAATGCGGGCTTTAGCCCCTGAGGGACACGCCTTCCGAGGTGAAAGGCATTTGTGAAACACACTCTAGTAAGTTTCGCCGGAGGGGGCATTTTGGTGTAAGAAATCGACCGTAGGCCGGAATAGCGGACGATCGGCTACTAGGGGTCTGGCGTGACCCTACTGGGCCGCATCACCAGATTGTTCTCGAGTAACGGGCAAAGCGGAAATAATCTACTTGGTCGGTTAACTGGCATCTATTCCGAGAGATGAATCTGTCAGCCACCTCTGCTCTCCGATATTGTGTCCGCAGATCCGATCGCGGCCACGATGAATCAGCGCAGACCTGAAAAGTAGTCCGGCTCAACCCTGTCAGGACCCGCGCGGCGTGGTGATTTGAAGAGGCGGCGTTCCTTCGGCCCGCTACAATCTCCCTATGCGATTCACGGCCGCCCTTGTCGCCCTTATCCTCACCACAGCCGTCCTCGCACAAAACGCGCCCACGTCCCAGCCCAAATCCGTCACTGTTCCCATCACGCTCGACCAAAACCGCGTCGTGATCGACGTAGACCTCCCGCTTCCCGACGGCTCGACCGAGCGCGTCCGCGGCTGGGTCGACAACGGCAATCCCGATCTCTACATGAGCCAGCGCGTCGCTGGTTTGCTGGGACTCGATGTCAGTTGCGACGGTCAAATCTGCTCAGGCAAACCGAAATCGCCGGGTGTTTCGCTCGAAATTGTGATCGGCGGAATGAAGATTTCTCTGCCCGCGATGAGAGAAATAAAAGTCCCCCTCGCGCCAGCTATCGCCCCCAGCATGAGCGCCGAGATCAACATCCCCTCGTCCGTCCTGCGCAACTACGACGTGCTCATCAATTTCCCCGGCCGCGAGTTCACCATCGGCTTGCCCGGCAGCCTGAGATTCAACGGCGTGAAGAGCAAGATGCTCGTCAACGCAAGCAACGGTCTCATCCAGATTTCCAGCAAGATGGAAAACAAGAACTACGATCTCGGGCTCGACGTGGGCTCCTCCATCAGCTTTCTTTCAGAAGAATTGTTCGACAAGCTCTCCAACGCCCACCCTAACTGGCCGCACATGACTGGAGCCGTCGGCCCATTCAACACGGGAGAATTTGGTGACGAACCAAAGTGGAAGCTGATGCGCGTGGACCGCGTGCAATACGGCCCGCTCTTCCTCACTGATGTAGCTGTGACTGGCCTTCCCAAGGATCGGATGACCCTCTTCGAAGAGCGTGCCGGCATCCCCACCGCGGGCCTGCTCAGCGCGGAGGCCCTGATGAACTACCGCGTCGGCCTCGACTACGCCCACTCGACCGTCTATTTCGACATCGGCCGCACCATCAAGTTTCCCGGCTTCGACGTCGTCGGCCTCATCCTTCGCCCAGACGACGACAACCGCTTCACCATCCTCGGCGTCGCCGATTTCGACGGCAAACCCTCGGTCCCTGACGTTCAAGCCGGCGATCATCTCCTCGCCGTGGATGACATCCCCGTCCCCGACTCTACCCTGGGACAAGTCTGGTCTTTGCTCGAAGGCTCCCCCGGCCAGGAACGCAAGCTGACCATCGAGCGCGCCGGCAAACAGTTCACCGTCGTCGCCAAGGTGCAGCATTTTCTGGGCGATGCGCCGGGCAACGACGAAGCGAAGGGAAAGTCGAAGAAGAACTAGCAAGTTCTCGGTGGGAGACCCAAACGGCAGATGGGAACTGAGAACTGGCTGAGAGGTACGAACAAGTAGGCGTGGACAGCCGGGTCATCCTGGTGCTTGTGTACGGCTCTATGCCACAGCCCGTGGCCCTTCATAGAGTGACAGCTAGACTGTTGGGATCGCCAGCTTTCGACTAACCTAGAGATTTGAATTAAGGTTCTAAGACCGAACATGAAAAACAAGGTTTTGTTATTGGCTTTCGCCGCCTTCACGTTGGCCGCGATTTTCAGTGTTGTGAGCAATTTCCTTACGCCGCTATCCCCAACTCTGCTCTTCGCCGCCCGCTGGATCGCCATCGCCACCTTGGCCGTTTATGCCTTCTACAAACGCTCGCTAGCGGCTTGGATTTTTGTGGCGATGGTCATCGGCGCGGCCGTCGGACACGACGGGCCTCATGTCGCGGTCAACCTGCGGCTGATCAGCATGATCTTCCTGCGGTTGATCAAGACCATCATTGCGCCCCTGCTGTTCGCCACGCTGGTCAGCGGCATCGCCGCACACTCCGACCTGAAAAAGGTCGGGCGCATGGGTATCAAGGCGATCGTCTACTTCGAGGTCGTTACCACGCTGGCGCTGATTATCGGCCTGGCCGCCATCAATATCAGCAAAGCCGGCGTCGGAGTGCATGTGCCCGCGCCCAGCGGCGAAAACCTGCCGGCGCAGAGGCTGACTGCGAGTGAGACCATCCTCCATATCTTCCCTGAGAATATCGCCAAGTCCATCGCCGAAGGCCAGGTGCTCCAGGTGGTCGTCTTCAGCATTTTGTTCGGCATGGCGCTCGCGATGGTGCGCGAGGAACGCCGCCAGCCCATGCTGAAGCTTGTCGAGAGCCTGGCGGAGACCATGTTCAAGTTCACGAATCTCGTGATGTACTTCGCTCCCTTCGGCGTGGGCGCAGCCATTGCCTACACGGTCGGCAGCACGGGCATGGGCATCCTGCTCAATCTTGGCAAGCTGTTGCTTACGCTCTATGTTGCTTTTTTGATTTGCATCGTTGGAGTACTGTTGCCGGTGGCGTTGCTGGCGCGCGTGCCCCTGAAGAAGTTCATTGCCGCCGTCGCCGAGCCGGTCTCCATTGCGTTCGGGACGGCGAGTTCCGAGGCTGCTTTGCCCCGCGCCATGGAGGCCATGGAAGCCATCGGCGTGCCCCGCCAAGTGGTGGCCTTTGTCATGCCGATGGGTTACAGCTTTAACTTGGTCGGAAGCACTTTGTATCTTTCCCTGGCGGCGATCTTTGTCGCGCAGGCCGCTGGCGTGCACCTCAGCCTGGGGCAGCAGCTCCTGCTCATGCTTACCCTCATGCTGACCAGCAAGGGCGTGGCCGGTGTCTCCCGCGCCGCTATCGTCATCCTCTTGGGAACGGTCGGATCGTTCGGCTTGCCTACCGAGCCGGTCTTCATCCTGCTCGGTATCGATCAACTGATGGACATGGGTCGGACTGCAATCAACGTATTGGGTAACTGCCTGGCAACCGTTGTTGTGGCGCGGTGGGAGGGCGACTTCGAAAAAGAAAACCCCTCGCCGGTTGTGATGAGCGCTTTGAGCGACTGAACTCCGCGCGAACTCCTGTGGTTACTCTAACGGGATGACCAAAGGGCCTTTACGGAGAGTCCGAGTAAGTGGCCGTTTCTTCAGTCGTCATGACAGCATCTTTGTTCGTGCGCGGACCTTCTCGAACTCATACGACCCCAAGCCGCGCTTTGCTGCCATTTGCAGATACGGCAGCGCTGAGAAGTCCAGATTCCAGTAGGCTTTGGCGACGTAAGCGTCGAGCGCCACCGGGTCGGTTCCGGCCACCAGCGTCTTCTTGAGCACGACGTCTTCGAGGTTACCCCCGGTCGGGCCGTTCCGCACAAGCACGCGGTAACAGTCGATCATGGTCAGAGTTGGGCGCACGAAGTCGGCGAGGTCGACGAGACTTTCGTCTATCTTCTGATGGAGCTGATGGCGGGGTCCGCCCAGAATACCGTACCAATTTTTCATGCCCAGGGTGGCGCCTGTCAGGCTGTGATGCTTGGCGATCGGGATGTTGATGATTTTGTCGGCATTCAGGAAGGGATCGAAAACTGGCCAGTTGCCGAGAACGCTGCCCCCGAGGTCCACGTCTTTGAACCGGGCAGGATCGGGAAGAATAATCTCCGCGCCTGCTCGGCGCGCCGCCTCCGCAATGCCGGAGCGTTCGAAACAGCGGCGTGGCTCGTTGCAGCTGACGTCCGTGACGATAACCCGCTTGGCGCCCGCATTCAGGCACTGCTGCACGACCTCGGCGACCACTGCAGGATTTGTATTTGCCGCTTGCTCCGGCGTGCGGTCCCAGGCGATGTTCGGTTTCACGAGAACGATGTCGGCCCGGGAGACGAAACGGCGCATGCCACCCAGTTCTTCGAGGGCGTAACGGGCCAGTTGGGCGGGATCCTCTCCTTGTATGACGGCCATCTCGGGCAATGTCGGATCGGCCGCGACGGTGTGACTGCGCTTGAGATTCATTGCCAGGGCGGGTTCGGGCCGAAAGCTGTGTTTGCTGAGCCAGAATCCCAAGCCGGCAGCGCTCGCGGAAATTCCACCGAGACGGAGCAACTTGATGAGCGCCTCGCGACGACTTAGCACTGTGCTCTCAGTGGGCGGCATACTCGCTCCCTGCCTTTGCATTTTGAAAGAAGTTCAATTCTAATTCTGCTCCGGTGGTATTGTCAGTGGCGTTCCTCACAACCGCGAGCGATTGGCGCCCTGCATCCGGGACGGGGCTCGGAGTAAGGGGTAAGTTAGTAGGGGTGCGTAAAAAGAACGGGGGGAGGTTTCCCTTCCCCCATTCAGGCTTCTTTGCCCCGGTCATGTGCCTTACGGCAGGGATGGCTCCGGCAGCATTCATTACAATGATGAACGTGAATTGAAACTATGTCAAATCCAAAGTTTGTCTACACTGCCGAGTTCATCGCCAGTATCGACCGGGTTCTATCGCGCGAACGGTTGTCGCGCTATCTAACTGCAACCAAAGACGATATCGGCGGCGCTTTGGAACTGTATGAGCATAATATCGCCATTTCGGAGGCACTTTTTGGTTTCCTTCATGGACTGGAAGTGGCCGTGAGGAACAGCATCCACTACACACTTCGTCGTGACCTTGGGACGCCGATTTGGTATGAGGGCGGTGTCGTGCTCCCGTGGTCCACGACCGGGGAGCCACTTTCGTTGACCCCTGTTATGACCGATATGGTCAAAAAGGCAAAAGAAAAGCTCCAGCCTACAGCGTCGCCCGGAAAGATGATTGCTGAGCTGACATTTGGATTCTGGTCAAACACCATCACTAGAAGGTTTCATGCGACACTTTGGGTACCGAGCTTGCATAAAGCCTTCCCGCACGCCAAAGTTTCACGGAAGATTATTCACTTAAGGCTGGAAACGGTCCGTCACTTACGAAATCGCATCGCTCACCATGAACCTATTTTCACGTCTCGCAATGAGGTGTACACGGGGTTTCCAAGCATGCCATACATAGCCTTGCCGAAACTTTTGGAGTGTGCCGAATGGGTTTCGACAGAAGCGGCGCTATGGCTCAAGGAGCAATCCCGCTATCAACAGGCAGTGGATTTGCTTTTGGAAGTGAGCAAAAAAGGAATCACTCTTTGACCGGCATCGGTGATTCACAGAGTCTCAAAAAGATTGCTCTAGCCCTGCTCGGATTCACCGCGGTCATCGGCCAGATTGTTCTCATGCGAGAACTCATTGTCGTTTTCCACGGGAATGAAATCTCCGTGGGAATGATGCTGGCCACATGGCTTTTGTGGACTGCGGCCGGAAGCAGCCTGGGCAGCCGCTTTTCACCCGGTCGAACCAGCGCTCCAAGGGCAGTCGCGGCACTCGAATGCCTGCTCGGCGCCAGCCTGTTGCCAACGGTCTGGGCGGTGCGCGCGTCGAAAGCCTTTTTCCAGACAGTACCGGGCGAACTGGCCGGACCCGTTCCGATGCTGCTGACCTCTCTCATTTGCCTGAGTGTGTTTTGCCTTCTCTCTGGGTGTCTATTCGTCGTCGCTACCCGGATGTACGCACAGATGCACGGACATGCCCGCGGCGTCTCCCTTTGTGTCGCGTCCAGTTCGGCATACTTGTATGAAGCCGCCGGCTCCGCCTTGGGCGGAATGGTGGCCAGCGTCGTGTTACTGCGCTTTCTTGAGTCCTTTCAGATCGCCGCGGTCGTCGCGCTCTTGAACCTATGCATGGCTGCAATCTTGTTGTTCGGAGCGGCTCGCAAACGGGTCCTGGCGATCATTCTGTTTGCGATATGTCTCGCGGTCCCTCTTCTTGTATATGTTGCGCCATCTCTCGCCAAGTCTTCGCAGGCGCGCCTCTGGCGGGGATTTCACTTATTAGAGTCCCGTAACTCAATTTATGGCAACTTAGCCGTCATTGAGACCGGCAACATTCGCAGCATCTATGACAACGGCGTGATCCTGGCCAGTGTGCCCGACGAGGCTGCCGCCGAAGAAGCGGTCCATTACGCGCTGCTGGAGCATCCTGCGCCGAGGAAGATTCTCCTCATTGGTGGCGGCGCGAACGGCAGCATCGCTCAGGTCCTAAAGCATCCCACGGTCGAGCGGGTGGACTATGTTGAGCTCGATCCCGCGATCATCGACATGGCGAAGCGGTTGCTTTCCGCGCCGTCTGCTCCTTTTGTTACGGATGATCGAGTGCATCTTCATTACGCCGACGGCCGGCTCTATCTCAGAACGGCTCGCGACCAGTTTGACGCGATCGTTCTCGATTTGCCCGACCCTCAAACCGCGCAGTTGAACCGCTTCTACACTGCCGAGTTCTTTCGGTCCGCCCGCGAACATCTGGCCGTGGGAGGATTGCTCGCGCTGCAACTGCGCGCATCGGAGGATTACATCAGCCCGGAGCGCGCCGACTTTCTGCGATGCATTCATCGCACCTTGCGCGAACTCTTTCCTTATGTCCTTGCGATTCCTGGCGAGACCATCCATTTTTTTGGCGCGCTGCGCCCCGATGTTTTGACCGACGATCCCCAACTGCTTATTTCGAGGCTCAAAGCACGAAAGCTGCAAACCCTATATGTCCGGGAATATTTCATCCCGTTTCGCATGATGCCGGATCGCATGGCGCAGGTTCGCGATCTGCTGCAACCTCTGCCCGCAACGCCCGTCAATCACGACTTCGAACCCATCGCGTATTACTTCGACATTGTGCTCTGGAGCGCGCAATTCAAGCTGGGCTACTCCCGATGGTTCCAGGCTGCGGCGCAGGTCGCTTTCATTCGCATTGTCGAAGGCAGCGTCGCCATTCTGCTCTGTGTGGCAATTCTTCTGGCGTATGTGCCTGCTCGCGAGAGACGCGCCCATGCTTCCGCGGCCTACTGCATGGCGGCAACGGGCTTCACCCTGATGGCTCTCCAGATTTTTCTGTTGCTCGGATTCCAGTCTGTCTACGGCTACGTGTACCACCAGCTCGCAATTCTGATCGCCATGTTTATGGCGGGCATCGCTCTTGGCAGTTGGCTGGCCATTCGTCGCTTCCGCTCCAGTGATCGTTCTCCATCACCATTCCGCGTCATGGCTGCCACTCAGTTCCTTCTAGCTCTTTCGGGGCCGGCGCTGATCTTTCTGGTTCGCCTGCTATCGCGGATTTCCAGCGGGCCCGCAACGCTAGTGGCTGCGCAGTTTGTTTTCCCCGCGTTGGCCGTCTTGGGAGGAATGCTGGGTGGCTATCAATTTCCCGTCGCAACGGAGATCTACCTTGGCGACAGCACTCGCAAGGCGAGCGTAGGCGCGCTTTATGCCCTCGACCTATTCGGTGGTTGTGTCGGTGCTCTGCTGCTGAGCACTTATCTCATCCCCGTGTTCGGCTTCTCGAAGACGGCATGGCTCAGTGCGGCGGTGAACCTGGCGCCTGCGTTCCTGGCCGCGCGGGTAGCTCTGGACGCGAGGACGTCTCGGGCGTAAGCGCCTGAGACTGCGTGTCTCCGAACACGACGGCGGTGAACTCGAAGATGTCGGTGTTGTCATCCTTCCAGCAACCCGCGCGCATTCCCGCTTTGGCGCAGGTTTCTTCGAGGAACTGCTGCCGTCCCCATTTTTGTTCCACCGGGACCTGCGGCAGCAGGACGCCCTCATGAGTGTCATCCTTCATCAGCAGGCCGTGCTGGCCGACTTTGATCTCTCGAACATCGAGCACGCGACGGAGCGGCGAGAGCACTGAGATTTCGTATTCAAGCTGCGGCAATTCCGAGGCCGATACAGGCGGGAAACGAGGGTCCCGCAGAGCCGCGAATGCAGCCGTGTCGCGCACGGTCAGGGTCAAGGGCTTCCGCGAGGACATGTATCCGATGCAGCCGCGCAGTTCTCCCGATTTTTTCAACGTCACGAACGCGCCGCGCTCCTGATTCAACAATTCGCTCGAGCTTGCATCCGGTTCGTAAGGCTTGCCTTCACGCACGGCATGTTCTACCGATTTGCGGGCCAAAGCCAGGAGTTCATTTTTCTCATGCGCGTTCAGCGAAAACGGCTGCTTGATTAGCTTGCCGCCCGGCGTCTTCAAGAAGACATCGGCGCTGTAACCGACGACACGCGAATGGTCTCCCGTGACGTCGCCGGTGTTGGCGTATTTGAGCACTCGGGCCTCATTCGCTCCCATTCGTTCCGCGGCAATCATGGCTGCGACGATGGGCGCGCCGCCGCAGGCCTCCCAGATGCGCTCCTGGAAGTTCTGCGACATGCTGAAGTAGTCCCACTGCTGGAGCGCGTTCAGCGTCTTATGGTCGATCTTCACCGCTTCATCGTAGGGGTGATAGTGCGACAAATCGGAACTGGCGACGATCAGCGTGTCTTGTCCATGAATCAGTTTTGCCAGGGCCACGCCCAGGGCGCGGCTGTTTTCGTAGCTCTGGTCTCCCATGACGATCGGCAAAAGCGCAAAATCTCCCAGCACACGCTGCAACCACGGTAACTGCACTTCGATCGCGTGTTCGGCGCCCTCTTTGGTGGGAGTGTGTCCGCGACTCGAAAGCTGAATGGTCGGGCTCATTTTCACCAACTGCGCGGCAAACGCTTTGTCCACACGGACTGTGCCCAGCGGCGTCGCATAGGCGTCGCCATCGTAGACCGAGGTGAAATCAAAACCTTCATAGTGCGACGGCGCGATCACCACAACCCGCGAAAATTTCCGTCCTTTCAGCGCAGCGTAAGTGTAGGCAGCCACCGGGCCTGAGTATTGATAGCCCGCATGGGGCGCGACGACTGCGAGTATGGGATCGTTGATCGGCGGCTGAGACAAAGCGGCGTGCGCCAGCATGTCGTCGATCATGGCCGTGAGCGCCTTGGGGTCGGCGGGATAGAAGCCGCCCGCGACTCCCGGCTGCCTCACCGCCTGCGGATTGCCGGCCAAGCAAGACTCGGTCGCCGCAACCAGAAAGATTGCGATGAACAAGACCGTTGCCGAATGGACTCTGAAGCGCATCCCTAGGCTCATACGAAAAAGACTTATACGAGAAAGCCTCATACGCGAAACCCTCCTCTCGCGTTTATGCGTGCCAAATGCCCGGGATCGCCTGGCTGCAAAAAGGACAAGCGCCCTTGCGGACCAGCATCTGGCTCGCCGTGAACCCCACGCGTTCCACCAACATGCGGCGGCACTTGGGGCAGTAAGTATTTTGTGCTGGATGTCCTGGCACATTGCCGATATACACGTAGTGCAGCCCCTCGGCATCGGCAATCGCCTTGGCCCGCTCCAAGGTTGGAACGGGCGTGATGGGCAGGTTCTTCAAAAGATATTCCGGATGAAACTGCGTAAAGTGTACGGGCACATCCACGCCCAGATTAGTCTTCATCCATCGCGCCAGCCCTTGAAACTCGGCGTCGCTGTCGTTGAGAGTGGGCACCACTAAGTAAACGATCTCCGTCCATTTGCCCATCTTTTGCAGCGCGACCAGCGATTCCAGTACCGGCTTCAACTCACCGACGACGACATCCCGGTAATACGATTCCGTGAACGCTTTCAGATCGATCTTGATCGCGTCCATTTTCCCATACGCTGTTTTCAATGCCTCGTTCTGCATGTAGCCATTCGACACGACCACACTGCGGACGCCAGCTTCGTGTCCAGCATCGGCAGCATCCATCAAGTACTCGCTGAAGATCACCGGCTCGCTGTAGGTGTAGGCGATCGTCGGACAGCGGTTCTGTTTTGCCAGCTCGGCAACCGCTTTTGGAGGAGCATACTGGGCCGGAACCTGCTCCGGGCGCACTTGCGAGATGTCCCAGTTCTGGCAGAATTTGCAGTTAACATTGCAGCCGGCCGTGGCGATCGAGAAAGCCAGCGTTCCCGGCAGGTAATGGAACAGCGGCTTCTTCTCGATGGGGTCAATGTGGGCCGCACACACGCGTGAGTGCACCAGCGAATAGTAGGTTCCTCCATGATTCTCCCGCACGCCGCAATACCCGCGCTCCCGGTCTCCCACCGTGCATTCGCGCGGGCATAGCTTGCATTTCACCTTTTTGTTCGGGAGTTTCTGGTAGAACTTTGCTTCGACGGTGAATTGCGAGTCGTCCTGCGTTGGCTGAGCCGACGGTGGCATTGCGGGGAAGGGCAGAGCGAAAGCGCTGAGGCCGCAGGTTGCTCCGGCCGTTGCTCCGGCCATGGCCGCGCATTTCAAAAACGAGCGGCGATCGAGCGCGGACCGAGAGATGACCCTGGGCTTGGGATCTCGTTCGGCATCGGCAACTGGCTTGCGAGCCATTTCGAACCTCAATCGCGCCGTTTGTGTGGGGACGGGCGCCCTCGCCCGTCCAAGCCGAGCGCAAGCTCGGCAGCTTCCGTTTGCTTTACGCGTCCGTCGCTTACACCTCAACGAGCGCAATTCGTTGCGGATCGTTCGTGCCCAATCGATGCTGCGCATCCGCCGCTGTAGCAATGTAGCGGGGCGCTCGGCCATCGGCTTCCAGCGTCTTTAATTTCCTTTCGGCGCGCTTGCTTTCGATGATGCGCCAGCCGCTATAGTCGAGCGCCACTGGGTCTTGCGAAGCGATCAGGGCATTTTCTTTCCAACTGTATTGCGGCTTGAATCCCGGGCCGCCCTCAAAGCAGGCCGTGGTCGCGTCGCAAATGGTCAAGCGCACCTTTGCCCGGATCGCCAGCAGCATATTCAGGTCCGCAATATATGGATTGCAACCGTGCGGATGATACTTGTTCGGATTATGAATGACGCCATACATGTTCTTTAACGCGATGGTTACACCGGCGCCATCGTGATCTTTCAGCACGGGCAAATTGACGACCGCATCGCAGCGCTCGGTCAAAATCTTGGAGAGCCGGCTGCCCACACTGCCGTACGTCGCCAGATCGTCTTCGTAACCCACGCGATCGGTGCCGTAGCATTGAACGCGCCCCTCCGCGGTGGAGACATGGAAGCCGGAACGCCCCAGTTCGTCGGTGTCACGGTCCCAAATCACGATGTCGCCCGCTTTGATTCCGGCTTCCTGCAATCTTTCGCAAATGGCTTCGACAAGCTGAAGATTGCTGGACAATCCGCGTCCTCCGAGCGCGTTCACCTTGATCCCCACTTTCTCTCCGGGGCGAACGAGCTTTTTCCACGGCTCGGCCGGATGGTCGAGCTCGAAGAGAGTTTGCATGGCGCGATCGAGCAGGCCCAGGATCCGGCCAGAATCCACCGTGGCCCCAGTGCCGCGCAGCAAAGGATCGCGTGCGATTGCGACCCTCGATTTCAGGGGCAGGGAAGTGTGCTCCGCGTCTCCGAGCAGCGCCAGCTTGTCGCGCATGCCGAGGACAACACCACCTGCAAGGCAATTCTTTAGGAAATCCCGCCGGCTCTTGTTGTTTCCGTTGTCCATGGTCGATCTCCCTTGGGATAACTTACGCCGCTACGCTGCCCTGGATTATCCATACTCCAACCGGACTGCATTTTCAGTGACCAACAGCACACAACTTGCGATCGCCTCACTTTCCAAGCCGCTGCTCTATTGCCCGCGCCAGTCCCAGAAGGGCCGGCTTTATTTCCGCTGAATCCTCATAGGCGGTGATTCGCACCAGATAAGGCCCTTTGCGGAAAACCAGGCTCTGGCTGTAGAGGCGAGCGCTGTCTCCCAAGTGAGGAGCGTCGGCATTCGCCGCAGGCTCGGATTCTAAAATCTTTTCAGCGCCGGCCGCGTTTCCCATGGTGTAGATGTCGACGACGGCGTCGAACTTGTCGCGAAACCTGTAGTCGGCAGTGGACACGGTTTCGACGCCCGCCTTCAGGTACCTCTCAGCCTCACCGTCAATGTACTTCCACAGGTCGGCAGCCGCAAACGTGCGAATCTCGCCCGTCTTGGCCCATCCGGCAGCCTCATTGGAATTGGATGCAGGGAACGGCGAGGCCTGTTTTTCCACATGTCGGTGGCAGGCGGCAACTCCGAGAAATGCCAAACACAAGCTGATCAGCAAGCTGCCGCGGAAAATCATGGAATGCATAATCACTTGGCTGTCTCCTTGCCTCGGTTGAGCAGAATCTGATTGGTGCGGGAGCGGCTTTCGCCAATGCTGGTAACGTACACGGCTGGCCTATCCTGCACCGGGCAAGCGTATTCGCAAGCGCCACAGCCTACGCAACGGGCGGGATCGAGGTAGGGTTGTTTCACTTGCTTAACGTTGCCTTCCGCATCCACCACTTCGGCAGGCCTCAGATAAACGGCCTTGGGCGATGTTGGGCACCACTCCTCGCACACAATGCACTCGGTCGCCATGGCCCAAGGCAGGCATCGTCCGCGGTCGTAGAACGCCGTGCCCACTCGGATCGGCTTGGCATCCTCGATCGCGCTGGCTGCCCAGCCTTTTTCTTTCGCCGTGATTTCCCAGATCGCGCCCGTGGGGCACACTTGGGAGCAGAGCACGCAACTGGTTTCGCAGTAGCCAATCCGCGGAACCATCACCGGCGTCCAAAGACCTTCCAACCCCGCCTCGTTCAAGGCGGGATGCAGAGCGTTGTTGGGACAAGCCTTCATGCACTCCCCGCACCGTATGCAGCGCGAGAGGAAATGATCCTCATCCAAGGCTCCCGGTGGCCGCAGCAACCGTTCGTGACGCTCGGCGGCAAAGCCGGGTGTAGCGCGCATCAGCGGAACCAGGGCCACTCCCGCGCCTAGTGAGGTGAGCACCTTGCGCCGCTGCAGGTTCACACCCGCGAAAGCTTGCGGCGAAAAAAACTTGAACTGCAGGCCGTGCTCTGGACACTCACCCACGCAATTGAAGCAGAGATGGCACTCCGGTTGACGCCACGGAACGCCGCCGATCGGATCGTCGCCGCCCTGGCAGCGCAAGAGGCACCGATTGCAGTCCTGACAGTGCTCTGGGCTCTTGACCAGTCCGAGAACCGACCAGCGCGACACGACGCCAAGAAGCGCGCCAAGCGGGCAAAGAGCGCGGCACCAGAACCGCGTCACGCGAAAATTGAGCGCCACCAGAAAAATAAAGATCGCGCCCAGCCAGATGCCTTGCCGGAAGTACGGCTGCTTCAAGCTGATGAGAAGCAGCCCTCCGAGAATGAAATGCAATACGCTGCCCACCGTTTGCACCGGCGCGAATCGACTGCCTTCCAGGCCGTGCAACGTCGCGCGCAAGGCATAGCTCGTTCCCGGCAGAATCGACAACCCAAGCGATCGCACCAGCAGCGATATAGGGTCAAGCCATCCAAAGATGCCCGTGCCCATCAGAGCGGCCACCAGGCACGCAAACAAGAGGTAGTACTTCGTGGTCTGCCAGCGTTTGTACCGGTTCGACTCAATTAACCGCATCCCGCGCTTGCGCTCCGACCGCAGGTTGCTGAAAAAGTGATGGAGCGAGCCCAGCGGACAAATCCATCCGCAGAAAAAGCGCCCGAGAAACATCGTTGGAATCAGAATCGCCAAGCTCCACAGCAGCCCGCGATACAGCGCGCGACTCGAGAGCGCATTCGACAATGCCACCAACGGGTCGATCTCGAAGAACCAGCGGACCGGATACGGAAGCCGGATATCGCTTTGGGCCGCTTGGAGCGATCCCCGAAACTCTGTGTGCAGGAGAAAAAACAGAAATAATACGAAGAAGGTGATCTGCGAAAGCCGCCGCAACGTTGTCATTTTGACAGGACGCACTCTGTTCCCTCCCATCTACGCTAGAGCGGATTCACCGTTGCTTTCATCATGGGCTCTTCGGGGCTGGTCCGGCTTCTCTGGCCGAGGAGAGCGTTCAACTTCGCCATCACTTCAAACGCATCGGCTACGTAAAGCACGTCCGCTTTTCCTCGCGCCCATCCGCAGTTCGGGTCGAGATTCACGGCGCGGCGTTCGTTGATGAACCGCCAGCCCACGACATGGGGCTCCTCGCCATGGCAGCACGTGGACAAACCCTTGGGATGACGCGGCGTCGCTCCGGTCTGGCCGACCTGATTCAGATGGGTCATGAAGCCCAGCACCGCCTGGCTCTCTCCCGATTGATCTCCCGATTGATCGACGAGCGATTTGCTGCCGCCGAGCGATGCGCCCGAGGCGCGAAGGAAGTCGAGAATCAGCGTTTCCGCTTGATCGACATGGGTCTTTCCGTCGGCCTGCTTCTTGGTCCAGCCCGCGCCCGCAACCAACAGCAGGTTGGCGTCGGGCCGTATGGTTTGCGCGTCGCTCTTCGGAGCGCGAATGCCGCTGACGACCGTTCTTGTGGCCGCCTTCGGGAGTGTCACCGGAATCTCTTCGACCTTGGCCGCAGCGGGCGCCCCAGTCCGTTCAGTGTCAGCCCAAGCCGCTTCGCAGCCGGACTCGAGCAACACAATCCACGGCCGCGCGTCGCGGCGAATGACGGCTTCGATGCGCTGACGATAGTGCCAGCGCGTGGCGTGCAGTTCGCCATCAATAGTGTTGGCTTCGAGCGCGGTGACATGCGTGTCCACGCATCCCTTTAGACGATGCGCCACTCCCGGCAGAACGCGCATGAACCGTGAGGTTGCGGGCGCGAGAATCAGTTCGGCTCCCGCTGCCCGGCAGAGCGCTTCCGCCGCCGCCGCATCGCTGGCGTAGCGCGCGGTGGCGAAGTCAGGCCCCGCGACCGCAAGCATTCGATCCGCTCCAGCGGCTGCAACCGTTTCCGCCGCGGCAGTTACATCTTCGCCGATTAGGCCAATGGTCAAGCGCGCGCCGAGCTGCTTCGTCAACTTCAAAGCAGCGCCCAGAACTTCATACGACACTTTGGGGAGCGTGTTGCCATCTTCCGCAACGTGCGCCAAGAATAAAATGCTTCGTGACATCAGGGTCTTGATCTCCGGATTTTGTTGTCTACTTCCCAATCCATTCCGCAATCTCTTGCGCGATCTGCTCAGGCGACAGGTCTTTGACCACGCGCGTCTGGCGCTGTTGTTTCGGCGGGGTCGCGCTCAGGAAATGCAATCCACCAGCCGGCAGCGGCTCGGACTTCGCCCGCTGCAGCGCGGGCATCACCGTGCGCATGTTCGCCATTCCGACTTGAGGATTGTTGCGAGGCTCCGGCAGATTGCCGGTCGCCCATCCGAACAAAGCCGGCGGACCCTGGCAGACCGAAACCTGATGACGCCCGGCCTCGATGCGCTCTAAGACTTCGAATGAGCCGTCAGCTTGAACACTGAGCTGATCGACGCCTTGAAACTGGTCGAGAATCTCAAGCCGCTCTCCGACCAACTGCATGGTGGCGCCTGCGCCTCGCGAGGCCGATTCCCAGCCGCCGAATACGAGCAAGCGCGAGCGATCGAGCCCGGCGATACTCTGAATTGTTTCCGCCAGGAGCGCGGCCGTCGAGTGCGCATCGGCAAAGCCGCTGGCGCTCGAATCCACCGGAACGAGTTCAAAGCTCACCCTCTGCGCAATCGTCATCATCACTTGCTGAAGTTTAGCTTTTGGCCCCACGCTCACCAGCCAGACCTTGCTGCCCGTGACCTTGGATGCCAGGTTGGCGGCCTCATACAGAGCATGAGCCGCCCAGGGATCGAGCACGGCGGGAAGCATCATTTCGTTTTTCAGTGCGGGACCGGTTGGAGTCTCGATCGGCTCCAAAGTTTGCAGTGGGTCGGGCACCACGCTGCCGCACACCACAATGTGATATCCGTCTGTCATTCGAGTCCTGTCAAGTTAGTAATCAATCAGTTCAGCGCCGAGTGCAATCCTCCCGCGCCGGCGTTAAATTCGATGTTTCCCTGCGTACCGTCACCGTTGGCCTCGCAATTCCACAGGCACGCGCCACAGTAAACACATTTCTCGCGATCAAAAGCGGGCACTGCATCTTCGCTGCGGGTGATCGCCTGCCCCGAACACATCTCCACGCACAGCTTGGTCTCACAGGCGCGGCAGAGTTCGGGACGGCGAAAGCTCACGTGATTGGCATAGCCCGGCGGCGCCTGCACGCTTCCGCCCATGAGCAGCGCATCCTGGTGCGAGATGAGCAGTTTGCCATCCATCGGAATTTGCGGCCAACCACAGCGGTCCATGATCCGATCGTGCAGCGAAGTGCCCTTGGCGGCGCATTCCTCCTGCATCTGCTTCAGTTCGGCCGGCGAAATCCGCGATCCGTAAGCTTCCTCAAGCGACGGCAACTCGCGGGATGATGGACGCGCGGCTGGCGTGACCCGCCCGCCGGTCAAGCCCGCGACCGCCATGCCGATCATTCCCGTGACGACGCCACTCTGGAATCCATTGCGCGAGTCGGCAGCGATTTTCGACTCGTCGTCGACCCAGCTCTCGCGGCGTCGGCGCACGTAAGTGGCTTCAAGGTTTTCGCGGGTGAACGCGCGCTTGTGCTCGGCGAGTTCGATCACCGCTTCCGCCAGCTGCACACCGGTGGTCCAGGCTTCATCCACTCCCGATCCCGCCAGCACGTTCGTGCTTCCCGATCCCTCGCCGATGCGGGCATAGCCGTTGCCCACGAGAAATGGCTCGCCGTGGCGGCCCGATTCCTGCAGCGATTTCGCCCCCCACGATTTCAGCGTTCCGCCCTCGAGATAACGCCACAGATAAGGATGAAGCATGAAGTGCTGCAGGTAACGATAGGCCGTGCGCACCGGACTGCGGAACCACGACGGAACAAAAATGCCGACCGAAGTCAGCCGGTCGGGATGAACGTATAGAAACCCGAAAATCTCCGGCTCGGGAAATCCAATCGTGTGCAAGACCGTGCCCGGCTCCAGTCCACTGTCTTCGCGGAGTTCGACGACCATCTTCATGCCGAGCGCCCATTCGCGGGACTCGTGGCCCGGCGGCATTCCAATCTGGGCATCAATCTTGCGTCCGACCGCACCTACTGGACCGTCGCCCAACACCGTCAACGCGGCGCGCAGATCCATGCCCGGCGTGAAACCCGCGTCGGGATGCCCCTGAAGATCGGTCCCCTGATCGGCGAGCCGCACGCCCTTAACCGCGTCTCCTTCAATCAGTGGCTCGGCGACAGGCATACCCGGCCAGATTTGCACCACGCCCGACGCTGCAATTTGATCGCTGACCCACTGGTTGAACTGACCAAGCGACAGCACGAGGCCATCGTGTTTCCGCATGAAGGGCGGAGTATAGGGTAGCTCGAACGCCCCGTGCTTCAGCCCGAACCGCTTCCTCCCGAACACCAGGCCAAGTGAGCGAAGCAAGCGGTCGGCAGCCTTGAACGTGAATGAGCGGCGACCTGCCCGCGTGGGATCGAGCAGGTAAACGAGCTTCTCCTTCTTCACAGCCGCCGCCATCGGAATCTCGGTAAGATCCACGCCGGGAAAGCTGCCGCGTATCCCGCGTGCCCGCGTGACCGCGCCCGAGACTCCGAACCCCAGCCCGTCGGCGCGTTCGTAGCAGATTACCTGCAGAGGCAGGCCGGGGGACGTTGCGCTCTCCAGTCGCACCGACCCATCCGGATTCAGCAAGCTGCGGCTGAGCGTCGTCAGGAAGCCGCCCATCGCGGGACCGAAGCCCACGCACGCGATGTCGACCGTCATCTGTTGCCGCTCGATTGTTTGCTGCTCGATCGCGGCGGCCGGTTCTTGGGAATCGGCGCTCATGCAGGGTAGTCCAGCGCCTCGGGAATCATGAGCTTGGAAATCGCCTCGGCGGCCCGGTCTTTCGACAGCCGGCAGCCTGTGAGGCAAGTGGAGAGCTTCGTTTGCAACGAGAGAAACTGCTCGGCTCCATGGCACTTCGCACAAGGACCAGCCTTTTTAGGATGCGAGCCATCGTTTCCGATGACATCCAGGCCGTAAGAACCTATGCCCGGAATAATGCCCTCAAGAGAATCCAACTCGTCCTGTTGATAGCAGCCGCGATATCCCGCTTCGTCCCACGCGGGGTGACGGTTATATCCGAAGACCAACTCCGCGCAGATGCGCGCCACTTCTCCACTGGCCCGCGCCGACTGCACGTGGCACAAATCGGTCATGAAATTTGCGAGGCCAGCCAGCCCTTCCGCAACGGCGGGATCGCTCGGCCCGCGCTGCTCCAGTTCGATGGCATCGAGAATCTGGCAGCGCGCCGCGAGCAGCCAGCAGAGAGCATCGGCCAGCGGGAACGTCACTCCCTGACGTGCGCTTTGGTAGAGACGGCCGCCGTCAGCATCGGTCGAGTGCTGCAAACGCTCGAGCGTCCACAGCCACATTCCCATGGCCGTTGCCAGCGCACATGCGCCGGTGCCCGGACGCTCGCTCGCGATCCCCCGCATCTCCCTGATCCACGCCTGGAACTGCGCCCGAAACAGCGGGTTCGTCATGGTGATGGAGAGTTGGCGCCGTTGCACCGCTTCCGGTCCCTCGTAGGTTGCTTCCAGTTGCGCGTCCATCCATTTGTTGCCGAGGAATCCCGGGCAATCTTCCGTGATGCCATACCCACCCATCAGACTGACCGCTTCGCGCATCATCTGTGCGCCCCAGCCGGTGTTCCACAGCTTGGTTGCGGGGCAAAGAACGTCGGCCAGCGAGTCCAACAAAACGAAACGCAGAAGCGGATCGGATTCCAGTTGCGCTCGCTTGGCGTCGTTGGCAGGCAATCCGGCTGGCAAGCGGACGAGATCCGCCGCCCGTTCCGACGCTTCGCGTTGCAGCTTCGCGCGCGCTCTCGCGCTGGTGACTCCCTGAGCCGCCAACAGTTTGTCAGCCTCGCGCTCCAGCGGATCGAGTTCATCGAAGGCCCGTGCCGCCGCAAATCCAAGCGCTGCGCCGGCCTCGCCGGTCGCCCAGACGTCCACCAGCCGGTGCAGCGCGTCTTCGCGAGCCTGCAACCCGAGTTCATAACGCACCGATCCTGGCGTCGCCGTCTCCGCGCCACGGAACCGCCCTCGCTGATACCGTATGACCGGCTCAACCGCAGAGAGCAATTTCGCCGCCGTCATAACGCCCACGGTCACGCGCGTCCGGCGAAACACGGCTTCAATGACCTCGCTGTGGTTGTAGCGCGGCAGGATGACGCCATCTTTCACGTCGTAGCCGCCGACAATCCGGCTCGCCGGAATGCACAGGCTGAAAATCGGATCGCCGGTCGAAGAAAGCTGATGCACCAGCTTTCGCGTGGGCGTGCCGCGATCGAATGTGCCGGGATCGCCTTCTTCCAGGATCACCATGCAGCTTCCCTTGATCCGCTCGTCGCCGGAATCGACCGCGGCCGTCACAAAGTTTGCGAACCCAATATTGGTGATGAAGCGCCCGCGTTTTTCCACTTGCAGCGTCGGTTCTTCTCCTTCTTTCCACTCGGCGATGCGGATTTTTCCGTTGAGCATGCCGGTATCCACGCCAACGTAAGGGATGGGCTCGGTCAGGCAGAACGATCCCCGCCAGGGTTTGCGATCTTCTCCCGCCTGAGGCGGCGCGGCCAACCCCATGTACTTTGTATGCTGCTCCGGCGTGCCCCGTTCGTGAATCGGCGCCAAGGCTAGACAGCCCGCCAGGCTGGCAGTTGCGGCCCCGCCGTCCACCCATGCCAGTTCAAACGCTACCAGCGCCAGCGCCAGGTTCTTCGGGCCGGCGATGAATCCACCCTGCTCGGGATCCATGAAGACGGCGGTGATGCCGGACTCATCGAACGCCTTTAGCAGTTCAGCCTTGGCCGGTGTCCATTCATGCGAATTGCGGCCACCGTTGGCCACCAGACGCGCCACCGGACCGCGGGCCACGGATCGTGCCGACTGCACCAGCATTTGCAGGTCGTAGCGGTCGGCAAATCGCCATTGAATCTGGCGCGCGGCATCGGAAGGAAGCGTCCGCAGCAGTTCCGGCTTGATGGGGGTGGCAGTGGAGGCCATGGCCTTGCTCCTTTAGAAGTGGTCGTTTGCTAAATGGTCGTTGGCGAAGTAGTCATTCCGATTCTGCCGTTGCATGACTCACGGGTCTGTGATCTGGGTCATAAGAGCCTGTGATTATGGCACGGTAGAGGTCAGAGGCGCTGTCCGCCTGTAATGTCCAGGTGCGCACATCTCTCAGAATCTGTCCAAAAACTGTTGCGTTTTGAAGGGTACGGGCTTCAGCCCGTACGTACGAACGCAAAATGATAGGGGGCTTCAGCCCCCGAGGGGCGGCATGGCTTGCGAACCCATTCCCCCAGCGGCTGGAAGCCGCGTCGTTTTGTGGCCTTAACGGACGGGCTGAAGCCCGTCCCCTTCAAAGCGTGAGTTTTTGGACAGGCTCTCAGAACCCCATGATGTTATATCCGCAATCCACGTAGATGATTTCGCCGGTGATGCCGGAGCTGGCATCGGAGGCAAGAAACAACCCAGCGCTGCCCACCTCGCCGACTTCAACATTGCGTTGCAGAGGCGCGCGCTCGGCGTGTCCTTTCAGCATGTCTCCCATTCCGGAGATGCCGCGCGCGGCCAGGGTTTTAATCGGCCCCGCGGAAATGGCGTTGACGCGAATTCTCTTTCGGCCCAGATCGTACGCCAGGTAGCGCACGGTGCACTCCAGCGCGGCCTTGGCTACGCCCATCACGTTATAGTTGGGGACAACTTTTTCCGCGCCGTAGTAACTCATGGTGATGACGCTGCCCCCGTCTTCCATCAGCGGCGCCGCAGCCCGGCAAACCGCGATCAGCGAATACACGCTCACGTCGTGCGCCACCCGAAAGCCCTCGCGCGTAGTGTTCACGAAATCGCCTTTCAGTTCTTCGGGTGGAGCGAACGCCACGCTGTGCACCAGCACATGCAGCTTGCCGTAGCGCTCCTTGAGCTTCTCGAACAGGCCCGCAATCGCCGCATCGTTCGAAACGTCGCACATGAATCCTTCCGCGCCCGGCAGCGACAGAATCAGGTCTTTGGCTTCCTGCTCCAGCCGTTCGTTCTGATAGGTGATCGCGAGGTTCGCACCCGCCGCGTGCAGCCCTTGCGCAATTGCCCACGCGATCGAGCGCTTGTTCGCCACTCCAAAGACGACCGCCGTCCGCCCTTTTAACTCCTCAAACATGAAAAAGTCTCCTGGCACGAAAGCAATAAGAATAGCAGGCGATGAAGTCCCCTGTGTTCCCCTGTGCCCACTGTGGTGAAAGCTTCTCTCGGCGAACTTTTTTGCAGGATGGGGCGCACGATTTGAATCTAACATGGAGGGCTTTTAGCTTTTAGCTGTTAGCTTTCAGTTCTCAGTTTGCGATGCCGAAGGATTTCAAGAATTTGTCTCGCTGTCGGTGACGAACGCGCCATTCAAGAAGTGGCACTGGGGTTAGTAGGGGAGTCCATCTAGCCTGAGCTTGCTTGGGCAATGCCTCTGCCCTTCGCCATCAGTTTTCCCACGAAGCAAGCAACCGATTCCAGTTTCCGCAGATCGTCGGGAGTGAAATCCGGCCCCGCCGCGGCTGGGCGGGGGGCTTTGCGGGAGACTTGAATCACGCCAATTACTTCTCCGTTCCTGGCTAGAACGGGCGCAGACATGAGCTTCTGAATTACCTGCGCGTCCAGTCCAGTGTCGCCCAGCTTGACGAGTTCAAAAATGCTGAAATGCTTTACTTGCGTGAAGCTGTTGAAAAGCTCCGCCTGCTTGGTCCGCGCTGTGCGGGCCGCTACCGACGAACTGGAAAGAGGGATCGCCCCCGCCGTTTTCAACTCGGCAGGGCACAGGAAGTTCAGCAGCGTTCCGCCAAGCTCCAGCAGCGCGACTTCGGTTTCGCTAACTTGGAAGATCTTGGCTACGCAGGCGCAGATCGACGCCGGAGTGCTGTCCGGAGAGTCCAAGCCCCCAAGCTGTTCGGTTTCCCACATCTTCCCGAGCATGCCTGAGGAGAGGGTGACCGGCAAGGTAACCAACGTGTCCCTTCCTGCCTTTTTCCGTTCTAGCGCAGTTACCGAGTTGCTGTAGAGGGAGCCGGGAACGGGAAGGGCACGGCTTCACAGGCCGCGAAAAAACTCTCGTTCTGACGTTGTTTTGAAGGGGCGCGGCTTCAGCCGCGCCGTAAGCGCAGAATCAGCGGCGGCTTTAGCCGCTGAGGGTACGCACTACACACCACCCGAAACCGCCCTAGTAACTCGGGCGGACGGGAGAAGACTCGGGATACCTGGACCTGGCAGCTTGCTTTCTGACCTTCTCCGGCCTCGCCAGGCACAGTTTCACGATTGTCGGTGCAATTGCGACGATCTCACTCACAACCCAGTCAATGAGTGTAATTGATTCCATGACAAAGTCGGCTCCTAGACCCGAGTAAACTTTGGTGGCTACCAACCAACCAAGAGCGCTCGGGAGAGAGGAGCCGAACAATGATCATTATAGGATGCGATTACCACCCGAGCTT
>Ga0208038_1000736_pt1 | contig 22555 bp, 25 predicted proteins | sample June2015DPH_16_1_FD_184714 | JGI IMG/M metagenome (GOLD analysis project Ga0208038, IMG submission 184714) | Peatland microbial communities from SPRUCE experiment site at the Marcell Experimental Forest, Minnesota, USA - June2015DPH_16_100... | ecosystem: Environmental > Terrestrial > Soil >...
AAACCTCTTCTAACTCTTCGATGTGGACCAACTCAGAAATGAGAAGATAGAACTTGAGAGTCTCTATCTAACTTCTCTAGGTCTATTCACCTAGAGAATAATTCGAAAGAATTAAAGAGAATACGATTGCCCTGTTCGTTATAGGGCATTTTTAGTATTTCGTAGGGTAAACTCCCGCCTAAAGGCGGGAGTCTTCCGACAAGGATAAAAATTGTAAAAGAATCTGAAATGAAGATAGCAAAAGGCGGGAAGTGTGGAAAAGAGGAAAAGGGAGGAAAAGAAGATAAAGGTAAAAAAGACAAAAAAGAAGACATTAAAAAAATGGATGAGTTATAGATGGTCAAGTAAATTGTTGACAAATTTGGGATTGAATGATTATGAAAATAGAAATATTGGATAAGTCAAAAGTTAAAATAGGAGAAACTGGTACGGAGGCGAAGAGATGTGAAAATGTAACATCTGACGAAAAGATATGTGGAACAGGAATTAAGATAGTTGACAAATGCGATACCGCTGGACATAAAGTTAAGAAATGTATGGACATACTGCCTGCTGGGAAAATATTAAAATGTGAGAGATTAGAACTCGGGGCGTCTGACAATTGCGCTCTATGTCAAGGTGTGGATAATGAGATATTTGTAAAATGCAAAAATAAATGGGCTAACTATTGAAACGGGTGACGCTATGACTATATTTGGATCAAGACTCAGAATATTGTATGGTATTTTTTTTATTGTTTTGGGAATAGTTACAGGAGTAGTTACCTACAGGTATATCTTTCCAATGGGGTCTATAATGTTAGTTTTGAGTGGACTAATTTTGATATTTTGGAAAAGGTGGAATTATGTGGTACATTGTGTTATGATGAAAATTACTGGTAAGGAGATTAAGGAATGAGGATATTGGTATGCGGAGATAGAAACTGGTGTAATATGAGTATTATAGAAAGAGAACTAAAGAAATTTCCTTCCGATACTGTTGTGATTCATGGAGCGGCAAAGGGTGCAGACACTCTCGGAGGATTTGTCGCGGATAAATTGGGGTTCAAAGTTTTGGTATTCCCGGCTAAGTGGGGTATATATGGAAAAGGTGCGGGGCCTATACGAAATCAGAAGATGCTTGACGAGGGAAAGCCTGACCTGGTGTTAGCATTTCATGAGAATATTGATGAAAGTAAGGGGACTCGGGATATGGTGCATAGAGCAAGGGGAGCAGGAGTAAAAGTGGAAGTTTTTAAAAACTGATGATGTAACAATGGGATTATGATATATATGTCAAGGAGAATGTAATGACAATAAAAGAAGAAATTTGGATAGAAAAATATCGCCCTAAGAAACTTGAGGATGTAGTCGGACAGACTGAGGTTATAAGAAGGTTGAGTGCTTATATAAAATCGAAGAACCTTCCGCATCTTCTTTTCTCCGGCCCGCCTGGTGTGGGGAAGACTGGAAGCGCTATATGCGTGGCACGAGAACTCTTTGGTGAGGATTGGACGAACAACTTTACAGAATTAAACGCGTCTGATGAGAGAGGTATTGAGGTTGTGAGAACCAAGATAAAAAACTTTGCACGGACCTCTCCACTCGGAGGTTCTGATTTTAAGATAATATTCCTTGATGAGGCGGATGCGCTTACTTCTGATGCACAATCTGCACTTAGAAGAACAATGGAAAAATATACAGGTTCCTGTCGTTTCATAATGTCATGTAATTATTCATCTAAGATAATTGAGCCTGTCCAATCAAGATGTGCGGTTTATAGGTTCAGACCAATATCCGGAGAGGCTGTCGAGCAGAGAATAAGATATATTGCCGAAACAGAAGGTATAACGTTGACCAAGGACGGTCTAGAGGCTATAAAATATGTAGCATCAGGTGATATGCGTCGTGCTATAAATGCGTTGCAGGCGGCGGCAATGATTGATAAAACAGTAGATATGGATGCTATTTACAAGACGACAAGTACTGTAAGACCTGAAAAAATGACTGAGTTGATAAGGTATGCTCTTGACGGGAATTTTATTAAGGCAAGGTCTCAGCTTGACTATCTTTTGATTGAGGAAGGGCTTTCAGGAGAAGACATGGTGGTACAGATCTATCGAGCCATGCTTGATATGACCATATCTGATAGGTTGAAAGTTGATATGGTCGATAAAATTGGCGAAATAGATTTTAGAATAGCAGAAGGTGCGAATGATCGTATACAGCTCGAAGCTTTAATCGCTCATTTTATGCTTTGCGGAGCAAACGCAAAATTGGCGATGGGAAAATGATAATTGGTGATGAAGATAAAATAAAGTTTGAAAAATGTCAGGAACATAGACAGATAGGGTATTTATGTGATGCTCACCCAACGTGTAATGGATGCGAATATCAGATAGCGGACGATGTATATGTTGCTCTTGGGGGGAAGTTGATTAAGAACAGTTCGTTTTCTTTGAGGACAGATTAGGTAAACAATGTATCTAAAGATACGATAGACATTAGAGAGATGATGCTTATTTTTCTTGGAAAAATTGGATAGATAGTATGCAAGACGATATGATAAAAATTAGAGAATGGAAGACTCCTGCTACAGATTATCCAGAAAAAGAGTTTGGATCTGCACGAATTAGTAGAGAAAAATATAAAAATGGATATTATCATTCTTATGGAGTAAGGGGATACGAATATTTTCTGGTAACAAAGCCTATTGATATTACGTCTTTGGAAATCAAGGATGGTAATGGAGAGTGGAAGACATGGATGGTCGATGATTGTCCTCACTGGTGGTCTATGCAAGATTATGCCAGGAATAGTTCTGGAAGAGTGTTAGTTGCCGGCCTTGGTTTGGGTCTGGTAACTGGAGAATTGTTGAAAAATGTCGATGTAAATTCTGTGACTGTTATCGAACGTAATAAAGATGTTATAGGTTTAATATCGCCTTTGTTGCCTGAAGCGATAGATGTCCATTTTGATATTAAAAATGAAGACTTTTACAAGTTTATAAATGAAACCAATGAAAGATTTGATAGGATAATTGTTGATCTATGGGTAACAGGATCTGAAGAAGAGACTCTAAAAGTATTGAGTGAGGAGGTGAGACCTCTTGCGTATTATATTATGAAATTATTTCCTGATGCGTCTGTTGTGTTTCATGGATTTGGATTATCTTGGTAGTTGGGATGTTTTGGATTTGATACAAATGGGAGTATGAAATGGTAGGTCTTTCTGACTTAAAAAAACATTTGAATATTTCAAAAACGTGTAATATGTCACTGAATGACAAATACTGTTATTTCAGTCTGTCCGGAGTAAATACTATAGATTTTTTGGACATTGTTAATTATAAATCTTGGGTATATAAATCATTCCAGAAAATGGTTAATATAAGATATGTGTATATCATTAAGAAGTTAGAAAAGGGAGTTACTATCGTAAGGACGAGCGTTGGATTTGCGCCGCTGCTTTTGAGATTTTTAAGGATAAAGGGGTATCGAATAAGAGATGAAGATATAGAAATTTTTAGAGCGAGAAATATTGTATTTCCAGACTTCAAGATTAAGTTGTATGATTTTCAAGAAAGGATGATTGACGATTGGATGTCTGCCGGATCAATCGGCGTGTTAAAGTCCCCAACAGGTTCCGGTAAAACTATTATTGGGTGTAATGCTATAAAAAGGATAGGTCGTAAGACATTGATACTTGTTCACACGTCTGATCTTTTAATTAATGTGTGGAACGATAGTCTGATTAAATCTTTTGGTCCTGGAATAATGGGACAAGTGGGTATCATAGGCGGGGGTTTGACTGACAGAGATAGAGCCGCGTTGAGGCTAGGGGTGAGAAGTGGAGATTTTGACGAAAATGTACGAAAGGATATAGTGATCGCAACATTCCAAACTTTGATGAATAGAATAGACGATTTGGCACAATATAAGTTTGGACTAATGATGGTCGATGAATGTCATCATTGTCCAGCTCAGATGTTTAGAAAAGTCAATGCTGTGATAAGAGCTCCCTATAAACTAGGATTATCTGCCACGATTGAAAGATTGGACGGAATGACTAGAGACGTCTTTGGTCAATTAGGCAGTGTGCAAAGTAAGGTGTCAATAAGGGAGTTAATAAATAGAGGAATATTGGCAGAGCCAAGATTTCAGTCTCCAATTATAGTAGACCACAGTGTAACAGATAGCATACAAGATAGCGGCTTGTCTGGTCTTAAATACAGCAGATTAGTCAAAAAGAAGAGTGCTGCGTCCCAAAAGAAGAAAGATTATGTTGTCAATATATGTAAAAATATTGCGGCACGAGATAGAAAATTCCTGTTATTTACTGATTATGTAAACGCAGAAGATGTCTTCGTCAGGGATATGTATGCAGATTCTCTACTTAAAGAGGAGACGTTGGTATCTGTAATAGACCAAGGTATGGCATCTGATGAGAGAAGTGCAGTATTTAATTTCTTGGAGAAGGGAGATATTAGTGGTATTGTATTCGGGAAACTTGGTTCTGAAGGTGTAAACATACCATCAGTAGATGTTGTAGTGATGGCCAATGCGATAAAGTGCGTCTCTGGAGATATTTTAACACCAACCGATAAGGGGATAATTAGAGCTGAAGATTTGGAGGTTGTTGATCCAAGTTCTGCTTTTACAATAGATCCTTATGGCGGATCTTTGGTAACTGCTAAAATTAATGAGTTTTATAATTTTGATGAGGAAGATACTATAAGAATAAGAACACTTAAGGGTTATGAAATAGAAGGATCTGTCTACCATAGAGTTGCAACAAGATGGATTCTTGGGAATTTTATATATACACCATTGTCAGATATAAATATTGGAGGTAGAGTTCTAATATGCGGAGACGTTTATGGGAAAGATGTAGATAAGAACAAGTGTTCGATATTCTATGATGTAGTTGTGTCTAAGAAGAATGGTAGGAATAAATTATATGATATGAATATTGATGTATATCACTCATTTATAGCTGGAGGATTTATAAATCACAATTCACCGATAACTTTCACACAACGAGTAGGTCGTGCTATGAGAAGAGTACCCGGTAAAGACTGGTGCGACGTATATGAAGTTTTGTTGGATCTGCCAACAGAGGCGAAATGGAGTCATTTTAACTTCGCTGAATATAATGCAGAAGGCTTCCAAAAACTTACTTATAAGATAGAATAATAGAGAAGATATTATATGATAGAATAAGTGGAGACAAATATATGAGTATGAAACCAAAAACAAGACGCTATATACCTTTTGAAGCTAGACGACCAAGAGAAAGGAGCTCTTGTCCAAAATGCGAATCTGTGGATGTCAAAAAAAGAATCAGGACTCATGATTACGTATGTAATGCTTGTGGATGGGAAGGTGACGCCATTAGAAAAGTGATGCGGTAAGGAGACTGTAATGAGTAGAGATATATATGAATATGACAAGATGAAAAAAGTTGCTATAATGACGGCGGTAGAACAATTAAAATTAAGAGGAGAAGATGCGGTTCGGTCTAGCAAGCTTGAAAGATATGACATTTTGATTAGGGATAAAGATATCAGAATAAAAATAAAGTTCAGCAAGCCAATAAGAAGATCTAGTGTCGTTGAGTTATGCTGGGAGTTTACAAAAATAATTCATAAATCTAGATTATGGCCTAATGATATATATCATTACTACCTATTAATGGGATTAAATGAAAATGGAGGAGTTAACAAAATATGGAAAATATCTACAGACGAAGATATCATATACAGAAAAAATCAAATCTTTATTCCCTTGAATAAGGGAGAGGATTACAATAAGTACGAGTTGGATATTATCAGTAGTGATAATGGACAGCTACAATGGATAGAATGAGTGAATTTGGTAAACTTTTTTTACTTTCAATTTTTGTGAATAACAAAAGAAAGTGCGCGATTAGCTACGATAGAAAGACGCTTTTGCAAGATGTGCGTTGTGTAATATACTGTAAACAGCATCGGAACTTAAAGACGCACATCCTTAGTATGTTGACGCGCATGTGGACACTTGTGTACATAGCACATAAGCATAAATCAAAAAGACCGTAACACAGAAAAAATTCCAGGCTATTTTTGTAGAACAAATGGAATTTTGTTGAGTGTCATATTGACAATGAGTGGGCAACGTCAATATGGCAGATAAGCACACTATATATTAAGCAGGCTTTTGCTGACTACCGTATGGCATCGCGCACTCTCTTTTAGCATCGTAGTATTTCTGCAATAGCAAAGTATATATACTTTTGTGCCATAGTATGTAAAATTATAATGTAATATTATTACAGTATGATTTTACCTGACAGATCTTTGACTAAAAAGAAAAATGTCGAGGGATATATGCCGAGGACAGTTGCCATTTCTGATAATACATAAATTCTTATAATTGTGAAGAAATTGAACCTTTCAGGAAATATAGGGTTACGGCTAAAATAGCTGACATCGTCGATGTAGCAATAAGATACGGTATTGAAAGAGTCGACGATGTGTTTGTATATGGCAGAAAGACACGAAATTTGAATATTGTAGAAGAAAAAGACTTAATGACACAATAGAAGTAGGTGAGTATATGAACAGTAAAACGAAAAAAACAAAGATACATAATGTAATAATGACATTGACAATGTTTGGATTGTTGATATCATTAGGAATAGCATGTGCAGGAGAAAATCATTATGGAGGCATTGCGTCATCTGTAAACAAAACTCCGATGGGAACAACAATTAATGCAAATCTGACCGCTTATTATAATATACCAACGGCAACTGGCAATGGTTCTACTTATTTTTATATTGGCGGTTATTGGTTCAATCAAACTGAGATGATTAACTTGCCAGCAGGAGTAGTTCAGTATGGGCAGTCGCCTTATGCTTGTTGTGATAGCAGTGGTTCATCCGTCATACCTGCTCCGGTAAATCCTTTGGTAATCGTTGGATTTGTGGGGGTTGTAATTTTCTTTGTATGGAGACGTAAGAAATGAACATGTTACTCGAAGCGCTGTTGGTAGTAGTTGCGGCTCACTGGGTGATAGTGTCGACGTTTACCATACTCGGTGTTTTGGGCTATGTCTTATATGGACCAACAAAGAAGGGAGATAAATATAGAGCTGTAGATATAGTCATAATATCGAAAGCGTCGAAGTCAGTAAGTGGCGTTCTTTTTGACTCGATAAGTCATAATGCATCACTTCTGAGTTTATATCCTCTGAAAGTAGTAATAGATGAGGGAAGCGAATTATTCCCAGAATTGAAATTATTTATTGCGAATTTCAAGAATGTGGAATTGATAATAGTTCCTCATTCTTTTAAATGCACAGCGATAGCCAAAGGGCGCGCAATTGAATATTTCATAAGAACGCATGTAAATTCTGAAAGATGGTATGTTTTCATTGATGACGATAATCACATAATGGATACGAAGTTTCTTAATGAGATATCTTATTATTCAAAGCATGGATATGAAGCTGCGAACGGTATTTTATACCCAAGAATGGGTAAGAGTAAAATAGCGTTTGTGGCAGATGCTATTAGATACTTCGATGACATTACTATATTCAGAATAGGTACAGGAGTGTTGAAAACTCCAATAAATGGATTTCATGGGGAGCTTCTTATGGCACACGGTAAAATTCTTAAAGATATAGGATTTGATCGTGAAACTATAACAGAAGACTTTGCTTTTGCAAGAGAGTTAGTCAAGAAAAACATCAAAGTGTGGCAGTCAGAAAGTAAATTATCAATACAGTCTCCTCATAGTATATCTGATTTCATCAAACAGAGGAATAGATGGTATAGGGGTATATCAATGGATATTAAGAGTGCAGACTGGAAGATGAAACTGTTTTGCGGCTTGCGTATTATTGATTGGAAAATCGGAATAATTGGTAGCTGGGCTATATTCCCTATATGGTTTTTACTGCCAATACCACTTTATCTATCGTTTTTTTGTTTGATTGGGTTGGTATATTACTATATTGCCTATATCACTGGAGTAATGTGGTTAAATGATGAAAGGGAACTATTTAAGATACCATTATATGGTATAATGGAAACCGTGGCTCCCCATCTACGAGTAAAGAACAAGATGCATTTCAATGTAATTGAGAAGTGATATTATGGAAAAAGGAAGACATCTATTATTTTTTGATATACTTCGCATTGGAGCTATTCTAATGGTTGTCTATCAACATGTGGCAACTGTTTTAAATTTAAATTTCCCGACAGTGAACATTTTTGGAACGGTTTCTGGAATCGGGAAGGTTGGAAATATACTATTTATTTTTATCAGTGGAGCGGTATTGTATATTTCAACAAAGGAAACAAATTTTACAATCAAAAATACATTACCATTTTATAAAAAAAGAATCATGCGTTTATACCCTGCAATGTGGGCGTCTTATATATTTGCCATCCTTTTTGTGCCGACTTTAGTAAATCAATCTCTCAAACTTTGGGTTATACAGTTGACAGGCACAATTTCTCTATTTTTAAATATCACAAGTCAGGATGTATGGTATCATCTAATTAATCCAATAGCCTATTTTGTAGGATTAATTTTGGTGTTATATATACTGTATCCAATCATATATAATGCAATGAAATATTATCCAAATTTAATTTTGTTAATATCGTCAGGTATTTCGTATTTGTGCATACGGAATTATCCAACAAGTTTCGATTATGGTAATCCATTATCATATCTTATGTTTTTTGTTGGAGGTATTTATATTGCCAAATTTGGAATATATCCAAAAGTTACTATTTCTTCAAATAATATAATTGCACATCTGTCTGAGTTGAGCTTTTATGTTTTTTTGACTCATGATATAATATTAAACCGGGAATACAGTAACATGTTAAGATTTGTCATATTCTCGATTGTACTTGCATACATCGCATGGTATATTGATAATATAGTTCAATTGAAGCTTAAAAAAATCAATTGTTGTTCAGTAGATAAACAAATGTCAAATCCAAAAAGGGAACATTTATTATTCTTTGATATACTTCGCATTGGAGCTATTCTAATGGTTGTTTACCAACATATTTTGTCTTCAATAAATGAAAATGTACCTTCAATTATGATCATGGGAGAAACTTTAGGTATAGGCAAGATTGGGGTACTTGTCTTTGTAACCGTTAGTGGCGCATTACTTTTTATTTCTACGTCTGAAACAACTTTCACATTTTCAAATGTGTTACCTTTCTACTATAAAAAGTTTGTACGATTATATCCAGCTTTGTGGATGTCTTTTATAATCACTATTATCGCGGAGCCGCAAATCCTACAATATCAATCGACAAAAGATTGGATTATACAATTAACTGGAACAACTGTTTATTTCATGGACATAACAAATCTAACGGTGTGGTCACATTTGATAAATCCAGTGTCCTATTTTATCAGTCTTTTAATTGGACTATATTTAATATATCCATTGGTACACAATTTAACCAAATATCTTTCGTTTTTGACTATAATTGGTGCAATAGCAATATCAGTCGCGTCAAAATTTTATTATAATATCAGTTTTGGTTCCGGTAATCCTTTAATATATCTTATGTTTTTTGTTTTAGGAGCCCATATTGCAATAATGGGTTTATATCCCAAAATTTCAATTAATTCAAAAAGTGGAATTGTAGTTGCATCCAGCCTAAGTTTCTATGTATTTCTGACGCACGGAATTATGATAAATATTTGGTATAATAACATTCTCATGTTCGCAATAGCTACTTTGGGCATGTCAAGTTTGTTAATGATTGTTGATGATAAAATTCAATCAGATATTAAAAAAATAGTTATAAAAAATTACGAGGCAAGGACGGTGTTATCATGATGAAATATGACCAATGTATGAGTTGTAAAAACACGAACAAAACGTGCGATAATTGTGATGGTATTACCAATTTGGAGAGAATGGAGACGTTCACATCAAATCTAAGAAAAATGAGTAAAGATTTAGCAATTAGAACATTAGTAATAATGTCGACAGTCGCCTATCTGATAGCATTTTATCCAGGTTACGAAAGTGTTACTAATATGACAGCAAAATTACTGTCTGTTGTAAGTTCTTGGTATCTTGGAGTTGCTCCTGCGTATTTCAATGATTATGTTATTTTCAATTTTAAAGAAATAACTCCATTGAAGTTAAGCCCAGAATGTAGTGGGTTGACTGTAATTACAATATTCATCATTGTAGTGTGGTTAATACCAAATGTCAGTTTAAGGAGTAGAATTGGCGCATTTGTATTTATCCCAATTCTATATTTTGCTAATATAATTAGACTTCTCATGGCTGTTATAATTGGAGATAAGATCAATGTTAACACGTTATCAATATATCATGGGACAGTAGGACAACTGTTTATATTTACGGTGTTGGTTATTTGTTTTATGGTATTCATAAAATTGCAACGTGGCGACACTCTTCAGAAGACGTCTGTTAACTGAAGGCTACATATGCAAAGCAGGTAATGCGAAACAGGTAATGCGAAACACTTGCGACACGTATATAGAAAACGCTAGAAGATGGTGACATAGGAAAAGGTTTCGGACATTTTTGCAAGAAAAACGGAACTTTTTTATGACAGAGATATTGTTGTGAAGATACCAAAGATATTGTGGTGAAGATACCAAAGATATTGTGGTAAAGATACCAAAGATATTGTGGCGAAGATGCCAAAGATATTGTGGCGAAGATGCCAAAGATATTGTGGTGAAGATACCAAAGATATTGTGGTGAAGATACGACAGATTAACACACTATATCTGCACGTAACTTCATTAGTCACATTGCATCTAGTACTATCTGTTAGCATCGCAGCGTTTCTGTAATAGCAAAGCTTATATACTTTTGTACTGTAGTATGTAAAATTATAATGTAATATTGTTACATTACGATTCAGTTTGGTGATATATTTGACCAATAAAAGAAAAAGATTAAGATGTACATATGCCGAAGACAGTTGCTATTTCTGACGATACGCATACCCTTATAACTGCGAAGAAGTTAGAACTTTTCAGTAAGTATAGGGTTACGGCTAAAATAGCTGACATCGTCGATGTAGCAATAAGATTCGGTATTGAAAGAGTCGACGAGGTGTTTGTACCTGATGTTGCAACACCAATGTTGAAGATAGTAGACGAAGAAGATATGAAATAACGGAGGTTATAATGGAACTAAAAGAAGTAAAATGTGGAAATTGTGGCAGGGATATACTCGTCCTTGAGGACCGTGTTAAAGAAAAAATGTTTTGCACCATTGGATGTATGGAGAATTCAAAAAAAGGTGTTCAAAGAATGAACGAGACATAATTAATACTTGAAAAGATAAACGCGAATTGAACAAAACTAAATAGAAAAGACAAGAGATGTAAAGACGTTAAAACAGGAGATGTAAAAATGGAAAAAATAAAAGTGGGTATAATTGGCAGCGGAGTAGTAGGTGCCGCCGTAGGAATGGGTTTTCATACAATTGGACATGATGTGTTGTTTTTTGATATTAACACACGTATAATAGAAAACTTGGCAAAGAATGGATACAGGGCCACTACTAATATTGAAGATGTGGCAAAAGACTCAAATGTCTTCTTTATATGTGTACCAACACCAGATAAGGATGCACAGATAGACCTGAGCATAATAAAAACTGCGGTCAAAAACCTGTCAATTGCCTGCAGAGGCAGGAATGACTATTTCTTGGTTGTAGCCAAGAGTACAATAATCCCAATGACTACAGAGAAAATACTTGTTCCTATACTTGAGGAGTATTTGGGTAAGAAAGCTGGAGCAGAGTTTGGAGTGTGTTTCAATCCTGAATTCTTAAATGAAGCACATCCATACGAAGATATCATGAACCCTGATAGGATAGTAATTGGGGAATATGATAAGAGATCAGGTGATGCTCTGTTGAAGCTGTACGAGACTTTCAAATGCCCAATTGTAAGAACAGATCTGAGAACAGCTGAAATGGTGAAGTATGCCAACAACTGTTTCAATGCCACAAAGATCAGCTTTTTCAATGAGATGGATTTAATGTGCAGAGAAATATCCATAGACTCCAATACCATAAGGAAAGTTGTCCAGATGGACAGGTATTATGGAATACATCCTTGGAAACACGGACATAGTTTTAGCGGTAAATGTTTGCCAAAGGATCTGAACGCTATTATCTGCATGTTCGACAATGTTCACGAGGCCATACTGCTGAAATCTGTTAGAAAGGTTAATGAACAGATAGCAGAAAGGGAACATGAACAAATATTCGAAGGTGTACCTGTAAAAGTAATTGATACATCAGAAAAAGTCGGTCTACGTGCAAGAAGTAAATAACAATTACGGGAATATTACCAGGAATAGTGGGGATTATATATTTTTGAGAAGTATATGGACTAATAATATTTCTGGTTATTTATTTCAGTAGTACAAGATTCATTCTTATGAGTGTAAAAGTATGCACTTTTAGGTATCGGTAGACGATTCGTCAGGAGACGCAAATATCGATAAAAGTCTGTATATAAAGTTTTAACAGGTTGAAATCCTGAAACTACAGACGCGACATATGAAAATCAGAAACGGAGAGGTAAAAAAAATATGAAACACAATTCAATAGGTTCTCTGGTACAAATGTTATTAGGCATTGTGTCAGGAGCGAAGACAATGAACAAATTTCTATCGTTAAGCATTTTTATAATGCTACTTGCCCCAATTGGGGCGCTTGCAGACGACGTACAGAATAATGTCGGTCCTATCGTTAATATAGCGGCAGGAGATAGTATTGCTGTTGGTTACCATATAGCAGCCAATAATTCTGACAATTTTACAGGATGCAACTTCGGAACTGGCAATCCTTCTGGGACGGTGACAATATATACACCGTTGGGAATTACTACAAATGTGACTAAGCTCACGTTTACGAGCTGCGGAACAACTAAATATGTTAAGTTCAGTAGCAATAGCTCAATAGCTCCTGGAGAATATCCAATAACGGTTCGTATTAGTGGAGGAAAAATTTTAAATGGGAGCAAACTTGTAACAAATACTAATGATTCAGCATCGTTCGTACTGAATGTTGAACCATTGGTCGACAATATACCTCCAATAATAACCATGCTTGGAATAAGCCCAGTAAACATCACTCAAGGAGACATATACATTGATGCAGGTGCAACAGCACTTGATCAGCCTGGGAATGTAAACTTGACAAGTAGTATCATAACTGAGAATCTTGTAAATACTGCAATAATTGGGACATATACAGTGACATATAATGTTGCAGATGCCACAGGGAACAATGCGTCAGAAGTAGTTAGAATCGTTAACGTAAAAGCGGCAGGAATACCATTGTTATTAACGATTCCAGCAGATGTTGGACCTATCGAAGCTACTGGAAATAAAACCTATGTTTCTCTTGGGACTCCGGTTGTTTCTGGCAATACGACACCAGCTACAAATGATGCTCCAGTTCTTGGTTTCTCTGTAGGAACTACGGTTGTAACATGGACAGTAACAAATGACTCGGCAACGGTAACAGACGAGCAAAATGTAACAATTGTAGATACCACAGCACCAGTAATTAGCGACCATGCAGATGTTTCTGCAAGTTCGGCTATCCCAATTGCAGTTATGTACACGCCGCCAAGTACAAACGATTTGGTTGATGGAATAGGAGAAGCGTCGTGCTTACCGGCATCTGGGACGTTATTTACAATAGGAACTACGACGGTAACTTGTATGGCAACAGATGCACACGGAAATACTGCTATACCCACAAATTTCAGCGTGGTTATTACTAATAATCTGGCAGGAAAATTTGGTGTCGTTATTATAACATTTGATGATGGCTACAAGTCAGATTCCGCAAATGCTATGCCTGTGTTAAAGGCTAACAATCAAAAAGGAGTCGCATTTGTTGATATGACTGATATAATGAGTGCAGAAGAGAATCCTGGATACTACCTGGACTATATGACCTATAGCGATTTGGATGGGCTAAGTTCCGAAGGATGGGATATATCTAGTCATTCTTGGAGCCATTGCTGTGTGAATGACAACAACTATCTCTTAACTTCGAACAATAGTATAATATACAAGGAGCTGATATCAAGCAAGGATTGGTTATCATCTAGAGGATATGGTAGAAGCGCAATGTTCTTCGCTTATCCATGGGGAACATACAACGACCTTCTAATGTCTAATCTGAAAACGTCTGGGTATATTGCGGCAAGAACAGTAGATACTTATGGAGAGTTCAATCCTACATATAAGAACTATGTTGCGCCAGTTATGAATATGACTACGCAGATGGACGGACCTTATAGTACGTCAAATGGTACTACACTTCGGTATATTCCATCGAGTGAAGTTATGTCATTGATTAACGACGCTGTTAGTAATAATGGTTTGTTAATACTGACATTCCATAATGTCGTACCGACACCGAGACCTTTGCCAACTGGACAGTATGATTACCCGTTGAGCGAGTTCGAAAATATAAGCGACTATCTCGCAGCATTGAATACAAGTGGAAATGTCAAAGTAGAGACTCTATCAGAATACTTCAAAGTGCCAGATGTTATAATTCCATATACTCCGCCAGCACCGGTTGACCCTATTGTAAATATGACAAATAGGACCGTAAATTTCTCGTGGACAGATGGAAACGGGTCAAAAACAGATTGCTTTGATGTGACAAGCGGCGGAATAACGACTTATTTAGTAATTAATAGGTCTTTTACTGTTTCAGCACTCCCAGGGCAGACTGTTGAGGTTTCAGTAGCGGCAGTAAATACGACATGGGGAACAAGAAGTCTTAGTGTACCACTCAACATAAGCGCGACAGTACCAAGTTTTGCGCCAGAAGCTCCAATAGGAATTATGTCGACTTTTGGTGCTACATGGGTCAATACCAAGTGGAGCGAAAATCCAGTAGGAAATAAGACAGATTCTTATGACGTACTTGTGACAACACCATTAGGATTAACATGGACAAATGGAACGGTTAACACGTCTATCAACGTGACAGGGTTATCTGCAGGTCAGAATGTTACAGTAGACGTATATGCAATGAATGACACAACTATGAGCACGGTTCCAGCAGAACTTTCAACAGTAATACCAGTGACTGATATACCTGTTATAACGTCAGTAAATCAGAGTAGCAGGTTATTCACTATGGACTTGAAATATCAAGCAGGTCTTAACACTGACTTAGTCGAAATAACGACTATCAGAAACTTTGAGAATGGAACAAATGCCACATATGTTGAATCTGTGCCTAAATTGTCAGGAGAAGTTGGAGAATTAATTATAAACAACGTCACTCCACACGAAACGGTAAATTTCATTGCAAAAAGTCTGAATTCGACAACTGGTCTGTACTCAGTAAATGCATATGCGAATCAAACTCTGGACAACAATGTTGTAGGGTTGAGCATGGATGCTACATACTCAACAACTGAAGGTTCTATCTTCAGAATAACCCCGACAATAGACAACGTAGACAATGATGCTATCGTGTTTACTGCCGATGGGTTGGTGGATAATGCGAGCATAAATTCGTCTACTGGTGAGTTCGTATTCGATACGACAGGCGCATCTACAGGTATGTATAAGTTTAACATCACGGCAAATGATAGTCATGGAAGTGTTAGTACAGTTGGCTTCATGTTAAATGTTGCCGGTTTACCTGTTGTAACACCTGAACCAACACCTGAACCTACACCTGAACCAACTGTTGCAACACCTGTGCCTACACCTGAGCCGACTGTTGCAACACCTGTACCAACACCTGAGCCAACTGTTGCAACACCTGTACCAACACCTGTACCAACACCTGTACCAACACCGGTGCCAACTGTTCCAAAACCTGAACCGACTGTTCCAACTATTGGAAATACGACCATTGGTGTCTATCGTGATAGCACGTTCTATCTTAAGAACAACAATAGCGCAGGTAATGCCGACCTGACCTTCGCATACGGAATAAGCGGCGATATACCGCTCGTAGGTGACTGGAATGGCAGTGGCATCGATACTGTTGGTGTCTATCGTGATAGCACGTTCTATCTTAAGAACAACAATAGCGCAGGTAATGCCGACCTGACCTTCGCATACGGAATAAGCGGCGATATACCGCTCGTAGGTGACTGGAACGGTGACGGTGTTGATACCGTTGGTGTATATCGTAATGGCGTGTTCTACCTTAAGAACAATAATAGTGCAGGTAATGCCGACCTGGCCTTCGCATACGGAATAAGCGGCGATATACCGCTCGTAGGTGACTGGAACGGTGACGGCGTTGATACCGTTGGTGTATATCGTAATGGCGTGTTCTATCTTAAGAACAATAATAGTGCAGGTAATGCCGACATAGCCTTCGCATACGGAATAAGCGGCGATACGCCACTCGTAGGTGACTGGAACGGGAAGTAAAATAATGAGGTAAAATATCGAAATAGAACAAAGATAAGGACAAGACATATTTTGAAGGATGAGATTATTTTTCTCATCCACAAAGTATTATTTTTACACAACAGGTAGTACAACAGGTAATTGTGTAAATAATGTTGTCGAATCTTGACAAAGGTGACAAAAGGTTGTCTTTTGAGAAATTTTAATTTTCTATTTTTTCCAAAGACCAGGCGATCACTATTGCTATATTGTGATTAACGATCACTTGGTCGGAAATTAAATAAGAAAAACGCGAAAAAAGAAGTTTGGAGACAAAGAAAAACATGAAAGAAAGAATATTAATCACAGGTGGAGCAGGATTTATCGGAACGCATTTGGTAGATAGCCTATTTAGTCAAGGCAACCAGATTGTTGTGTTGGATAATCTTAGTACAGGAAACTTAAAAAATCTCAGAGATGATGTAACTTTCATCAAAGGAGATATAGGAGACAAGAAGACGGTTATCCGTGCGCTTGAAGGCTGTACGAAGGTATATCATCATGCTGCAGAACTTGGCGTGGACAGAGTATTGAGTATGAGTGATGAAGCAATGGCTGACGTTGACTATTATGGAACTAAGATGGTCTTGGAGGCCTGCAGATGTTCTGAAGTAAAAACTCTGCTGTTTGCCTCAACATCAGAAGTATATGGAGATTATCTGAAAGAAGATTTGCCTATGGAAGAAAATGATAATTTCAAGCCTGATACTCCTTATGGAGAAGCAAAGAAAAATGCCGAAGTTCTCTGTCAGGAATTCTCGAAAGAAACTGGTATGAATACCGTTTGTGTCAGATATTTCAATGTATACGGTGCACGGCAAACGTTTAACGGATATGCGATCCCAAATTTTATTCGTGCAGCTTTGAAAAATGAAACAATCAAAATACATGGAGATGGGACACAAATAAGGGACTTTACATATATAGACGACGCTGTAAGGATGACAGTTGACGTATGTCATGAGAAGTTTAACGGAGAGATTTTCAATATAGGAAGTGGCGATTATGTTAACATGATAGATCTGGCAAGCATAATAAAAAGATTGTGCAAATCTAAGTCAGAAATTAAGTTCATTGCTCCAAGAAGGCCAACAGATACTCACAACAAATATTCGGACCCATCTAAGGTAATTCGAATGACTGGGGTGAACAGTAAGATGGATTTCGAGAAAGGGCTGATGGAAACAATTGAGTATTACAAGAAAACTATGTAATCATATGGGTGTGAGAGTAAATATGAACATGAATATGAACATTAACATGATCGTGGATATGAACATTAACATGATCGTGGATATGAACATTAGTATGCCCATGGATATGCTCATGGATATGAACATAACAGGTGCATAAATGGGATTTCCATTCTTCGTTCCTGCTTTAGGCTCCCAACTTATTCTTGGGGCCTATGCAAGAATAGCGAAGAGAGAAACAGTTAGACAAGTGCCAACAAGACCTGTGTTTACTATAACAGCACTGATTCCATGTAAGAATGAGTCAAAGAGACTTCCGTATGCCTTGGCATCGTTAGCCCGCCAAACCCGTAGGGCAGACAAGGTAGTAATTATAGACGATGGATCAACTGATAACACTTTCGAAGTTGCAAACTTAATGAAGGAGTTTGTAGATTTAAATATCGAAGTTATAAGAAGGGAGAAATCTATAGGTAAGACTCCGTCTTTAAAGATGGTAGTAAAGACTTGTGGAACTGATAAATTGTTAATATTCGACGCGGATACTATATTGGAAGACAACTATATTGAAAAAATAGTCATTCCTCATTACGACGGAAGGGTATCTTGCTCGTATGGAATAGTAAAACCTCTGAGTAGGGATTACAAGAGAAAGTACTACAAAGATGTAGTAAAACCTTTGGTAACAAAGACGGACGGAAATAGAGAAGAGTTACTTTCTCAGTCAATCAGAGAATTTTCCAATGTTGTGTTGTCCGATAATGAGGAGGTTAAGAAGGTTAAGAATGTTAACGGATTATTTTCCGATTTGGGTTATTACATAAACGAGTGGTCAGTAGTTAAATACAGAGAGGCTCTGTATTCTATGGATCAATATTTCGTCAAGGATACTCAGATGAGAATGTTCAATACTACTCTCTTTCCAATAGGATGCGGAGTCTTGTATGACGTAAAGAAGTTAAGAAAAGTATTTGACAAATACGAAAGTTCTCTTGGAGACAATCTGACTACATCAGAAGATATATTTGTAGGATTTGAGTTTTGTAACACTGGGTATGTAAATTGCCAAGTAAAATCTACACATATGTGGACAACTGAACCAAAGATAAAAAGGTTGACTCCACAACTAATTCTATGGAGCTCATCATTCATCCAAAGTGCGTACTATTTTGGAAATATGACTAAAAGGTTCAGAAGAAATGGTTCAGAGAAGCCTTTTGGTCTATTTATATTACCTCAGATTTTTGAAAAGGTAACATATCCATTGGTTTTAGTCTATATGGCTTGTGCAATGAAACCCATATTGTCAGTTGCAACACTAGTATTTGAGTTCATAACGTTCTTTCTTCTTGCCTATTTTTCTACACCAGCAAAAGAAAGAAATGGTCTTATAACGAGTATAGTTGTAGCAGAACCAATAAGGTTAATGAGCATACCTGTAGATTTTTACATATTGTACAAGTTCTGCAAAGATTTGGTGAAAGGCAATAGAAATTGGAGAAAGTGAATATGTCTGATGAATGGTATAGATGAATGGTATAGATGATGGTAGAACAAAATGAAAAATAAGTCAAAAGGAATATGTATAATATTGGCAGCTTTTGTTATGATAGTTGCAATTTCTACTTTCATAGTGTATCCATATGAATACTGGAAAAATTGTACGAAAGGAGAAGAAAGAGTAATAATTGGAGAAAATAATTCGAAACATGCAATAGCGCAGAAAATGTCTCCGGTAGTAGTACCAATATCAGACACTGTTCCATTAGTAAAAGTAGCAGGATTTAGAAGCTCAGATTATGGAGGACCTTCAAATGGTAATAAATACGGGCATGACCAGGTTGACCCTGCTTATTGGGTAATGGTGGCACAACAGATGTCTGCTAAATTTCCAGGAAGTTCTCCAGGCGCCCAGTTTGTTGTTGGATATGTAGAAAAGCAGGACACTTCCACTTTTATACCATTTCCGGCTCCTGAAGGATATGAAGGCACGAAAAATGTAACGTTTGGTGACTATAATGGTGTAGAAGAAAAAATGCTGACAGCTTTCGATAATGCAGGTATGAAAATTATCTTACAGGTAGAGCCAGGAGATGCAAACGTTTCTAGGCTTGCTACAATGATACTTAACAAATTTAAGAGTCATCCAAGTGTTGTTGGATTCGGTGTTGATACTGAATGGTTGAATGCATGGTCATATAAAGATGGAAGACCTGCGACTGATTCTGAGATCCAATCTTGGCTCAATGCTGTTCATGCTGTAAATCCGAATTATAAACTCTTGATAAAACATTGGCTACCTAGTCATCTTGGTTCTGGACATGTAGCAGGAGTTACATATGTTACAGATAGCCTTAATCTTGGTTCATACCAGGGAGCGGTCGACGAGTATGTTAATTGGGCGAACTCTTTTTCAGGCTCAGAAGTCGGATATCAGATAGGATATGAAGAAGATATGAACTGGTGGTTACCAATGAGCGATCCTGCAAAGTCGTTAGTAACAGATATAAAGGCAAGAGTTCCCTCAGCAAATATTTATAGTGTATATTGGGTCGATTTTACTGTGACAAAGAAGTTTTCTGTGCCAATACAATAGATAATTGGACAAATCAGAAGATGACATGGTGGACACGATATGCAGCACAAAAGAAAAGATGGTTGCTATATGATATGAAAAATTAGTAGTTGAAAGGATAAAAATATGAAAAACATTAGAAGAATAGTCAAAGTTTTGTCAACATTTGTAATAATGTTAGCATTACTCGGAACAGCAGGAGCAACTCCAAAAGTTATTTTTACTTTTGATGATGGAGATACTGGTGTATATTTTAAAGCTTTTCCCATAATGGAAGCTAACAATCAGTCAGGAGTGGCTTTTTTGATAACCAATCAAGTAATAAAAGCGTCAGGAAATAACGGATGGGCAGACATAAATATTACTGAGGCTAGAGATTTGTATTCTAAAGGTTGGGATATATCAAGTCATACAGCAAATCACTATGATCTCACTACGAGAAACAATACGCAATTAAATATGGAACTTAATACAAGCAGAAATTGGTTAGAAAGTTCTGGGTTCACAAGATCGTACCGCTTCTTGGCATATCCATATGGAGCTTACAATTCCAATGTAATAGCAGCGGTAAAAAATAGTGGTTATTTGGCGGCGAGGACTGTTGAAGATGATGCTGGTATATATAAAGCGTACAAGCTGACAGATCCTGATATTTATACAATGAAGACATTAATGGTTTATTCTTTCCCAGCATATGGGCAAGCTGGAGAACCGCCAGAAGTTGTTAAGAGAAAAATTAATGACACTATTGCACAGAACGGTTTGCTAATGTTATCTTTTCACATGATTTCAGATATATGTTGTGTGGCTGGTGTAAATGCTCCTGAGGAATATAAGACTTCAGATTTTAAAATAATCAGTGATTTCTTAAAGGAAAAACAAGATGCTGGACAATTGAAAGTGGTCACAATGTCAGAATATTTTGGAACAGATATTCCAACTCCTACACCAACACCAACTCCTACACCGCCTCCAATAGACACAACCCCTCCAAATATAACCATTGTGACTCCAATAGCGACGACATATAACGAAGGGACAACGATTCTTGCAAACTATTCTTGTACTGACGAAACTTCTATGAAGTCATGTATAGGAACAGTTCCCAACGGCACAAAGATAAATGTTACAGGAGCTGGTAATAAGACGTTCACAGTCTTCGCTGAAGATACGAGTGGCAATAATAATTCAAAGACTGTGAACTATACGGTGTTGGCCCAAAGTCCAATACAGACACCAATAACTGTAAACATAAGTGTTAGCGCAGACTCTTATGTTTCAAGCAAAGCTCCTACAAAAAATTATGGAACTGCTACCTTTATTTACGTTGATGCAGGAAGAATAGGATATTTCAAGTACAATTTTAGTGTTATTCCACAGAAAGCTAACATTTCATCTGCAGAACTACACGATTTTATAAGTTGGTCTCAAGCTAATGGGACAGCGAAAATGTTCGCTGTAACAGGAACATGGACAGAAACAGGGATCAAGTGGAGTCTCAGACCTACAAATGAAAGCGTAAGCTATGGAATATACGACATACCTATATGCAATACCGGTAATGGCGATTGTACTCATATGACTAAGGGTTTCGGGAATATAGTTCAGAGATGGGTGAACGGTAGCCTTGCTAATAACGGTTTCATGATTACCACTGCTGCAACAATAACTAATTCTGAAATTGACGCAAAGGAATCTGGCCATATCCCATATATTTCAGTAACATATACTTGAAACAAACGATGAGTATTAATATATGAACGAGGGTGACTTACTGGTCATTCTCATTTTAGGGAATACAGAAAACTGAAAATGATATACTTTGAAAAAATGAAAAAAGGAGATTTTTATGGAAGAAGATTGTAAGAAAATACTTAAAGACCTTGGGGTTGAAAAACCTGAGGAAGAGTCACTGACAGGCTTAGAGTTGCAATGGATATTTACCGGTATGGGAGAGGGGCTACTCATTAGCTAGAGGTAAGTTATGACAGAGGAAATAACAGTAACAGAGAAAAAGGAAGATAGCTTCGAGGATGAATTTTGGAAGAGAGCGGCAAGTTTCAACCTTAAACCTGGAAATATTAAAATGCCTTCGGATATAAAATCTGAAGACATAGACGGATTTCTCTCCAAAGTGATGCAAGAAAAGATGAAACTTCCATGCAAAGTGACTGGAAAATCGATACTTATAACCCTTCCATCTAGGAAGGATACGTAAACTTGCGAAATACCAAGAGAAAAGAATGAGTGGTGAGATATTGGTAAGATATTATGACAGAAGAAGGAATAAAACGGGAGAAACTATGATAAGAAACGAGGAAAACTATGATAG
>Ga0208038_1000741_pt1 | contig 22452 bp, 17 predicted proteins | sample June2015DPH_16_1_FD_184714 | JGI IMG/M metagenome (GOLD analysis project Ga0208038, IMG submission 184714) | Peatland microbial communities from SPRUCE experiment site at the Marcell Experimental Forest, Minnesota, USA - June2015DPH_16_100... | ecosystem: Environmental > Terrestrial > Soil >...
CCTCCTGGACCAGCTTGGCCTTGCCGAAGGGAATCATGTGATCGCGTCCGGGATAAGGAGCGCGGTTATGGGTCTGGCGATAGAGATGCTTCGGTTCAAGAAACAACACCGGATCGTCACACCGGATGGCGGTGCGCAGCAAGCCATTGGCATCCAGTGCGGTCGCAGGCATCACCACCCGCAGGCCCGGCAGGTGAGTAAAGATTGATTCTCCGGACTGGCTGTGATAAATCGCGCCTCCGGCCAGGTAGCCTCCGATGGGAACGCGTATGACAATCGGGCAGGAGAACCCGTTGTTGGAACGCCAGCGTATGGTGGTGAGCTCGTCGCGAATCTGCAACATCGCCGGCCAGATATAGTCGAAGAACTGGATTTCGACCACCGGTTTCAAGCCTCGCGTGGCCATGCCAGTGGCCCGGCCCACAATGCTTGCCTCAGCCAGATGAGAGTTGTAACAGCGCGCGCTCCCGAAGTGCCGTTGCAATCCGTGGGTGACCTTGAAGACGCCGCCTTTGCCCTTCACCTTGGGGAGTTCGTCTTCGTGGCTGCAATCCGCCACGTCCTGGCCGAAAACGACGACGCGTGGGTCACGGGCCATCTCATCGCGCAGGGCGGCATTAATGAGATCGACCATGGTCTTGGGCTCGCCATGGAATTTCGGCGGCTGGTCGAAGTGCTCGGAAGTGGGGTCCACGCTGGGCGAGTAAAGGTATCGCAAGACCGTGCCGGGTGAGGCGGGCTCAGCGGCCAGCGCTTGGTCTACCGCTTCCCGGATTTCGCGGTCCACTTCGGCCTCGATGTCTTTCAACTCTTTCTCACTGGCGAGCCGTTCCTGCCGCAGCAGGTTGCCAAGTCGAAGCAGAGGATCCCGCCGTGCTTCCTGTTGACGCACCTCTTCTGACTTGTAAAGCCGTTCGTCGTCGGATAGCGAGTGGGAATAAGGCCTCACCACATGGGCATGAATCAGCGCTGGCCCTTTCCGCTGTCGGACGTACTCCACCGCTTTCCCGGCGACTTCGTAACTTGCGGGAAAATCCGTCCCGTCGCATTCCAGCACCAGCAGGTGAGGGAAACTCTTCACCAAACGCGAAATGCTGCCACCGGCGGTTTGCACATCAACCGGCACAGAAATCGCATACCCGTTGTCTTCCACCACGTAAAGGACTGGCAACTTGCGGCCGCAAGCCCAGTTGAGCGATTCCCAGAATTCGCCCTCGCTCGACGCACCGTCGCCAAGTGAGACAAATACGACTTCATCGGAATGAAAACTGGTGGCGAGTTCTGCGGCTTCTTTCACCAGGGCGAAATACTGGCTGGCTTCGGCGGCCCCCACGGCCTGCAGGATTTGCGTGCCCGTTGGACTGGACAGGGAAACAATGTGGAGCTTTGTGGAACTCCAATGCGAAGGCATTTGGCGGCCGCCCGAGGCTGGATCATCCTTGGCGCCGACTGAACCCAAGAACATCTCGTAAGGCGTCACTCCCAGTTGGAGGCATAGCGCGCGGTCGCGGTAGTAAGGATAAAACCAGTCGTAACCGGGTTTCAGGTGAAGGCCCGTCGCAAGACAAATGGTTTCGTGACCGACGCCGCTGATCTGGAAGAAGGCCCGGTTTTGGCGCTTGAGCTGAATCTCCTTGTCGTCCACTCGCCGCGACATGTAGACCATCCGATATGCGCCGACGAGCAATTCCTTTGCAAGCTTCGCAGCTTTCACAACATGGTTTGTCGCAGTGGACATGTATCCTCGCAGGAAGAACGTGACGGCCACGATGAAATTGCCTCTGATTCCATCATGGATTCTTGGCCGCGAACCTTTTCGCGCTCCCTCACGAACTTATGGCCGCGGAGCAGACCGTATTCCGGCCGCTTGGGAATTATCAGATTGCGAAAAGCCAAAGTCAACCGACTCAATGACCCCCTTTTTCCTGGTCCCGTGTTTGTGCTTTAATGTATGAACATAGGGCTGAAGCTGCATTCATAGCTTCAGGAAGTTTGCGGCAACCTGTGGCGTGGAACCGCGGTGGCAATGATGCCTGAGAATAGGTTCGAACCGAAGACTCCCAGCCGCGAGGACAGGCGCGTCATCATCATCGGCGGCGGTCCTGCGGGTTTGACGGCTGCCTATGAACTTTCCAAGCATTCGGTGCCAGCCGTCGTACTGGAAGCGGACTCGATGGTGGGGGGAATTGCACGCACGGTGAACTATAAGGGGTACCTGTTTGACATCGGCGGCCACCGTTTCTACACCAAATGGGACGAAGTGCAGAAATTATGGAAGGAAGTCCTCGGTGACAATTTCCTTCTGCGCCCGCGCCTTTCGCGGATCTACTATCGCAAGAAATTCTTTCTTTATCCCTTGATGGCGAAAGACGCGCTGTTCGGCCTTGGAGTCGTTGAAGCCATCCGCATCGTGGCCAGCTATCTGCGCGCACGGATTTTCCCGTCCCGCAAAGAAGAAAACCTGGAGCAGTGGGTTTGCAATCGCTTTGGCAGGCGTTTGTACAGCATTTTCTTCAAAACCTACACGGAGAAGGTCTGGGGTATACCCTGCACGGAGATCCACGCGGAGTGGGCAGCCCAGCGCATTCGCGGGCTCTCTCTGACAACTGCTCTGCGCAGCGCGTTGTGGAAGAAAAAAAAGCCGGAAGTAAAGACTCTCATCAATGAATTTCATTACCCGGAACGCGGACCCGGACAGATGTGGGAAACTCTCACAGAACGACTTCGAGGTCGGAATTATCCGGTTTTGACTGAGCATCCCGTGGTCAGAATTCATCACCGGGGTGGTAAGGTGACAGAGTTGGTGACCGCTGGGCCTGACGGCGAAAAACACTTTGGTGGGACCGACTTCATAAGTTCCATGCCGATCCGGGAGCTGATCAACGCCCTCGACGAGCCGGCGCCCGAAGAAGTTCGGCGCGCCGCCCATCGCCTCCGCTATCGTGACTTCTTGATTGTCAGCCTCGTCGTCAACCGCAAGGACGTGGTTCCTGACAATTGGATCTATATCCATGACCCGAGCGTGAAGGTGGGGCGCGTTCAGAACTTCAAGAACTGGTCCCCTGCCATGGTGCCCGACCCGAACAAGACGTGTTTGGGGATGGAGTATTTCGTCTTCGAGAACGACGAGCTCTGGTCAAGCCCTGATGACAGGCTGGTCGAACTAGCTTGCAAGGAAATCGCGCAACTGGGTCTGGTGCGACCCGAGGAAATCGAGGACGGCGCGGTGGTCCGCATGCCCAAGGCCTATCCCCTCTACCAGGAAAGCTATACACAGCAGGTGAAGGTGATCCGACACTACCTCGAGCAAAATCTCACCAATTTACAGTTGGTGGGCCGGAATGGCATGCACAAGTACAACAATCAGGACCACTCGATGATGACCGCGCTGGGTGCGGCGCGCAACATCCTGGGTGCTCATCACGACCTGTGGGCGATCAACACCGAGCCCGACTACCAGGAAGAGAACAAGGCGGCGACTTCCAAGGAACTGCCGCGCCCGGCATATGCCGAGCCGCTCCGGGTCGGCGCACATGCAACTCCCACAATTGCGAAGCGCGCCTCCTCAAGCGATGCAGGCGCCGGCCAAGACATGTAGCCCTCGCATAACCTCCGATATTCCACCACCCAATCCGGTGCTCGCCCACTTAATAGCCGCCGTCGCGCTTTACATGGTGTGGTATGATTCCCGCGGGGTCCATCAGACGCTACGGACCACCCTTGCGATGGAAGCGAAGGTCACGGACCATATCTGGAGTGTGCAGGAATTATTAACAGCCCAGCGGTCTGATGAGCAAGAGGCCTGATTCACGGTGGGGCCTGGGGAGTTATTGGTTTGGATGCGCGCTCAAATCTCGCAGGGAGGTGGACGCCAAACGCAAACCGCTACGTTACTGGCTGCTCTGCGCGAACCTACAGTCAGCGATACCGAGGAACGTCCAGTGGCAGATCAATTAATCGGTCCTCCGATTTTCAAGCCCGGGGAGCGGACAGTATCCGTTGTCATCCCCGCATTTAACAGCGAGAAAACGCTTGAAGCCTGCCTTCGAGCGGTTTTTTCATCCGACTACCCTTCCTTTGAAGTGATTCTGGTCAATGATGGTTCCGCAGACCAAACCGCCAGCATTGCTGCCAAATTTCCCTGTAAGCAAATCGATCTCGCGAAGAATATGGGAGCGGCAGCGGCACGTAACCGGGGAGTGCAGGTCGCCAAAGGGGATTTTTTGTTTTTCCTTGATGCCGATATCGTCATTGAAAAGGACACACTGACCAAGGTCGTCCGCACATTTGTAGACCGGCCAGAAATCAGCGCCCTATTCTGCTCCTACCAAAAGAATACGCCATCTGGAAATTTCTGCTCCACCTACAAAAACCTGCTCCACCACTTTACTCACCAGACGGCTCGTGAAGATGCGGCCACATTCTGCGCTGGTTTTGGGGCCATCTACCGTGAGAGTTTTCTGCGCGTCGGTGGTTTTGATGGAAGCTACCGAAACATGGAAGATATCGAGCTAGGTTACCGCCTCTACCAAAGAGGTTATAAGATCTTCCTCAACAAGGAAATCCAGGTCACCCACCGGAAAGTGTATTCTCCGGCAGAGTTGGTCCGCTCGGACTTGCTCCACCGGGCCATTCCATGGACGCAGATTATGCTCGATAAGCGCATCTATCGGAATGATCTGAACACTCGCTATGAGAACATGGCCAGCGGGTTTACTGTTTTCTTCATGCTGGTCACGCTTCCGTTGATCCCGTTCAGGCCATCACTGGCCATCATTCTCCCCTTGTTATTCGTGCTCCTCTTCTTCTTGAACTGGAAATTTTACCGGTTCGTTTACGGCGAAAAAGGTCTATGGTTCTTGCTGCGTGCGGTAGTGGTGAATTGGTTCGGATACTTATACAGCGGACTGGGAGTCGTCTTTGGGATGGCCAGCTATTTGCTCCAGTCCGTTCTAACTCGGCGGGCGAAGCCCCGCGCGGGTGATTAAGCTGCTGCTCGTATTCGCCTGCAGCGCTGGCTGCGAGACCATTTGTGAGGGAAGAATACCTAAACCTGTATCTTTCTCCCCACCTCGACGATGCCATTCTCTCCTGCGGTGGACTTATCCATGCTCAACGTCAGGCTGGCGACCGGGTGGGTGTGCTGACCCTGTGCGCCGGTTCGCCTGGCTCAAGCGCCCTTTCCACTCTGGCCCGGCAATACGAATCAGCCTGGGGCGAATCCGGCGATGGAATGGCGCTGCGACGGGCGGAAAACGCCGCCATCTTATCAAGCTGGGGCGTACAGAATTGGGAGTGCAGCGTACGGGATGCCATTTACCGCGCCGGTAAAGGAGTTCCGTATTATGAAACCCGGGCAGACTTGTTCCGTGAGCCACACCCCCAGGATGCAGCCTTTTTGTTGCCCTTCTGGGAGGCACGGGTGAGGCAACTGACGGAGGAAGAAGGGCCGGGCATTCTGCTATACGCCCCTTTGGGCGTTGGTGGTCACGTGGACCATGAACTGGTCCGCCGGCTGGGGCAGCGGATGGGCGAGGCGGGCTGGAGAGTTTGGTTCTACGAAGATTACCCTTATCTTGAACTGGAAGCAGGTGGGGTACAGGCAGCGCAGGCCCGGTTTGGGACTCACACCTGGACTTCCCGAATCGTGGCCATCGACGTGCGCGCCAAAATCGAGGCAGTGCGCAGCTACCATACGCAGATTGGGCGAGTATTCGGCAGCGAGAAAGCCCTGATCCGCCGTGTAAAAGGCTTTACCGCCGAAACTGCTTGCGCCCTCAACGGGTGGGAACGAATGCGCCGCCGGCTGGCCCCCTGCGGACTGCGTCTTAGGTTCTGGCGTCGGGCGTTGGGCTACCACGCCCATGCTGAGCGTGTCTGGACATGGTCATGAAAATGATGATTGGGGACAAAGAAAAGCAGCGGGCCTATTGGAATGAGCGCCTGCGCCAGCACTGGGGACCGGAAGGGGCGAGTTCTGTTTGCTTAGGTCGGCAGTTCAACTTGTGGCGCTACCGTGTGCGCCGTAAGGTGTTCCGTCGGCTGGTGCGACGACTTGGTCTGCAACCGACCAATCTGAGTGTGTTAGACGTGGGCAGTGGCACGGGTTTCTACCTTGAACAGTGGCAGGCGCTGGGGGCCAAGTCTTTGGCCGGCCTGGATATCTCCGATTGGGCCGTCGCGCAGTTAACGCGGGCTTACCCGAACGGGATATTCTACCGGGCGGATATCAGCGCCCTCCCTTCTTTGCTCCCTGTTGAGGCGTTCGACGTTATCACAGCGATGGACGTGTTGGTGCATGTTGTCGACGATGCCGCATATCTACGCGCCCTGCAGAACCTCCGTCACACCCTCAGGACGGGCGGCCACCTGCTCTACTCGGACACTTTTTTCCATGGCCCCGACAAACAATCTGAGGATTACTGGAAAGGTCGGTCGCTCTCCCATGTAACCGCGGCTATGCAGACTTGTGGTTTTGAGATTGTTTCCCGGGTTCCCATGTCTGTGTTAATGAGCGCCCCCACTGATACTCGCCACCGCGGGATAAACGAACGCATTTGGGCGACGGTGGTGATAGCCCCAGTCCGGCGAAGCGAGTGGGTCGGCTTCCTGATGGGAGCCTTGTTCTACCTATTAGAGCTGTTGCTGGTTTCCTCACTGAAAGAAAGTCCGGCAATCGAGATCATGGTTTGCCGAAAACGGAGCTAAGCACAATGCTGTTCACTTAAGCTTTGTCTAAGGAGGCTGTTCACTGTTCGACCCTAGAACCCCCTCACCCCCCTGCCCCTCTCCCCCAAGAGGGGCGAGGGGGGCGTTAATTTGAGTTTACTACCCTCGCCCCCTTGGGGGAGAGGGTGGTCCCGCCTTGCGGGACCGGGTGAGGGGGTCATCCCGGAACGAATTGGGAAGGAGTTTCCTGAACATCCCTTACGTGAACAGCATTCCGCTTAGACGGTATTCTCGAGACAGGCCGTTGTGGGGACGAAAGCCTGATCTACGTGGATGCCCTGTTCCGGCGGCCAGGACTTTTTTCAAAATGAACTCGGTGATGAGGCAGGAGCTGCACGGCAAGCCGGAATTTACCAACTGCGCGGAGACTGATCCGGCGTCGGAAGGCGTGGATGTGGTCTACACCTGGGTGGATGGTAGCGTCCCCGCTTTCCAGGCCGCCCTTCGACGGCATGCTTCTGCTGAGCTGGCGGAGGCAGACTCGGCTCCCGCCCGCCTGTACCGCTACCGAAATAACGGCGAGCTGCGCTTCTCCCTGGGCTCGCTGCTCTCCTTCGCCCCTTGGGTGCGGCGCATCCACATCCTTACTAATGGGCAGGTCCCTTCCTGGCTAAACAGCTCGCACCCGCAGGTTCATCTAGTCACCCATGCGGAAGTTTTTCCAGAACCGGAAGGTTTGCCCACCTTCAATTCCAACGCCATCGAGATGTGCCTGCACCGCATCCCAGGCCTGAGCCGGCGTTTTATCTATTTTAATGACGATGTCTTTCTAGGCCGCGCCGTTCGCAAAAGCGATTTCTTCCTTCCTGGCAGAGGCCAGATGGTTTTCCTGCAGGATACCCTGCTGCCCAGCGACTGCTGGCAGGGGTCGGCCCGCGACCGGGCATGTGCATATACCCAGGCGATCCTCACGCGCCTGTGGGGCCGGCCGCAAGCGCCGCGCCTCCTCCCCGCGCACGTACCCCAGGCCTACGACCGTGATCTGCTGGCTCACCTGGACACTTTACTGCACGATGAGTTCCGCCGGACGGCAACCCACCGCTTCCGGTCTGGGGATGATCTTGTACTCAGCGTCTTGTATGCCTATACGCTGCACGAGGCTCCGGAAGAGCAGGGCCGGCATGAAGTGCAGGTGTTGCCGGATCGCTCGCGCCAGTACTACTGGCTGATGCTCGAGAACAAGTGGCTTTGGATGATACGTGCATATGCCGATATCTTGCGCAAACAGCCCAAGTTCTTCTGCATTAACGACGACCTGGGGGATGCGCCAGCACATCATCCCCAACTGTTAGGTCTGCGTGCTTTCCTGCACCTGTATTTCCGCAAAACCGTTCCAGTGGAGCTGGCATTCGATGAACTGCATAGGAGGCTGGGGTGGGGCTGATCCCGAACCAGTTTCACTTGGTGTTTGGACTGAAGAAACTTGCCTCATGCTTCCTGTTCTTGCGGCTCCTGCAATACCAATCCGCTGCCGGTCTGCTGCCACCAGAGGCGGCTGTACAGCCCTTGCCTTTGCAGGAGTGTCTCATGGGTTCCCGATTCCACAATCCTGCCCTGGTCCAGCACATAGATCCATTTTGCGTGGTAGAGGGTCGAGAGCCGATGAGCGATCAGAATCGTGACAAATTCCCGACGCCTGCTCAGCTCCCGGACCGTTTGAGAGATTTCATTCTCGGTGAGGGAATCCAGCGAGGAAGTCGCCTCATCGAAGATCAGGACCTCGGGCTGGCGCAAAAGGGCGCGGGCGATCGCAACACGCTGCTTCTCTCCTCCGGAAAGCTTCAGCCCCCCCTCGCCGATCACAGCGTCCAGACTTTGCGAGGCGCGCAAGAGCAGCTCTGAAGCAGCCGCCTGGCGCAGCGCCTCCAGGCATTCGCTGTCGCTTGCCTCCGGGCGGACGAACAGCAGGTTGTCCCGCAAAGAGCCCGAAAACAATTGCGAATCCTGGGTCACCAGCCCAATCCGTTCGCGAATGCGGTCAAGATCCAAGGCGGAAGTCGGAACACCGTTATACGTAACCGCACCTGAGCCCGGAGCGTAAAGCCCCAGCAGCAGCTTGATGATCGTAGTCTTGCCGGCCCCCGAAGGTCCCGCGAAGGCGATGGTTTCCCCGCGCGAGACCTGAAACGAAATATCCTGCAAGGCCGGCCTTGGGTTTCCATTGTGCTGGAACACAACATGGTCGAAGCCCAAGGTTTCGATGGGGCCCACCTTTACGGGCGCGGCAGGTCGCGCTTCCTGAGGTGAGGCTAGAATAGCTCGCACATTCTTGAGCGAGGCCTCTGCCTCCGCGTACAATTGCACGATTCCGCCCGTTTCCTGCAAGGGATTGAGGAGCAAAGAAAAGTACAAGAACAACGCAAAGAACTGCCCGATCGTGATCTGTTGCTTGAAGACCAGATACAGCATGAGGAGGAGAAGGCCGACCCGTAGAAGGTTCACCACAGCTCCATGGAAGAAACTAAGGTGGCGTATGTAACGCACTTTGGTCAGCTCCAGCTCCAGTATCTGCTCCCCGTGTTGACCCAGGCGCCAGACCTCCCGGCCTGCCAAGCCCAGACTCTTGACCAATTCGATGTTGCGAAGAGATTCGGTGGCTGAGCCTGCCAAGCGGGCGGACTCCCGGACGATCGTGACTTGAATCGCGCGTACCTTCCGGCTGAACAATACGCTGGCTAAGAACACGCAGGGCAGGGCCAGCAGATAGGCCGGAATCAGGACCCAGTCTATCCGGGCGGCGTAAATGACCAGGAAGGTGATCGCAATGAGGGAACTGAAGACCGAATTGATGGACGATAAGACGAAGCCCTCCACGTCACGGCGGGCCGTTTGGAGCTTGCCCATAATCTCGCCACTGCGTTGATCTTCGAACGCCGAGTAAGGCATCCCCAGCGAGTGCCCGATGCCCTCGCAGTAGATCCCCATTCCCACGTACCGCGTCACCCGGTTGACGAAATCAATCTGATAATTCTTGGCCAGCCACGCCAGCAACGCAGCGGCAATCCCGGCCACAAGCAGGAGACCGACATGGTGGAAAAAAGTGGCCGCATCCATCCGTCTCGCCTGTAGCGCATATCCGTCGATGATGCGCCGCAGGATGAGCGGATCCAGAAGAAGGAGCAATTGATTTGCTCCCGCGCAGAACAACGCCATGAACACTAGGCGTGCATGCTTGCGCAGATGGCGGTAAAGCAGGTTCATTCGCTCATTCTTAGGTTCATGAACAATGTTAAAGTTTACTCGTTTTACCGTGTTATAATCAACCACCCTATGCAGCTCAGCCTGCTGATCCCGACGCTGGAGTGCCGTAGCGCCCAGCTCTCGCGTTTGGTAGAAGGCCTGGAATTCCAAATCCGAAATGCCGGACGGAGTTCGGACGTTGAAATTCTTTCCTATCCAGACGCCGGCGGGCATTCGATTGGTCACAAGCGGAACATCCTGCTGGGCCGGGCGAAGGGCGAATTCGTGGCTTTCATCGATGACGACGATGAAGTCAGCGAACGTTATATCGAGTTAATTTGTGACGCCCTTGGGCGACGGCCGGAGGTGGATTGCCTCGGGATTCGCGGCGTTATCACGTTTCGCGGCTCTCACCCGTGTGAGTTCGTGAATTCGGTGCAGTACTCCGACATGTTCAGCCGTAATCACACCTACTACCGTCCCCCCGCCCAGTGGAATCCCATTCGCCGGTCGATTGCAGTCCGTTATCCCTTTCCGAATGTGAGCTACTCGGAGGATCTCGACTGGGCGTTGCGGATGCGCGACGACCGCGCTTTGCAGCGGGAGGAGTTCATTGACTCGGTGCTCTACTATTACCACTCGCGACGCTGGTGGTGCTACCAGTGGTTGCTGGACGGCACGGAGGCACTTCGCCACAAGCTGGGGATCCGCATGGTGAACCGCCTTCGGATACGGGACTCCCGGACCCCGCCTGCCGAGGCAGCATCGCTTGGACGAGGACATGGGCAGGATGCCAAGGACTGAAGCCAGCGGCCAGCCCGCGATTTCAGTTGTGATCCCGGTGTGCAACGGAGCCGGCACACTGCACCCCTGTCGGGAGTCCGTGTACCGGTCCGCTTTTTCGGATTTCGAAGTTGTGGTTGTAGATGATGGCTCTGTCTTCTGTTTGCCGCCCGGAGCTGCCTGATGAGCTGGTTCAGCTACCTGTATCACGGGCTTGGGCTGGTGCTGGGCGTGGGCAGTTACCTTCGTGACCACTGGCGCGCCTCTGCCGCCATCCACGACTCGTCGAAAATATGAACGTTTTGTGGTTGACCCATGGTTTGCCGTACCCTTTGGATGCAGGTGCGCGAATCCGGGATTTTCATCTTATCCGCGAAGCTGCACGCACTTCCCGGATTCACTTGTTCAGCTTGGTCCCCCCTGGCGCTTCCACGGACGTGGGACAGCTCCGGGATTTCTGCAAATCTATCGAGACCTTTGTGCTCCCACGGCCGCTGTCCGGCCGTCAACTCGTCAGCTATATCCGTTGCAGCCTGGCGCGGCGCCCCCTCGCGGCCTTTCCTTACTACTGCGCCGAGGCCGTCAGCCGACTCCAGGGCATCATCGCACGGGAGAAGATTGATATTTTCCAGGTTGAGCACTCGCTGCTGGCAGCGTATCTCGACGCCGCACCGCGGCAAGGGAGCTGCCGAACTGTCCTTTCGCTGCACAATGTTTGTTTCGAGCAATACCGCCAGATGGCGCGCCTCGAAGTCGGCTTCGCCGCCCAGGCGCTGTACCGCCTGAAGGCATTCGCAATGAGCAAGGCCGAAGGGCATTACATCCCGCGCTTCGACTGCTGTGTCGTTGTGTCCACGGCGGAACGCGAGCTTCTGCAACGAACCCTACCCGAGGTGCGGGCGGTGGTAATCGAAAACGGAGTGGATTGCGCACAATTGCAGCCCTTGCCAGAATCGGCTTCGGGCCCCGGGCTGCTGTTTGCCGGCGTTATGAACTATCCTCCCAATACGGACGGGGTGATGCTCTTCGCACGGTCCATTCTGCCGCGGATCCGGGCTTTCGTTCCAGACGTCAAGCTGTTCGTTGTGGGCCATTCGCCCCCAGGGCGAGTAAAGGCGCTAGGACGGGAAGCCGGAATCGAGGTGACCGGCTACGTAAGTGACATCCTTCCTTACTACCGCCTTTCGAAGGTCACCGTCGTTCCGTTGCGGGCCGGCGGGGGGACGCGTTTGAAGATCCTGGAATCGATGGCCCTCGGCAGGGCGGTGGTCTCGACCACGGCCGGTTGTGCCGGGCTCAACGCGTGCCACGGGGTGCACCTTCTGGTCGCCGACGGTCCTCAACAGTTTGCTGATTGCGTCGTACAGTTGCTCGGTGATGATGCGCTGCGCACCAAACTCGCTGGTAACGCCCGGCGCCTGGTCGAACGGCACTACGACTGGTCCACGATAGGAGGGCGGCTGTCGTCGGCACACCGCGAAATTCTAGCTCGGAACGTCGCCTCATGAACATGCGTGAATTCCAGAACGCCGTTCACCGCAAGCTTTTGGAACACGGCTGGCGGGTGCAGCGGGCTGCGCCGGCTCCGTATGGATGGGAGCCCAGCCGGGCGTATTGGGAGCCGGCCTACATACGCCGCCTCGGTTTTCGGCCGCAAACGATCATCGACGTGGGTGTGGGGCAAGGCACTCCCCAACTCTATGCGGCGTTTCCAGATGCTCAGCTCATCCTGGTGGAGCCGCTCTCGGAGTTCTTCGAGGATATCGGACAGATCCTGGCGCGCCGGCGCGGCATGCACATCCCTGCGGCTGCCTGGTCCAGCGAAGGAGAGCTGGAACTGCGAGTGGAGCCGCGGTGGACCGTAAGAAGCTCCCACTACTCGGGCCATCCGCTAGAAAGGACCGGCGACACCCTTACGCCCCGCCGGGTCCAGGTCACCACGATTGACCGTATCATTGCGAAGCATGCCTTTCCCGAGCCTTTTGGTTTGAAAATCGACACGGAAGGCGCGGAGCTGGAAGTAATTCGTGGCGCGGACGCCACGCTGGAGCGGACGCTGTTCGTGATCGCCGAGGTCGGCGTACTGCACAACCGTTTCGAGGGCAGCTACTCGTTTGCGCAGTTCATCGCCGCCATGGACCAGGCGGGCTTCGAGGTTTGCGATCTGCTGGGAATCGGCCGCGCCAATTCCTCGCATGTTGTTGATGTGGATCTCGTATTCCAGCGGCGGGGTAACAGCCGGTGACTCTTTTGAACGGAATGAATGGGAGCCAGGATCTCGGCCAGCGACGCCTGCCCAAAGTGGCGATCAGCATCCTGAACTGGAACGGGTGGCAGGACACGATCGAGTGTTTGGAGTCAGTTCTGGGGCTCCGATACACGAACTACTTGACTATTGTGTCGGATAACGGTTCTTTGAACGACTCAGCAGGGCGGATCGCGGCTTGGGCACGAGAGAGGCTCGGCCCTGGGCACGTCCTCGCCGAATACTCACGTCAAGCCGCCCTCCAGGGCGGCGAAGCGAGCACCGAACAAGCGCTCGACGGAGTTCCGTCACCGTCAAGGCTTGTGGTCATCCGCAACGAAGAGAACCTGGGCTTTACCGGGGGCAACAACGTCGCCATCCGGTACGCCCTTGAGCGGCGTGGGGCTGCGGATTTTGTGTTGTTTCTGAACAACGATGCCGTCCTGGAGCCCGCTTGCCTGACGGAACTGGTCTCAGCGGATCGCAGGGCTGATGCTGGGGTAGTTGGTGCGGTGACGAGGGACAGGGCTACAGGAGAATTGCTGTTCGCGGGGTTGGATGAGAAGTACCCGGTGGCTCGGCTGTTTTTCCCGGCTCTCTTTTGCTGGTCCCGGGATTTGCGCCATGTGGAGGCCGACTTCTACCCATCCCTTTGGGTGTGCGGAGTAGCGATGCTGGTTCGGGCGGAGACGCTCGTCGCTGTTCATAGGGCCAAGGGCCGCTACTTCGACCCTGCACTATTTCTTTACGATGACGAAGCCGAGTTTTGCTGGGCGGCTCGTGCTGGAGGTTATAATGTTGTCGTGGCGCGCAAGGCCGTTGCCTACCACAAAGGCGGGAGGAGCGGCGGGGGCCGATTGAGCCCCCTTTTTTATTACTACCACTACCGAAACAGGATTCACCTTGCCAAAACGCTGCTACCTGCTCATTTGAAACCCTTGTTTCACTTAGTGAATTCGCTGTGCTGCCTGCTTCGCGCCTCGGAAAGGGTGTTTCGCCAAGGTCTCAGGCCTGCGCGAGCTGTTCTGTGTGGACTGTACGACGGGTACCGGGGCAACACAGGAAAATGGAGGTATCACGACACCGAAGCAAAGAGGTGCGCGGGCGCCAACTAAGCTTCAGCAGATCAGAGGCGGCAGCGCTCGGGGCACTTGAGGCGTGGAAGGATGGTTTCGGCGTGCCGCTTACCATCGCCAGTAGGACGCGCGTATTCGGGTGATCGCTGCCAAATCGGAGGCGACAGATTGAAACGCAAGAGGATAGGCATTGCATATCCCCGGTTCGGTTCCGGAGGCTCGGAGGCCAGAGCGCTTTGGGCGCTACAGGCGCTGGGCCGGGACTATGACGTTTCGCTCATCACCTACGGGCCAGTTGATCTTTCGCGCCTCAACGAATACTACGGCACGACTCTTCAGAGGGGGGACTTTAGCCTTCTGCGCGTCCGTTTGCCCCCGGGCTTGGACGGTAGCATGCTCTGCGTCCTGCAAAGGCGCTTCTTTCAGCGATACTGCAGGCGGGTAGCCCCGCAGTTCGATTTGATGATCAGTGCTTACAATCCTTGTGACTTCGGGATGCCCGGAATCCAGTGCATTGCGGATTTTTCTTTCCTCCCGGAGCAACGCTTCAACCTCGATCCTGTTCTGCACGACGCCAAAGGCTTGGGGTATCGCGATTCTCCCCTTTGGCGAGGCTACCTAAAGCTTTGTGAATTCGTGTCGCCTTCCAACCCCCAGGGTTGGGGAAGGGGGCTGGTTATCGCGAACTCGAGGTGGAGCGCGAGGGTGGTCCGGGAACTGTTCGGCATCGAGTCGCGCTTGCTTTACCCACCGGTCGTAGGTGAGTTCCCTGAAGTGCCTTTCGAGGAAAGAGAAACGGGGTTTGTCTGCCTGGGCCGGATGGCTCCGGAGAAGCGCGTTGAGGTCGCCATCGAGATCGTCAATAGGGTTCGCTGCTCCGGGCATCCTGAGGTTCACCTTCACCTTGTGGGCGAGATTGATGATTCCGCCTACGGAAGGGAACTTCGGAGACTCTGTGCCAGGTACAATGACTGGGTCTTTTCAGAGGGAACTTTGATCGGAGAGAGTAAGAAGCGCCTGATTGCCGGGCACCGCTACGGTATTCATGCGCGTGAGAAGGAGCCCTTTGGGATTGCGGTGGCCGAAATGGTGAAAGCTGGGTGCATAACATTTGTTTCGAACGACGGTGGACAGGTTGAGATCGTCGATCACGCCGCCCTCACCTACTCCAGCGTCGAGGAAGCTGCCAAGAAGATCCTGGCGGTTCTTGCCAGCGCGGAGCTGCAACACAGCTTGCGCATGCACCTGTCCACAGCAGAGAGGCAGTTCTCGGTGGAAGCCTTCCGGAACGGCTTGCTGGATGCGACTGCCGCCTTCCTGCGAGGATAAAGGCCTTCGTCGTTGGGGCGCTCTTCGAGCGCCGAAGCGGCGGCATCAGAGTCTGGCACTTAAGTGCGATGGCTGCCCTGTAATGTTGGCAAGTCAACAGAGCGTGACGTAATCCATGGGAACTCAAAAGAACGAGAATTGTCCTCTGGTGGCAATATCGATTCTCAACTGGAACGGTTGGCGGGATACACTGGAATGCCTCGAATCCGTTCGGCGGCTCAGCTACCCGAACTATCTCACCGTGGTTATTGACAATGGCTCCTGGGACCGCTCTGCGGAAAGGATCAAGGCTTGGGCCCGCGAGAATCTCGGTCCCGGACATGTCCTTGCCGAATACGCGCCCGCAATCGCGCTCCAGGGGGGAGAGGAGGTAACGGAAGCGGCCCTCGAGCGGACTCCGCCCGCGAACCGGCTGGTCCTGATCCGCAACGATGAGAACCTGGGCTTCACGGGAGGAAACAATGTTGGAATTGATTACGCCCTCCACCGACGAGCGCCGGCAGACTACGTGTTTCTTCTCAATAACGATGCGGTATTGGATAAGGAGTGCTTGAGCGTGCTTGTTCGGGTGGATCGGGAGGCCGATGCAGGAGTTGTAGGGGCTGTCGTAACAGACCACACAGGCGCAATCCTGTTTGCCCGCAGTGCCACGATCTTCAAGCATTTCTTTCACGTGCTTTTGGGGGGCCAGCCCGTACCCGAGACCCGGGGCGAGTTCTGGGAATCGCCTTTGGTGAACGGCGCTGCAATGCTCATGGGAAGTCGAGTGCTGCGTTCCGTTCGCCAGCGGCGAGGTACGTACTTTAATGACGCCCTCTTCATGTATTGCGATGAATTTGATTTCTGTACGGCTGCTCATCGAGAAGGATACAAAGCGGTCGTTGCAAGGAACGCTATTGCTTCCCATCGCGTGAAGGTGAGGCGGCAAGGGCCGGCTAACTCGACATATTTCTTCTATTACTCTGCTCGCAATCGTGTGATCCTTTCGAGAACTCTGCTTCCCCTCGGTCGCAGACTGATATTTCATCTGTTTTATCCACCCCTGTGCGTCAGGCGCATGGTTGGGCGCCTGCTCGCTCGAAGGCCCCGACTGGCATGGGCCATTGCCTGCGGCTTGCGCGACGGCTATCGCGGCGTCGGCGGAAAGTGGAAGTATCACGACCAGGCGGTGTCTTGGGCTGACGACCAGATTGCGCGCAGCGCGTTATCTCAGGACACTCGCCATGGCTGGACGCCTCTGCTACGCACCGTGCTTGATAGCCTGAGGAACCTCACCTACCGTCCCGAAGTTACCAGGGTTGTCGGGGCTCTCCACCTTTCGCGCATCCTGACAAGGTGGTATTTCTGGGCAACCACAGGGGAACGACATACCACGCACCTCAAGGTGAACGGTATCGAGGTGTTTTTCCAGGTTGAGAACCCGCAGGTACAGCGGGGCCTCGAAAATCGTTTTCTGCTGTTGGAGAAGGACTTCTTGGAGGTCCTCACCTCGACACTGGACCGAGGAGACGTTTTCCTTGATATCGGCAGCCATATGGGAGAATTCGTTGTACCAGTCGCCAAGAAGGTCGGAGGCCAGGGTCTTGTGGTCGCCATCGAGCCAGAGCCGCACTTTGTCAGAAAGTTACAAGAGAACCTCAAGCTCAACGGCTTGTCAAACGTGCGGGTATTTCAGAAAGCCTTGGGGGAGTGGAACGGCCAGGCACAGCTCTCTTGGTGCTCCGATTCTTGCCCTTCCCTATTGTGTCCGAGACCTACATCGCCGCCGCAGCCAGACACGTCGTCAGGACATTTCCAAACAGAATGTGTCTCCCTTACTGGATTGCCCAGTAAGAGTGGCTCGGTGGCCGTCGATGTTGTAGAGGGTGATTCATTACTAAACTCGGAGAATTTGCCTATTCCTCGGGCTGTCAAGATCGATGTTGAAGGATACGAATACTCGGTGCTGAGAGGGCTAAAAGACTCGCTTTGTGATCCGGCGTGTCAGCTTCTCTGCTGCGAGGTCCATCCCTTGCAGCTTCCTCTTTCCATTAGTGCTGACCGAGTCGCCGGACTTATTAGATCAGTAGGGTTCTGCGACATTCAGAGCTTCCAGCGGGGGGCGGAGCTGCACCTGATCTGCACAAAGCAAAAGGCGAACCGTGTGGCGTCCTAGAGTTGCGGTTGGGCGCCTGCTCGCTCGAAAGCCCCGCCATGCATGGGCTATTGCCTGCGGCTTGCGCGACGGCTATCGCCGCGTTGGCGGAAAGTGGAAGTATCACGATCAGATGGCGTCTAGGGCTGACGACCAGATTGCGAGCCTGAGTTCCTGAGGAAAAGGGGCAACACTCCAAAGCATGGGTTCCCCGGAGGAACCGAAAGGAGTGTTACCTATGGTAAGGTGGAAACGAACTTCAGAGGTGGATCTCGTATTCCAGCGGCGGGGTAACAGCCCTTGACTCACAGGCCCATGCTCGTCCGGATCGTGTCCGACTGGGACAGTTCCAGGCTTCTGCGGCAGACGCCCGGCGGAGCGGGGATGTGGGACGGCATCTGCTTCACCACCCGCCCTGTGGAGGAGTGCGACCTGCTCGTCATGTTGAACAACCGCAAGCTCGATCCCGTGTCCGCACGCTGTGCGCCTGGAAATGTCTGGGCCATCATGCAGGAGCCCTATGTGCCCGACCTCTATGACTGGCTGCTCGAGGGACACGAACCCTACGCTCGTGTTTTCACCCATCTGATTCCATCCGAAGATCCCAAATATGTCCCCTCGCAGCCCGCCCTGCCCTGGGAGGTCGGGCTGACCTACGACGAGTTGGTGGCCGCCGCCGTCCCCGAAAAAACCCGAGGCGTGTCATGGATTGCCAGCGATCTCACCTTTTTGCCCGGGCACAAACGGCGAACCACGCTCAGACGTTACCTGTTCGAGCAGGCACCGGAACTCGTTGATTTCTTCGGCCGGGGGATCCGTTGGGTGCCGCGTAAATGGGAGGTGCTCGCGCCCTACCGCTTTTCATTTGCCATCGAGAACTTCGCCGGGCCGCATCTTTGGACGGAAAAGGTGGCCGATTGCTTCCTGGCTTGGACCGTTCCTCTGTATTTTGGCTGTACGAATCTGGAGCAGTACTTTCCCGAAGACTCCTTCCTGCGGGTCGACGCGGACAATCCTGCGGCCGTTTGCGCAACCCTTGAAAAGCTGCGAGAGAGCAACGAATGGGAACGGCGGCTTCCGGCTCTGGAGGTCGCCCGCCGCCGCGTCCTCAGCGAGTATCAAATCTTCCCGTGGTTAGCGCGCGCGATTAACACCTACGGGCTCGATCCGGGGCCGGCGGCCGCCGTTCACATTCCCGGGTATCGCTGGCGGCGATGGCGGCACCGGCTTCGCTATCTGCACCACAAGATTCAGGCTGGGGAGGCGGCGGACTTGGTCAACGTGCTCATCAACAAAGCCAAGTATATCTGGTGGTTCGATGTCTGACCGGATGCCTCTCTCTCGTCCCCGCATCCTGGTCTGGTACTGCCGACTGATCCCGCACGGCGGCGCGCCCGGAGTGGCTGCGTGGATCCTCGAAGCGCTGCGGCAAGACTACGCGGTGACGCTGCTCACCTCAGAGCCCGTGGACCTCAGCCGGCTCGACAGGTGTTACGGCACCTCGCTGACAGGCTCGGATCTTCAGGTTCGAACCATGGCTCCGGTGGTGCGCGGATTCCTCGGTTTGGACCCGGATCTCGGCAGTATTCAAATACATGCCTATCTGATGCGGCTCTGCAAGCGAGTCCGGCATCAGTATGACCTGGTCGTGGGCGCCGACAATGAAGGTGATTTCGGCCCGCCTGCCATCCAGTACATCCACTACCCGTTCCTCGCCCATGTGTACCCTCGCGTCCGGTCTTCCTGCGACCTGCCCCTGGGGCAGAAACTCGCCGGTTTGAGCAAGGGTGAAATCCGGCCCTGGATGCTGGTCGGCGATTATTCCTTCGATCGCATGAAGGCCAACCACACCCTGGTCAACTCCGGCTGGACCGGCCGATGGGTCAAACAGGTCTACGGAATCGACTCCACAACGGTCCATCCGCCAGCTCCCGGAGTCTTTCCCGACATCGCGTGGGAAGAACGCGAGGACGGCTTTGTGATGATGGGCCGGCTGAATGGCGGGAAGCAGTTCGACTGGTGCCTAAAGGTCCTCAGCGTCGTGCGAACCAAGTTCCCCCAAGTCAGGATGCACGTCGTGGGGACGTCTTACAATGAGGCGCCTGATTATCCCGCATTTTTGCGCGCGCTCGTGCAAGCCAATTCCTCTTGGGCGACGCTGCACGAGAATATCTCACGGGGAGAGTTGGCCGCACTCGCGGCCCGCCAGCGCTACGGCATGCATGCGCTTAAGGAGGAGCATTTCGGTATGGCTGTAGCCGAGATGCTTCGAGCGGGTTGCATCCCCTTCGTGCATAACAGCGGTGGTCCACCGGAAATCGTCGGGAATGATAGCCGCTTGATTTATGACTCCGCGGAGGACGCAGCGCGAAAAATCATGCAGGTGCTTGGCGATCCTGCTGCCCAGGAGGACATCCGGCAGCGGCTCGCCCTCCGCAAGGACTTCTATTCCGTCGAGACATTTGTGCGAGCCATCCGCGCGGAGGTGGAGCAAGCCCTCAGCTTCTAGTGGCCGAGCGGCGCCCGCCGCTCACCAGCAACCTGCCAGCCGGCTGCGTACGGCTTCCCGGATCCCTTCAACAAACCGCTCGCAGGTGAACATTTTCCTGCGAGGCGCCAGGGATTCGAGGACCGCCTCCTGCGCATGGCCGTCCCGTATCACGGCCGTGATTTTTTCCACTGCGTCCTCTTGCGTCGTGAAACAGAGGCGCGGGTCGCAGCCGGAAATTTCCACTTGGCCGCCACTGTTGTGGACAAAGGGGATGCCGCCGGTCATCAGAATCTCCGCCGGAGCAATGCCGAAGTGCTCGTCGATCTGCGCATGGATGCCGTAGCGCACCTGGGCGGCCAGTTGGGAAAGATCGTGGCGGGAGAGGTTTTCATGCAACTTTACCCATTCCGAGTTGACGTCCACCAAGCGGCGCAGTTCGCGGTAGTGCTTCGGCCCGTCTCCCACCGCCTCTTTCGTTCCCGCCAAGTGCAGAGTCACGTCCGGCTGACTCTTGCGTACCTGGCCGAGCGTAGAGATGATCCAATCCATGCGCTTCAGGGAATCGAACCGGCCCGAGGCGAGGAACCCGTTGCTGCGCTGGCTCCAGGCACGTTCCGCAACCGAAACCGGCACGGGCGGGTAGAGGGTCCGTGTCTTCACTCCGTAAATCCTTTCAACCAGCGAACCAGTCCAGTCCGAATTGGTGAGAATCGCGTTCTCCTTCAGCCGCTCAAGGGAGTAGTCTCCGAGAATCATCCAGGGCCGCGTCTCACCCTTCAGCAGATAGAGAATCTTCGCGGCCAGCGGCTTGCCAGCGCAATCTCGATACTTTCGCCAGAATCGGCTGAGTTCAGGATAGTGGACATAAAGCAGACCAGGCCCACCCAGATCCATTTCTTCCACGGCCGGGCCAATCACAAGGTCGTAGTGGCGGCGAATTCTGTGACAGACACGCATCAGGTACGCAGTGGGTTGAATGCTTCCCTGGTCCGGATCGAGTTTGAATAACGTCCGAAGGAGCCGGTTGGGATAGATGACGGCGAAGTCCGTTTGCTGTAAAGACGTTCCGTAAAAGCGGTTGATTTCCGCAGTATTTACGCGGTTCCAGGTGAGCAGGGTGAGGGCGTAGTGACTCTTCAGGGCCTCAACAATCCAGGCGGCTACGGTATTTGCACCGCCGGGTGGTTGCCAGTTCTGATGCACGATAAGAATCTTGCGGAGCCTTCCCACGGCCAACCCTCAACTCGAATATCCCGACGAACGGTCGTTCCCCACTTATTATAGATTGTCGATGCGTGGTTGGGCACGGATTTGCACGTCACTCCCCCCGCTAAGGCCGATAGCGTGCTGTGCAACGAAGAATTCCTTGGTTTTTGATGTGCTAACCACAGCCTGTCAACACCTGCCTTGGAGGCGGCTGCGAATTGTGGTATATTGAGCGAATAAAAGGCGAAATCGAGGAGGCGCCGGGTGTTAGGGGTCGGGTGTCAAGGAAAAGCAAGGCGAGTTCTCACCTACCGCGACCTTCAGGTGCGGCAGGCAGCGATGGATTTGGCGCTCGAAAGCTACAAGCTCGCCGTCCTATTTCCGAGAAGCGAGACTTACGGATTGCGGAGTCAGTAGCTTAAAGAGTAGACGGGCTGACACCTGAAACCTGGCGCCTGACACCCGGCACCTGAAACCTGTTCTCAGATGTGAGGCGACGTGGAAGAGAAAACCCATGCACTAGCAAACGTGGGGACGCCCGCCGAAGCGGGCTTGGCGCCTATCCAGAGCGCCCTGGAAGAAATCCGGGAGAAGTTTAAGGGCTCACCCGCCCGTGGCGGAGTGACGGTCCTTAAACACTTCCCGGCACGAGAGGCACAGACAGCCCAAATTCCAGAGTTTCTGCCCGCTCGGCTTCTGGAGGCGCTCAAGGCGCGTGGCATTGCTTCCCTTTACACACATCAGGCGCGCGCGTGTGAGTTGGCCCATGAAGGCAGAAACGTGGTGGTGGTCACGCCCACGGCATCCGGGAAGACCCTCTGCTACAACCTGCCGATTCTGGGCGAGTTGGTACAGAACCCTGAGGCCCGGGCATTGTACCTGTTTCCGACCAAGGCGCTTTCGCAAGACCAGTTGGTGGAACTGAACAGGTGGACGGAGAAGCTGGGAGAGGAGATCCGCACGTTCACCTACGACGGAGACACGCCCCAGGACGCCCGCAAGGCCATTCGCGCTCGGGGAAACCTGATCATCACCAATCCGGACATGCTTCACGCCGGCATTCTGCCCCACCACACCAAATGGCAGAGGCTGTTTGAGAACCTGCGCTACGTGGTGATTGACGAGCTGCATTATTACCGGGGAGTTTTCGGCAGTCATCTGGCCAACGTTCTCCGCCGTTTGAAGCGCATTGCGCAGTTCTACGGCAGCCAACCCCAATTCATCTGCACCTCAGCGACAATCGCCAATCCGGCTGAATTAGCCACTCGCATCATCGAGG
>Ga0208038_1000742_pt1 | contig 22385 bp, 12 predicted proteins | sample June2015DPH_16_1_FD_184714 | JGI IMG/M metagenome (GOLD analysis project Ga0208038, IMG submission 184714) | Peatland microbial communities from SPRUCE experiment site at the Marcell Experimental Forest, Minnesota, USA - June2015DPH_16_100... | ecosystem: Environmental > Terrestrial > Soil >...
GGATCTTTTTGGCGTAGCCGTAGCTGACGCCAAACTGCTCGGCCAGTGCCTCCAGCCCCAGCTGACCCCGTTTATACGCCCATAAAATCTTGCCGCGCAGATCGTCGGAATAAGCTCGCGCCACGCCGTTTGTCGTCGCCGAGAAATCGCCGATCCCAGCTTATCAACCCCGGCTGGAATCGGATATACCTTCTAAGGAACCGCTCTAGTCTTCGCAACTTCTCGCATTGACGATCCAGCGAGCACCATCTCCTGCAATGTGGCTGGATTCTGGGCGTCAACCGGGAATAGTTTGTCTTCTTTTGAAGTGAAGACGATCTGATCCAAATCCTCCGCCAAAGCATCCTGGGGCGGCAGCGTCTTGTGCGCACCAAAACTCAGCCTGATTTCCTGTCCCACCCCGAACTCCACATCGAAGAACGAGGCGGGAATCACGATATCTCCGGAGAAGCCAGCGGCGGTTTTCCTCCATGCCGTCCTGATCTCCCGGTCATAGTCGTGCGGGTGCGGTCGCGAAGGGAAAAAGTCCTCATCGCAATAGATGCTGGGCTTGGTGCCCATGAAATTGCCGGGGCTCAGGTAGAGATCGTACATGCCAGCCGGCCTGCCAGCCCTGATTTCTTCAGCGGTGTCAAAAACCAAGCGGAAAACATCTCCCTTCTCAACACCCCTTCCCACAAACGGCTGGTACAACTGCGGATCGACGACATCGACTCCGATGTAAAGGTTTTCTTCGTCCCAACCGAAAGCTACGCGTGCGGAAAATTGGCCCAGTCCTTTCCACCATTGTTCTCCGTCTTCCAGTTGCGAGCTGCGATTGAGAACGTACACTTTTCCCGACTGCCATTTTGAAAAATCCCCGCCCAGAACCTGCTGGCCCGCTATTTTGGGCGCAGTCAGGAGATGCTGGTCACGATCCCACTGTATTTTTCCATCGGGCAAATGCTTGAAAGCCGGACTCGCTAAAATGCGATCGAGCTGAGCGCGGAGCGCGTCCGGTATAGGCTCGATTTCTGGTGTCAATTTCTTGAACTGTGCCTGTCCCTTCATCGCAGTCAGGGCAGAGTCCAGGCGAGAGATTTGCGACTCGATGGCTGGCACATCAATCGCCGCCCTGCGTTCCTCAAAGATGTCAGTCAGTTCCGGCTCTTCTCCCTGGCCTGCGGCGTAAATCTGCAGGATCGGCGCGAGAAATGAGACGGCGTCCGCCCCGTATTGGGCGACGAGCGCATGGTGTTGCGACTCTTCGGGATCGTAAGCTGCCGGATTCCACAGGTAATCCGCCACTGTTTCGAGTGGCACCATGGAGGCGTGCGCCTGGCACATCGGATTCGAGACCAGGCCCTGGGTTACAGTGAAGAGCCTGGCCTCCCGTCCGCGAAGAGGATCCAAGATCAGTCGCCATGGATGTCCGTCATTGACGGGAAAGTTATCCCACACGAGCGGCTTGCGCCGAATGTAACCACCCCACTCCGTGGCTTGGGCAACGGTGATCGCTGAGGGAATCACTTCCGTTCCAGTCCAATCCAGCGGGATCTCGGGGCGCACTCCGTTACCTAGCTCGCGAAGATAATCGCGGCTCCCCCATTCATTCGTATAAGTCGTTGGGCAAACCGTCAGACGATTCTGCGCGGAAAGCTCCTTTAGACGAACGTACAAACGGTTGACGAGGTAGACGTGCGCTTGAGCAAGCGTTTGGAATCGCTTCTGGTCCTCGGGATGAACTAAGTCAAACGGAACGTCGTCGAGGAAGAGCGCGAAATCCGTGACTCCAAGTTTGCCGATGCTCTCGAGTTTTCGGGCCAGAGTCTGGAATTCAGCCTCGCTCGAATACGCCATAGAAAGGCCGGGGCTGATGGCATAGGTGAAGTGGACAAAGTTTTCCCGAGCCGCAGCGACCAGCGCGCCCAGCCGTTGCATTTGCTCTGGAGGATAAGGCTCGCGCCAGAGCTTGCGCTCATAAGGATCATCCTTCGGAGCATAAATGTAGGTGTTCATTCTCTGCTGCCCTTCGAAGCGCAGAACGTCGAGCCGGTCGTCGTAGCTCCAGGGCGTTCCATAAAACCCCTCTACAATTCCGCGGATGGGAAAAGATGGGTAATCAGCAATCACCGCTTCTGCACCTTGGTGGACGACGCGTACGGATTGAGGCCTGGGGATGAGTTCCGACGATAGCTGGTCCGGAGGCGTCGCCAGTAGGTCGGGAATTCGCAGCAAGGCGTAATGGTATCCGGCAGCAGAAGTAGCGGCTACGCGGATCTGGGCCAGACCCGAACCGGGCGAATACGTTGCCCGCAGGACATAAGCTTCCCGCGCAAGTTCTGGGGTGGGTTCGACTGCTTCGCCACTGGATAGCTGCCTGAGTTCCGCCAGAAAAGCTGCGGCGCTTTGCGGACGCTCAAACTGGATGAACAATTCTCCATTTCGAGTCTGGCGATGATACCCTCCGGCCACAGAACGTGAGAATTGAGGGAAAGCATGTTGACGCACCGCCAGGTCTTTCAACTCCCGCTGGATTCGGTCGTCTATGCTGGTTGAGGCGACAACTCTCCACACGGGCTGCGACTGCCCAGCGGAAACATACGAGGCGGCACACAACAGAATAGACGCTAAGAAATGTCTCATAGCAGACGACCTGCTCATTCCACGAAAACTACTTCTTCGATCATGTAAGCGGGCAACTCATCTCCGCTCGAAACAACAAAGCAATGGTTGACCAGAATTCGCCTAAAAGCTGATCTTGGCTCCCAGCTGCATTTTCCGGTAGGTGTTGGCGTACCAAATCGCGCCGAAGGCTGAGGTGTTGCTGAAATTCGTGCTCGGCAACCCCAGATTCGGGTGATTGAACACGTCGGTCGCGGAAAGCTTGAACTGCAAGCTGCCTTTTTCGCCAAGGAGTCCCAGAGGAAAGTCCTTAAGCAACGCCATGTCCACGTTTGCCCAGTGCGGACCGTAGATAGTATCGCGGCCCACATCGCCGAAAGTCCCGGCGGGTGGAGCGGCGAAGGCAGAAGTATTGAACCAGCATTGCATCGTTCTGACGTGGTATCCATTGGGGCACGTTCCACCCCACGGATCGCCCACCAGATTAGGACGCAACTGTCCCGAGCCGGCGAAATCAGTCTCTCCCATAATTAGGGTCGTGGGCACGCCGGTGCGAACAAAGAAAATCGAGGAGATCTGCCAGCCGCCGACAAGTCCATTCATTACTCCGCCCTGGTTCAGGATTGGCTTGCCCTTCCCAAAGGGCAGTTCGTAGTTCACGCTCCCGTTGAAAGTCTGGCGGATGTCGTTCACCGCCGGGCCGTAGTTTGAGTTCATGTCGTAGGCGTTCTGATAGTTCTGCCCGAAGCGCTCGTTGGCACCTGCGCCCCCCCAGCCGCCGCCGGTCTGCATATCCAGCACCTTGGACCAAGCGTAGTTAACGCCAAAGGACAAGCCGGATTCGAGGCGTTTATTGGCGATGACGTGCAGCGCGTTGTAGTTGGAGCGGCCCTCGAACAAGGATGCGTTGATTTGGCCAAAGTTCGGATTCGGCCGACTGCTGGCTCCGAGCGGAACCTGGTTAATGTCCATGCCCAACTGGAGGTTCACACCGCGGTTGCCCACGTAGCCGATATCCAGCACCACACCATGGGCAAACTGCTGCTGAACATCAAACTGGTATTCGGCGTAGTACTCCATGGGAATTTTCCATGGAATGTAGGTGACGTTCTGGCCGTTGAGGAGGTCGGCCGTCCGGTTAGCGTTCGTGGGATAAATCGGCGGCGGCGGACCAATCGTGAAGGCCGGCGGATTGGCTTCGTTATCGCAATATGCGCTTTCAGAAAATGTCTGGCTGTTCCAGTTTGGCGGATTCAGGTTTCCAAGCTGAAAGACCGGTTCCACCATACCCTGTGGACTCTGGTTGCATGACAAAGACCCGATCGGGGCCCAACCCTGTCCCCAGGAGGCAGCAGGCGCAAGCGTGTTCTGTCCGGCGAAGATGTTGTAAAGCCCAAAGCCGCCGCGGACGGACAAATTGTTTCGGGGCGACCATGCAAAGCCCACGCGCGGGGCGAAGAAATGCCACATGGTATCAGTCATGGCCGTATGTCCATCCTGACCGCCATACCACATAGCGCCCGACGGGCCGCCTTGAGGATTCGGGATTGAGGGCTGGAAATTCGAGATTTGGTTCTGAGCTTCACTCCATCCGTTTTGGATTACATAGCGCAAACCCAAAGTGAGGGTCAGGTTGGGTCTGACCTTGTATTCATCCTGCACAAACGCCTGTGCGCTCCACATGCGTCCGCCTGTCTCAGGGCTGATGGAAACCCACCAGGACTCCGGCAGCCCGAGGAGGAAGTCGGCATAACCTTCACCTTCGGTGGGAATGGTGTTAAGCGTCTGGTCCACAGGGTTTTGAGTGAGCGCACCACCCCACCAGAAACCGCCCTCCTGCGCATCGCCCCATCCGACATTCGTCCAGTACCGGTCGAATTCGCCGCCAAACTTGAGGATGTGCTTGCCTTTTACCCAAGTGGCATCGTCTGCGTAATTGAAACTCGTTTCGGCGTCCACTGCGACCGGCCATGCGGGATTGCCGATACCGGTATTGAGGCTTCCGTTGATCCAGATATTGGGAAAAAGGTTCCCCGCCGGATTCGCCAAGCCCAATGTGGTTGGCCAGTTTTTCCCCTGGTTCTCGTCGCTGCCGACACCATGCTCGCGGCTGAGCGAAAAACGGAATTCGTTCACCACGTTGGGACTCACCGTCCAAACGTCTGTGAGCTGGCCCTGGGGTTCGTTGCCATGCCAATTTGAGCAATTGATATCGCAAATGGGATCAGCTGCGGGGCTGCTGAAGTTCACAATCATGATTGAACCCGTGAACCGGTTTTTGGGCGAGATGTCGAAATCCAGCTTGCCGTTGATCCACTGGTTCGTGCCGATGCCGGGCAAAAGTTCATAAAAGTTGTTTACATTTCCTGTTCCCGGAAGATTGGGAGCAAGAAAGTAGCTTTGAATCTTGGCAGCCACTGGGTCCCAGCGGTTCGACGGAATGACGTTGCCGGGAAAAGGCGTGCGGCAAATTACTCCGCTCGGCAATGCCTGTGTCGTCAGGGGATCGAAAATCTGTCCGTTGATGACCTGCTGGCCGGTGCAGGGATTGATGATCGGGTTGTTGTTAGCATCAACCGCCGGCGATCCCAACAGCATGGAAAAATCACCCTGGAGGTATCCTTGGCCGCCGTTCGGCTGGAGACCAGTTGTGGGATACGACTCATAAGTTGGCTGGCCGATGTTGGAGGGATTTCTTTCATAACTGACGAAGAAGAAGGCCTTGTTCTTAACGATGGGGCCGCCGAGATTGGCGCCATATTCATTCCAGTGAAACGGTGGCCTGGTGAACGGGGCTGGCAGAGCGAATTTATTGACAGCATTGACGGCGCCGTTCTCCATGTATTCGTATACTTCACCGTGAAATTTGTTCGTACCACTTTTGGTAATTACATTGAATACAGAGAGTCCGTTGCCGTGCTCGGCGCCGAAATTCGCGGTCGAAAGACTGACCTCCTGAATAGTTTCAATTGGCGGCTGCAGCGCATCCGGGTTTGATGACTGGCCCAGCATGGCGCTGCCGCCGTCAATTTGCCAACTGGAAAAGTATGGCTGCTGGCCGTTGACGGCGACGCCTTGGCCTGTGGCTTCTTCTCCACCGCCGGGATTCACACCGGGCACGGCCGCAAATAAATCCATCCAATTGCGGTCGATGCTGGGAGCGGCGCTCACCATAGCGGCAGTGAGTGTGGTGTTCTTTTCGCCCGACTCGGTCTGCACAAGCGGTGCCTCCGCCGTCACCGAGACTTTTTCCGCGACAGCTCCCACTTCCAAAGTGGCATTGATGGTCGCAGTGTTCAGATAGAGAGTGATGCCGGAGCGGACCAGGGTCTTGAAGCCGCTTTTGACAAAAGTGACGGTGTATTGGCCCGGTTGCACATAGGGCATGTCGTACACTCCGGAGGCGTCAGAGGTCGCTGTTAGGTTGATGCCGGTGTTGATGTTGGTGATGGTGACCTTAACGCCTTGAATGAGGGCTCCGGTTGAATCGGAGACCGTTCCGCGGATTTCGCCTGCCTGCGTGCCCTGCGCCACCGCGGTGCTCCACGATACAGATGCCAACACAACTAGGAAAACGGAAACAGCCAGCTTTGAATTAAATAAAGACATTGCCTGCTCCTGTCCTTGGCCCAACAGCGCGCCGTAATCTCGGTCTCTGGGCGTGTTGAAAAGTGCGAACAGCCGCCAGCGAACTTCTAAAATCAGCTCATCTTCGATTCCAGAAAAAGCCGCGTCAAGTTCAAAACAGTTTGCCCGATGTAACGAACATCGACGTAACATTCGCCTTAACAGTACGAGACTTGACACCCATGTTAATGGGAGTATTTTGAGGCAATTAGCTGCGATCTCTCCGCATGTCAAATGAGCCGAGGGAACGGGGGAGGAAGAAACGGGAACTCGTATATCAGATGCACGACGCCGGCGCTTTCGCGAACTTCGTTGGGCGCTCTTGGTAGTTCTAACGTTGCTGGGGGCCACTTTTGCATGTGGCCAGGCCGGACACGCACAGAACACCCTCTTAACGAATGCGGCTACATCCTTAATCAACCGCAAGGCCGCCTTCCTCAATGGATGGGCGTGGCAGGACATCGAGCAGGTGCCTAATTATTACCAGGGCGACAGCGACGTAGGAACCTCCAGCATCGGAACCGCGTTTCTGGATATGTACAACGCCACCGGCAGCCCGGCGTACCTCAACGCGGCCGAAGAAGCCGCCAACTGGTTGGTGTCTGCGCAAACCTCAGCCGGATGGTGGCCTGACTATGACAACCCTAGCAGCTTGAGTCCGAGCGGACCGGCCAATTATGGTTTCTCGAGCCTGGACGATGGCGCGTCAGGCCAAGCGATTTTCCTGTATCGGATGTATCGGCTAACCGGCAACCCGGCGTATGAAACGGCGGCGCTGGATGGTGCAGACTGGCTTGTTTCGTACGCCTCGGCCCCACACGGCCAGTCGTGTCCATCGCAACAATGCTTCTGGCATTGGTGGGTGCCATCGAGCAATGGGAAGATCGTCTATCTCGGTCTTGGATCGGGGGTCGCCGGAGTTTTCTACGGTCTCGACAAACTCGCTCAGTGGACGGGGAATGGAATCTACGAAGAATATGCGCTCGCCGGCGCCGCATATGAAGAAAACAAGATTTCATCGACCGGCTCGACAGTCGAGTACGCCGGAGCGAATACCAGCTCGACTGCTTTCTATGATGGCGCGGCCGGCATTGCTTTCGCATATTACAGCCTATATCAGCACACCGGAACCGCGCGCTGGCTCGCCGACGCCAACAAGATTATGGCATGGGTGCGATCGCAAGAGATCGCCGAGTCCAGCGGGGTTGTGTGGCCGCATCAGGTAGGAGGCGACAGCCCCGATACCGCAAATTACCCAAGCATGGCGTATGGAAACGCCGGCATCGGCTGGGCGGAGCTTCAGGCCTACAAGATCACTGGCGCGTCGGTGGATCTTCAAACGGCTGAAGCCGCGGGGGATTATCTGGTTGTGTCAGAGCAATCACAATCGGGTGGCTGTGCGTGGGAAGAGCCGTTCGGGACAACCAATTACTACACCTCAGAAGATGAAGGCGCAGCAGGGATCGGCTATTTCCTGTACGACCTCCACCTGGCGACGGGAACCGCTTCCTACAACAGGGCGGCACTAGCTGCCGCGAAGTGGATACAAGCTCAAGCATTCTCGGATTCCGATGGGTATTACTGGGGCGTGAACAACTATGTGGGAAATGGAGGGTGGCAATCTCTGAAAGAACCCTCTCGCGACTGGGGTGCCGCTGGCATTGGGATGTTTGGCGCTCGGCTAAGCGGCGGTCCGGACGATCAGCCGCGAGATGTGGCTGGCTTGACCGGCTCATCGTCGCCGAGCTTCATGCTTTTGGCTTCGCCCAGCAGTGTGACCGTCACCCAGGGGGCGACTGGCGGCACGAGCACTATTACGGTGATCGACGTGGGAGGATTCACGGACAGCGTAACGCTGACCGCATCCGGCCTGCCCAACGGCGTTACCGCATCGTTCAGCACGAACCCCACTACTTCAACCAGCAGTCTGACGCTGACGGCCAACTCCTCGGCTATGACGGGAACGGCAAGGTTGACGATCACCGGCGCTTCCGGCGGCCTGACGGCGAACACGGCCATCACTCTTACGATCAAACGCGCCAGGCACGATTAGCTTCGTGCGGGTAAACCTCGAATGACAACACATCGCTTCCCCCCTCTTCGGCAAATTCCGTGGCCGTAACCCACACCTCGGTGCAGGTCTCCGACGATTTGAATATCGTCGGTTGTGGGGTGGAATAACACCACGGCTGCGGTATCGTCGGTGTCAGACTCCGCCGGCAATAATTACTTTCTAGCTGTTGGACCAACCATGTCCCCAGCCGGACCCTTCACCCAACTCATCTACTATGCGACCAGGATCAAAGCGGCCTCAGCGGGTGCCAATACTGTAACGGTCACCTTCAGCACCGGCGCGGCTTATCCGGATGTACGCATTGCGGAATATAGCGGCGCAAGACACGCTAGACGTCACGGCGGGAGCATTCGGAAGTTCAGGAATTTCCGCGAGCGGAGCCGCAACGACTGCGTACACCAATGAACTGGTCTTCGGCGCCAACATAGTGGCCACCGGAGCGAGCTCTGCGGGGACTGGATTTACTTCGCGCCTGGTCACTGGCGATGGCGACATCGTCGAGGACAATATCGTCTCGGCGATGGGAAGCTACAACGCATGCGCGACACTCATGTCACCCGGTGCCTGGGTCATGCAAATGGCGACATTCCACCAAGTACGGAAGGAGGAAGGGCTTCAGCCTGACCCCGCATCGGGCGGTGACACTTATATTTCTGGCAAAGAGGAGCAGAGACTTGCTTCCAACGAGAGTGGAAGGAGGTGAAAACGGTTTTTGAGACCGCTGTGAAAGACCGGCACCCAGGCTCTGCTTCAGACTCTGGTTTCTCCGGCCTGCGCAGTGCTAACATTCGGGTCGGAGTTGATGTGGACCACACCTCGCACTCGCCTGAAGAACCGCAGCTCGAACCGCCTCCGGTCGAATCAACTGTTCCCGCGGCACTGTTGCGCGACGAATTGGAGCGCGTGCTGGCCAGTCGCGAATTTCAATCCAGCAAACTCTGCCAGCAGTTCCTGCGCTATGTGGTGGAAAACACCCTGAATGGTCACCCGGACACGCTCAAAGAACGCACCATTGGGATTGAGGTGCTGGGAAAACCGGCGTCCTACGAGCCGAGTGAGGATGCTGCAGTGCGGGTTCGAGCCGGCGAGGTCAGAAAGCGGTTGCGCTCCTACTATTCTGGCAAGTCGGGCGCCGCCAGTGTGCTGATCGATCTGCCTCCGGGCACATACGTTCCCGAGTTCCGCTATTCCGATCGGGCAGCAGCGTCCCCCGGACCGCCGCAGCCCCGCCGGCGCTGGCGGTGGTTTGCAGGCGGTGCGATTCTCCTCCTGGCTTTGGCGGCGACGACCTTCTACTGGACACGTACCGGCGCAGCGGCAAGCCCGTTCAATCAATTCTGGTCTCCGGTCTTGCAGAAGCACAAAGCCGTCCTTGTGTGCGCCGCGCCCGTCCCCGTCTATTCTCCGGTCCGGACCGCGAGCAACGCTCCTCCCACCCGGCTTGGAGATTTCGTCCTCGTCCCCGGCCGTTTTGTTGCCATTAGCGACGTCAATGCCGCGCTACAGATCTCCGACATGCTGGCGCGATTGGAGCAACCCTACAAGCTGCGCATCGGCAACGAAGTGACCTTCCGCGATCTTCGCAGTGCCCCGGTTGTTCTTGTCGGTTTCTCCTATACGCAATGGCATGAAATCGGAGAGCACTTCCGCTATTCCATTGATTTATCGCGCCGGCCTTTTGGCGTGCTGCAGGATGATTCGCCGACGAATTGGACCATCCATACTCACCCCGACGATCCCGACCTGGACGAAGATTACGCGATCGTATCGCGCGTACTCTATCCCGGCACAAACAACATGATTGTCGAGATCGCTGGAATCTCCCACTACGGCACAGAAGCTGCCGCCGATCTGGTGACGAACCCAACGTTACTGCAAGATGCCTTGCGCAAATTGCCGGCGGGATGGGAGCAGAAAAATGTCCAGATCGTTCTTCATACTGAGGTAGTTGGAGGGTTTCCCTCTGTCCCCACAGTTGTGGCCACTCACGTTTGGTGAACGGGCCTGCCGCTGAGTCCTCAGAGACACCCTGCTGGTCAGAAGATCGAGGAGAGTATCATTCTTATCCCCGCGGCATTTGGAGGCTGCCGATCATGGCGAGAAGCAAATGCAAACGCACCCCGCACCAGCTTCGTTCAAGTCAGCAATCCGGAAGTAAATTTGGATCGTCGGCCCAGTCAGCTTCGTATTGAGACCGCTTTTGTCCGAGAGTTCAGTTCCAGATCCTGAGCCGGTTTAGTAACGCTAAACGCCTATGGAGCCGTGCATTTTCCTAGTACCCATCTGATAGTGGAAGTGTAGCGACATGCGGACTTCTCGGGACTAAACGCTGTGTCTACGAGCCGCCTTGAGGCTAATCGTCTCCTGATACTGTTGTCGGCATCACCCCAAGGCGGCGTTCTTCCCGTGCAGTTAACGTCACAGCGGCTCGACAGTTCTGTATCAACAAATGTAGTCTTTGGTGGATATTCGGAGACGGCTCGATCAGTGTTCAGGTGCGTGGTGCGGATCACTCTGCCAACTGACTGTCATTGGGGGTGCCCTACGCTTCATGCTGAGCCGGAGGCATGCCTCAATCAGAGGTTTCGACTTCGTCCAAACCGACGCGAAGGGCAAAGGGGTCGACGCCCGGGTCGCCGTCGCCATTCCGAATAACACGTCCGGCAACTTCGACGCACCGACGATCTGGGAATTCTAAGGTGGCGGATGAATCCAACGTTACCACGGCCGATATAAGAAAGAGGTCGGCAAGCCGCGCGCTCGACAGCCATTGCTTTTGTTGTCTACGAAGCCATCGGCCTGAAAGCATGGCTGACACTCCGGGCCGTGGCCCGATCGACAACGTAAGCGCTCGCAACGATCTTTCATTCAAGAAGCTGAAGCAGGGTGCCCAAAGATTACGATGAAGGAATTGTCCGGCATCACCGAAGAGCGCGCCGCAACCAACTGGCATCGCTCGGTCACGGCCTACACTGACAGGCGCGTGCTGCAGGTATTGGCACTCGGGTTCGCCAGCGGCCTGCCGCTCCTGCTCACTTACTCGACCCTGTCAGCGTGGCTTGCGACAGCCGGTGTGCGGCGCGCAACGATCGGCGCCTTCGCCCTGGTCGGCACGCCCTACGCATTCAAGTTCCTGTGGTCGCCGCTGATTGATCGCCTTCCGCCACCGCTGCCGTTGGGGCGGCGGCGCGGTTGGGGAATCACGATCCAGATCGTCTTGATCGTCGCCATACTCGGCCTGGGATCGTGTAATCCACGGCACAACCTGCCTCTGATGGGCGCCCTGTCGCTGCTCGTCGCGTTTCTGTCCGCGAGCCAGGATATCGTCATTGATGCTTGGCGCGTGGAGGTCCTGGAGATGGACCTCCAGGGTCCCGGTGCGGGCATGATCCAAACCGGCTACCGGATCGCCATGCTGGTTTCCGGAGCGGGATCCCTGGTGATCGCGGCGCGCGCCGGATGGTTCGCGGCCTATGCCACGATGGCGGCGCTGCTCGGCGTGGGAATGCTGGTGTTCCTGTTTGGCCCCGAGCCGAAAGTGGCTGCGGAAAGTGCACATGCCAGGGCAGCCGGATGGCAGGGAGTTCGCCAAGCGCTCGCCACCGCAGTGACGGGCCCCTTCACCGATTTCATGCGCCGGCCGCTTTGGCTGGTCATCCTGATCTTCATTGTCGGCTACAAGTTGGGGGAAGCGCTGGCGGGAGTGATGGCAACGCCGCTTTACATCTCGCTCGGGTTTTCGCTCAACGAGATTGCCGCCGTTTCCAAACTGGTCGGGTTCTTTGCGACTGTGGCGGGGGCTCTGATCGGGGGGGTGGTGACGGTGCGGTTTGGCTTCCGGCGTTCGCTCGTCCTATGCGGGGTGCTCCAGTCGGCCGGCAACCTGTTCTATGTGCTGCAGGCTGTAGGCGGGCATCGGCTCGGCTATCTTGCGCTGTGTGTCACTGCCGAAAACGTAACTGGCGCAATGGCGGGGACAGCCTTGGTAAGCTATCTCTCCAGTCTATGTTCGCCCGCCTTCACCGCTACTCAGTACGCGCTGCTTTCCTCGCTCGCGTCGGTTGGCCGCACACTGGTGGCCTCCTCAGGAGGCGTGCTGGCTGAGAAGCTCGGCTGGGTGCCGTTCTTCCTGCTGACCACCGTGGCGACAGTGCCAGCCCTGGTGCTGCTCATCTGGATCGGGCCGCACGACGATCTCAGGAATGACAAACCCGACCAAGCCGTCGAACGCACACGCAACACATCAGGAGACACGAACCCGTCTTAGCTATTCAGACGAACAGGATGATATCGGGTTCGAAGTACTTTCCAAGTTAGTGATCGAGTTGATGACCGCGATGCCTGCGGCTGCCGTGAAACTGGCCATCCGAGAAGTCGAGCGTTGGCCCACAATCATGCCCAAGAAACGAACCGCTTCCGCCCCAGTGCCACCCGAGCGATGCTTTGTCAAAGAGCTTGCAGGTGAGACTCCGCCATCTTTCCCGGCGATGGAACGGCTTTATCGATTGGCCTCCGACCTGTATGGTTTACGACCCTGGCGGGTCCTGGACGAGGACAACTTGATCGTGGTCCGTGACAGCGTCACCGGCGAACTCTGCTACTGCTCGGTAATGGGCGCACTCGGTGAGGTCCTTTCCATGCACGCCTATATTGGAACAGAGGGACTTCGCCAGTTTCGCAAGATGGAAGCCGAAGAGATCGCCGATCCCGGCGAATTCTTCGCATCCACGCACTGCGTTTATGTGGAGTTCGTGCCCAGAGCTGAGTTGCAGCGGCAGGATCGGGAATTGCTTGCCACACTGGGGCATCCGCAGGGCAGAGGCTTGGCCTCGCCCATCTTCCGCACGATGCGCCCCGGCTTTCTCCCGTGGTTTGTCACTGAGGCGGAGGCCCGGAGGTTGGCCGAGTGCATTCGCGCCGTGATCGTGGTCTGCGCCGCCGTTGCCAGCCAGGAGAGCGTGAAGTTTTGGGAGGTGGCCGATACGTATCCGATAGTCACGCGTATGGAGGGGGCCGAGTCTCGATACCAGGTGGATCTGATCCAATCGATCCTTCCCGCCGAGCCACCTGTTGCGCCAGTGCGGCTGGCGGAAGAGACTCTGTGTTCACTGCGCGGCCTGGACTATGCCGTGCGGGGAGTGATGGAACTCGACCACATCCACAGCGGGGCAGCGATTGGAAAGAAGGGCGAACGCAGCGCGTGCGCCTCGATAGCGCTGGCTGTTGATGCTCGGAGTGGAGCGGTCCTTGCGCCGGAAGCAACCGATTCCAGCGTCGCAGCCGGAGAAGCACTGGCAAATGTGTTTCTCAAGGCGATTCAAGCCAGCCGTACACTGCCCAGGGAAGTCAGGGTGCGCAGCCAAAGGCTGAAGGACTGCCTTGCCCCACTCATCGAATCTTTCGGCGCGGCGGTTCGTGTTGCCAGTCAGCTTCCGGCCTCAGACGAGGCTCGATCCCATTTGCTCGGATTTTTTCGTGGAGACATTGGCCGCAGATAGAACGTGAGCGTCCCAATCTGAACGGTGCAGGTCTCCGACAGCCGAATACAGACTGCAGGAGATGGGATCGAGAATTAGCCAGCCGCTCAGTTTGTCCCGACACGACCCGCAACAACCGTCATCGCTGGCCGACATATCGGTACCGATCTGGTCGACTTCCTCGAAGCCGGTTTCTGGCCAATTTCCGGATCGCCGATCAAGCACAACGACGGTTCACAAATGCGAAAGACCGAATCGGGGATCAGGTGACGCAGTTGGCGGCTTGGTCAGCGTCCGTTCACTTCAAACTGCACAGGCTTTGCTGTCGCATTGACGTTCGGATCGTAGTACTCGTACACGCGCGATGCGAATCCCTGCGCATGGATCGGGTACTTTGCGCGCAGACGATACCGCACTTCGAACGAATTGCGCGGCGCGATGGAATCGAAATACAGGATTGCCTGCGTTGCCGTCATATTGAATTTCTCGAGCCGACCGCTTTTTGCGTCAGCAGTTCTCTCCACCATCTTCTGCAAGTCTTCGCTCAGCAATTCGAATCCCGGCGGAATCCCCAGATCCACCATCACCATTTTGGCGGTCTTATCCAAATTGTTACGGATTGTCGCTGTTCCTGTTACTACCTCGTCCTGGGACAGCCGCGTGCGATCATACTTTACTTCGATTGCCAGTGGCTCAGGCGTTGTCGCTTGCTGCCAAGGAACAAAGTAGCGCCCGACGATCTGATAGACCAATCCACCTTCCCCCGAAAAACGAATCTCAATCTCGTTGTCGCGATCGATGCTCATTTGTGGCAGGACGAACTGGTGCAACAGATCATTGTTCTTCCTGTTGATCTCGACACTTGCGACTTCTTTCCGATTGAGTAGAACGTCCGCCTTTCCGTGGGCATCACTCCCGCTTTGTTCGGAGGCCCTCAGAAGCGCGCGCAAAGCCATGATCGTTGCTGGCGTCGTCCCCCAATTCCCGCTCCCATTCTTTTTTGAGGTAATCCACGCGAGCGACTTTCGAACGACATCGGGGTATCCGCCAGCCTTGAGAAACGCTTGCAACGCAAGCCCTGTTGTCTCGACGGCTGCGCTGTCGCCGGTGGCATAGACGCTGGTTTCGTCCGCCGACCACCACACGAATTCGTCCTTCCGCGATGCTGAGTCCCTCAGCAGTTCGAGGGCCCGGCGCGTCAGTTCCGAGTCCTTGCCGCTCTCCACGGCGAAATTCGCAATGACAGCGAGCGTGTACGCATCCATCTTGCCGTCGAGATGCTTCTCGATAAACTGCGTGGCCTTCTCAATCGTCTCTCCTTTGTACTCTGCCGACTCCAGCGCCCACGCGATGTACGCTGTGATGCGCACCAGATCCGCGTTGAAGCGGTTCGTCGCGCCTTCGTTGATGAACTGTGTGTCGGGGTTCCAGCTTCCATCCGGCTGCTGCTGCCGAACGAGCCAATCGCGTGTGCGCGCAATTACTTGCGGGTCCAGGTCGTAAACGTTCGCCATGTCGTGGAATTCCATCAGCCCGTATGCGGTGAGAATCTTGTTGGCCGGAGCGTTCCCGAACCACGAGAATCCGCCTCCCGGGACCTCGAAGGTCAGGAGCCGCTGGTAGCCGGTTGCGACGAACCCTTCCGCCTTCGCATGAATCTCCGGCGTCAGCTTCTTTGTCCGTTTCATGTAATCCAGCGCCAGCACGTTCGGATAAGTGGCCGACGAGGTCTGCTCGAAGCAGCCGAAGGGCATGCGCAGGATACTGTCCATCCCCTCGATCACCTGGCTCAATGGCCCGGGATAAAGCCGGACGAAAAGTTTGCTCGCATCCGGGACGGAAGATTCGGGAAAGCGCACGGTCTGACGCACCTCCGAATCCAGCCGGCCGCTGAAGACGATCTCTTTGGCTTCTCCATTGGGCACAACTTCGATCTCGCGCACCACAGTGTCTTGCCGCTGCGACCCACCGTGCATGCGGCCGGTGAGCGTGAGTTTGAACCTCCCGATCTTCTTCGCCTCGATGGTGAACTGCGCGGCGCCCACCTGCCCGGCGCCGACGGAGACGGTCTGCTCATCCGCACGTTCCCGCGAGAACCAGTCCTCGGGTTCCAGTTTCAAATCCACGTCGCCGCCGCGGCTTGCGTAGTTGTACACGGCCACGGGGATGGAGACTATGTCTCCCTGCGTCAGGGTCAAAGGAAGATCGAGGTCCACAAAGAAATCCTGGAAGACTTTCAGTTCCGAAGATCCGGTTCCCAACGCACCCGCCTGCGTTGAGGCAAAGATCGCCATGCGCCACGTCGTAATCGAATCGGCCAGCGGGATCGCGATGCTCGCCATGCCCTCGCCGTTGGTGAGTATCTTGGGATTGATGTAGAGCGCCTCAGGGAAGTAGCTCCGGATATGACCGCCCAGCGCGCCCGCGGAGCCTGACTCTCCTTTCGCCTTCAGGCCTTCTTTCGTTTTCTGGGCGCCTTCGACCACCGCCAGATCCGAAAAACTGCGGCCGTTCAACGGCAATTCTTGCATTCCAGCCACAGGGACTGCCGATTCGATTGTCGCCGATTCAGTTTCCACCGCCAGCGCTGCATTGGCAGTCATCACAACCTCCGAGACGGCACCAACCTCCAATTTGGCAGAAAGAACTGCGCGATCCCGGGCAGAGAGAGAGAGATCATTCGAATGCTGGTTTTAAATCCATTTGCCTCGACTTGCACTCTGTATCGCCCCGGAGGCAATGCAGCGAACGAAAATCTGCCTGCAGCATCAGTGTCGATATTTCGGCTGCTCCTATCCTCAATGCGCTGAATTTGAACCCGCGCGCCCGGAACCACTGCGCCGGTCACATCCGTGACTGTACCGACGATTTCGGCAAGACCATTCTCGGGGCCGACTCCGTGCTCCATCCTCATCGTGATTGTATTTTTTGGCGTAGTCCAGGTATTCGACTGCGGCTGATTCGACGCCGAGGAGGTTTGCGGCTCCAGCCACACCGCAAGATCGTCCGCTGTATTAAACGTGCGGTCAGGGCCCGCGCTGATCACCCGATAGAGACGGTGGCTCCCGTTCCACCATCCGGCAGGCTCGATACGCAGTTCTGTGTTCCAGGCGTCGCGTGCCGAGCGGCCGCTTGCATCTTTGAGTTCTCTAAATGCCACGAGTACATCCTGCTCATGGTGCAGGTACGTCATCTTCGCGGCAAGCGCCCGAACGTAGTCGAGAAGCGCATTTTGGTATCGCGCCATGTAATCGGCCTTTTGCGTCTCCGGAAGCGCGCCCCCAGTCTCGCTCTCCAGCGTGTGCGCAGCGACCGTTTCCGCGGCCGCGAAGAGCGCTCGGGCGGCACGATCGTGCGATTCGGCGGACTCGCCTCCCGCCGAATCAACAATTTGGGTTGAAGACAGGGAATGAATCTCATAGTGGGGCTTCATCAGTTCCTGTTCCAGATAGAAGAAGACTTTTGCGAATCCCGGCTGTTTCTCGGCCAGCGCGAAGACTGCCTGATCGACAACCTCCAGTCCCAGCGCTGCGCTGACGCCTTCGCCCTTTTGATTGGTTACGTGAAAATGCACTTTCGCTTCGCCGCCGGGGAGATAACTCGCGGCATCGGCCACGGTTTCGATACGCAATTCCTCGGCAGGCTGCACAAAGACCAGTCTTTGGTCCTCAGCCTCGCGGCCATTTCGGCCAATGACATAAGCATTAACCATCAGTGTTCCGCTCATCTCCGGAGTCACGATCAGGTTCATCTCCGCGCGTCCGTTCTCGAGATCCACATCGCGCGTGAGAATAGTCTGCCCATCGTGCACGAGGTCGATGTATGCCGCTCCGTTGCGCCGCGTCGACAGCACCGCGATCTCCATGCGATCGCCGGGCTTGACCACGGCGTGAGATGTGCGCACCAGCACCTGATCTTCTCCAGCGCGCGTCTCCAGGGCCACTGTCTCCGAGGCGCGATTGCCCTTCCGGTCATCGGCGTCGATGCGCAGGACGCGGTTCGCGTCGTTTCCCAAAATCTGAATTGTGGCGATTCCAGCCTCGTCTGTCTTCACTGCCTGCCGCGAAGCGCCAGCGCGCACTTCGAGGTCCGCTTTGGCCGGCGTTCCGTCCGGATAGGACGCTAGAACAAACACTTCATTCTCCAGGCCCCGCACCAACTTGCCGCCTTCTGGAACAGCTGTAATCAGCAGCGATGCCTGGCTTACAGTAATCGGCTCGCCCCGCGTCTCCGCGTGGTCCGCCGCATCTTTCACCGTGGCCTCCACTACGACCGACGCCGCACCACGGCGCTTTCCGTTGCCGGCAAAGAACTGCGGCAACACGAGATCGAAGCGATAGACGCCCTCGCGATCCGTATGGCCCTCCGCCGATGCCGCCTCGAAAAGCTCCGCATCCATTGCCGAAGCCTTGATCGTGACCGATGCATTGTCCACAGGTTTGCCGAAGAAGTAGTTTGCTTTCACGGCGCCGGTAACGTGATCGCCAGGCCGGTAATCGCGCTTCTGCTTACCATTTTTCGAGTCAAACTCGATCGCCACGTGGAACTTCGGCAACACGTAACGCTCCACGTTGACCGTGAATTCGGCGGCGCTCGTGCTCGCGTCGCCAGTCCTTGCGCGGACGTGATACGTTCCCAGATTCACTTCGTCGGCCAGCGTAAACTCCGCTGACGCCACGCCAAAATTGTCCGTCGCGGTGCCTTTGCGGAATACCTTGTTCCCGCGCGGATCTTCCACTTCGAATGTCAGTGCGCGCCCGGCTGCGGCATGTCGATCAGCGCGGTTCAATGCCAGTGCGCGTAAATGAATGGTCTGCGAGGGCTGATAGATCGGCTTCTCGCTAGTCAGGAGCACGGAGACCCTGTCTTCAAGCTGCACAGTCTCCGTGGTTTCCACACGGCCTACAGGCGTATCGGCCGAGAACCGCACAGGATAGCTGCCCGTCAACCCTTCGGGAAAATGAAAATCCGCCTCGGAGGATCCCCGGCGGTCGAGGTCTCCGGCGAAAAGCAGCCTGGGCCCGTGATCGGGATCGAGCAGTTCAATCTTCACCGTTCCCCGTCTGACCATGGCCGCCGTCTCGCCGGCACGTGAGCTGGCGACGATCATCCGCATGGCGGCGGGCGCTCCCGCGATATACGATCGCTGCCCGAGAACGCGCAGCACCGGCCGTTCCAAGATCTCGGACAAGGAGTGGATCTCCTCAAGATCGGGCGCTGACTGGTTGGCGTAGCGCAGCGTAAAGCGCAGACGCTGCCAGATGAGTTCGTCCAACGTCAACGGCTCACGAAGCGTCATCCTCGCATTCCAGACCGCGCTTCCTTCGGCCACGCGGGTCAGGTGCTTCACTTCGCCGAGGACGCGATCCTCGGGGCTCAGCAACTCCAGCTTGAGTTCGGCCTCGCCGCTGTGCGCGGCTTCGTAGGGCACGGAAAAAGAAAGAGCATCGCGGAAATAGACGGCGGAGATTGTTCTCGACTCTGCGTTGCCAAAGGTCGCCGCAAACAGCAGCGCCAATCCTGCGAGAGCTTGAAACACACGAGGCATGACGCGTCCCCCTTGCGGCAGGCGGCCGACAGCCGCGCCGCGTTTGTTCGTTCAATCGGAGTTCGCGCCTGGGTGGGAGTTTTGCAGAATATTTTTTGGGGAGTTTTGAGAGAGGTTACTGCTGGCGCCAGTGCGCCCCGTCTTTACTGGTCCAAACGCTGCCGGCTTCGGTGGTCAGCAGGAAAACCGCCGCCCCCTCGCTGGCCGCACCCGAGGTCTCGTTTTTAGGCTTCGGCGGAGCTTCACTGGTGGATGCCGGACTCAACTCGATGCGGACTGCCTTGCCCACCCATTGCGGTTTGATCTTCTTCCATTTCTTGCCTTCATTGCGGCTCAGGAACAGATTGCCCGCGTTATCGAGAGAAAGAAACCGCTTGCCGTGCGCCACGGTCTCCGCAACTGGCAGGCCGGAGGGTACCGCGATGACCCGGCTCACGGTGGGCAATTGTGCAACGACAAGGCCGTTGTCCAGATTGGCCGATTCAGTTTGGACCGATACTGCGCCGCTCGCCGCCTCCACTGTTAGCTGTTCCGACGCCGTCCCCACGTCCAGCATCGGCCGCAGCATGGCAAGTTCACTCGGTTTCAACTCGATCGATTGTTTGCTTGTCTTGAAGCCACTCGCCGTCGCTGTCAACTCGTATTGTCCGGCCGGCAGTTCTGTCAGATGGAAGCTGCCATCGGCGCCCGTCGTCGTCTGTCGCGCCTTGCCGGCCGCATCGCGCAGAGTTACGGAAACCCCCGCGATGATGGCGCCGCTTCGATCCGTGATGCGGCCGGAGACTCCGGCAAATGTCTCGTCTTTCCCGCTGGCGCGCTCAATCTCCAATCCAGGCAGTTCTTTTTTCCTGGCCAAGCTATTTTGTGATGCCGCGCCCTTTGTGTCTGCGGGCTCGAGCTGCTGCAGATTCGCGACATTCCGGCCATTCAACGGCAAATCGGATATTGTCGCGGAACTAATGGCGCTCTGCGCCAGCGCCGCATCGGCAGTCGGAGCCGAGGCAGACGGAGCGGCTACCGTTGTCTGCGGAGCGACGTTTGCGGTCGCTTCCTTGTTCTTTAATGCGGGCAAATTCAAGCCACTTGCGATGGGGTTCTCCTGCCGGGAGAGGTTCGTCGCCGTCGCGGTCGGCGCGAAGCTGTTCTGTCGTCTTCCGGATTGCGCGACCTGCTCCGAGTCGGTGCTTGGCGCCCGCTCTGATTTGGCCGTTGTTCCAGGACGCTCGATCTCTGGCTGCCTTACGCTTGCAATCTGTTGCGGAGTCCCAGGCGCGCCGCCATGGGGCCGAATATAAATCAGCACCGCGATCAGTCCGCACGCAAGCGCCGCCGCGGGCAGCCCTATTGGCACGAGCCGCCGCCAGACCCATCCTTTCACCGGCGTTGGCGTAGCTCGTTGCGTCTCCTCGTGCGGCTGCATCAGAAACACAGCTTTCCTGCACTCCGCACATTCGGCTAAGTGTGCCAGCATCCGCTCCTGTTCCCGCGCGGTGGCTGCACCCTCAACGAACACACTAAGCTGGTCAGCGTCGGGATGTATCCCGGGTTGGAAATTCCGGTTCATCCTTCTCCTTCCTGACTGGAGATCGGATCGCCCTCCGATTTTTGCAGCAATCTGCGCAGATTGATGTCCACATCCCTGGGATCGGTCCCCAGCGCTTCCTCTGCAGCACGCCGGCTCTGGCCCCGTGCCCTCAGCGTCCGCAGCAGTTGTTTGCGCAGACGCTCGGTTGCACGCTTCAGTTTGCGGCTAATGGTCGCTTCATGAACTCGTAGGACGCGGCTCATCTCATGCAGAGTATGCTGGTCCAGGTAGTAGGCCGAGAGCAGGAAGCGTTCTTCCGCCGAAGCCTCGCTCAGCGTCATCTTGAGCGCCACCCGCAAATCCTCTAATTGTTCCGGCTCAATCTGCTCGGAAACTGCCGCCGCTGGTTCGATCTCGCCCAGCTCAGTTTCCCGGCCGAGCTTCCGGTACTGGTTCACGCGGCGTTGCGCCAGGATTGCACGCAGCCACCCCATCAGGGATCCTCGCCCCGAGTATCGAAGTAGCGGAGACCAGCGCCGACCTTCTCGCTCCGTCAACCCGAACAACTCGGAGTAAAGCGCGCTCGCCAACTCTTCCCCCAACGCCGCCGATCCTGTCATCTCCACCGCAGCTCTGGTTAGCTGCTCCCGATATTGTGCAAGAAAGCGCCGCCATGCGGCCTCGCGCCCCAGCGCGCATCCGCGCGCAATGGCAAGTTCCTCCAGGTGCAGCGCCCGCCAGAACATTTCCCGCTGCCGCTCATTGGCCCGCTTCCCTGGGTCGAGACCGTAATTGTCCCTGGCTCCTATCGTTTCAAGGGCTTCGGCAAACTCCGCCTTGCTTAAATCCACCTGCTCCGCGCCGGCCACCCGCCAAAGCTCTTCGCCCAGCATTTCGGGCAAAAGTCGGCTTTCCGGCCCGAGTGCCATCCCGAGAGCGATTCCTTCCGCCAGCGATGCGGTACGGTTTTCTGCCCCGGGAGATTCTGTTTGAGTAATATTGGCAGGCGGAATTTCCACGCCACCCAATTAAATCACATCGTCCCGTCCTGGCCCATTCCCCGCCTCTGCCAAAAGTCGAACCGTCACGGTTTGTCCCTCGCCTCGACAATTGGCTTTCTGTGTTCCGGGCAGTGTGGTGAAGAGCTAAGAAGACAATCTGCCCGGTTGGTCAGTCGTCGCGGTGAATGATCCAAGGAAGGAGTCATTATTTTCATGGCATGGGCCACGAAATAGTCGATGAAACTCCGGCGGCGTTGAATGTTCGTTGATCCGCAATCCGATGCCGACAAGGACTACTTCTTGGACCTTAAGACATCCCGCAAGTGCAGTCTGGAAGTTGAACCACGGAAGGCCTGGGGGCCAAAAGTCGGCTTGGGGGAGATCGGCGCGGTCAGGAACGATAAACGTTAGGGCCCTATCGGGACTGCCCCGAAAGAAGAAGTGCGGGGGTGCACAGGTCGTGTGGCCGGGGCAGTTTCGATAGGGTCGTTTGAACTGAGCCGCTGGCGTTTGCGGCGGACGCGGTGGG
>Ga0208038_1000743_pt1 | contig 22328 bp, 26 predicted proteins | sample June2015DPH_16_1_FD_184714 | JGI IMG/M metagenome (GOLD analysis project Ga0208038, IMG submission 184714) | Peatland microbial communities from SPRUCE experiment site at the Marcell Experimental Forest, Minnesota, USA - June2015DPH_16_100... | ecosystem: Environmental > Terrestrial > Soil >...
GCGAACGGTAAACGCGAGGCCTGGTGTGGGCGACAGTGTCCAGCCGCACCCAGGCCGAAGCTTTCCACGGCAGTAGACGGCCTGTAATCTGCGCTTACCGACGAAGCGGGAAGCTGCCTGCTCCGGCTGTAGGGCACCAGAAACTCGATCGCGCCGCTCGGAGCCGCATGGACAGGCGTTTGGCTCGGTGACCCGGGTCCTTCGGTCTTGGAGTCGGGCGCAGGACGCAGCGGCGATCGCTGCACGGTCGGCCGACGCTCCGATCGAGACGAACGACACGAGGCGACTACAACAACAGTTGTCAGAAAGTGGGCAACCCGGCCGTAGTCACGCCGGGTTAGGCCGCGGCGCGGTACTCGTGGATGAGCCCACCGAGCACGTCGTGGCGAGCAATGTCGCTGAGCGCCGGGGAAGCTGGGATCACTTCGCTGACAGGTGCAGGCATTCGGAGTCGAAGGCCACGGTGAGGGCGATGCTGGTTGCAATGCCGGACGTAGTCGCGAAGGACTGCTTCGAGATGATGACGGCCGAGAACGAGCGTCCAGTCGAGGCGCTCTTCCCGTGCGGTCCGTACCCATCTCTCCGCGATCGCGTTCGCGCGCGGCGAGCGAACCGGTGTCTTGATCACCTCGATGCCTTCGGAGACGAACACCTCGTCGAAGCTGGCGGTGAACTTCGCGTCGCGATCTCGGATCAAGAACCGGAACGACCGAGCGTGCTCGGTGAGATCTCCTGCGAGGTTGCGGGCGACCTGGGTGACAAACGAGCCTGTCGGATGATCGGTGACACCGAGGATGTGGACTATGCGCCTCTGGAGCTCGATGACGAAGAGCACATAGAGCTGGTTGAGAGCGATCGTGTCCACGACGAAGAAGTCGGTGGCCAAGATGCCGCTCGCCTGGGCGGCGAGGAACTCCTTCCAGGTCGGTCCACCGCGCGGAGCTGGTCCGAGACCGTGGCTTCTAAGGACCCGGCGGATCGAGCTCGCGGACACGCGGACTCCGAGCCCGCGCAACTCGCCCTGGATGCGGACACATCCCCAGCGGCGGTTCTCCCGGCCGAGTCTGACGATGAACTCGACGAGCTCATCTCCGAGCGGGGGACGTCCAGGACCTCGCAGGGCTCGCCAACGCTTCCACTTGCGACGCGAGAGCTCCCGGTGCCAGCGCAGCAGGGTCTCGGACGTGACGAGAAAGCAACCCCAGCGCCACCTTGGAAGTGCTCGGCTGAGCGCAGCCAGCATCGCCCGGTCTGCGGGTCGGTAGCGGACGCGGCCATGGAGCTGCCGCTTCAGCACCCGCACCTCGTGGCGCAGCACCATCAGCTCGATGTCCTTGTCCAAAGCTGTCCGTCGGCGGGATCCGAGCATCTCAAGAACGCGGCACGCGACGAGATAGCAGAGACGGAGGCCCATGGCAGATGATGGTTCCCGACGGCGAAAAGAGCCAGCTTAAAGGCCCGATCGATGTTTTGGCGCCCTACACCATGGATGGCCTCAAGTTCGGCATGCACGATGTCTTCGAACGGCCGCCCCTTGTGCATGCTCTGCTCGAACGCCACGTCAAGGTGCAGCTTCTGCTCGATCTTGTCGAGGAGCGTGTTCACGCGAGTCATCGTTTCGGTATTCGAACTGTTGACCAGCCGGAACTGCGAGCCCACGGCACCGTCGATGCTCAGTAGCTCCCGCACCTGCTTACGCAGCTCGCTACCTGTGACCTCACCGATGAGTGCCTTGATCTGACCCTGGAGCGAGCGCGCCCGCTTTGGGTCGAAGTGCCGGCGAGGAGCTCCGCAAGGCGCGTGAGGTGACCCGTAAGAGGCTCCTCGAGTGGGTTGCACCCGACATCACAGCAGGGCCGAAACGACGACCGGTGGATGGGCTCTATCAGCGCGCCTATCCGCGGGACCTCTAAGCCTGGTAGCTTTGTCTATTAGGTGTTCACGTACCGGCTACCATCGGAGTGTGCGATGTGACAAGCCCACAAGCAATGCTCCTAGTGATTGCCGACGATTTTACTGGTGCAGCCGACGCAACGGTGCCTTTCGCTCGGCTGGGTTTTTCCACCTCTGTAACGACGAGCCTGACTGCGGTCGACAAACTGTGGGACGAAGCACAGGTAGTCGGAGTCGACCTTGGTACACGAGGGGTCACCCCATCCCTGGCCTACCTCGCGACCTTCTCGGCTTGCGAGCATGCTGCCAACGCGCGTGCTGTCATCTTCAAGAAAGTGGACTCCCAGCTCCGCGGCAACTGTGCCGCAGAGCTTTCTGGCGCTCTCGAGGCCTGTCCACAGGCCGTCGCCATAGTCGCTCCAACTCTCCCCGCGTTCCGCCGTGTCGTGCGAAATGGGGCCCTTGAAGGCCCAGGCATACGGAGCTTGTCAATTCAGGAGGTATTTGGCGTCCAGGGTCAAGGTTCGGTATGTCATCTGAGTCTTTCCGAGTTACGCTGCGGAGGAGTGACATCAAAGCTCTCTAGCCTGGGCGGTGCCACCGTAGTCCTAGCGGACGCGGAACTAGGTACGGACCTGACTTCACTGGTCGAGGCCGCACAAGCAATAACCCGTCCGACGATCTGGGTAGGCTCAGCAGGCTTGGCGAATGCAATCGCGGCATCGCTGTCTTCGTCGCATACACTGCACAAGCATCCATCGCCATCACGGGCGCCTACCGCCGAAGAGTCACGTGCCCTGCGGACGCGCTCCGAGGCATGCCACCGCGCGGCACAGGAAGATGCCAGCAATTGCCTATCACAACAAGGCGACGTCTCCGAGAACCGAGGCATCCTGATCCTGGTTGCCACCCGTGAACCGATCGGCACCCGGCAAGTCACGGCGCTGGCTGCGACCACCGACGCGGCAGTGAGCCAGATCAGCATTGGTCAGGCTGCAGTCTCCGCTTGGCTGAAGCACGAACTGCCGACCTTGCGTCAGCGTCTGGCGAATGGTGGAGTCGTTGTACTCACTTTGTCCCCAACGGATCCGGATGGCTCGTGCGAACCCGAGTACGCCAAGTTCGTGGTCGGTGCTGGCCTAGCTCTCAGGGGCACTTCGCAACTCCTCGGCCTCTTTGCCACTGGAGGAGAAACTGCTCGCCAGTTGCTTGACGCGCTGGGCGTCCGATCCGCTCGAGTCATCACCGAGATCGAGCCGGGGATGGTCGAGCTCCGCACGAGCCCGGGCGGCTTGCGCATCGTGACCAAGGCAGGCTCCTTTGGGACCGAATGCTCACTTATCGAGGCCGTCAACGCCCTCCGCAGTACCTAGCCAATGACTGAACCCACAGGTCGGTACGACAGAAACCACCACAACGGAGGAACACATGGATAACGCCAACCCCACCCTACCGGCAGTGGCAATAACAATGGGGGACGCGACCGGCATCGGCCCGGAGATAATCGTCAAGGCACTCAGCAGGCATCCACACCTTTGGCAACTGTGCCGCCCTATCGTTGTTGGCGACGTTGGTTGTCTCGAACGTACGCGATCGCAGCTTGGTGACGAGCTCTCGGTAGTGCAAGTGGAAGGACCGGGGCAAGTTACCTCTCGGCCTGGCACGCTCGAGTGTATTGCACTAGACCTCATCCCGGCCGACCTTCAAATGGGAGAGCTCTCCGCAAACGCAGGCGAGGCTGCCTACCGATTTGTCGAAAAGGCCGCGGCATTAGCCATCGCCCGAACGGTCGATGCCATATGCACTGCACCCCTGAACAAGGCAGCCCTCCACCTGGCTGGCCACCACTACCCTGGCCACACCGAGCTCCTGGCTGCACTGACCGGGACCGAAGAAGTCGCAATGATGCTCACAGCGACGCTCCCCAACGGGGCCAGTCTGCGCGTCGCGCACGTTACCACTCACGTCGGGCTCGTAGACGCGATCGAACGGATCACGCCCGAACGTGTACTGCTCGTCATAAAGCTAGCGGACGCTGCGCTCGCTCACACGGTCAACAACCGGCGCCCTAGGATTGCAGTCTGCGGAATTAACCCACATGCTGGTGAGGGTGGCCTATTCGGCCGCGGTGAGGAGCGCGACAAGTTAGAGCCGGCTATTGCAGCAGCACGCGAGATGGGGATCGAAGCTATAGGCCCGCTTCCAGCAGACACGGCATTCTTTCGCGTTGGCCGGGGGGACTTCGATTGCGTAGTCGCCATGTACCACGACCAAGGCCACGCGCCAGTGAAGGTCCTGGGCCTCGAGGGTGGAGTGAATATCACCTTGGGACTACCCATTGTCCGTACCAGCGTCGACCATGGCACGGCGTTTGATATCGCCGGTAAGGACATGGCTGACGAGCGCAGCCTGGTGTTCGCAATCGAGGAAGCAGCGCGGCTATCTCGCCCTTCTTGACGGTCGCACGCCGCCGCCGCCTCTCAGCTACGCAGCCCGAGCCTGGTCCTGAATACTCGGTCACCATAACGCGGTTGCCGAGATGGAGTGGGGGACCTGAAGGGCGTCGCGAAAGGGTTGTTACCCCAACGCGGATGTCCCGGAGGTGTGCGACTAGAACGTGTGGGGACTGCCCGCACCACTCCCGGACGCGACGCGGGATGCTCAGCCTCACCCACCCGGGCCGCCCCAAAGCAATCTCGGCGCTGTCCTCCTCGTCGATCCCTTGGTGGACAGCGCCGATCGTACTGGTCGTCGCCCCTTCCGCCCGCAACACCGCCTCAGCGAGGTCGAGCGCTTAGCCCAGCGCCGACTCCGGCCGGCTGTCACTGTGCACTGGAATCGACCTGTAGTCGCTTATGTCGCCCCAAGAGTCGACAATGGCAGCGGCGACCTTGGTCCCACCTATATCCATCGCTAGCGCGCACCGGGCGCTCACGGTGCTCCTCTCCCTCGCACCGCCGACGCGCCAGTCACTCGAGCAACAGGTCGAGCGCGCACGGGCCGCTTCTTCTCGAGTCAGCCGTCGCCACCCCCAGCCACAACCCATTCCGTCCCGGCCCTATGAGTCTGTCACTCCAGAACTATCGACCGGGTAACGCCACGCGGGTGTGCCGGATCCAGTCCTTTCAATTTCGCCAGGGCTATCGCGGCCCTGTGGACACGGACCAGGTCGACCATCGGATCTCCGTCCCACGTCACGAGGCCGCTCCCGGTCGCTCGAATCTCGTCGCCCAGACCTGGCGGCAACTGCCCAAGTGCCCACACAAGGGTATGCGCGCCGATAACGCTTATCGAACCGTGACGGAACTCCATGGCAGGATAAGCCTCACTCCAACTCTGGGTAGCCTCCCGCATTTTCAGCGCAGCCTCACCGGCGACGCCGACCCCGGGGCCCTGGCCGAGAAAGACAAACTGCCTGTAGGTCTCCAGATTCGCAGGCAACGGCGCTTCCAGCCGCTCCTTGCCCAGCCGCACTAGTTCCTCCATGTCGTGGCCCAAGTGAGCTCGCCACAGAGCCATGACGCTCGTAGCGAAGCGCGTCTGTACCTCGGCCTCCTCGTCCCCGAAGCCCAGTGTCACCGTCGTCTTGGTCCTCGCGGCCAAAGGATTCATGGTTGACGTAGTTATGGCGACTATTTCACAGTCAGACCCCACCTTGCTGACAGCGCGCAGCACCTCGGTCGTCGTCCCAGACCTCGAAATCGCGACCACCACATCGTACTTACGGCCTGGAGGCATTTCCGACGCAGGAAAGGCATCACTGGTACCGTGCTCACTAGCCTCGCGCCAGGCTGCCACAGCCTGGCTGACATACCACGACGTACCACAACCCATGATCGCGACCCGCTGGCCGGCCGCAGGCAGGATGCCCTTGCCTGCGACCTCTCGGGCCAATCGCCAACATTCTGGTTGACTCGCTACCTCGTACTCGATGATCGAGCTACCTGCACCAACCGCGATGCCACTCACATTAAGCTCCCATCCCAATTCCGTGCCCTCCGCTGCTCCGGTGACATTTCGCCCATTGCGGCCAGCTCCCTCCTTCTTACCCCGGCCCTTTCCATTCCGGTACGCCACTCCTACGAATACCAAGCTCTGCAGTCACTCTGATCACATTCACCAGCGCCACCGGCACCCCTACCAAAACCAGTGCTGGGTCTACCAGGCAAAGCGCCACCGCGACGCCAATCTCGCCGATGAACAATGGCCCGGTAACGAACAGGTTTCGCACACCCAGCTGCACAGCCAGCCGCAGCACTTCGGACGGCCCCGCCAATGGGTAGCGCGTCGACAACACGAGCACGTATCCAAGCGCCGTCAACGCCATGAGCACCCCGAATACACCAAGACCGAGGCAGACCTGCCCGACAATGCCCATGCTGTTTGTCCCAAAATAATGTATCTCCTCCACACCCACGCCTATTGCGACGAACGGTACTCCGACCGCCACAATCGTTCCAGCTCGTACTTGCGCCCGGAGAGCTAGCGCAAACTCTTTCAGCACGCGGTCTTCCCCGCCCTGACGCCACCTCTCGAGCGCGGTGGTCGCAGCAGCAACCGACATGGGCAGCGTCAACACCGGGAGTGCCGTCAAGACAAGCGCAGCGTTCAGGAGCAAGTAGTTGAGAACAGTTTCCAATCCACCCATTACGCGGCTTGCCATAATCCCCGCAAGCAGGTGGTCCCCACCTCCCGCCTCGCCCGCGACGCATCGCGCTCCTGACTCAGGCAAGCGCCTCACCCCTTCACCCCTGTAAGCGCTATGCCCTGAACAAAGGTGCGTTGAGTAAGAAAGAAGAGCACCACGATCGGCAAGGTAACAGCACTTGACGCAGCCATCAGCCATGACCAGTTCGTGGCGTACGTCCCAAGGATGTCGTTCAACCCCAGCGATAGTGGGTACCAGCTCGGGTTGTTGAGATAGATTAGCGGGCCTAGGAAGTCGTTCCAGCAATAGATAAATTGGAATAACACAACCGTGGCCATAGCCGGCTTTGAGAGCGGCAGAACTATGCGCGAATATATGTAGAATTCGCTCGCGCCGTCGACCCGTGCGGCATCTGCCAGTTCACGAGGAATCGTCATAAAAAACTGCCGCAATAAGAAGGTACTATAGACGGAGATACCGAAGAAGCAGGGCACAATCAATGGCAGATACGTTCCGATCCAGCCTAGCTTCTTGTAAAGTAAAAAGAGCGGGATTAGCGTCGACAGGAATGGGAGCAGCATGGTTGAGACCATCACGTAGAACAGTAGGTTCCGACCGCGCCACTGTACTCGCGAGAATCCGTACGCGACCAGACTGCTTGATATGGCTACGCCAACTATCGTCACAACGGCGTACATAAGCGTATTCAGTAAGAACCGCCAAAATGGCAGCGAGCTCAGCGCGTCCGGGTAGTTCCTGAACATGAGCGGGTGCGGCCACCACACTGGTGGAAAGGCGATGGCTTCCCCAAGGGGCTTCAACGAGGTCAGGATCATCCACGCGAGCGGGAAGGCAAACGCTACTCCGACGACTATCAGCACGCCGTGCTTCGCGAGGCTTCTCCCCATCTGGCGAAGCATGGCCCCTCGTCGCAACTTCCGCCGGTCTGCTGTTCCGCGGTCCTGGAGCCTGAGGTCTGCAACGGCTGGCTGCCATTGATCCCCGTCATTTTGCGACTTCATAATACACCCATCTCCTGGATGACCTGAAGAGCAGGCTGGTCATGACGATCACCAAAACAAATAGGAACCACGCCATCGCAGAGGCATAACCCAACTTCAGGTTCTGAAACGCTTGCTGGTATATGTAGAGGCTGTAGAACAACGTGGAGTTATCGGGGCCTCCATCAGTCATTATGTATGCCTGCGTAAAGTACTGGAAGCACACCACCAGGGACATCACGGTGTTGAACAAGATGATCGGGCTGATCATCGGCAATGTGACGTGCCACAGTCTTTGCAGGGGTCCGGCTCCCTCGATCGCGGCCACCTCGTACATTTCCTTCGGTACACTCTGCAACCCTGCCAAGAAGATGACCATTGGCTGCCCGAGCCCCCAGAGTCCCAAGAGGATGAAGCTCGGCTTCGACCATGTCGGCGAGAACATCCACGCCGGTCCGGGGACGTGTACTTCTGACAGCAGGGAATTGATTATGCCGTAAGAGGGATTGAAGATCCACAGCCACAGCATGCAGCCGGATACGAGGGGTACTACCGAGGGCAAATAGTAGATTGTCCGGTAGATGGACCGACCTCGGACGTTCATGTTTAGCAGCATGGCCAGACCCAACGCAACCGCCATGGAGATCGGAACTTCGAATGCCGTGTAATATAATGTGTTGAAGAGCGACGTCCAGAATAGATGGTCTTGGAACAGGCCCGTGTAGTTGCTGAGCCCGATAAACTTCGCGCGACCTACTCCCGAATAAGAAGTGAAGCTGTAGTAGAGCGTAGCCAAGAACGGATACAAAGTGAAAGCCAGGAAGCCGAGTACCCACGGGCTAATGAACAGCAACCCGACCCGGGCGGTGGTGCGCCTATGTCGTTTTGGGGATCTCCCGGAGGGCAGCTTCAGGCCGTCAGTAGCCCTAACTTTACTTGCGACCATACAGCGCCCTCCGGGGACCCTCCATCCTAGCCTTTTATGCCAATCTCGTGCTTCTGCATAGCATTCAGTACTGGGGCGGCAATGGCTAGCCGTTGCCCTGCTTGTCGATGTATTGCAGGGCCTTTTGCGGTGTCATCTTGTTCGTGAGCAACTCCTGGGTAGCCACCTGGCACGCCGTGTAGTAGGCGGACTGCGTCGGCGTCAGGTTCGGCGTCTCCGTGTACTTGCTGCCTACGACCTGCAGGAACGTCTTCATCCACGGGTACTTGTGCACGTAGGCCTGGTAGGGCGCGGAGTTTGTGACCACAGGGCTGGCCGGGATCCATCCACCGGAGGTGTCGATCGACGCCATGTACTGTGTGTTGCCGTACCCTGCCAGCCAGGCCATGAACTGGACGGCTGCTGCGGGGTGCTTCGAGCCCTTCGGGACGATGTCGTAGTTCCCCTGGCCCAGCGTCCCCCCTGGCGGGATCTGGCCCGTCGCTGGGAACGGTATGACGCCGAAGTTATCGGCCATCGCCGGGTTGGCGTTCGGGATGTACTGCGATCCGATCCACGGCCCCTCCATCTCGAAGCCTGCCTTCCCCATGCTGAACGGGTCCTCGCCGCCACCAGCTACGTTCCCATACGCTGACTGCATGCCAACAACCAGCGAGTACGGGTACTTGCCGTAGGAAGCCGTCCAGGCAGCCGCCGCCTGGGCTCCCTTGCAGTGCTCAAGGTCGTACTTTGTGCCTGAGAAGCAGTTTGCTCCACCGAAGAAGGGCAAGTAGTACGAAAGCCACACACCCGATACCGAGTACGGGTAGAAGCCGTACTGGTCCAGTCTCCCACTCGAGATCTTCCATTCTTTGGCCTGGTCCGCCTGGAACTCAGCCAGGGTAGTGGGAGGCGTCGAGACACCGATCGACTTCAGCATGCTCTTGTTGTAGTACAGGGCCCAAGAGTTCATCGCTTGAGGAATGGCGTACAGCTTGCCGTTGTACGTGCCTCCCTGGAGCGCGGCCGGGTACTCCCATTTCTTCAGCCCGGCCAGCGGCCCGGTCAGGTACTGGTCCAGCGGCAGTATTGCCCCGTCGTGCGCGAACTCCCCTAGAGTGGCGTTCCACTCGGTGAACACATCCGGCGGGTCGCCGGCCGCAACCGAGCTCAGCAACTTCGCGTCGCCCGTCGTACTTGGGATGTTCAACTCCGTGACCTGGATCGTCGAATGCGTCTTGTTGAACTGGCTGACCATCTTGTTCACAGGGATCAAGCTCGATCCCGACCACATGGTCCACCAAGTGATGTTTGTCACCCCTGCCGACTTGCCTGCAGCTTGTGCCAGTGAGGACGAGCCGAGCCCTGGCACAAAGCTTGCCAGCGTCGCAATGGCAGCTGCCAGGACAACGACCCTTGACTTCACGAACTTCCGGCCCCTCTCACTGCCACGGGGGCGCGCCACGCTCGTAACCGTTCCTCTCATTACCTCTCGCCAATGTCTTTGCATAGCTCCTCTCTTTCCTTTCTCCTTGTCATCCGACTGTCCCCGTCGAGTTTTCTTCCGTCGACTGATCTGAACGAGCCCTTCGACGCCATCCCGAGCGGGCACATTGCCTTACTAATGAGGGTCCTTTTCCCACTTTTCACTATCGATCCCCCACAAGCGGGCTGCGTTCTTCCCCAGGATCTTGCGCTTCTCATCCTTGGTCAGCCCGAAGTCTCGCTCGGCAATAGAGAGCTTGTGCAACTCGACTTCCTCGTAAAGGGTCGGCCCGTCAGAGCCGAGCACTAGCCTGTCCGGCATCGTCTTCATCGGAAGCTTGTACACAAAGTTCGGCAGATTCGGTGTATCGGAAGTGTCGAGATAGACGTTCTCGTACTCCGAGCACCAGTCTGGCATAAAGGAAGTGATGTCCGAGTTCATACCCATGTGCGAGAACTGGATCTTTGCTGATGGGTATCGCCTTGCCAGTCGCAACCCGAGGTGTGGAGAACACACCTTCGAATCGACGTCTGTATGGATCATCACCACCCAGTCAAAGTCAATGGCCAATTCCACCATCGGATCTAGCATAGGACTGTCGATGGGATAAAATCCCTGGCCGTGCGTATACAGTTTGACACCCTTGACTCCAAGCTCCTTGCCACGGCGCATGTCGTCTAGGGTTCGCTTGCCCCAGAACGGTGTGTATGTCATGACGGGGACAAAGCGATTCGGGTACAACTTGACGGCAGCAAGGAGGTACTCCGTCTGTTGCCACTGATCGTCAGGCAGGATGCGGTGCTGGCCCATAATCACTGATACGTCGATCCCGTTCCTGTCCATCCTCGCGATCAGTTGCTCGTGAGTCTGACCCAACTCACCCCAGATGGTGTCTACAGGCTTGTAACAGTGTGTATGACAGTCCATCACAAACATTCCGTCTATCACTTCAAAATATCCTTTCGAATGTGTTCAATGGTCAGCCTGGCATCTCCACTACCGTCACCATGGAGGTGCACCCTTTGCCTTTCGCACCGATGAGCATGTGAGTATGAGAGCTTTGTCGCCGTAGCGGCACCCCGCCTCAGTACGCTCTCGCCCATATCCTTGGTGCACGCCGTAAATGGGACCGGCGCGCCAGCTCCCGGACCAGCGGCTGGGGACCATGGGCTTCCCTTGGAAGGCGGGCCGCGCGTACTATCCTGTAATGATTGAAATGTTTTTGCCGGATCGCGAGGTCGTCCCGGTTCCCACCTGGTGGCACGGAGCCTCCAGTTTTCGGAAAGGCTCATGGTAACTGGGACGGATTATCGTGGGCGAGGATGAGCTCGTCCACGAGGGTTCTCATTTCGTCAAGGCTCAACTGCGCCGACAGGCGGGGGTCGAGGAACGCCGCCTGGTAGATACTGTCCCGGCAGCGTTCTAGGATCCCATTGACCGTCAGCAGCTGGACGTTGATATGAAGCCGGTCTAGCGCGGCCAACTGTTCCGGCAGTCGTCCGACGAAGCCCGGGGTCAGCCCCTTCCCATTGACGAAGCATGGCACTTCAACACAAGCATCAGTGGGCAGGTTCTCAATCAGGCCTGCTCGGTTGACAATGTTACCCATGAAGCGATAAGGGATGTCGCGCTCGAGAGCGGCTATTACTTTCGGGGCGTACTCGGCACTCTGGGGATCAAGGGGTAGCAGCTCGTCGGTATCACCGGCGGAACGCTCACGCTGGAAGTCTTCTTCCAACTTGTCCAGCCTGTAGAGGTATTCCCTGACTCGGAAGCCGCTAACATCTTCACTGGCGCCCGGCCGGAGGAACCACGGGTAGTACTCCGCGTTGTGGACGCTGGATTCACTGACAAAGTAACCGAAGCGGCGGAGGAGTTCCAGGCGGACACCGTCCTCGTGCTGTGAAACGTCTACGTTCCGAGCGAATTCCCGTAGTTGTGGGTACACATCCGCGCCGTCGACTGACAGTCTTAGAAACCACGTCATATGGTTAATTCCTGCGGCCTGCCAGGATAGGCGCCCCTTGTCGCTCAGTCCGAGGTAGCGGGTGATGTCATCGACGGTGTTCTCGGTGCCGTGGCACAGCCCTACGTGACGAGGGATCCCTGAGCGTTCCAGCGCCATGACGACCATAGCCATCGGGTTTGAATAGTTCAGAAAGTGGGCATTGGGTGCCTCTTCCGCAACCGTGCGTGCGATTGCCAGTGCCGGCGGGATCGTCCTGATCGCCCGAGATATAGCGCCTATGCCGTGTGTGTCAGCGATTGTCTGGCGCAGACCGAATTTCTCTGGGACGTCAAAGTCCATCCGCGTTGCTTCCCTGCCGCCAACTTGGATGGCATTGATTACGTAATCGCACCCTCTCACTCCTGTGGCACAATCGATCGATGCCAGTACCGGCACTCGGCGACCGGCCCTCGTCCCAATACGCTCAACGACGCCCTCTGCAGCATGGAGTCGGTCCTCATCGATGTCCACGAGATGGATTTCAGCGTCGGCAGTAGCGTCTTGCTGCAGAAGATCGCTCACCAGCTTGCGTGTGAAGACAAGACTGCCCGCTCCGACAATGGCGATTTTGCTCATAGTAAGTTCCTTCTGCTCCTGACCTGAGGACCCCCGGTGCCCGTTGTGGCTGGCTGAAATGTCCGGTTTGCCGGATGTGGGCAGTGCATGCATCGGCTCGGGAGCTGGTCATCCCGGAGCCGTTGGGAGCTGAATCCGTAGATAAGGCCGCCGACCGGGGACTCAGCCGTGCCCATGTCCCACCAATCGTGCGCACCACAGCTTGATCTTGACGCAGGATCGCTCGCGAGTCAAGCAGCAATGAACAGAAGGGCGCAGGATGGGCTGAGCAGGGCGATCAGAGTATCGCACCAGGCCGGGTTCGTGTGTCTGGTCCAACGCGGCGTAGCAAGCGTTAGCTCGTCCGAGGTGCGTCGCCCTTGCTCGCCCCGGGCTCGCTGTCATATTTGAGCCGCACGGCGCGGCGAGACGGCTGCCAGCGCGAGCCGCTTCGGAGGAGTAACTGTGGTTGACTAGGGCGGCACCGACCAAGAACTGTGCCTGCGTGTGCCTGCCTGGTGCTCATGCAGGTCCGCGCGGATACCCGCACGCGACCGCCCGCGGAGAACTCACGGTTGTCAGGCCAGGACGACGCGCACGCCGGCGTCTTCGAGACGGGCGACATCGTCTCGATCCGCCCCGTCGTCGGTGACGAGGACGTTGACTTCTCCCAGAGAGCAGATCGATGCGAAGGCACGATGGGCTATCTTGCTATGGTCCGCCACCACGATCGTGCGTCGCGCTCGCTGTACAAGGGCCCTATTGGCGCGCGCCTCGATGTCGTCATGTGTAGTGCAACCGATCTCTGCGTCAATGCCGTCGACACCTACGAAGGCAAGGTCGAGGTGGTAGCCCTCGAGCGTGCTTTCGGCGATCAGTCCCGACAACTCGAATGACGCGGGCCGGCAAATGCCACCGGTGAGCACTAGGCGGATGTTGCGCCGCCGCGCCAGTTTGTAACCGATGTCAAGTGCGTTGGTCACCACCGTCAGGCCCTGCAGTGACTCAATAGCTCGGGCAACCTGCATGGTGGTCGTACCCCCAGTGATGCCCACGACAGAACCGTCTGCGACCATCTCGGCGGCGCGGGTGCCGATGCGCTGCTTTTCGGCCGCGAAAGTACCACCACGCTGGTAAACGGGGACTTCCAACGCGGCGTCAATGGGCATCGCTCCACCGTAGGACCGGCTGACTAGGCCTTGGTTGGCGAGGTGAGCGAGGTCACGGCGGACAGTCGCTGCGGAAACGGCAAGCCGTTCAGTCAGGTGGTCCACGGCAACCGTTGCATTTGCGTTCTCGATGAGTTGCAGCATCGTCCGGAGTCGCTCAGCCCTGGCCATCGGGCGTTGCCTCACTTCCAGGGTGGCGCCGTTCTGCCCGGATGAGTGGGTTAGGGAGCCGTGAGAGGCGGCAACGTTCGCCCTGCTGCTTACCACGGCTCCTGCGTCCCCGTTCGCTGATAGCTCACCGTACAAGCGTCCACGCCTAATGATAGAACATCGAGCAATGTTCGCTCAACAACGAGCAAGAATCAGGTAAGTGTGTTACGAGTCAGCTATCACATTGACGGCGGCGCTGGCCACTGGCGCAACGGGAGCCCTGCCTACGCCATGGTGGTCTTGTCGGCCGAGGCAGAGCCAGGAATGCTCCACCGCCGAACCACTGCGCTGGAGCGGCGGATCGACAAGTTCGCCAAGCCGGAGCGGGGGTTCGTCAACCGACTCGGTTTGAAGAGATCAGCGGTCGCAAGCAACCTGTGAGGTGCACAAACTTGAATTCGTGCGCGTGGCGATCGAGTTCAGTCGGTGAGAGACCTGGGAACGGAAAGAGGCCGGGCAGGAGACGGCGGCCGGGTAGCGGAAACCGCCGGTGCGAGTATGAGGTACGTGTTCGGGCTTGACTTCCCGGTGCTCATATGCCAACTCGTCCGCGAGAAGACGATTGGAATCAGGATTGTCCCCCAGGTTCAAAGAAGCTTGGTTCGATCGCTTCGACACGCAAGGCTGAATCGCGGGACCAAGCGACGTCGGCTAACCCGGTTGAGCCGTTCGTCTTGAATGTTCCCAAAGGGCTCGTCTGACCTGCCGAGCGAACCGGATCCGACAGAGCTGCCCTCCTCGGCTCGGAAAGCCCCGATTATCCAACATCGGCCTCACAGTCGCGACACATCGACGCCCCGTCGCGAAAAGGCTTGATCATCGGGCACTCGGGGCAAACGGGGTTCTGCACCGGGTGGCTGCAGCCGCAACGCCAACACTCTGGACACTTCCGGCCTTTGTACCGGTCGCATAGTCCGACACCTGGTCGAATTCAGCTTCGAAGGTGGCCCCTCCAAGGACCCCGACCTCCTTGTACACCAATCGTCCGTGGGGTTCGATGACGAGTCGTGCGATGTAGAGCCCAAGCCCGATGCCGTTTGGCTTCCGAGTGAAGTAGGGCTCAAAGATTCTGCTTCGATCCTCTTCGGTTACTCCCGGTCCATCGTCCGAGACAGTCACGCAAAGCCGTGATCGAGCCGTTCGATGTTGGCTTCAATGGTGCCACCCTTCCCCGATCCCTTACTTCTGATCAGCCAGAAGAAGGCGTTGTCAACCAGGTTCGCGAGTACCTGGCCGAGTGCCGCACGTGCCATGAAGACCTGTACCGGGTCGGACGGGAGCACCGACGAGTGCACAAAGGTAAGCGCGAACTGCCAGCTCATCCGCAGTCTCGGAGAGCTGGGAGGTGTTGCTTCCGGAACTCCGCGCAGGTATCGTCGCAAAGCCTATTCGTCGGACCATATTCGTGTGGTACGACACAGGAGGTTCATTCACGGGCTTTCGCGCAGGTCAGAGGTATCGAACGACCTGTCACGGCCCTCCGTGGAAGGTCGAGCTGTACTCGCCCGTGGCGACCACCACCAGGTGATCGACCAGAGCGAGCCCGTACCGGCTGCACGCATCAGCAAGGATACGGAAGGGCGACCTGAGGCCCACATCCCTGGATCACTGGTGATCGGTGCGGTAGCCGTCCCGTCGTATCTTGGCGTGGGCGCCTGGCAGGGCGATCACATCGCCCGGTAGCTCGGGCGAAAGGTTCGACTTGTGTAAGGCTGGGGGCGCCGGTCCTGACGGCGGTGGAATAAGAAGGACAGGCCCGCAGAACCGTACGCGAGCGGGACAGATCCGCCAATCAGCCAGCCAACCAGGACGCGGAGCCCAGTCAGCCAGCCAGGACGGCGGAGAGCTGTAGGGCACCAAAACCTCGATCACTGCCCTGAGCTGACAGTGCTCGTCACCAGCGACCATGATCGGCCGTGGCCTTCACCCTCTGTTACCTCGGCCTGCTCCGATCCTCTCGGCGGACCGAGACAGACAAGGACATCGAGATCATGGTGCTCCGCCACGAGGTGCTTATCCTCGAGCGGCAACTCAATGCGCGCGTCGCTTATCGCCCTGTGGATCGGGAGCCTCGCCGCCCTCTCCCGGTTGCTGCCGCGACGGCGCTGGCGCTTCTTCCTCGTCACGCCAGAGACGCTCCTTCGCTGGCACCGCGAAAATGGCGGCGCTGGCGATCCACTCGTGGCCCTGGTCGGCCGCCCATGGCCGATGAGCTCGTCGAACTCATCGTCCGGATCGCCCGAGAGAACCGGCGCTGGGGCTGTGCCCGCATCCAGGGCGAGCTTCGAGGCCTCGGAAATTCCCCGGACCAAGCGCCGGCGTCCCACGCTGAATGCCTTCAGCGCGATCGAGGTTTTGCTGCCCTACATCTTCACCGTAGGACCACCAGTGGCAACAAGTGGTGCCGAAGTGACGTGCCCGGAACCCTCGCTCACGCCCCCGTCTGCGACCATCCGGCCTCCGTGGCGAGGCTGGCCCAACACAGCCGAGCTAAGAGGGGGCCGCGACCCTCACGCGCGAAAACAATGGCTCACTAGGCGCGATCGGCGAAAAAAGTTCGGCAAATGTGGTGCAAATGTGGTGCGCGGCGCCCCTGAACGCGCCACGAGGAGCCGATCTCAGCCCCTCGCACGTCCGTGACCTGGACTTTCTTTGGAGCGGACGACGGGATTCGAACCCGCGACCCTCACCTTGGCAAGGTGATGCTCTACCACTGAGCCACGTCCGCGTCTTGGCGAATCTTACCAAGCGTCCAGAGGATTCTCACCACCAGCTGGCCAGACCACCTAGTTGGACCAGGTCAAGTTGGCGGGATGCCTGTCCGCCCGAGAGGCCCACTCGTGTCCCGGCAGGACGACGGAAAGCAACTCATCCAGACTCTCGCTGATCATCGCCGGAAGGTCCGCTATGCCGGACACGGTCTTCCTGCAGCCATTGAGACCGAAGTAAACCGTGCCGCAGTAGCTCATCACTGTCATGTTGAGCCCGGCACCCTCGACAACCGGCCCGAGCGGATACGTGGCGGCCACACGCGCCCCGGCAAGGAACAAAGGAAACTGAGGACCCGGGATATTCGAGATCGTGACATTGAAGGCCGGCCGAACGTGATCGAAGAACCGCGTCGAGGAAATAAAGCGCGCCACACCTCCGATGAGAGCGGGGAAGGTGAACTCCGTCCAGTCGGTCAGCACGTCCGAACCGATCAACGACTCCTGGTACTTGGCCCCCGACATAGCGGCCGAGATCGCGTGCAGGCGCGCGACGGGATCGGCAATATCGGTAGCGAGTGAGCTGAGCATCGCCGACAGCCGATTCCCGCCGGTCAGCCTCTCCTCGTCGGCTCGCACCGACATCGGGACCAGAGCGACGAGCGGCTCCTCGGGAAGCTCGCCCCGGACAAGGAGAAAGCGTCTCAAGGCGCCAGCGCAAACCGCCAGTACGACGTCGTTCACGGTGCATCCGAAGTGGTTCTTTACAGCTCTCAGGTCCTCTAGCGAAGCTGCAACGAAACAGACGCGCCGTTGGGGACTGATCGCCAGGTTGAACGACGTCCTCGGCGCGCTGAAAGGCGATGGAGGCGACGCTGCTGCCGAGTCGCGGTTGTGCGTCGCGACACGCAGCGCGGCCTGCGTGCAACGGCGGGTCGTCCTTGCCACTTTTGGAGGACTGGAAGCGATTTGGGCCCACGCACCGACCAGGAGATCGATTTCGCTCGGTACGCGTTCGGGTTGCCAGTCGTCCCCGTCGTCGGAGTCGGCCAGCGGAGCATCTGCCTCGAGGTCGAGCCAGCCTGCGATGAGCTCGGCAGCCGAGACCCCGTCGATCGCAGCGTGGTGCACCTTCACGACCATTGCCTGGAGATCGCCTTCGAGACCCTCCACGAGGTACATCTCCCACAGCGGGCGCTGTCGGTCGAGTGGTGACCCGACGATCTCACCCACAAACTGCTCGAGCTCCAACCGACCTCCCGGCGCCGGCAGGCAAGCGCGACGCACGTGATAGTCGAGGTCGAAGCCCGGGTCCTCGATCCAGACCGGTTGCGCAAGACCCAACGGCACCTCGACGAGACGACGCCTCAGGGGTGGCGCACGGTGAAGACGGCTCGCCACCATCGCACGCACCTGGACAAACGAGAACCCCCCGGGCGCAGCTGTCGGGTCGAGGAGGAACACGCCTGTTACGTGCATGTGATTCGTGGGCGTCTCCATATAGAAGAACATGGAGTCGAGCCCGCTCAGACGCTGCATTGCACCTCTCTCTCCACTTCACCGGCCGCTGTGGCCGAAACCCCTCTCGCCGCGTTCGCTCGTCTCGAGGCTTTCCACCGCCGCGAAACGTGTCTCCTCCACCCGACAGATCACCAATTGGGCGATTCGGTCCCCGCGCTGGACCTCGTAGGGGGTACTGGGATCGGTGTTAAGAAGGATGACCGCGACCTCGCCCCGGTAACCGGGGTCGATCAGGCCCGGTGCGTTGAGGCAGGTGACGCCGTACCGGGCGGCGAGCCCGCTGCGCGGCAGCACGAGACCCGCGTACCCCTCAGGGATCTCGAGAGCGATCCCGGTCGGGACAGTTGCGCGACCACCGGCAGGGGCGAGGACCGCGCCGTATCTCGCGACAAGGTCGCAACCCGCGTCACCGAGCTGCGCGTAGCTCGGAACCGGAAGGTCCACGTCGAGGCGGACCAGTGGAATCTCGAGCACGAAAGGGCACCGTAGTAGAGCTGACGCGGATCCGGGTACGATGCGCCTCGGTGCTCGCCTGGATGGATCTCGAGATGACCGGACTCGACCCGGCGCACAACGTCATCGTCGAGATCGCCACGATCGTCACCGACGACGACCTGAACATCGTCGCAGAAGGGCCAGACCTCGTCATCGGTGCAACACGCGAGCAACTCGACGACATGGACGACGTCGTGCGGAGGATGCACACGACAAGTGGGCTGCTCACAGCTATCGGGGAGTCCACAGTGACTGTGGACTATGCCGCTGCGGCCACCCTCGAGTTCATCAAGTCACACGTCCCCACGGCGGGCTCGGTACCGCTGTGTGGGAATTCGATCGCGATGGACCGTCGTTTCCTAAGGCACTACATGCCCGCCCTGGACGACTACTTCCATTACCGCACCATCGACGTGTCCACTTTGAAAGAGCTCTGCAAGCGCTGGTACCACGACCTCTACGTGGCGCGACCCCAGAAGGTGACCGCCCACCGCGCTCTCGACGACATCCGCGAGAGCATCGCCGAGCTGATCTACTACCGTGAGCTCCTTTTCCGCACACCGGAGGAGTTGGCGGCGCGGAGCATGGCTGTGGCCACGGACACCGAGCCCGCGCCCACCCAGGAACCGCAAGAGCCGGCCGGGGACATCTCGGAACAAGCCCATCCGACGTGATCACAGGCAACGGTCCGCACGAGGCCCTTTTCTCGAGAGCGGCGGGCGTCCGCTCGACCGGGACCACCACCTCGTGACTGACCGCGTTCCGCCTCGTTCGGCCCTCAGCCTCTCGACCCGATCGAGCACGACCCGTGCGTCGAGGTAGCCGCGCTCAAGCAGCTCCTCGGTGTGCGAGAAGTCCTGCCACAAGATCTCCTCGACGCCGGACTGCTCCAGCACGATGACATCGACGTCGTCGGGGACAGTGGCAAGGTCGCGGCGCAGTCGCGTGCGTATCGACAGGCCGAAAGCGACCAGCAGGGCCTCATAGGGACGCTCGGAGTCGATCGGGCGAGAGTTGACTCCACCGCACAAGAGGACGTAGATCCGGCGCGCACCTGCCGCCAGTGCCACCGACAGCGGGGTGTTGTCGACGACACCCCCGTCGATGTAACGACCTCCCTCACACTCGACCGCCGGGAAGATCGCGGGCAGCGCAGCCGACGCGAGGACTGCTTCTAGCGCCGGCCCCTCGGTCAGCCACTCCTCGACTCCGTCGTCCAGGCGCGTGGCCACGATCGTCAGTGGCACGAGCGAGTCTTCCAGGCGATCGAAACGAAGGAAGCTGTGTACCACGCGCCGCAGTCCCTCGATCGGATAGACGGCCTCGCGTCGCTCGACGAAACGCCACGACCCGTGCAGCCGGCCTTTAGGAAAGACGTCATTGGTCGCGACGGCGCGCCACATCTCGGCGGCGAGGTAAGTGCCCTCGAGCGTCGGCTCGCCGGCAAAGAACGCCGCGTTCACCGCGCCGATCGATGACCCGACCACGAGGTCGGGGAAGATCCCCCGTTCGCACAGCGCTCGCAGCATCCCCACCTGGCAGGCACCACGATTGCCCCCTCCTGAGAACACGAAGGCCGTCTCCACCCGGTGAGGCGCCCGCGATGGCACTCCAACCGAGAAGGCGACCGGCGCGGGCCGCGTTACGGCGCCCTCGACGAAGGGCCTCGGCGCAACACCGTAAACTGGCATGTGCTCGGCTCGTCCTCAGAACACGACGACGAGGACGATCCAGCGACGTGCAGCCCCGCTGCTCATGTCCGCACGCTACCGGGCGGCACCGGAGCGTAAGCCGGCGGGCAATATGCTGACCCGCCATGATGGGTCACGACCGGCCGCACCCGATGCCTGTGGGTTATGCGGGAACCCCGCTCGCCCGAAAGCTCGGGATCCGCGAGGCCGCGACGGTCGCCCTCGTGGGCGCCGACCCGGAATTCACGATCCCTGATCTCCCACCTGGCGTCGTGCTTCGGCGCTCGGCGCGAGGCCGGAGCGACGTGACGGTCTGGTTCGTCCGCTCGGCCGCCGAGCTCGCCGCCCGGATCGGTCAGATGGCAATGCGTGCGGACAAGAACGCACTTTGGATCTGCTGGCCGAAAAAGGCCTCGGGGGTTAGCACAGACGTCTCCGAGCACGCCGTGCGTGCTGCCGGCCTTGCGAACGGGCTCGTCGACTTCAAGGTCGCAGCTGTCGACGAGACCTGGGCCGGACTTCGTTTCGCGGCGGTCTCGAGCCGGCCGGACCGATCCCGAACGCTAGGCAGCACGACGCCCAGTTGACCTCGAGGGGTGGTCGGCGGACTGATCGTCGAGGACGAACAGCTCCACCGCGGTGCTGTCACGACGGGCTGACGACAGCATGACTGTCTGTTTATAGATTTTTTACGGTTCCAGGCGCTTTATTTACGCCCTGTTGACACGGCCCGCAGGATGCTGACCGCATGGCTGATTTCCTCGTGGTACTGGGCACGGTCGCTTTCGTGCTCTTTTTCTTGGGCTTGATCTGGGCATTGGACAGAGTATGAACGCCGTCCAAGTCGCGTTGCTCGTCGTCTCGATCCTGGTGTTCATCTACGTCGGCATCGCCATGTTCAAACCGGAGTGGTTCTGATGCAGTTCTTCTGGACGATCGTCGCCCTCGTGGTGGTGCTGGGCCTCGCGTGGCGATTCCTCGGCTCGTACATGGAAGCTGTCTTCGCGGGCCGCGTGCACTGGCTCGGATGGATCGAGCGCCCCGTTTACTGGGCTCTCGGCACCAGCCCCGACCAGGAGCAGAGCTGGAAGCGTTACGCCGGGGCACTGACCATCTTTTCTGCGGTGGCGATCATGATCACCTACTTGATCATGCGGATCCAAGGCTCGCTTCCGCTCAACCCGCAGCACCTCGGGGCAGTGCCACCTGCCTTGTCCTGGAACACGGCTGTCTCGTTCGTGACGAACACGAACTGGCAGAACTACGACGGCGAGTCGACGATGTCTTACCTGTCGCAGATGTCCGCCCTCACGGTTCAGCAATTCGTGAGCATGGCTGTGGGAATAGCGCCGGCCATCGCCCTCGTGCGCGGCTTTGCACGCCGCAACTCTCCGACGATCGGCAACTTCTGGGTGGACATCACGCGCGCCATGCTTTACATCGAGCTGCCGATCGCGTTCGTCTTCGGGCTCATCTTCGTCGGCCAAGGTGCGGCGCAGACCCTGAGCGGCCCCGTGCACATCCACGACATCTTGAACAACATGACCCAGGTCATCGCCGTCGGCCCGGTCGGCTTCATGGAGGCCATCAAGGAGCTCGGCACCAACGGCGGCGGTTTCTTCAATGCAAACGGGGCAGATCCCTTCGAGAACCCGACCGGACTCACGAACTTCCTCTCGATCTGCTTGCTTTTGTGCACCGGCTTCTCCCTCACCTACACCTTCGGCAAGATGGTGGGAAGCATCCGCCAGGGCGTCGCTTTGCTCGCCGCCATGGTGATCCTCTTCGGCGCCTGGGTCGGGTTCTCCTCCTACGCAGAGCATGTGGGGAACCCGGCTGTCGCCGCGGCAGGCATAAAGAGCCAGGCCGGCGGCAACATGGAGGGCAAGGAAGTCCGCTTCGGCGACACCCAGTCGGCCCTCTACGACATCGCGTCGACACAGACCTCAACCGGCTCTGTCGACGGGTCCAACGACTCTTACACCGCCATGGGCGGCTTCGGGCTGCTGACCGGCATG
>Ga0208038_1000748_pt1 | contig 22249 bp, 39 predicted proteins | sample June2015DPH_16_1_FD_184714 | JGI IMG/M metagenome (GOLD analysis project Ga0208038, IMG submission 184714) | Peatland microbial communities from SPRUCE experiment site at the Marcell Experimental Forest, Minnesota, USA - June2015DPH_16_100... | ecosystem: Environmental > Terrestrial > Soil >...
TCCGGACAGGCTTGCCCCGGCCAGGTTTGCTCCGGACAGGCTTGCCCCGGCCAGGTTTGCCCCGGCCAGGCTTATTTCTTTGCCAACTCTTACTTTTTTAGCTCTAAGTTTCTGTCCAGTGTCTATGACAGTTGTTCTGTCAGGGATAAAGATTTCTACAACCCGAGGCCCCCATTTAAGCGCCTCAGTGATAGATCGACAAAAGTTAATGCCTTGGCCGCAATCTTTAGCTGGGTCTTGGTCTAGGCCGTCAGCGTTAATGATCGAGTCAGGAGTAAAGATTAACTTTGATGACTGAACAGGAGACTTTAGATTTAAGTCTACTCCCTTGTAAAAGGGAGCTGTTCTTATGACATGCATTTGGTTTTCCTTTCAATCGGCAGTCTCATCGGTACGGGAATGCCAGTCCCGTAAACCGTTAATAAGCACAGTGCTTATTAACGGTTTCGACTAGGTGTTGGACAGGGCTGACCCACTAGAGCAAGTCACATAGACCGTGAAGGCGGGACTAACACAGTCCCATGTTGCCTCCCAGCCTGTCGCCTGCTTACCGCTGGCAGCAGCAGCAAAGGACGCTGATGTGCCGGTAATGGGGAACGAACCATTCAGGGCAAAACCGCCGCTGCTTGATCCACCACCACCATCTGCATATGGTTCAGCCGGTGGGCAGAACACAACCTCTGTGGTGCTAGAACCGGTAGCTGTTTCAACAACGCCTTCGGTTACTGTGGCGTTAGTGCCGTTAGTTCCATTTGTGCCGTTAGCACCGGGCGTTCCAGGTGACCCTTGTGGGCCAGCAGGACCGGCAGGGCCAGCAGGACCAGCAGGACCGGCAGGGCCAGCAGGGCCAGTCACAGAGGCGCCTGGAGGACCAGCAGGGCCAGCAGGGCCAGTCACAGAGGCGCCTGGAGGACCAGCAGGGCCAGCAGGGCCAGCAGGGCCAGTTGATCCCTGCATTGTGAATGCGCCATAAGGTTGGATGAGGACGGGGACGCTGTTCTGTCCGTCAACACCACATTTGCCTGTCTTCGTATTAATCGGAACAAGAATGCCCCGAGCATTGGCGCACGCCTTGTATGGTGTGAGCGGTACATAATGGGAGCTGGCACCAGCAACCCCGGCAATACCGAGGACGATGGCGGTAACCAACCCAACAATCCACATTTTCTTGTGCATTGTGTGTTCCTTTCTTTTGACCAGTCTCATCAGTGCAAAGTGGTCAGTCTTTGCATACGGGGCGCTAGCCCCGTTTCGACTAGGCGTTAGGCTCAGTGAGCCGCAGCCATACGTATAGCGCCGTGAAGAACGCCGTTGCCATACCGCCGACTGCTAAGCAACGCAACAGTTCATGCATTGTTGATATCCTCCTGTGTGCTTTGAAAGTAGCCGGGAGATCCCGGCGTTCCATCCTCAACTTCATAGCGGCTGGGGATACGGTTTCCCCAGTAATCACTCTGAGGTTCGGGCGGTAGCATGGCGTGACCACTTTCAATGGCATCCATACAAAGGCGCCCATAATAGCCTTCTAACTGCCAAGCTAAACCAGAGTCGATAAGGTGCTGAATATCTACCTCATCAAACTCATCAAACTCAATACTCATTGCATTTCCTCTCTCTATTGACCTGTCTCATCGGTACACGTCGGTCGGTTCGTGCAGACTTGCTACAGCTTCCAGCACTCCTATTTGATAGGTTCTTTAGCTGTAGCAAGTTTCGACTACGCTACCTTGGAAACGTAGAGGACGCCGCCACGCTGTGCGGCTTCATATCCACGCTTTCTAAGGGCGTTGACAATGGGACCAAGCTGCTTAACTGGCACGTCTGAGAAGGTAACAAACTTCCCAGGATGGGCGTCAGCAGGAACGGTGAACCGGTCGTAAGCACGAGCGGCGCCACCACGGGTACTGGCGGGCAATGCGTCCGCTATTCCGTATTCTTTTGCCATTGCTTTGTCCTTTCTATTGACCTGTCTCATCAGTGTCGGGCGGTCATTCTCCGACAGACTAGTTACCGCAGCGACCAACGACGCCTTTCCGGCAGCGGTAACTAGTTTCGACAGCTACTTGGCTGTCGCCTCTGCCCTAGCTAGGGCATCGGCTAGGAGCATTGCGGGCACATAGTGCCGAATGCTCGGGCGCAGGGAGTGCATAAGGTTGCGGGGCAAACGCCCGTCCTGCTGCATACGACTCCCCTTGCGGACGGGTAGAAACTCGTCCGCATGTTCACCCTCACGAATGAGGGTGTCAGGCCCATAGATGTATCTCATGTCACCACCTTTCAGCAATCCATGCGGCGCTCAGCTTCACGTTCGACACAATACTCATAGACTGATTGTTGCCAGTCTTCCCACGAGTTTCGCATCTCTTGAGGAGCGTTAGCCGACAATGTGTCCACGACATTGTTGCCGTGACACTCCTGACACAGAACATCATAGACTCCCGACATATAGTCTTCTCGGAAGTCGTCGCCCAGTTCATACATCTCATCGGCAGTAATGCCATTGCGATCTATGTCAGGGTTGACATAACTACCTTCGCCATCGCACGACGGGCATATCATCTTCTCAGTTGGTATGCGCCGAATGTCCGGGTGCATCTCAAGATAGTCCTTCACCCAATCAGAGAAATCGTCATGGGCGTAATCTCTATGGTCCATTTTGTTTCCTTTCATAGCAGTCTCATCGGTATCGGAATGCCAATCCGGTATACAGGGCCGTAGCCCTGTTTCGACGTTACGTTAGCCATTTTCCTCGGGATCTTCCCAAAGACCAGCCCATAGCTCTCGTCCTTGCTCACTACAGTCCAGGCTCAACAGTCGTCTTGCCTGCTCTTTGGTCATGAACACTACAACCTGCGCAGGATACGCACCAATGGTGAGTGTCCATGTTCCAGGGTATGACTCCATTTCCTCTAGCTCAAATGACTCAAGGGTGGGCACATCCTCTAGGTGTATGCTGGTGGACATTGATGCTGATTGCTTGCCCTTTTTGGGCACATATTCGTCCATTGCATTTCCTTTCTATTGACCTGTCTCATCGGTAGGGGTAGGTCAGTTCCCCTAGACTTGCTAGAGCTTAGAAGGGCCACTCGGCCCACCGTTACCGGCCCTAGCAAGTTTCGACTACGCCCAGCTAGGATAATAGTCGTAAGGATCCCATGCAGGAATCCGCATGAATCGATCAAAGACCGGCGCAAAGTCTGCATTACGGTCTAGATCGAAGCAGGCTGGTGCAGTATCGACTATCCAGTTGGCAAAGATATGAGCGATAATAGCGGGCTCGCCTTTGTCTATGACGTACCTGTAGCACACTTCCCACAGGAGTCGCTTTTCCATTTGTTTCCCTTTCGTTTTGACAGTCTCATCGGCACAAGGATGTCAGCCTCGTGGATATCCTTTCGTAGGTATCGTGCTTACGAAAGGATATTTCGACTATAAGGATAAAATGTCAGAGAAACGGTTGTCACTCCATTTTCTCTTTTTTAGATGGGCAGGCTTGTGACTACTGGTAAGACCAGGAATGGTAAGATCCACAGTATGATGAGCAATCACATTTACATGATCGCTTTTAATGCGAATCTCAAGGCCATCGAAGATTTCTTCGAGGTAGTTAGCTTCATGCCTTGTGGGCCGGTCCAACATGCCCTCTTTATTTCCTCGTGGTCCAGTTGGAAACTCAAACAGATGACCGATGTCTGTATTGCACTTCATGGTAACTAAGCGCCATTTCTTATCGGTCTTGCTTGCATAGTTCCATTCCTCATCTTCACCTGTCCACTCGTCAGGGTAATCGGGAACCATGAGGTTCCATGCCTCATCCTGACCAGTAGCCTTTTCTAGTTTGGTAAGCATTTGTTTCCTTTCTGTTTGACTTGTCTCATCGGTACTGAAGGAGTCACCTTCAGCAGACTACTGCAAAATCCCCCGTTTAAGGGAGATAATGCAGCAGTTTCGACTACCAGTTTTCCTCGAATGCCTCGAAGTCTGCCAGAGTGAGGAACCCTATAGCAGGGGTTACACAGTCTGTACAGTAAATATATCCGGTGTTGGTTGGGCAGGCGCTCCATGGACCAAGGGTTGCATAGCATCGTTTGCAACCACTTATTATGGGCACGTTGCAGTTGATGTAGTCCTGCTCCGAGTAACGATCCCTTGCGCCAAGTTTGGACTCAACGTAGTCTTGAATAGTCAAGAAGTGGGGCTCGTCCTCTACGTCACGGTCGTACTCGATACATGAGATCGAGGACTCTGTAGAAGTAACCCCAATCTCAGGCTTGTCGATTACGGTGGTAGCGGGGATAATGCTTTCTAACATTGTTTTCCCTTTCTTTTATTGACCTGTCTCATCGGTAGGGGTAGGTCAGTTCCCCTAGACTTGCTAGAGCTTAGAAGGGCCACTCGGCCCACCGTTACCGGCCCTAGCAAGTTTCGACTAGCTATTGAATCGTTGAGCTTGCTTATAGCATTCCTTGCGGAATCTAGCATCATCGAAGTTTGGGTTGATGTATCGGAGGTTCTGCTCAAACACTGTAACTATTTGGGCGAACTGATCCTCAGTCAAGTCACACCAACCGGAAACTTCACCAATGTTTTCGGCTATAAACTGGAAGTGTTGGCAGGTTAGTTGCATCGTCATCATCCTCTCTATAGACCGAACATATCGTCCAACATGGAAGCGGCACCGTCAATGTCGTCCCCTAAAAGATCATAGAGGGCGCCAGCGGCCTCGGCCCTTGTAAGACCGAAAGTGTCGTCAGTCTCGGTGTCAGCTACATCATTGCAGGTTGCACCAAGGGCAACGCATCCTCGGTGTTGAAAGTCGTCAATCACCCGAGCAAAAGTGCGCCCATAGGTGTTGTCATCTCCTGTGTGCCGTTGTGCAGCCTCGTCATGGAAACTGTCAATATCCCAAGGCTCGCCACACTTCGGACAATAGATGTCCATTGCTTTCCCTTTCTTTAGGTGGCCCCTGTCTCATCAGTGCCGGGTGGGGCCGGGTTCCGACAGACGCCAGGGATTACCTGGCGTTTCGACTTACCAAACAACTGCGCCGATAAGACCGTCGAGGTACAGCAGGTCTTTGAGCTGCCGATGGATCTCGTCGTGACGAACATCCCAATAGGTAGCTGCGACCTTATCGCCGTCTTTGCGGTACATGTTGACCATTGCCTTGGCGGTAATCATCTCGTACACAAGGTCAAGCACGGTTTGTCCTTTCTTTGGTTGGGGATCCTGGCTCCCACGCTCCCCCGAGCGTTCAATGTCGGGGCTACGTAGCAAGTTACGAGTGCTCCGAGAAAAGCCAATAGGAATAAGGGCTATGTGCCTAGTGAGAGCAACACCCACTTAGCCGGGTCACTGGCCCAGCGGTACAGTCAGGATCTTATTGCCTAACTCGCATGCGGTTTACCCTTATTCCTATTGGCCTTTCTCGGTGTTGGCTGTCATGGCTGGTGGTAAGATGCCAGGATCCTTTGATTGTCTGGGGTTTCCCCGGACAGTAGAAGGCACAAACGACAACCCGAGACTCGACATTCTGGGAAAGAGCATGTGACATAAGGGAATCGTACCCAAGTCTGTGCTGCCGGTGGCCAGAGTGCTGGTATCGCTGGTGCCTTCTACTGTCCGCACTCGCTGTGAGAGTGATGAGCTACTCACGAGTGTGGACAAGAAAGGAAAGGAAAATGCCCTTAGCGGTCGAACGGCCCTGGGAGCAAGACCGCCGCCTTGTTGGCATGTAGAGGGTTTGTTAGGGGCTTTTAATCCCCGAGGACGCCTTCACGCCCTCTCGCCGGGTTTCCACCGATCATCCCCCTGGGATGACGACCCGCCCTTTGGCAGCGGGTGCGCTGGCCGGGTCAGCCTCCGGTGGTCTTGCCCCTCGGGGTCCTTCCCAGGACTACCTACTGCGGGGGGCTCAACCGGAGCGCCCTAACTACTTCCTACATGTAGAACCCTACACCTTAAATGTAATACTGTCAAATATGGCCTCTGACCTGGACTTATGGCTTGAAAACTTGTGGCACTGGCTCGCCAAAATCTCGAGCCCAAGCCTCTGACCAGGACTTTTGTGAGCGAGGCCAGGACTAGGGCTTATGCATAAAAACACCCCTGACCTGCTATTACTACTTGCTAAGTAGAAACAGCAGGTCAGAGACTTATCCCGATGAGACAATCAGGAAACCCTTATGTTTGGCGGGCTATTTAGGTAGGAGCAAACCTTTGGTAGGAACTATAAGGGTTTTGGACGCTGCGATCTCGGCATCCCGAGCGGCCTTCAGGAGATCCCGTCCAATCTTGGCTGCCATCTCTGGTGAGAAGTAGCCCTGGATCATCGAACCCGAGTCGTTGACGGCAGTGCACAGGATCACTGGCTGACCGCCCAGTGGAATCAGGCCAAAGAGAAAGTTGAGCGGTAGAGGGATCCCCGGTAACGGTACACGAACCCCGCCGATTTGCTGGGGAATAAGTGCAACCTCGTCCGGCGCCGTGTCGGGTTCGGGTTGGACGGGCTCAGGATCCGCTAAGAACCCTGCGCCCTCTGGCGTAGTGTCTTTCGGGTGTGGCTTCGGCGGGGTGACCCGCCCTCTCTTAGGTGCGGTCATGCTGTTTCCTTTCTTTCAACGAGAGGTCCCTAGAGTGCTCTAGGAGGCCCGTAAACGGTCGGGTCATCCTAGACCCTAGGAATATTTTCGGCGCCCTCAGCGGTCTTAGGCTGATTTCGGCTACCGGTAGGTCTACCGGGTTGCTTTTTGGCCACAGCGATTTTTTGAGCGGATAAAGTTACACAACGGTCCTGGTCAGGGACTTGGATTAACTCGTAGTTTACGATGACCAGAAGTCGTTTTTTGCCTTTGGCCGGTGCTGGCTGAATATCCCGCTGTGGGCAATGGTGAGCTACCTCTGCAACACCAGGCATAGTTTCTACCTTATCTTTACATGAAGGGCATTCCCATGTATCCCATTGTTCCCCTCTTTTATTCTTAGACCCTAGCGGTCTACCTCTACGCTTAGGAGTTGTATCAGTTACTATCTTTGGCTTATTCTTTGAACCTGGTGGTCTACCTCTACGCTTCGGTATTGCATTAACTATCTCCATAGTATGCTCCTGTTTTCTTAGCTTCACGTTTCTTATTGGGTTCAGTCTTAGATCGGAAGGCGCTAAGGCGTTTACCATTCCTTCGGCGCAGTGCAGCCTTGAGATCCGCCCATTCCTCATCTGTTGGCGAACATATCTTTACAGACATAGGCTTGCCATCTATCTCTACTGTGAACCTACGGTATTTACGCATCTAGTTCTCCTAGTATCTCTGCGAGATTTGGAATCATAATGCATCGGCCTAGGGTTGGATGCCGTACAGACTTAGCTTTGTACATTTCCTCAAGCCATCTTTGCACGGCCTTACTGCCACCCGGTAACTTGATATCAGAATGCTGCTGGCACCACTTCACTAGACTCTGGCATTTAACATAGCCAACACCACTAGGATCTACAAACGAGATCATTGTGCCAAATGGATCCGTTACATTGCGGGTTAGATCAATGGCTTCGAGAATGACTGGCCGGTCCTTAGCAGCCTTTTGATTAGCGGCGCACAGACTGCCATCAAAGTCGGGCAGACCATAGCCACATACACTTTGGCAGAAGTCGGTGAGTATGGTATAGCCCCATTCCGCAATAGCAAGACTATGAACGGCTCTGTCCGGGTTTCGTGGTAAAGGTGGAAGTGAACCATCACGGAGCTGTCTGAGACACCAACTAAGGTATGCAAATCCCAGGCCCCCAGTTTGAGCTGCATTACACGCAGACCATGCTGATACATTTTTACCATCCTTTGGCATATTCACGAGGACCATGCGCTCAATATGTGATGTCTCTGTGAACGTGTCTTCACCCGATACAATCAAAGGTGCGCACGCTGGCATGGACTTGATCTTCATTCGGCTCTCATACATACCGCCCGAGATACGAGAGGATCCGTCATAGGCATCACGTATAACTTGCTCTAGCGCCATGCGTGCTTCGGCCCTAGCTCCTGGTCTGTACTCATCAAACCATATCGGAATGCTATTAGTGCTCGATGCGTATGATAATATCGCATGAGCTGTAGAGCCGGTCAAGGTCGGTGGTGATTTTATCCAAAGCCCGAATGAACGCAGTACGGTGTGTAGAATGGTGGTCTTCCCCCAGCCGCTCCCACCCGTGACGCTCAGGATCGGAAACTGCTCGAACAAAGACCTGAATAGTGCAGCCGCAATCCAGCCGAGTATTGGGGACATAATCTCGACTTCGTGCAGCTCTATTAGATGTTTGATGATGCTCAGATCCCATGGCTCCTCCTCTATGTGTAGAAACTCTGATAGGTGTATGTCATTCTCTGGTGATACGTAGCCCCAGCCTGTGCTACCGATACATTTGTCAGGCAAAACAAAGACTTCATCGTGTAGCCCGACGACATCGACGCCACGAACACGAGGCTTGGTAATCGACTGTGCCTTGAGTAGTTCCCCTAGGGCCGATACCTGATTATCCGAACCCGACCATGCGAGCATGCGCTTGGTTGTCCAGACTCGTAGTTTGTTTCTTGATGTCAAATCATCGGCCATAAGGAACTGTATTTCAGAGTGGCCCGGTACCGTTACCTCGTACAGCATTGTCTCATCCATGGTGATAAGACGGTGCACGGTAAACACGAAATCCGAGATCGGTACGTAGTCGCCATCCTTACTTGCGTATACGTACCGATCTCGGTCGATACCGACTTTGATGTCGTCCGTGCCTTTCCATTGGAGAGCAGAGTCAATAGCGTCGAGTACGATGTCAGCCCGGTTTGTATTGCAGTCTGTACCGTCTGGTAAGACAGCAACAGATAGAGTCATACATCGTGGCGCTACAAGATCATTTAACCATTTCTCTACAGCAGATCGTCCAGCGTTATCGGCGTCAAAGAGTAGTGTGACACTTCGTCCGGTGAGAGCGGCTGTCCATTCTTGTGTCGGACCACACACGCCATGCGGGAGTCCGAGTACGTCGGTATCACTGTTACGGAGAAGATATGAGACATACCAAGTATCTGACTCACCTTCACATAAAACAACGTTTGGCCGTCCCTTGTCTCGCCAGCTTCCGTATAGATAGCTGAGATCAGATCCGGGCTCAGCAACCGGCGTCCAGTCGAGATGCCATCGCTTTTTGAGTCCAACGAGAACACCATCCTTTCGATAGTGCGGTATGTACACGTTTGCCATGTCATCGGTGACGCCCCATTCACTACGAATCCATGCGAGTGGTACGTCAATAGCACGGTCTACGATTAACTCGGGCAAGATTCCCTCGCCGCCTCGACTCCTATCGAGATAAACCTGAAGGTCTTTAGGGTCTGCACGATGTAGCGTCGGCGACCCTGGTGGGTCGGGCAACTCACCAGAGTCCCGAAACGCTATTACCTTTGACTTGGCTTCAGAGAAGGTACATTGTGTATACCGCTGTACAAAGTCAAAGACATCTCCATAGGATGAGCACGCCCAACAGGACCACTTCTGTCCGTTGTCACCGTTATATACTGACAGGCTAGGGTGGGTGTCATTGTGAAACGGGCACAGACCAGTAAAATCCCCATTCATTTCCATGTTAAGGTCTATGCCCAAAGCCATGATAACCCCGGCCAAAGATACGCTATCCTTAATGGCCTTGGGGTCGATAGATTCAATCAGGGTAGAAAGCGTCATTCGGATCTTCTCCAACTAGAGGCGAGGGGTCATACCGCCAGCACTTGCATTGTCTACCATCGTCTTTACCGTTGTCATGATTGCACCCCCTGCCGGGACCATAGAGTGTATGATCCCGCAGGGGATGACCGCAATGGCATAGAAGCATTTACAGTCCAGGTGGAAGTGTTGGAACACCAGGAACCGGTGGCGCTACAGGAGCAGCCACAGCAGGGACTCCGAGATCCTGTTGAGTTACTGGTTCATTACTAACGCTCGGCGCTAATGAGGGAACACCCGGCACCCCGGCAACAACAGGCACTCCCGGTATCGCTGTTGCGGTTACGGGCTGTGCACTAAACGCAGCTTGTATTTCTTGGGCGCTGAGCACCTTGTCTACCTTGTTGTTAAGACGCCCCTGATACTCGTTCACGGATACCTGAATGTAAGCAGGCCGACCAATCAGTGCCTGTGCCACATAAGGCACGGCGTCGATGATTCCCTCGAAGGCGGGCAACTGATCCCACCATTCCTTAGTGAGCCCGAGGTTGCGCATCTTGCCAAAGAACACACCAAGAGAGCCTTCGGACTCAGCGGCAAATGTCATCTGGTCCTTGACCTTTTTACCTTTATACGGTCCATCCGCAATAGAGTATTCTACAATGACCATGGGATTCTTATTGGACGATACCTTTGGAGTCACGTTAGTGATCTCTGTCTTGTATGGTCCAGCAGGAACAGGGGTGTATCCCTTGAACCCAATCTCGGCCAGCTCTGCAAGGTTTCTCGTTGCCATTGGTTATTCCTTTCCTTCTGTTTTGACGATTTGATATCCAGCATCCTGCAAGTCTTGAATAAGAATGACTTCATCAACGTCAGGTATGTACTTGCCTCCATCATCCCCATAGTAGGCGTTGAGGAAATCCACAATCACCTGTCGTGCTTTACGGGGTGCAACATTGCGGATCTTGATGAGCTGATAGCCCTCATCTCTAAGATCAGCGAGTAGGCAACTTGCATCACACGACTTTCCGTAGTATTCCATAAGTGCTCTCTGTAGTGTCTCTCGTTTACTCATATCTGCTCACCGTATTCCTTCCACTTTAGCATGTCTTCTATGTCTGGGTTAGTAATCAGAGGACCATAGTGCTGACTCAAAACGTGTGTGCGGTCCTTAACTTGGTACGTTGGATCGAATGGTGCAATCATTAGCTTGCGGGTGTTGTCTGAAGGGTCGGCGTAAAGATACCCCTCAAGATCCACATAACCAGGGAGGCCCACCGAGAGCCCGCCTTGAATAGCAGGTTTCCGTATGCCACCCTTGACTTCCGTGAGGGCGAGGAAAGTGATACACTCCATTGGATGTATGGGGTTGGATCGCAAATCGCAAAGGTAGCGGACCAAATGATCCATCTTGAGAAGAAGATCACCCCACTCTCTATCTGAAAGTGTTGACAGTCCGGCGACCATATCCTTACAACGTTTTTGTGCGAAGGTAAGCGAGTCCACACCAACAGACCTAAAAGGATGGCTACCCGAGTTAAGCCACGCATAGCTGTTTGTAAGGTCGGTGTAGTCAAGAACGTCCACCACGCATGTTTCCCATTCGCCTTCGCCTGGGCATGGTACATTTTTATGCTCCTCCTCACTCCACTTATACTCGCCTAATGGTGGCGGATCTTGTCGAGGATTCCATTGTACTTTGCGCTGTCGTACACCTTGCCCATTGATTGCTCGCCAAGGATATTTGCTGCCACCATCAGCATCTAGCACAAGTCGAGGCGCAGGCATTGATTGCAGCAGCCAGCTCTTACCGGCGCCGGGTTCCCCATGAATAAGCTGGGTTAACGTAGTTTTCATTAGGGCCTCCAACTTGAACCGTTACTAGCTTTGCTGAGGATATAGTACAGCAATAGGGTCAGCAAGAACATTGCAAATATAAATGCTACCATTAATCTATCCTTCTGTAGGTGATAGTTTCATCAGCAAACTTAAAGGTCATCTCTACGAGATTCTCGTGAGATTGGAAGTAAAAGGCAATGGTAGTAGGCACGCCGCCATTCTCTATGTCTTCGAGTAGGACAGGGCCACTTACCGGATATCCTGGTCGCTTAGTCTCCACTAGCATTTGCATGGTTAGGACTCCAAATCCTTAAGGATGTCCTTCAATAGGTAGAGGATGTCTATAAGTATCTTGCGCAAATCTTCCTGACTTTGTGTATCATCTAACCTGACTAGAAGATTGCCAATGATGCGTTGAGCATAGTTAAACATTATTCCTCCCTGCTTATGTCGTATCTTTCATAAGGATTTCCTGTGTGCATGGTCAGTTCGATTACCCTAGAGGCCGAACCATCCACACGGTCTATCATTGGGCAGACTTGAAAGTACGGACAATCCCAGCAGCAGTCTCTAGTAGGTGTAGGATAGATGCGGTCCAATAAATGGCCGTTATCTAGTTCCTCACGTAGTCGGATGATGTCACTGATTTCGCCATATAGTGTTTGACTGAATGACTCTAGTTCCTTGGCGCTGTGCCGGACTTCGATGCGACCATAGAATGGTGGCGCAGCTCTAGCGGTGCGCTTTACCTTACGTAGCAAGTTGAACATACCCCCGTCCGTATGCTCGCCTGTAGCGTGATTCAAGAGCCAATCATAAGTCTTGAACTGTTCATTCAGGTGTGACCACTTGCTAAAGGATGTCATCTCCATACACGTCTTATCATCAATGAACAAGTGAGCACCATCTAGCTCCCGGTAGAGCCGGAGGTCAAGCAGGCCCATAACAGTGACGGGCGTTCCGTCAACTTCGATGTCTACTTCGACAGGTGTCTCCGAGGCTACAACCATAAGGCCCTCATCGGCGCCTGTCTCTTGCAGCCAATCGAAATACCCTTCGAGCATCAATGTAGTTAGTTCTACCTCACTGGTATACTTCTTATCGTCCAGTGATGCATGTCCGACCTCGACATCATACGCTACAAGTGTGCTATGATAGCGCATTGCCAGTGCCCGAGCCATGTCATCCGATGCACCGTTTAACTTAGCGGTGTAGTACTGGTCGAGGCACTTATGGATACGAGTACCTATGGGTGCCGCACCTGTAGCGCTGTCGATGTTTGGTTTAAGCTGTAGGTAATAGTTAAAATACCACTTACGCTTGCAACGTTTGAATGTCTGTATCTCACTGTTGCTTATTCTCATAATGGCCTCTGTGGATAACTGAACGCACCTTGATATTCTTTGTTTTGTAGTTCCTCAAAGTGATCGGAGTTAAGCCATGCAAACTCACCATGATATTGACGGGCTGCTTGGTCATAAGCGAGTGCTGCTGATTGCTCGGTATCAAATCTACCAAGAGATATGCCATGAGTATCTACCGAAATCTGTGCCCGCCATTGGCACCGTGTTCGATCTACACTGACTCCCAAGTATTTGGAGCTACTTCCACGAGCCGCAGGTCTATTGCTGTTGTTCTGCGATACCGTAGCTGGCCTTAAGTTAAAACGTCTATTGTCTAGCCCGTTGCCATTAACGTGATCCCATCCTTTACCTCCAAGTAGACAGTGCATAAACAGTATTGGTCCCTGTCGGATCGGCCTAGTGGCGGCATAAAATGAGAAGTGGTTTTTATGGCTGTGAGCATACCACTTATAGGAGCACACAAGATCCTGGTCTGCATCATCTATAAGAGCAATCTGCCCCTTAGTGAGAGGTATCTCGATCATTGGATCATCCTCCTGACTGCCTCTTTGTCTCGGACTATCTCCTCCATCATGTCACCCTTGGCCTGTATTGCGGCGATGATGGCCTCGTCTACTGTTCCAGGGGCGACCATATCTATGACTATGACACTCGGGGCCTCTTGCCCAATACGGTGTATCCTATTCTCCGCTTGCCGGTTAGTAACCATCGACCATGACCTCTGAAGGAAACAAACCGTCGAGGCTCTAGTGAGCGTGATAGCCTCAGAACCGGCACCCAAGGTGCATAGAATAACTCTAATCTCCCCACTCTGAAAACTATCAATGAAGCCCTGCCGTTCAAACTCACCTTGGTCGCCCCACACACTGCCATGACTTATCCCTTCTTTTTCGAGTCTCTCGTGCGCCAATACAAGCAGTTGCCTCGATTGTGCGAATACAACGAGTGGCTCTGTGCTCGGCATATCCTGTAAGAGATCCACCAGTGTATCAACCTTAGATGACGGCGTGCACAGGCGCACACCTTGCTCAGTGACATCCACAGTTGCACTAGCCAGTTGAGTAAGACGGGTAAGGATAGTAAGAGGATCGCTAGCAATAGCCACACCCCCATCGAGAGCAGCAAGGCTATCATTGCGAAATGCATCATATGCCTTCCTTTGCTTTGGCGACATCTCTACGTCGAGCCGTTCGTATACCTTTTCCGGCAACCATGGGTTCACGAGTGCCTTTGGTCTACGCAAGAACCTCGGACTGATTAGGTCAAAAAACTCTTGCCTAGTTGCAGGGTTCAATCCTATAACGGACATACCTCCCCATGCGTTGTACTCTTTGAGACAGTACCGGTCTATGAACTTGGTCTTCGAGGGCCATTCCTCTGGAGCTTCAAAGTGAAGGATCGCCCAAAGATCATCAGGTGCATTGACCAGTGGTGTTCCGGTGAGCGCAATACGTGACGTTGCCTCTGCCGATACACCCCAAAGCGCACGAGTTTGTTTGGCGTTAGGATCAACACACCTGTGCGCTTCATCTGCAACCACACACTCCCATTCGATCTCATTCAGTTCCTTTGGTCGTTTGTCTTCATCTGATAAAGCAATCGAGCCGTATCCCGCAATGCGAGTATGCGTACGGAGGGATTCATAGTTGACAACATAGACATCAGCCTCAGCGTCGATTTGCTTTCGACGTTGGCTCGCCGTACCTCCGATAACTTGCACTCGAACTGACGGGTTCCATTTTGCAAACTCATTAGCCCAAGTTCCTTTAGCTGCATTAGGACAAACGATGAGGGCTGGATATAAAGACCCGATTTCCAATGTGCATATGGCCTGTAGACACTTCCCAGTACCCATGTCATCGGCAAGAGTCCCGCCGTTTGCAAGAGCCAGGAAATGTGCGCCTGTTGTTTGATAGGGATAGAGCCCTCCAATAGGTACAGGCATCTCGTGTCCAGGGTCGAGTGCGTATTCTCGAACAGCCAAGGTCGGCTCAATCCTTTCATGGTACTCCTTCCATACCCAATCCAATACCGGTTGTGTGAGGACCGCCCACGGCCATAAGGTTCGTATGACTTTGATTGCTGACCATGTGGCAGGACAGTGCCAGATTCCATCGGCATATCGGCTGCCAGGTATGCGGTGACAACTGTCCCTGTCTCTATATTCAGTGCCACTAATAACCAGTTGTCCTTTGTCATTCATATCAATGACTGGCACTTTGCCTCCTATCGGCGGTGCGGACCCGATGGCAGTTTGCACAGACTACATCACACTTTTCTGCTTCAGCGATAACCTTATCCCATGAATAGGCCCATCCTCTTGAAAGTGCAAACAACTTAGCTTCTTCCGGCCTATGATCCAAGTCTAGCGCCTCAGCATGGACTTTATATCCACAGTCCTGGCATCCTACTGTCAGCTTATAGATGGTAAGTATGGCCTTATATCTGGCCTGTTTTCTTACTCTAGCTTGTGCGCTTTCCATGAGATGATCCTTACGGTACTTATTGGCTCTTGCTCTATTTCCTTCAGGGTGGACTTTTCGCCATACCTTATTATGAGCGTATTTCTTAGCCTTATCTACGTAGGGCATATAAGACTTCCTTCAGAATCAAACTGTATGTAACCATGCTTAGCACAATAGAGAAATAAGTGTCGGCTTGCATCGTTACTATGGCCCCGGCCTCGGGTGTACCAGCCGTATGTCTTAAGCCTGTCGTCCGTTGCGAAGTGCTTGGCATCATAAGGGCGCTGTGCAGTCAGCCGTACACACCCAAGGGTTGCTACATATTTGATGGCACCAATCACATCCATTGGTGCAGAGTTAGGCGATAGCTTGGCGGTTCCCTCAGTAATGGTAAAGGTTTCGTACACGTACTCGTCCGGTAGATTGCTACGGTATAGATTTTGTAAATGATTACATACCTCTTGCCAGCCATATTCAAAGGTCATCAGGTTTGCCATGTTATCTGTGTTGACTGTTGCTACTCCTGTTACCAAGCCTGGATCGAACGCCACTACGATGCTCATTTTGTATCTCCTGTATCTCGTAAATGTTGCGCTCAGTACAACTATTATTCCATAGTTCTCTAAGGACTCTATAGGTAACTCCCTTTGCTGGCACCGGGCAATACCAGTTACAAGTGTAGCTACCAAACTGGTCACTTATTTCCTCAGTTAGATAAAGGTTCATTGTTTGCCTCCGGCTTAGTGAATGGTACAAACTCTGGTCGTTCGTACTGAATCAGCTTGCGGTTGGCTTTGTCCTTGCGTAGTGCAATGATCTCACACTTGACGCTACGTAGCTCAGGCACCTGCATTAGCCCTGTGCGGATCGTAGCGGCCCGATAACCGGCACACTTACCAGAGTACCGGCCAATCAATCCATGGCGCCCACATGCCTTACAGACGCCAATACGGAAGTTGACCGGCGCATCACCGGGCTGGATATCGCCCATCTCTAGCGGTAGCTCGGGCCTCATACGTACGCCCCCCAAGGATACTCAGTTACCTCACTGGCTGAAACATACTCAAAGTGCTCATAGTCAGTGATATACGATACTTTGATGGTACCTTGCGGTGTAGGTTCACCCCAAATACGGACGTTGATGCCCCAATCATCATCGCCCCACCAGCCATAAGCACGAGGTTGAATCCGTCTAATCTTCATCGTCATCTACCTCCGGCACTAGTTGCAGATATGGATAGTTGTTAAGGATGATATAAGGATCATTAGTAGCTGCGTTGTATCGCTCGGCACTAGCTAATGCAAAGTGAATGCGAGCCTCAGGTGTGATAGGTGGAAACACTCTAGCGGACATATCTTTGGCTATCTGGCGTTCGGCTATGTCCATCATCTTGGTAGTGTACAGGCTACCCATTGCGAACCCAGCACCTGAGCCTATGGCTAGGTGACCATCTTGGCATCGTGTCACACCCATGCCAGCGTCTACCATCCATAAGGTATCTGCAACACCGATGAGTAGTGTCCAAGGTGACTCACCATTGCCGTGTCCAGCTTCAGTTAAAGCATGTCGTACAGCGCCAACGAAATCTGTTACCATCCAGTCTTCGAGTGAGTCTTGCTTAGGTAGTGACGGCACTACGAGATAATGTTTGAGTGCTTGTCCAATGCGGATTGAACCGGCAACACCCATAACTGTGTCTCTAGTGCGCCAAATCTTATCGACATCAGTGCGAACTACATAGGACAGCTCATCATCATAGGCAACGAGTGAATCGCAACCTATTACACAGCCTTCTTCAGTTTCGACTCCGACGATTGTGGTCACGATATATCCTCCAGTGGCAGATGCCAAGTGGCGAAAATAGCTTCTAGAATAGCTTCTAGCTCAGTATAACTAAGCCAAATGCCGCAATACTCATCACCACCAGGGCGCTCGATTATAAGGCCATCCTCATCTTCATTGTTCCAGATCCCAGTTTCTACAAAAAGCTGGGGCGAGTCTATTAAGATCATACTGTCACCGGCCATGCTCGAATGCTGTCATTAAATGTGGTCCACTCATCCGTGTCTATCATATACTGGTCAGCTCGTGCGAACGCCTCGTCTCTGGCCTCGCTCTCATTCTCGGCCTCGATTTCCTCTTCGAAGAACAGAATGCGAGTAAACTCTACTGTGTATTTTGCCATTGTTTTACCTCTCTCCTGTACAATACCTCAGTTATCATTGGTACTTACTTCCCCAACGGTCGAGCACTTCCATCCCCCCGGTCAAAGGCACAGTGAAATCGTCACGATACATCACCTTCGCTACAGCTAGTCCTACCTCCTCAGCATCGGCTAACGGTACATCGAGCAGAACCTCGTCATGAATCGGGAGTACGAAGTACTGCAATAGACCGTACTTATCTAACTCTATGAGCGCTTGTTTGTATACGTCTGCTGCCGAGCCTTGCACAAGATAGTTGACCAATGCATAGGTCTTGTCTGTGTCGCTGACTTCTCTGCGGCCTAGCGGTGTGAACAGATAAGGCTCGCCGCACTCGACTATACGCTGCTTTGCTAGTTCATTGATGCCGTCCATGAATAGTTGAATACTTGTAAATGTTGCAAGGTATTCACCACGCATACGGTATGCATCTTCGAGTGAAATGTTAGCAACGCTTGCAAACTTCTTTGGACCTTCACCATAAATAAGGCCATAAGAAAGATTCTTAAGTGTTTGGCGTAAAGGGTCCTTATCAGTTTCCCGTAACTTAAACATCTTATCGTTTATGGTCAATGATAACCCATACATCTTGTTAGCCGAGTTAATAAAGAAGTCACCATCCGCAGCAAACGCAGCAATGATGTCTGGGTCTTGTGTGTAGTGGGCGAACAATCGCATTTCGATTTGGTCATAGTCAACGCTAACGAGGCGGTTACCTGGACTTGGAATGAATGCGTTACGCAAGACGGCAAGGCGGGGTATCTGTTGCAGGGCCGGACGTGATATGGACATACGCCCGGTTTTTGCACCCAATGTGTTAACCGATGCATGTAGTCTTCCTTCATAGCTCATCTCCACGTAGTTACCGAAATAGGCGTTGGCGTATTTGAGTGCCTTTCTACGCTGTAGTACACCCTTTGCTAGTGGGTGGTCGATACCTTGTAGCACATCCTCGTCTACGGACCACTGGCCGCCGCTAGTAGTCTTTGTCAATACGATGCCATCTTTTTGTAGTTGTGTGCCGACGTTCTTATTGGATCCGGGGTCAATGTAGTAGGTTTCGTGACACCACGATTCGATGTCCTGCGCCGCCTTGAGATAGATGGCCTGTTGCTCTTGGCTATAGGGGATGTCTACTGCAATGCCTCGTAACTCCATCTCCATAATGATCCGCTCTATGGCTATCTCCATCTCATAGATGTCGCTAAGTCTTTTATCGGCAAGCAGCTTTGGCATCAGATACTCATGTAGCCTAGCGGTGAGGATTGTATCCATACAGGCATACTCCCAATATTCCGGCAATGTAACCGGGACTGTCGCCCAGTTCCAGCGCCCCTTTGCGAAGGCAGCGTCTAGCTTAGTCTCCCATTCATCCGAGTTAGCCCCAAGGTACCGCACCCCTAACATCTTCAACTTGGTTGCCTTGTTGGGGTCGAGCAAATGCGCCATGACTCGGGTATCATGCACACGAGAGTATTCAAGATTCGCTCCATTAGTGGTGAGGTATAGAAGATCAAACTTTGCATTATGGAAGGTGATAGGCCCGTCATAACGGTTAATAGCATCAACGGCCAATCCTCCCCACATATGCCAAGGTATCGCCCAACCCGTTTCATAGTCTCCGAACTGCACGAGTCGTAACTCATCTTTCCACCAATCGAATCCACCAGTCTCAGTATCACAAGCTAATATAGGTCGGCGTTCCCCTAGCCAAGACATGAATCTCTCGGCCTCCTCAAACGACTCGACCAGGTTTACTTGCACTAAAGGTCTTCTCCTACTCCGAATGCTCGGGCAACGGCCTGTAAACAGTTAGGCGGAAGCGGTGCATCGACAGCACCAGTCTCTAGAGCTGACTTGAATATCTCTTGACCGTCAGCGTTAGTGATCCCTATATCATAGGCGTCCTCAACTTCCTTGGCTACAATGTCCCCGCACAAATACCTAATGGCATCGTTAGCGTCATCAAGTAACTGATGTACCCATTGCAATGCGACAGACTTAAGAGGTTCAGGATCTTTGGCAAAGGGATCTTCACCATCTTTGTCTCGAAAATCAATGACTAGTTCGGATTCAGGTGGGCATTCTTCACCATCCCAATCGGGATGTCCAGTGTAATATGGATCGTTAGTTACTGTCATTGGTACCTCCTGATCTGTCATCCATCTCGGGATGTGTGTGGAGAAACTCTTGCATGGCGAATGAATGGAATGCTATGGCCGATAGGTGAAAGTCATCACCCTCGTATGGATTGCCATCTAGTTCAGCTTTATTCCAGAATGCCCACGAGTGCCGTTGCTGAGCGGCGAAGCTAAGAGACATTTTATATCCCTGCTCCCAGTTCCGCTCAGCGTATTTAGCAGCACCCCTGCCATAATGCTCAGCCAGCTTCCATAGTGGGCGAGGTGGGATCAGGTCAAATCGTGCTAGCTTCTGGCCTTTTTGCCCACCAGTATCGGGGTCCGTGATACGGATTTCACCTTCATGGATAAAAACTAAAGAACCGTCTTCAGCTTTAGTGGGCACAGCTTTAGCACCATTGGTATAGCCGGTGTCAGGAAAATAAAAGACATCTTGGTCGTCTGGTGCGGGTGTAGACCAAGTAGGTTTATATTCTTTGGATAGCCGTATTGGACCACAGAAATCTTCGGGTGAGTATGTAGCGTAGTATTGTAAATCGGATCTAACATCCTCCTCTTGCATGTAATCCCAATAGTCATAATCCATATCTGGATCTTCTCGCTGTTGCACTAGATATCGGAAGTTATCCCAGTCATAGGCTAGATAAAACGGATGATCTTGCATATCTATGCGCTCATCAAACCCGAAGCAATAAGCTTCAACACCGGCAGCTCGCCATTGGTCAACGTTTCTGGGCCGATCATCGACTGCTATATCGACCTTAAGTATTTCGGCCTTGTGTCCATCAGCAAAGGTCAATGTGTCATAAGGAATACGCCAAGTGTTCAGCCATTCGGCTGTATTTATCTTGGCCCGTCTGCCAATGTTGCGCTCAGTGACAAGATGGATTGTATGTCCGTCTGCTTTAAGAGCAGTAAGTGCCTCTATGCAGCCTTCTGCTGGCAGTCCAACGGCAAATACCCAGGCGGCGTTAACGCCTTCCTCAAACCACTCTAGGTACTCCTCAAGAGACATGCCCCAATCTACTTGATAAAACTCCCAGCACGAAGGGACAGGGTTAAACCGTTCGCCCGTCATATGCTCTATGTAGTTAGCAAGGCTAGCGGTGAAGTTGTAGCACACACCGTCAAGGTCTATGGCAATCCGCATCTAATCGTCCTCCTCGGTAGTGGCAGGCATGTTTCCTCCTATGCCGTGATGTTTACGAGTGACACACGGTGCTCACTCTTGGTTCCTCGTGAGTATTTGCCACAATCCTGGCACTGGAACTTAGGATAGCGGCCAGTAGTGAGGACAGCATACCCACGTATTTGCAGGTGTGTGCCGCCACATGCCGGACATCCACGTTCACCAGTGAATGCGCCATAGTTAGGGTGCGAGGGAATCCAAGGCAGCCAACGATGGTACAAACGTTCTGTCAGTACAACGTCACGCTTGTTGTATTTGCGCATTAGTTTCCACGCCTCGGGATCGCCCTCCATACAGCGTGCCCATAACTCAAAGACAATGCCTTCGGCCTTAGTGATCTTGCCGCCAAAACCTAATGCTTGTGATACATGTTCTAGCTTGTTGCTCGGGTACTTGAATACCTTACGAGCCACAAGATAGAGGTCCACCTGCTTATAGGGTGATGGGTTAGGACAGTCCGGGCGAGTGAGGTCAAACTCCCTGTTAAGATAAGGGACATCGAACCTGATGCCATTATAATGCACGACAATATCGGCAGTATCCAATAGGGTATATGCAGCATCAATCATCTGTGCCTGTGCTTGCTTTGTGTTGCGAGCCTTGTTGAAGTCATGAATGCTATAAAACTGAACTTCTTTGGAGTCTTCCCATTTAGCTGCGAAGGATAGCACCCGCTGTACATCTATGAGCCGTTCGAGCTGTACTGTCTCATCAAATAGGTTCCAAACCCAACACTTATTAGGGCTTGTTTCTATGTCGATGGTCAGTATCTTTGGTTCGTTGGTCATTAGTCATCCTCTCGTGCGGCGTGTATTAGATCATCGGCATCCGGGCCTAGATCCTCACGCCCATCCCATATATCTATGGCGGGCAGGCCTAATAGAGTGCGAACCCGATTCACCGTTATGCGCCCAGCCTGTAGACTTTGCGCCAATAGCTCCGAGCAAATCTCTCGCAGTTGTACTACTTGTTCCTCTAATGCCTCTATGCGATCATCCGTGGTTATGTTGTTTTCTTCGGGTGGATCCCAATCCTCAGGGTTAAAGCAACTGCTATCTATCTCAACACCATACTCACTATACTGATCGCTAGCCCAGCTATCGGCCGCATCTAGTGTCAAGAAGATAGCGTCATGGGAAATGTCAATAGCAGGAGGCTCAGACGAGGCAAAGCACATCGTAACAGCAAAGCGCCTTGCACCTGATTCTAACGCCTTGTATGGGCGTATGAGATAGTAGTTGTCTGCACTCATTTGATACTAGCCCTCCTCTACAATGCGGCGCATATCACGACGTATGTCAACCAATGGCCCAGTTGCAATCTGGTTGGGATCAATGA